>JACCDH010781559.1_pt1 | contig 13107 bp, 13 predicted proteins | sample 7442481 | NCBI WGS metagenome assembly JACCDH01 (sample SAMN15323433, study PRJNA562643) | freshwater metagenome | isolation source: river surface water | place: USA:Blue River Watershed | collected 2017-08-15
GGGTATACAAACCATCACCATATACTGGTAATGCTTTTTTATTGATAATATTATGAATGAATAATGGAATTAATTTTTCAGGAAAGTGATTAGGGCCATAGTTATTAGAGCAATTAGAAACCACAATCGGCAAATGATAAGTTTCACCATACGCTCTTACAAAATGATCACTAGCTGCTTTACTTGCAGAGTAAGGTGAGTTGGGATCATAAGGAGTAGTTTCTTTAAACAATCCTTCCTTGCCTAAGCTACCATACACTTCGTCTGTTGAAATATGGTAAAATAAATGGTCTCTTTTTTTATCCCAAGTGCCGTCGTGTGCATTTTCATAACTTAAATCGCCCTTCCAAAATTCTTTGGCAGTATTTAATAAGTTCACGGTGCCAATTACATTTGTGTACACAAAATCCAAGGGAGAAACAATGCTTCTATCCACATGTGATTCTGCCGCCAAATGAATCACATCCGTGATATTATGCTTTTGGAAAATTTCCTTCAAAGCATCTGCCTCCAAAATATTGGCCTTAACAAAATGATAGTTTGGTAATTTTTCAATATCCTTTAAATTCTCTAAGTTGCCCGCATAGGTCAAGGCATCTAAATTAAAGATTTGATAATCAGGATATTTGGTCACCATTAATCGCACAACATGCGATCCAATAAATCCTGCTCCTCCGGTAATTAATATATTTTTTTGCATCTAGTTAATGACAAATGAAGAAACCATATTAGTTCTTCATTCATAATAATTATTTGTATTCTATTAAATTAAAATGTGATTTTTAAAGGGGGGGTATAGCAATTAGCTAAAGATTATATTAATTTTTTGAGTCAAAAGAATTAAAATAATTCATTTAAATCATCTGATTTAGGAAAATCATGAGTTAGTAAATGATCTACTGGCTTATAAATATATGCATGTGGATATCCTCTACTTATAAAGGTTTTTTCACTTAAATCATTGTATCTAAAATGGCAAGACCATCTAGGTTCATTTGCGATATTTTCACCAGATTGATGAATTAAAAAACTTGAAAAAACTAAAATGTCACCTTCATTAACTTCAACAGGAATCATACTACTGTCTAATCTTAAAGTTTCTAAATCTACCATTCCAAACCCTTGATCAATGTGATCTGTAACTAATCCTAACTTATGGGATTTAGGCAAAATTTCTAGCGCCCCTAAACTTTTGTCTATATTCATCAAAGGAATCCATATGACTACTGAATTTAAAGACCCTTGCATACTTCGCCAGTCTTGATGAGCATCAACTTTATAATAAATCTTTTCTTTTGCTAATTTTGGATGATTAAAAAACAATACTGGTCTGGTTGAAATAGCTGGAGATTTTAATCCTAAATCAATAACTAAATTTATCAATTTATCATTTAAGGAAAGCTTGTGTAGCGATATCAAATGTTGTACTTGTTTACCACAATTAGTAAAAACAATGATATTTTCTTCAAAAAGTCGAAATAAAAATTCATTAAACTCTTCATTATTCAAATCATTAATATCTTGCGCATTAGTATAATTTAATGCCCTAAATTGCTGAAGGAAAATTGATTTTGCATCATATAAAATTTTTGAAACAAATTCTCTATCAATAAAATTTTGTAAATGTAAAAATCCGTTTTTTTTAAATGACTCTAAATTAATACTCATAAATAGTTTTATTTAATTGTTTTCAATAGCATATCCAAAACCTGTTTTTCCAAATCCATTACCGTTATAAAATAATTGTAATTTTTCATTTTTAATCACATAGGGATAACATATCATTTCCGTATCCCACCCAAATTCAGAAACCGATATTCCGCATTTATCATCTATTCGCACCCAATTTATACCATCAATTGATTCTGCATATCCAATTCGATAACTATTAGACTTATCGTTCCTATAGTTATTTGCACCACGATAACAATACCACATTTGATATTTCTCGAGCCGTTTTATTACAGTTGCACTTGCCAAACCACCCTCATCAGACAATAATTCAATTGCTATTTTACCGGTTTGATTCCAATTTATGCCGTCATTTGACTCCGCATATTTTAAATTATAAAAAGGCTCTGCTTTATTATCAATAATTTCCCACTTTATGCATGACAAATACCACATTTTAAAAACGCCATTTTCACGAATGACAAAAGCAGTTCCAGAAAAGAATGGCTCTATATGATTTGTAGTAATTATTGGTCCTTTAAAAGGTTTTGTAAAAGAACGACCCCCGTCTATACTAACTGCCAAGCCAATTGCGTTATGATAAGGAACAGTTTGTCTCAAAGACCATCCGATATAATATAAATATTTCTCATTACCAACGTTTATAATACATGTTGGCATTAGTCCAGAATCATCAAAGCAACCAATATTCCCAAAATCTAATATTGGTTTATCGTGAACGTAAAGTATTTTTTTGGGATTCCTCTTATCTACTTCAATAAAAGAAATATTTGCCTTGCCATTTTTATTTCTACTAGAATAATAAATTCGTAAACAATCATCAAGTACATCAACAACTGGTGTTTGTGCATGTGAAAAATTCCATTCGAAATCACCATTTACGTTATATATTAAACCTTCTTTAGTCCACATTTCAAAGTTCTTTTGTTGATTTATCAGATCTTCTTCCTGGACTGCCCATATATAAACTCCATGATTCGGTATTCTTTACTATACTCGCCCCCATAGCAACAAACGTTCCTTCCGCCAAAGTAATTCCATCTCGAATAGTTGAATTTACTCCTAAAACCGTATAGCTTTCTACCAAACAATGGCCTGATAAAACCACATGAGAAGTAAACATCACATGATCTTTTATTTCACTGTGATGCCCAATATGATTACCGCTCCATAAAATAACGTTATTTCCAATTTTAGTGAAAGGCTGTATTACATTGTTTTCAAGAATAAAGCAATTGTCTCCAATTTCATTTCCAAATAATACTGCTTTTGAACTAACATAACTAATTAATTTATATCCTTTTGATTTTATTGAATTATAAACAGTTTCTCTAGTTTGATTCATTTTGGTAGGCGACATTGGTGCAAAAAAAGAAAAGTTGGCTGGAGGAAATTTAACTTTAACTTCTTCAAATGAAACAATAGGCAACCCCTTAAAAAAAGGGTCTTTAGGAATAAATTCTTTATTTACACAAAAAGCAACAACATCAAAATCGGAGTCAGTAGTTAAGTAGTAGTGCGCCAACTCTGCAAAATCTTGTATTCCAAAAATAACCACTTCTTTCATAAGAAAAATAAATAAAAATGAGTATAAAATTTAATGCTTGTATATGTAAGTTGTATATTCAAATAAACCATAATCATAGCGAAAAACAAAATCTTTAGATAGATTTTTATAAATGAAATCGCCTAATTTATCTAAAGAAACATGAAACAAATCACTTCTTTCCCAGTCTACGTGTTTAGACATGACATTAAAAGCTATGCCTTTTTTACATTTTGAAAAAACGATAGTTAATAATGAGGTAAAATATTCCCACATTTCATCAAACGTTAATTCTCTTTTTTCAGTGAATACACCATTTAAAACAATGTAATCAAAGTCTGGAATTTTGAAATTAGCATCTAGTAAATCACCACAAAAAAAAGAGATATCTGGATATTTTTTTTTACAAACAAAAACAAATTTTTCTGATATATCTAGTCCAGAATATATTATTTTATGACTAGCATTTGTCTTCAAATAATCTAGTAATAAAGCTGTTCCACATCCGAAATCTAACAAAGAAACATTTGAATTATCACCATTATTATAAATTACATCAAGCATAATCCTAAATCTTGTTTCTAAATCATTGATATTAGGCCAATCAACTCCAAGATGATTGTCTCCATGTTTTTCTAAACATGTTTCATAGTGTTTTACAATTTCGGAATACTTTTTCATTTTAACTCAAATTTAGGTAAAAGTTCATTTTTGATTTGATTTTTGGAACAAAACATTAGGATATCAATTATTGACAAAGAAGGTACAAATTCATTATTAAATTGCTTATAGTTTACAGATGTAGTTTGAAGAAAGCTGATACTCACACTATTTTCGATAAAATAATTTTTATCATACAAATTAACTCCCCCTATTGGGTTAATGTAATGAGTAGCTGATTCTTTTGTACAAATATCCAATATTCTATGTTGACCACTAAGTCCTGAATTTTGGTAATGTTGTGAATTTTCTTTTATAATTGTGTTTATAGAAAGATATTTACACACTTCAATTATTCCAGCAACATTAAATTCTGATATACTACTATAATTTTGTTTTAGTAAATTATCTAATAATGCATAAACTTCCTTAAAAAAGGGTGCTTTTATATATGAAAGTTCAATTGTTCTTTTAAGTTTATTCTTCCATTTAAAATCATCCAATATCTCAACTTCATATATTAATTTATTCTGACTTGCCTTACTCAATGGAACTGTTAAACAATATGGTGCATTATTGATTAGGAAATTATTCCTATTTATCCAACCCTTATTAATATAATTAACATCATTATAAATTATGAATTTATCAACAGCGTTAATTAGTTGAAAATAACCAATATATGGAAAAAAATATGGTTGCATAACTGCTATTCTCATACTATCAAGATTTTAAAACTTTAACAATGTTCATCAGTGTAAATTCGTCTAAATCATAGTTCATTGGTAAAGCCAAAATATTCTGTGATAGTTTTTCTGAAAATTTACATGAAGTTTCTTCAACAAAATTTAATTTGTTTAAAGAAGGATAAAAATATCTCCTTGATGAAATTCCTTTATTTTGAAGATTTTCAACCAGCGATATCAAGTTGCTTTTTTTTCCTACTACAATATTAGTATATGCATAATTCCATGTTACACCTTCTCTTAAATTGATCATTTCATAATTATCTATCAACTCTTTTTTATAAAAATTGAAAATTTGTTTTCTTTTTGAAATTATATTATCAATATACTTTAATACAGATAAACCCATGCCAGACTGTAATTCACTTATTTTACCATTTATGCCAACTCCAAAGAAATCAGTTGGTCCATTGTGACCAAAATTATGAGAGTAGAATACTTTTTTATATAGTTCTGTGTTATTCACAAATGCAGCACCTCCTTCTCCAGTATGAAAAACCTTAGTTGCATGAAATGAGCAAGTACTGATATCCCCCCAATTAAAAATACTTTGATTTTTATACTTTACCCCAAAACAATGTGCTGCATCATAAATCACATATAGATTATATTTTTTGGCAATTCGTTCGATTTCTTCTACATTACAGACATTTCCAAACACATGTGTTGCTAAAATGCATGTTGTTTTCTCTGTAATAGCGGCTTCAATTTTTTTTTCATCTATAGTCCAATAAGTAGGATCTATATCAACAAATATCGGGGTACAACCCTCCCAGACGATTGTACTAGTTGTTGCAACATAACTAAATGGAGTAGTTATAATTTCACCACCGCCGCCAAGTAATTTCAATGCAATTTGCAGCGGAATAGTGCCATTATTCATAATTATTGGAGTCGCTTTCGTACCAAGATAAGTCTGAATTTTTTCTTCAAGCTCACATGTTAATTGACCGCGATTCGTCAACCATTCATTTTTATATATTCTTTCGATTTGATATATATATTCATCTATTGGAGGTAAATAGGGCTTTGATACAGGAATCATATAAATTTTATTTATTTCTTACCTATTAGATTAAAAAAACAATTATCTAACTTTATTATAATTAAAAATTTTAATTGTTAATTATAGAATTATCAGACCTTTAAAAAATGAAAAAATTAGGTAGAAAATGTTTTATAAAATCAGATTTAATATATCTGATTTTATTACGAAAAAAAAGAATTATAGATTTAATTTCGGTTCTAATTATCAAAATTTTCTTTCCCGATCAAATCCATTAATTCGCCAATTGTTTCAATTTCTATTAATTGCTTTGAAGATAAATTAATTGAGAACAAATTGTCAACTAGAGCTATTATACTTAGTACAAAAAATGAATCATATTCTTCTAATTCTTTATATACAGTATTGGAATTAACACTATCTATAGATTTGATTTCAAGAATTTCGATAAAATTAAGATAAAATTCACTTTTTTTCATTTTAATAAAATTAAATTGTAATAATTGTAGCACCCCAAGAATAGCCAACACCAAAACCACAAAGCAGGACCTTATCACCTTTTTTGAATACCCCATTTAAAATGCAATCATTTAGTGCGATTGGAATTGTTGATGAAACCGTATTCCCTATATTATCTATTTTGTTATAAAATTTTTCGACAGGTATGTCTAATTTTTTTCTTAAATAATCAAGCATAAATTTATTTGCTTGATGAAATATAAAATAGTCGATATTATTTAAGTTTGTAGAATTCTTTTCTAGAACATCTTCAACTAATTTAGGAATTACAGAAATGGTAAAATTAAATATTTCAGGTCCATTCATGAATAAATCATTATCAGTCCTTTTATTACCATTAGATGCATCAACAAGTGGCGCATTGATGTCATATGAATTTCTTGCACCTCCATTTGGAATAATTAAATTGGTTGCTCCGTTACCATCGGTTCCAACAACAAATTCATGAATGTGCGCTTCGTCATCTCTTTCAATAATAGTAGCAGTAGATGCATCACCAAAAATACTTCGATTTGCAAAATCTAATTTATTAATATGCTTTGTATATGTTTCACTCATTATGAGTAAAATCGATTTTGCAATATTAGACATTATTAGACTTTTAGCAATGCCCAGTCCATATATATAACCAGAACAACCTAAATTATAATCAAATGCGCCAACATTTTTACCAAGCCCTAATTTAGATTGCAAAATACATGCCGTTGTTGGTAAAATATATTCAGGACTTTGTGTGCAAAGTATTATAAAATCAATTTTATTTTTATCGTATTTATCAAATGCTTTATTGGCAACATGAAAAGCCATATCAAGAGATGTTTCATTTTTACTTACTATATGTCTTTGTTGAATTCCAATTTTATTTGTTATTTTTTCTGAGTTCCAGTTCGGAAACTCTTCTGATATCATTTGATTAGTAAGAACATTATTAGGGAAATATGTTTCAATTAATTTAATTTTTGAATTAGTCATAACCGTTATAACGTTTGGGATATTAGCTTAAAAATAGTTTCGTGATTTTTATACATTTTAATAATTTTTTGAGCTTTAACGAACGAGAATATGTAATTGAAGCCCACTATTTTTTCACACTTAACTTGAGTATTTTGTTCGAATCAACTGTTTGTTGTTATTATAAACTGTTTAATAGTCTCATAAATATATTCGTAATGATTATCTTGCAATCCAGGCCAAACACCAAGCCAAAATCCATCATTCATGATTTTATCTGTATTTTCCAAAGAATTAAGAACTCTATATTTTGCATTTCTGTAAGCAGGTTGTTTAGTCAAATTACCGCCAAATAATAATCTAGTACCAATTTTATTTTTCTCTAAAAATTCTACTAAATTGTTTCTGTTAATCTTATTGCCATCTCTAATTGTAAGCATAAAGCCAAACCAACTTGGATTTGAATTGACTGTGGCTTCTGGTAAAATAAAATATTCCTCAAATGGCTTTAGCTTATTATAAAGTAAATTATGATTAATCCTCCTTTTTTCTATAAATGTATCTGCTTTATTTAATTGACTTAAGCCAATTGCAGCTTGCATATCAGTTGCTTTTAGATTAAAACCAATATGACTGTAAGTATACTTATGATCATATCCTTCAGGTAAATCACCAAGCTTTTGACAATATCTTTCACCACAGGTATTATCTTTACCTGGAGGACACCAACAATCTCTCCCCCAATCTCTAAAACTTTCTGTTATTTTTTTTAATTGAGCATTATTTACTAAAACAGCGCCTCCTTCACCCATTGTTATATGATGTGCTGGATAAAATGACAAAGTTGCTAAGTCGCCAAAGGTTCCTGTTTTTTTATCATTATATGTTGCACCTAATGAATCACAATCATCTTCAATAACCCATAGATTATATTTTTTAGCAACTTCCATTACTAAATCCAAATTAAAAGGATTTCCTAATGTATGTGCAAGCATTATAGCTTTAGTTTTAGGAGTTATTGCTGATTCAATTTGCTCTGCTTTAATATTATATGTTGGTATTTCTATGTCTAAAAATACTGGTATGCAACCAAATTGTAACATCGGATTAATTGTAGTAGGAAACCCAGCAGCAACAGTTATTATTTCATCACCTGGTTTAATAGCTCTTTCTCCTAATTTAGGAGACGTTAATGCATAAAATGCCAATAAATTAGCTGACGAACCAGAATTAACAAGAAAAGAAAATCTTGAGCCCATATATCTGGCTAGCTTTCTCTCAAATTCTTCCGAATATCTGCCAGCTGTAAGCCATGCATCCAACATAGAATCAACTCCCATTAAGATGTCATCTTCGTCTAATACTTTTCCAGTAACTGGAATATAGTTTTCACCAGGAATTATTATTTTATTAGTATTGTTTCTTGCAATTTCTCTTACAGAATCAATTAAATACTGGTTTTTTAAATTTTGTATCATATTTTTTTCTAAATATTAAATCCACCTAATTTTAATAAATGTTCCTCAGTTCCAACTTTTCCAATTACATCTAGACTTAATGCCTTGTTTTTAACTTTAATGTGTGATTCTGGAATAACAATCGACTCCCTTAACCATGATCCAAAACCACAGTCTAACAAGTGGTCTTCTATTGTAATTATTTCATTAAATTGATCAATCTGCTCTTGTTGTAATGCTTTAAAATTTGCACCCCATATTGGACAAGTGAAAATTCCATACCCAATATATTCTGGATTGTTATTTTGTAACTGATGTGCAATATGTAATCCGCCACTAGTTGTTAATAGGATTTTATTATTTTTGGCAGGGACAATCTCATTCCAAATACCAGGAATTATTTCTTTCTTTTCTTGGTAATAATTTACTTCTCCTGTTTTTTTTAATCGCAAATATGAAGGACCAGGATTACTGATTAAATAATCCAGGCACATGCTTGTTTCAATTGGATCACCAGGACTTACAATTGTAAATTCTGGAAATAACCTCATTAATCCTAAATCCTGAATAGCATGGTGTGAATATCCTAAATTTCCGTAAGAAAGCCCACCTCCAACAGTTACAACAGTAACTGGAAGATTGTGGTATCCAACATCATTTCTTAACTGTTCAGCACATCTAAATGTTGGAAAATTAGCTATAGAATATATAAAAACGTGAAAGCCTTCTGATGCTAATCCCGCAGCCATTGAAGCCATATTCTGTTCACATATACCTGCATTATAAAAACGTTTTGGAAATTTCTTTTCAAATTCTTCAATAACAGAATATCCCAAATCACCAACAATTAGTACAATCTTATCGTTTTCTTCTGCATGCTTTGTCAAATGAGATAAAAAGGTGTTACGCATTATTTATTTCGTTAATTGCAATTTCTAATTCGGCATTATTTGGAGTACTATAATGCCATTTTACTTTATTCTCCATATAAGATACCCCCTTACCTTTAATAGTATTTGCTATAATTACAACAGGCTTGCCTTTTATTTCTATTGCAACTTTAATCACTTTATTTAACGCTAAATGATCATGACCATTCACATCAATTACATGAGAACCAAAAGACTCGAATTTATCTTTTAAAGGCTCTAGATTTAATGTGTCTTTTACTGTGGTCAAACTTTGTAAATTATTATAATCTACAATCAAAATAAGATTATCTAATTTATGATGTGATGCGAATAATAAGGCCTCCCAATTACTACCTTCGTCTAGTTCACCATCTCCAAGTATAACAAATATTTTATTTTTTTTATTGGAAATTTTTGAAGCAAGTGCTTTACCTGTTGCAAATGGCAAGCCGTGCCCAAGTGATCCAGTTGAAAATTCAACACCTGGCACTTTATGACTAATATGATTCATGAAATTTGAATCATTTTTGCCATAAGAATCTAGCTCAATTATTGGAAAAAAATCTAGCAAACCAAGTACAGCATATACCGAAACACAAGCATGCCCTTTGCTTAAGATAAATATATCTCTTTCAGGATCATTCAAATTAGATTTATTGATATTTAAAATATCAAAGTATAAAACTGAAAGGATATCTGTTATAGACAAAGCACTTCCGATATGAGAAGCTCTTGAGCTGACTACCATTTGAAGTGATTTTTTTCGAATTGCTTTAGCCAATTCATAGGATGAATTAAATTTCATTTAATGCTTATTTAATTTGTAATTAACTACTTTAGATAACGAATCATTGAAATCTAATTCATCAATTTTTTCCCCTAATTCACTTTCTAACTTTAAGGTTATCCCTTGGATATGCATTGACTGATTCACCCTATATGGAATAGCTCCAAAATTAATTTGCGATTCTACAGGCTTAATTATCTCCAAAATTTTATTTGTTAATTCTAACAAACTTATTGCAGTTGAGGAACTAATATTATAAACTCCAGAACTTATATCAAATTCAACAATCTTCCCTATTATCTTAGCCAAATCACCAACATACATGTACGCATATTTTTGCTCGCCTGGAGTCATTTCCATTTTTTGTAATGTACTAATCTTTTCAATTAATGTTGGTATTAACCAAGTATTGCTTTCAAGTTCTCCAAAAAAAGAAAATAGTCTAAACCAATGCCAATTGATTTTATTTATTGAGCAATAATCGCCAATTATTTGAGAGACTGCAATCTTTGCTGATGCATAAGCGCTATTTGGATTAAGCGGATAATTTTCATCAATTATTCCCGAAAAGTTTCCATACTCAGCTTGAGATCCAAATCCAATAAATTTTTTTACTTGTGATTTTTTTGCAATTTGCAAGAGTTTAAAAGAAAAATCAATATTTGAAAGTTGAACTTCCCAATTGTCCCTATCAGAAGCAGAAACTCCATTCCAAGCAGAGTGAATGATAATTTCTGGTTGTAAATTTATAATTCTATTAGACCAATTGGCTTCATCAGTATCAATCCAAGTAATTTCATTTATAAATTCCTCACATCTCCACAAAATACTACTAGATCGTTTTGTGGCAAATATATTGTGACCTTGCAAAATTAATTGTTTGGCGATCTGGGAACCTAAAAAACCAGTAATTCCTGTAATTAAGATTCTATTATTCATTAAAATATTCTCGAATTTGCAGTTCAGTAAATTCATCAATCTTCGCTATATTGTCTTTATATATCTTATACCAATTAATTGTTTTTTTTATAGCATCTTCTGAAGTAAATTTTGGAAACCAATGCAATTCATCATTTGCCTTACTAATATCAAGCTTCAATAATCCAGCTTCATGTGGTTGGTTTTGTAGATCTTCTACTTTATATTTTCCATTTCCATATATTGAAATAGCTTTTTCAACCATTGCCTCGACAGTCAAAACATCGTTTGAATTTGGTCCAAAATTATATGCACTTGAGAAATTAATTGGATCAAAGAATAATTTTGCACCTAAAATTAAATATCCAATAAGTGGCTCTAAAACAAATTGCCAAGGTCGCACTGACTTAGGGTTTCTTAATAAAACATTTCGATTATCGTTTAGAGCATTTATAATATCTGGTATAAGTCTATCTTTACTCCAATCTCCTCCACCGATCACATTTCCGGCCCTTGCAACCGCAATTCCTTTTTTGTGTTGCTCAAGTTTCTCTAGATGAAAGAATGAATTTCTAAATGAATCTATCATTAATTCACAACAAGCTTTACTTGCACTGTATGGATCATAACCACCAAGTCTATCATTTTCTCTGTAAGGATAAATCCATTCATTATTATAATAGACTTTGTCAGTAGTAATCAATATTATGGTGCATTTATTTGGGAGCTTTCTGGCAGAATTTAATAAATTTGCTGTACCATTAACATTAACTTCAAAAGTTTCAAGTGGAAATTCATATGAGTATCTAACCAACGGTTGTGCGGCAAGATGAAATATAAAATCTGGCTTAAAGGATAAAATTGCACTTTCTAAAGATTCTTTATTTCTTAAATCCGAAATTACAGAATCACATAAGCTGTCACCATTTATTAAATTGTATAAATCGATTTTATTTTTTGGCTCAAGCGAATACCCTTTTACTTCGGCTTGTAAAATTGAAAATATTTTTAAAAGCCACGCGCCTTTAAATCCTGTGTGACCTGTTAAAAAAACCTTTTTACCCTTATAAATATTAGATAACTCTTCTATCATAATTTACCATTTTTTCCAAAGTGCTTTACCTGAATCCCAATATTGTTCAAGTTCAACTTTATCTCGTAAAGTATCCATTGGTTTCCAGAAACCATTATGTAAATAAGCCTGCATCATACCTTCATGAGCAAGGGCTTCCATTGGATCTTTTTCAAAAATTGTATCATCACCTGAAATATAGTTGAATACTTCAGGCTGGCAAACAAAGAAGCCCCCATTAATCCATGAGCCATCCCCCTTCGGTTTCTCTAAAAAAGATAACACTTCATTACTAGAAGACAAATTTAGAGCTCCAAATCTACCATGAGGTTGGACAGAAGTAACTGTTAAAAACTTATTAGCTTTTTTATGGGTTTCCAATAGCTCAGAAATATTAACATCGGATAAACCATCGCCATAGGTTAAGAAAAAGGGTTCATTACCAATATGTTTTTGTATCCTTTTAATTCTACCTCCAGTCATTGAATTTAAGCCTGTGTCAACTAATGTTATTGTCCATGGCTCAGCATCTGACTCATTAAAAATAACTTTGTTGTTTTTTAAATCAACTGTAATATCTGATTTGTGTAAAAAGTAATTATTAAAAAACTCCTTAATTAAATAACCTTTATATCCTAAACAAATTATGAAATCATTATATCCATGTGATGAATAAATTTTCATTATGTGCCATAAAATTGGCATACCACCAATCTCAACCATAGGTTTAGGTTTAATTATTGTTTCCTCAGACAACCTAGTTCCTAATCCACCGGCAAGAATAACAACTTTCATATTATAATTTTTTTCATTTAGATAACGCACAAAACTGCGCACATTCA
>JACCDH010064358.1_pt1 | contig 13106 bp, 13 predicted proteins | sample 7442481 | NCBI WGS metagenome assembly JACCDH01 (sample SAMN15323433, study PRJNA562643) | freshwater metagenome | isolation source: river surface water | place: USA:Blue River Watershed | collected 2017-08-15
CGCTATTTAAAAATGTTGGTGTTGCTGGTTGGAAACGACCAGAGATAATTTCAGCAACTAGCGTCATTGCTCTTTGCTCATCCCCCTCTGCTAATAACAAAGCGGTCATAACAATTCGATCTTCAAATCGCTCTAGGTAGCGATTACCATCAAAGGTTTTAAGTGCATAGCTGGTATAAAACTTAAAAGCGCCCAAAAAGGTTTCAAATCTAAACTTGAATGAGTATGCGTAATCATGAATTTTGGTAATAAACTCAAATGAGTACTTATCTAATAGTTCCTTTTCGTAATACTCACCCTCAACTAGATAATCCAAGCGCTCCTTTAGATTATGAAAGAAGACAGTGTTTTTATTGACATGCTCCAGGAAGTATTGGCGAGCGGCCTGGCGATCTTTATCAAACTGTATTTTGCCATCTGGCCCATACAGATTGAGCATGGCATTTAGCTCGTGATAGCTATAGGTCGAGTCTTTCGGCTTCTCCATTAAAATTGTTTCCACATTAGATCCATTCTCTCTTTGACCGCACTAACATCATGTGGGGTACCGATTAACTCGAACTGGTAAAGCAGGGGAACATTACACTTCTTAGCTATTAACTCACCGGCGTAGCAGTATTTGTCGCCAAAATTTGTATTTCCAGCGGCAATTACACCTTTGATTAAATCTCTATTCTTCTTTACATTTAAAAACTTAATTACTTGCTTTGGAACTCCTGATTCATCCTTGCCATTGCCATAGGTGGGGGTCACCAAAACATAAGGCTCGGCCACCTCAATCTGATCACTTGCTTGTAGTGGAATTCGCACCGCCGGCAGATCTAACTTCTCAACAAACCTCTTAGTGTTTTCAGAGACGTTGGAAAAGTAGACGATGTTAGGCATGATGACAAAAAGATTACTTTACGCAACCGACAGCTTGGAGATCATATCTGGCCTAAAACCTGACCAGTGGGCATCTCCGGCAATTACCACCGGGGCTTGTTGGTAACCCAAAGATTTGATCAGCTCATAAGCATCCTCATCAGTACTCAGATCTACGATCGAGTAATCGATCTTGCTCTGATCTAGATACTTCTTCGTCGTATCGCACTGGATACAAGAAGGTAACGTGTAGACAGTTACTTGCATGAGCTCTCCTTAAAATTAGGGTCGCAAAATGAGCAACAAACATTGAAAGGTTAGGAATTGCCTTTACAGTATTTACTCGTCTTGCAAACTTTCACTTCTTAATATTCCAAATTAAGAACTCCGGTTTACTCGCGGGAAGATGCGGTAGTGGGATAACGCCGGAAGAATCTGGATTTTGTCCTATTAAGTTGTGAAAGACAACTATAAACCCGCACTATAGGTTTGTGTGGGAGCGACACGAACTCTATCCACACACCTGGGTGATTTTCTGAGCGCAAAAAGCAGCGGATTTAAATACTTTTCCCCACCCCAGCCATCTGCCCATGCTCAACTCTTAGCAGAGCACCCCCTCTAGCCAGCCCAATGCCCACCGGTAGATAAAAGCAAACAACGCAAGATCCAACTAGCCAATATCTTTTAATAAATTATTCATAAGCTCAATCTCTTTGTTCTGTGAAGATTTAATCTTGGCACCAAACTCTTTTATCTTGGCATCCCTTGAGTCTTCTATCATCGCCACCATATCAACTGCACCTTGGTGATGAGCAATCATTCCCTTTAAAAACAACATATCAAATTGATTACCACGGGCGGCTTTAAGCTGTTCAATTTCACTATCAGAGAGCATTCCAGCCATTGAGTGCATTGAGTGACCTGGATCCTCACCCTGTCCTGCTGCTTTTAGCCAAATCTTCATCTGTTCAATCTCTGGCGCCTGTGCGTCTTTAATTTGTTTGGCTAAATCCAAAACTTGCTGATTTTTTGAGTTTGCAATTGCCAGATCTGATAACAAAATTGCTTGTTGGTGGTGAGGAATCATCATTTGTAAAAACATTGCATCATCACCATTCATATTAGATGAGTGCGAGCTGTGATCCATACCCATTCCAGAATCATTACCTGCATTATTTTCTACTAGGGCGTTGATGCCCAAACTTGCACCAACGAAGGCTAATATCGAAAGCAATAAAAATTTACGATTCATGGCTTACTCCCTTTAAAACTATGATGCAAATATATGCAATTTACCTGAGAATTAATATAGAAGGATCTTGAAACAATTGTGATTTTAAATTCATCAAGTAGGCAATCTCAGGATAGATTCTTACTTAATACCTCAATCCTTCGACCAGGCTTAATTAGCTCCTCGACAAATCTATATCCTCGATTCTCATAAAACGCTCGCTTGCCCTCTGTCCAAAGGTAAACCAGATTAATTCCATAGGAGAGGGCTTTTTGTTCAATTAATTCCAAAACTTGGCTACCTATACCAGTACCCCGTAGATCCTCTCTGACCACAAATGCCACAATCCAAGGTCGATACTTTCTTAACTCCTCAAAATCATCAAAATCACATAAGCCAATTGAGGCAACTACCTCATCTACTCCGGCCACATTTCTAATGGCTAGAAACAGCAGCTCTTGGTTATCACCAGAGTGATCCCAATTTAAGTAATTTGAATTCTTAGTATTCTCATAAAAATTGTGCCAATCCTGAGCAGAAAACTCCTCTTTGCCGCTTCCCCATAATTTAAGGCTCCAAGCCAGTGGTTTATCGGCATGCTGGGGCGCCTGACTTATGGGTACTAATTGAATTAGATTATCCATAGCTAATTTGAACTTAAATCAATTGACTAAATCAGCACACATTTTTTCAAATGCTTGAGTATGGGCATCTACATCGCTTATGGTGGTGTCAGGACTAATAAGTGCCATGTTATGAAATGGCGTAATTAGAAAACCATCATTGAGCATTCGCAAATGTATATATTGTTCCAATTCAAAATCGCCAGCATCAGCGGCTTGCCGACCGTTAATTGGCGCACAAGATGCAAACATGTACTCAGCTCTTGCACCTAACCGATTTACCGTCCAATTGAGCTTATATTTATTAATGCTCTGCTCAACTCCATCAGCCCAACGATTTCCTAGCTTTATCATCCGCTCAAAATTTTCTGCCGTTAAAACTTTGCTTAAGGTTGCTCGCATAGCAGCTAGTGATAATGCATTTGCTGCCAAGGTTCCTCCCACACCCCCGGTATCAATTACCTCAAGCTCTACTAATTTTTTAATTGAATCTGCCACATGCTTTTGCATGCCAAATGCCCCAGTTGGAAAACCCCCACCAATAGCTTTACCAATAGTAAGAAAATCTGGGCACAGACCTAACTCTGCTGTCATTCCACCTGGGCCAACTGAAATGGTGTGAGTCTCATCAATAATAAGTAGGGCCTCATATTTTTTGGCAAGTTTTTCAACCTCTTTTAGATAGCCATCTGCTGGTAAGACAATTCCAACATTAGTCATTGCTGGCTCCATCAAGATTGCAGCTACATCATTATTGGCTAGTGCTTTCTTCATGGCTGCCAAATCATTAAATGCCACAACTCTGGTGGTTAGATCCAGATCTACAGGCGCTCCAATATTGCCCTCTCTGGCAACTGTTTTACCTTTTTTATCTAAGGTAGCAAAGCTTTCATCAACGCTGCCGTGGTAGCAGCGATCAATAACTATCACCTTTGATTTGCCGGTAATTAATCTTGAATATCTAATTGCATGACGGTTGGCATCTGTAGCAGATACGGTAAATTGCCAAAACGGTAGATTGAATCTGCTGGCCAGATCTGCCGAGACATCAGATGCATCTTTAGTTGGCAACATTGCTGACATGCCTTTGCCAACTTGCTCTCTAATTGCTGTTACTACCGCATCTGGTGAATGGCCAGTCATTGAACCAGTATCACCTAAACAAAAATCAACATAAGTGTTGCCATCCACATCAACAAAGGTGGCACCCTTAGCCTCTTCAACAAATACTGGGTAAGCACCTGGCCACTTAGCCATCCAGGACATGGGAACACCATCTGGCATATTTACTTTTGATTTTTCAAATAGCTGACCACTTTTTGGATGCAGGTCGATGAATCTTTTCTCTTCGCTGGCGCGCAGTTCGGCTAGCTTTGCCCGATCAATCATGGCTAAAACCTACCCCATTATGAAATAACGCAGAAATAGCAATTAAAACCTAGATCTAATCTCCCATAAATCTGCAAAGACTGGTTTGAACAATGTAGAACTTAAATAATCCACGCCACTAGACCCACCTGTTCCCATTTTTTTACCAATAGTTCGCTCGACCATCTTCACATGACGATAGCGCCACTCCTGTAGACCTTCATCAATATCAACTAATCTCTCGCAGACCATTGCCGTCTGTGGATCACTTTGATGCAGCTTTAGTAAAACATCCTGCACCTGTTCATTTGATGAGTAGGCAATAGATTTATCGCGAGTTAATACTTCTTTGGGAATTTGATGTCCGCGTTTAGTTACAAACTCAAGAGTTGAATCCCAAATCGAATTTTGCTTTGTAAGGGATTTAATTTCCTCTGCGACCTTTGGGGGTAAATGGCTAGCCAATTTGCTATCGCGTCTTCCAAGTAAAGCTTCCACCATTCTAAATTGAGCAGATTGAAACCCACTTGAAGAAGAAAGATAGGAGCGAAAGGCGTTGAATTGCAGCGGAGTCATCGTTTCTAAGATATCTATCTGGGCCACACAGACTTTTAATATCGTGCGAATTCTTCCTAAAATTGATAGCGAATAATGGGTATCACCAGCCTCTAGCGCTGACTGGGCTTGTTTGAACTCATGAATTAACTGCTTAAACCAAAGCTCATAAGTTTGATGAATAATGATAAACAGCATCTCATCATGCTCTGGACCTGTCGATAATGGCTTTTGAAGTTTTAATAATTCATCTACTGCAAGGTAGGAGTTATAGGTAAGTGCGGATTCGTAGTTTTCACTCATGTGACTCTTGAACCACTTTCTTTAACGCCCTTGTACTTACCACTTGAAACCAGATCTCTGATTCGCTCAAAGCCATCCCATACTTCAACATATGAGGTAGCAAGGGGTGAAATTGCTAGGCGAATTGAGTTGGGAGTTCGATAATCTGGAATAACTTTAGAAATACTTCGCAGCGCAATGCAGATCTGAGCAGCATCTGGATGAACCAATGAAATATGTCCGCCACGATATTGAGATTGTCTTGGCGTATTTAATTCAAACCCCAACGGCTTTAGCCAATGGTCAAATAGATCAATCATCAAAGTAGTGCCAATTGCTGCCTTCTTGGCGATCTCACTGATGCCTGCCTCTTGAATCAAGTTAAAAGCAGTTTGTACACAGCGAATTCCAATAAGTGAAGGTGATGCAATTTGAAATCCGCGAATGCTCTGCGCCCTTTCAAATTTTGGACCCATTTCAAATTGGGCCTCTTGCGCAAACCATCCCTGAATTGGAACCTGCAATTGGTTTTGAATGCGCTTTGAAACATATAGCCAGGCAGGTGATCCTGGGCCGGAATTACCATACTTGTATGTACAACCAACGCATAGATCAGCACCTGAGTGATCTAAATTTAATTCAATTGCCCCAACTGCATGACTTGCATCCCAAACAACTAATCCACCTACTGCTCTAACTTGATCAGTTATAGCTTTAATATCCGTTCTAGCTCCTGAGCGATACTGAATCACTTGAAATGTAACTAATGCAACATCTTCATTTAAATATGGAGCTAAAACCTCAGTTGTGATTCGTTCATTGGTTGCAATCTTTGGATCTTCGTTATCAATAATTACAAGTTTTAATCCAAGTTGTTGGGCTATACCTTCTAAAATGTATCGGTCTGTTGGAAAATTAGCTGCATCTGTAATTATGGTTTTACGATCTGGCTTAGATCTAATTGCCGCTAAACAGAGTTGATAAAAATTAACTGAAGTTGTATCGCAAACTAGCACTTGACCAGTAGCTGCTCCCAGTGCTGATTTACCCAAAAGATCACCAGTGGGCTGGGCTTCATCTACCCAATGGCTCCAGCCAGAGACCAACTCTGGTCCCCACTCTTTTTGTAGAAAATCATTTACTGCCGTGATGGTGCGTTTGGGCAATCTGCCAAGTGAATTTCCATCTAAATAACAAAGAGTTGGGTCTTCAACAACAAACTCAGATTTATACTTTGCTAAAGGATCCTTACTGTCTAGATCCAATGCGTATTGACGATCTATCGGATTAGATTTATCCATTTAATTTTTCGTTCTTAATTTTGGCCACTTATTTCTCACACCTAAAGAGTATTGATTAATATTGCAATTGAAAAGCGGGTATGCTTTTAGTATGCAGGATTTAGCCGCACTCTCCGCCCTAACTTTTGGCGCTCAAGCCTTTGTGACCTTGTTTGTGATTTTAGATCCACCTGGAGCGGCTCCGATTTTCCTTGGCTTAGCTGCTGGAAAATCTGTTAAAGAGCAACGCAAGTTAGCTTGGCAAGCAGCCTTTGTTTCACTTTTTGTAATTGTCACCTTTGCTCTTTTTGGCAACGCATTATTGGATTATTTAAATATCTCACTAGCAGCACTACAGGGCGCCGGTGGAATTTTGTTACTAATTACCGGTTTAGGTTTGTTGACTGGCTCGCTAGTTGAAAGTGAATCAGCTGCATCTCAAAACATTGCCTTAGTACCACTTGGCACTCCACTACTTGCAGGCCCTGGAGCAATAGTTACCACCATGCTGTATGTTCAAAAGGCAAATAATGGTGAGCAATTAACAGCTTTGGCACTAGCCATAATTGCAGTTCACTTGATAATCGGAATAACCTTTATGTTCTCAACCAAAATCCTTTCAGTAATTAAGGATTCGGGTGTGACTTTGTTGGCTCGTATAGCTGGCCTACTACTATCTGCAATTGCAGTTGAGATGATTGTCAGCGCAATTAAGTCATTCTTTAGTATTTCCTAGATCCTACTTAGATCTGTCCTATCCGACAGGTATCTTTAAACCATGGTCTTAGGTAGCACATCACTTCAACAAACAACTTTTGTGATAGTTGATCTTGAAACCACTGGATCCTCACCAAAAAAAGGTGCAGCAATAACTGAGATTGGTGCTATTAAAGTTAAAGCAGGTCAGCATCATGGCGAATTTGAGTCATTTGTTAATCCATTAACACCAATTCCAGAGTACATAACTCAAATGACTGGAATTACCGATCTGATGTTGGCAAAAGCTCCAGTCATAGATGAGATTCTTCCGGCTTTTTTTGAATTTGCCGGAGATTCAGCCCAAAGCATTTTGGTCGCCCACAACGCCCCGTTCGATCTTAGCTTTCTAAAGAGTGCGGCAAAGGAAATTGATATCAAGTGGCCTGAGTATAAAACCCTAGATACAGTAACAATTGCAAGGCAAGTACTTACTAAAGAGGATGTACCTAACTGCAAGCTTTCAACATTGGCCGAGTTTTTTGGCACCAAAACCGAACCAAATCATCGAGCTCTAGATGATGCCAAGGCAACTACTGAAATTTTGCACGGTTTAATTGAACGGCTGGGTAGTTTTGATGTTCATACCGTGGATGCACTTATGGAGTTTGCCAAGACTGCCGCTCACATCCAACGCAAAAATTACTGGGGTTTAAGCTCTATCTAGCACTGACAATCTCATTGGAAAGATCAATCCACTTACTTAGAACCGAAAGTGCCGCTCCAGAATCTAAAGCTTGATTTGCCATTACTAAGCCGTTGGCAATTTGATTTTGCAAGGTTAGATGGAAATCACCCTTAAACGCTGCAATCGCAAATGCAGCATTTAAAGTTACTGCATCCCGCATCGGCCCAACCTGGCCATTAAAAATACCTCTAGTTATCTTGGCATTAAATGCGGCATCGCCTCCTGCCAATGCTGAAATAGGCGCTGCAGTTATGCCAAGTTCAGCTGGGTCAAAGATAGTTTCTTCAATTTTGCCATTACTAATTTGTAAGACAGTAGTAGTAGTTGATAGTGAGACCTCATCCAAACCATCATCACCACGAAAGATAAAGCCCTCTTTGCCCTGACCTAGTAAGACTTCAGCCATTAGTGGCAATAGATCCGATCGAGCTACTCCAATTGAGCAAGCCTTGGGCTTTGCTGGATTTGATAATGGACCCAAAATATTAAATATTGTCGGAACTGCTAATTCTTTTCGTGCCACTGCAGCATGCTTCATAGCAGAGTGAAATACTGGAGCAAAGCAAAAACCAATTCCTATCTTGTGGACAGTTTTTTCAACCTCTGCCCCGGTTAAATCAACTCTAACCCCTAGGGCTTCAAGTAAATCTGCAGCACCGGATTTAGATGAGATGGCGCGATTGCCATGCTTTACCACCCTAGCACCAGCAGCGTTAGTAATTATTGCGGCAACTGTTGAAATGTTTATGGTATTTGCCCCATCGCCACCAGTTCCAACTGTGTCAACTGCTCGCTCGCTAATATTTATTGGAGCGCAGTATTCAAACATTTGGTTAACCAAAGCCTCTACCTCTTTGGCACTTTCCCCCTTGTTCTTAAGGCCAAGTAGGAATTCTTTTATTTGTTCGTTTGTGGCATTACCTTTAAGTATTTCAGACATGGCCCACATAGCTTGGTCATTAGTTAAATCTACTTTGCCAGCAAGTGATGAAAGAATTAATTCCCAACTCATTAGCACCTGCTAATTAATTTGCGAGCGCAGAATTTGTCTTAAGCAGCGCAGCACACTTAGCTGCAATAGTGAATGGATCAATTGGATGAGTAACGCTAGCTTCAGCCTTTGACCAAGTAGCTAGCCAATTATCTTGAACTCTTCCGGTAATTATTAATACTGGCGGACAGTTAAAAACCTCATCCTTTAACTGACGTGCAACTCCCATCCCACCTTCAGGAACAGCCTCGCCATCTAAAATAAATAGATCAACCTGTTTTTTACTATCAACATAAAGTCGCAAGGCAGCAGCGGTGGCAAACTCTTTAATTTCATGGGGTGGCAGCTGCTTATCTAATTGCTTGCCTAAGGCGGCTATAACCGATTGTCGAACCGTTGAGTCATCTGAGTAAAGGGTGATAACCAACTTCTTTTCCGGCGAATTCATGCGCTAATCCTACCTATCACCTACGCACAAAAATGATGCCAATCTGGTGGTGATCAGTTTCACCCAGATCTACGTGGGCTAGCACCCAGGGAAAATGAGGTATTCCTATCTATTTGCGGAATAATCACCCCATGACCACATTTGCCAGCCCTGCGGTGAAGACCAACCGTCCTAACCTAGTTGCAGTTGGCACCATTGTTTGGCTCTCATCTGAGTTAATGTTTTTTGCTGCCCTCTTTGCCATGTATTTCACCACTAGAGCTGTGCAAGGTCCAAAGATCTGGGCTGAATCAACTGAGATGTTAAATATTCCATTTTCTGCAACCAACACCACGATTTTAGTTTTATCATCAGTAACTTGTCAGTATGGAGTATTTGCTGCTGAAAGATTTCAAGCAAGAAGAACTGGCACGCTTTGGCAAATAAACAAGTGGGGAATGCGCGAGTGGTTTGCGCTAACCTTTTTGATGGGCGCAGTATTTATTGGTGGTCAAGTTTTTGAGTACGCAGAGTTAGTTCATGAAGGTCTAACTCTTTCTTCCAGTGCTTATGGTTCAGTCTTTTATCTGACCACCGGCTTTCATGGTTTGCATGTAACTGGTGGTTTGATCGCATTTTTAATTGTTTTAATCAGAGTATTTCGGGCACAAAAATTTGGTCACTCGCAAGCTACCACAGCAATTGTGGTCTCCTACTACTGGCACTTTGTTGACATTGTGTGGATCGCACTCTTTACTGCGATCTATCTGATTAAATAGGTGGATCGATGAAATTTATCTCTAAGTATCGCAAGCATAAATTTGCGCGTCCGCTACTGCTGTTGTTTTCTCTTTGCGCCCTTGGCTTTACCTTCTCGGTTGCAACTGCAGCACCATCTAGTAACTCAATGGCAGCAGATGCCAGATCGACTTTAATTGAAGAGGGCCAGCAAATATTTCTAAAGGGTTGTTCTTCTTGTCATGGTTTAAATGCTGAAGGAGCTGGAGTTGGACCATCACTAATTGGAGTTGGCGCGGCCTCAGTTGATTTTCAAGTAGCAACTGGACGTATGCCAATGCAGGATATGAGCCAACAAGCAATGCGAAAAGCTCCTGTTTATGATGAAGAGGAGGTAGCAGCACTTGCAGCTTATGTTGCATCCCTTGCCCCAGGTCCTCGTGCCTATACCAATGAAGAGATTAAGTGGGAGCGCGATGGAAACACCGCTGAGGGTGGAGAGTTATTTAGAAATAACTGCGCAATGTGTCATAACTTTGCCGGTCAAGGGGGCGCGCTAACTCAAGGTAAGTATGCGCCAACTGTTATGGGTGTTGAGCCAAGACATATTTATGAAGCCATGATTACTGGACCACAAGCTATGCCAGTTTTCTCTGATAAAACAATTACTCCGCAAGAAAAGCTTTCAATAATTAAGTGGATTAAAGCCGCCGAAAGTGAGCCAAGTTTAGGTGGTGCTCCCCTTGGCCGCGTAGGTCCCGTTACAGAAGGATTATTAGTTTGGACCTTAGGCCTTGGATTACTAATTGGAATTGCTGTTTGGCTAACAGCTAAGGCAAGGTAGATTTAATATGTCAAAGGAATTAGAGCCATTAGCAGATCCAGGATTACCAGAGCACATTCATCGCAAAGCTGATATTGATCCAATCGCAGCAAAGCGGGCTGAGCGCCAGGTCGCAGTTTTATTCTCACTTTCAGCTGTTGGCACCTTGTTATTTATTTACTCATTCTTTTTTGTAAGTGAGGATCTATTTATATTTGTACCAATAATGGGAAGTACAAATGCGCAACAATTAGGAATCGGTCTTGGTATGGCAGCCAGCCTGTTATTTATTGGCTTTGGCGCAGTGCATTGGGCAAAGACGTTAATGCCAGATCAAGAGGTAATCGCAGAGCGCCATGAATTAAGATCGGAACAAAAAGATCGAGATGCATTTGTTAAGACTGCTAAAGAGGGTGCCGAAGCAGCTGGGCTAGGCAGAAGGCCATTAATTAAAAGATCTTTAGCGGCAGCAGCTGGTTTAGCAGGCTTGCCCGCAGTTTTATTACTTAGGGATTTAGGTCCACTTCCAGGTAATTCATTAAATGAAACCTCTTGGAAGGCTGGCACCAGATTGGTTACAGATCCAGGTGATCGTCCAATTCGACCAAGTGATCTAGAGGTAGGCGCAGTTGCCCAGGTTATGCCTGAGTTGGCACCTGGCAAAAAGCGCACATTGGAAGATATTGCAAAGGATGCTGTCTTATTAATTAGATTACGCCCGAGTGAGTTTCAATTAGATGCTGAGCGCTTTTCTTGGACTTATGAAGGAATTATCGCCTTCTCAAAAATCTGCTCTCACATGGGTTGCGCAGTTGCCTTATATGAACAAACTACAAAACATCTACTTTGCCCATGTCATCAATCAACATTTGATGTGACGCGTGCCGCAAAGGTTATCTTTGGTCCTTCAGCTCGTCCTCTGCCACAATTAGCCATTACCGTCGATGCTGATGGATATCTAATTGCAAAACAACCATTTACTGAAGCTGTCGGCCCAAGTTTTTGGGAGAGGAAGTCATGACCGCACGTGAGCGAGTGGCTGGCAACGTAGCTAATTATGTTGATGAGCGAACTGGTGCTGCGGCCTGGTTAAAGAAGAATTTAAATAAAGTATTTCCTGATCACTGGTCATTTATGCTGGGTGAGATTGCCCTTTACTCTTTTGTCATTTTATTACTCTCTGGCACCTTCTTAACATTTTGGTTTGACCCTTCAATGCGACATGTGGTTTACGAAGGTAGCTACCAGCCATTAAAAGATGTTGAGATGAGCGCTGCCTATGCCTCAACTTTGCACATCTCATTTGATGTTCGCGGTGGATTACTAATGCGACAAATTCACCACTGGGCGGCTTTAATTTTCGTGGCTGCAATTGTGGTTCACCTACTTAGAGTTTATTTCACTGGGGCATTTAGAAAACCACGTGAATTTAACTGGATTCTTGGAGTTGCACTCTTAACTCTAGCCATCGTTGAAGGTTTCCTTGGCTACTCTCTTCCTGATGACTTACTCTCTGGAACTGGAATTCGAATTGCGCATGCAATTATTCAATCCATTCCCGTAGTTGGTACCTACCTTTCCTTCTTTGCCTTCGGTGGTGCCTTCCCGGGTGAGGTCTTTATTCCACGTATTTATATTGTGCATGTATTGCTTATACCTGGAATATTTCTAGCATTAATTACTATTCACTTGATGTTGGTTTGGTACCAAAAGCACACTCAATATCCAGGTCCTGGACGCACAGAGAAAAATGTTGTTGGCTATCCACTTATGCCGGTTTACATGGCAAAAGCTGGCGGTTTCTTCTTCATAGTTTTTGGAATTACAGCATTCTTAGGAGCGGTGGCATCGATTAACCCGCTTTGGCTTTATGGTCCATACACCCCAGGTCAGATCTCGGCCGGCTCGCAACCTGATTGGTATATGGGTTGGTTAGATGGCTTGGTGCGAATGGCGCCACCTCTTGAAACCTATATTTTTGGTAAAACTATTTCATGGAATATTTTAATTCCAGGCTTAATAATTCCTGGAATTATTTTCACCGGTATGGCGCTGTATCCATTTATTGAAAGTTGGTTAACTGGTGATAAGCGTGAGCACCACCTATTAGATCGTCCTAGAAATGTGCCAAATAGAACAGCGCTAGGTGCAATGTCATTAACATTTATGGTGATTGCAATGATCAATGGCGGAAATGACATTATCGCAACTCATTTTGATCTAACCATTAATCAGATTATGTGGTTCTCGCGTATCGGAATCATCGTCCTACCGCCACTTGCATTTGTCATTACCAAACGCATTTGCCTATCGCTGCAACGAAAAGACCGTGAATTAGTACTACACGGCAGAGAGACTGGCAGATTAGTGATGCTTCCGCATGGTGAATTTGTTGAAGTTCATGAAGAGTTATCACCAGCTAAGAAGTTTGCTCTGACTCAGCATGAGCAGCCAGTAGCAATTGAGTTGGTTAAAGAAGA
>JACCDH010307605.1_pt1 | contig 13098 bp, 13 predicted proteins | sample 7442481 | NCBI WGS metagenome assembly JACCDH01 (sample SAMN15323433, study PRJNA562643) | freshwater metagenome | isolation source: river surface water | place: USA:Blue River Watershed | collected 2017-08-15
TGAGATAAATGGCTGATGAGTTAATGCCCCGTTCTGGCGAAAATGGTTTAGAAAAAGCGAATGAAGCTAAGGCACCAATCACCAGTAATGAGCCAAGCAGTTTCTTCAAACAATTATTAGGTTTTTGGGTGACCTTTAGAACTATGTTCAAGAAGGTAAATACAGTTCAATATCCAGAGGTTAAAGAGCCAACCGCTCCTCGTTTTCATGGTCGTCATCAATTAAATCGCCATCCAGATGGATTGGAGAAATGTATTGGTTGCGAACTTTGCGCATGGGCATGTCCAGCAGATGCAATTTATGTAGAAGGTGCCGATAACAAAGAGGGCGAACAGTTTTCTCCTGGTGAGCGTTACGGCAAGGTTTACCAAATTAATTACCTCCGTTGTATTTTCTGTGGACTTTGTATCGAGGCTTGCCCTACCCGTGCATTAACAATGACAAATGAGTATGAATTAGCTGATGAAACTCGCGGCAAATTAATCTTTGAAAAAGAGGATTTGTTAGGTCCATTACGTGCCGGCATGGTGCCACCACCACATCCAATGTATCCAAATACCACTGATGCCAATTACTATCGCGGAGAAGTAACTGGTGCACATCCTTCACAAGGTGCAATAAAGAATGATTAATTTGGCATTAGAGGTTGGCACAACACAAACTCCAGAATCTGTTTTGTTTTACATACTCGCTCCGCTTTCTGTTTTAGCAGCCCTCGGCATGTTAATTGTTAAGAAAGCTGTTCACTCAGCCTTATTACTCGCTTGGGTAATGATTTCACTGGCTATTTTCTACATAGCTCAGGAGGCTGTGTTCCTAGGAATTGTGCAAGTAATTGTTTACACCGGTGCAGTAATGATGCTATTCCTGTTTATTTTAATGTTGGTTGGCGTTGATACATCAGATTCATTAGTTGAAAATATTAAGGGATTAAGATCAATTGCATTACTTGCTGCAGCAGGCATCAGCGGATTACTGATCTCCCTAATCGGTCGTGCAACTATGGTTTATGACGCATTTGGTTTAGCGTCAGCAAATCGATCTGGAAATGTAAATGGAATAGGTGAACAATTATTTACTAAGTATGTCTGGGCCTTTGAGGTTGTTTCTGCGCTATTAATTACCGCTGCACTTGGTGCGATGGTGTTGGCGCATAGCCAACGCAGTAAATCTAATTTTGTGCAACGCGATCTTTCTATTGCTCGATTCCGTAAAGATTCTCTTGGTGCTGCTGCGGGATTGCCTGGATCAGGTGTATATGCGCTTCACAACGCAGTTGATGTACCAGCGCTTCTGCCAACCGGCAAAGCTGCGCCAACTTCAATATCTCCAGTATTAGAGGCGCGCGGTGACATGATCGATAGCAAAAACTTTGAAATGAAACCAGAAGAGAAGGATGAGTAATGAGTATCGCTAATTACTTATACCTTTCTGCAATTTTATTTACCATTGGTGCAGTTGGTGTTGTGGTTCGCCGTAATGCAATTGTGGTTTTTATGTGTATCGAGCTAATGCTAAATGCCGCAAATCTTGCCTTTGTAACCTTTGCACGAATAAATGGAAATCTAGAGGGACAGGTAGTTGCCTTCTTTACTATGGTAGTTGCAGCTTGCGAGGTTGTAGTTGGCTTGGCAATTATCGTAACGATCTATCGCTCACGTCGTTCTGCATCTGTTGATGATGCAAGTTTGTTGAAGCGATAATCATGACAACCTCAAATAACTTAGTTTGGTTAATCGCACTCCCATTAATTTGTTCAGGCCTCTTACTAATTCTTGGCCGGCGAGCTGATAAGTGGGGCCATTTACTAGCAACAACAGTTTCCGCATCTGCGTTTGCAATTGGCTTGGTTGAGTTTTTTGCGATGCGAGGTCGAGAGGTTTTAGATCGACCAGTTACCCAAAAAATATTTACTTGGATCTCAGTTGGCGACTTCCAAGTTGATGCATCATTGCTCTTAGATCAGCTCTCAATCTGCTTTGTATTACTAATCACTGGGGTTGGCACACTAATTCATATTTACTCAATCTCATATATGTCGCATGATCGCGATCGCCGTAGATTCTTCGCTTACTTGAATCTTTTTATCGCTGCCATGTTGTTACTAGTTCTAGGTGACTCCTACCTAAATCTCTATGTTGGCTGGGAGGGCGTTGGTCTTGCCTCCTATTTATTGATTGGTTTCTGGAATCAAAAGCCTGCTTATGCCACCGCAGCTAAGAAAGCATTTGTTGCTAATCGAGTTGGCGATATTGGTTTATCTCTAGCCATCATGATCGCCTTTGCCACATTTGGCGATGTCTCCTTCAAAGGTATTGAAGAACATGCAGATCATGCATCTACCTCTGCAATGACGGCAATTGGTTTAATGCTACTTCTTGCCGCCGCTGGAAAATCTGCACAATTTCCATTGCAAGCATGGTTGGGCGATGCGATGGCTGGTCCAACACCAGTATCTGCATTGATTCACGCAGCAACAATGGTTACCGCAGGCGTTTACTTAATTACTCGCTCTAACTTTATTTTTGACGCAGCGCCAACCGCGCAATTAATGGTAATTATTGTTGGTGTTATCACCTTGTTGTTTGGTGCAATTATTGGAACTGCTAAGGATGATATTAAAAAAGCGTTAGCTGCCTCCACGATGTCACAAATTGGCTACATGATTTTGGCAACTGGATTAGGTCCAATCGGATATGCATTTGCCATCATGCACCTGCTGACACATGGTTTCTTTAAGGCCAGCATGTTTCTAGGTGCGGGTTCAGTAATGCATGGCATGAAGGATGAAGTGAATATGCGCAAGTACGGTGGCATTGGAAAGTACATGCCATTTACCTTTATAACCTTTGCATTGGGTTATCTGGCAATTATCGGTATTCCACCATTTGCTGGTTTTTATTCAAAGGACAAGATCATTGAAACCGCATTTAATGCCGGTGGCTTGAAAGGAATTTTGTTAGGTAGCGCAACCTTATTAGGTGCAGCAATTACCGCTTTCTACATGTCCCGCGTTGTAATAATGACCTTCTTCGGTAATGAACGCTGGGGACATAAGGATGAACCTCATGAGAGCCCAGCATTAATGTTGATTCCAATTTCAATTTTATCTATTGGCTCAATCGCATCAGGCTTCTTGTTCTACCGCAACCACTCTTTAGAGTATTGGTTGAAACCAATAGTTAATCCGGCGGGCGAGCAACATCTTGAAGAGTTCCTGCAACCAATCGTTGTATCAGCCCTCGCAGTATTTGCAGTGTTAATTGGTGTTTCAATTGCAATTGCTAAGTATCGCGGTGAGTTACAAAGTGAAGCGCCGGCCAAGGTAAGTGCATTGACTCGCGCTGCAAGACGGGATCTTCTCCAAGATGATTTCAACGAGACTGTATTTATGCGTCCTGGTCAAAGAATTGTTAGAGGCTTACTAAATATTGATTATCTAGTAATTGATGGATTAGTGCGATTGGTTGGATCTATGTCTGTTGGCGGCGGCCAAACTTTACGTAAATTACAAAATGGATATGTACGTAGCTACGCACTTATGATGATTGTTGGCGTTTTGGCATTATTAATTACGGTTTGGTTGACCACCTCATGAATCTATTGACAATTATTGGATTACTGCCACTTATTGCAGCATTAATTATTGCGCTGCTTCCAAAAGGCGGCAGTGAATTAATTAAGCGAGTAGCCCTTGGCGCAACTGTATTAATCGCGATTGCATCAATCTTCCTGGCAATTGGCTTTGATAAATCGCAAACTGGTTTCCAATTTGTGCAAAGTACATCTTGGATTTCAGCATTTAATATTAATTATGCAGTTGGAATAGATGGCATCTCACTTGTTTTGATCCTGCTTTCCACAATCTTGGTACCAATTGTGGTGCTAGCAACTTGGCATGAATCAGATACGGGTCGCTGGGGCAGTAAGGTCTTCTACATTTTAATTTTAGTTTTGGAAACCATGATGATCGGTGTTTTTGCCGCGACAGATCTATTTTTGTTTTACGTATTTTTTGAAGCGATGTTGATTCCGGTTTACTTCCTAATTGGCGGATATGGCTCAGGAGAAAAATCTGCAGCCGCTGTTAAATTCTTGCTGTACAGCTTATTTGGCGGCCTGCTGATGCTGGCATCAATTATCGGTATTTATGTAATCGCTGGAAATCAGATTGGTGGCACCTTTGATTTAACGCAATTGGCTACCTTGCAAATCGATGACACTACTGAGAATTTACTCTTCCTAGGATTTTTCATTGCCTTTGCAATTAAGGCACCACTTGTTCCATTCCATACCTGGTTGCCAGATGCTGCTAAATCAGCGACTCCTGGAAGCTCTGTTTTATTACTTGGAGTTTTAGACAAGGTTGGCACATACGGAATGATTCGTTTCTGTATTGCGCTATTTCCAGATGCCAGCAAAACTTTTACACCATTAATAATTACACTAGCTGTAATTTCAATTCTCTACGGTGCATTTATGGCAATTGGTCAACGAGATATCAAGGGCTTGATTGCCTTTACCTCAATCTCTCACTTTGGTTTCATAACTATGGGAATTTTTGCAATGACAACCCAAGGTATGTCAGGTGCAACTCTTTATATGGTTAACCACGGTTTTTCCACCGCAGCATTATTTTTAATCGCCGGTTGGATGATTCAGCGACGCAACTCATCAACAATTAGTGATTTTGGTGGATTACAACGCATTACTCCAGTCATGGCTTGGAGCTTCTTTATTGCAGGAATGTCATCACTAGCGCTACCAGGTCTATCAAGCTTTGTTAGTGAATTTTTAGTTCTAGTTGGTACATATACTCGATATCCAGTCGCTGCAATCATCGGAACATTTGGAATCGTTTTAGCTGCACTTTACATATTGATTCCGGTGCAAAAAGCCTTACATGGTCCGACCACACCTGGAAATGAATCTATATCTGATCTTAAATTGCGCGAGAAGGTTGCGATCGCACCTGTTATTGCCGTAATTATCGCAATGGGATTTTATCCAAAGCCAGTTTTGGATTTAATCAATCCAACTGCAGAAAAGGTAATTACTAATGCTGGTTTCACCGATCCAATTGCAAAGGTGGGTAAGTAATGTTAACTGCGCCATCACTAATTTACTCATTGCTGGCACCAATGCTCATTGTGTTGGGTGGTGCCGTCATAGGTGTTTTGGTTGAAGCATTTGTTGGCAGAACCCATAGAGCTGCAATTCAATTAACCATCACGCTTGGTACATTATTTTTATCACTTGTGCAGTTGTGGGGAATCCGCGATAGGTTTTCTACCTCCGCCGCAGTTAACTCAGTTGTGATTGATAAGGCTGGAATTTTCTTACAAGGCACGATTTTAGTTTTATCAATCATTGCTGTGTTATTGGTTGCCGACCAAGATAACTTCGTCTCAAAGGCCTCTGCAATCCCTGGTTCATCTGAAGAAGCACAATCAATTAAAACTGGTGATCAACAAACAGAGATTTTCCCTCTATTTCTCTTTGCAGTAGCTGGCATGATGTTATTTCCAGTTGCAAGTGATCTCATTACCTTATTTGTGGCACTTGAAGTGTTTTCACTTCCACTTTACTTATTGGCTGGACTTTCACGTCGCCGTCGATTACTTTCACAAGAGGCAGCACTTAAATACTTCTTGCTAGGCGCATACTCATCTGCCTTCTTCTTATTTGGTGCAGCCTTCCTTTACGGATTCTCTGGCACAGTCTCTATCTCTGGAATTGCATCTGCAATCGCAGCAGGCGCGGGCAATGATGTATTTGTTTTGTTGGGAATTACCTTTTTATCTGTTGGCCTACTATTTAAAATCAGCGCAGTTCCATTCCACTCATGGACACCTGATGTTTATCAAGGTGCACCAACTCCAATAACTGGCTTTATGGCAGCTTGCACAAAGGTGGCAGCCTTTGGTGCAATCCTTAGAATTTTCTATGTTGGCTTATCTGGTGTTTACACCGAGTGGCGCCCAATCATCACCACAATTGCAATTATCACAATGGTATTTGGCTCAGTAGTTGCAATTGCACAACGAGATATCAAACGAATGCTCGCTTACTCATCCATCGCGCACGCTGGCTTCCTACTATCTGGCTTGCTTGCGCTAAATAAAGATGGTTTAGCTGCATCACTCTTTTATCTATTTGCATATGGCGTTGCCACCATTGCAGCATTTGGAATTATTTCGCTAATTCGCGACTCTGCTGGTGAAGTAACAGATCTAAATCAATGGGTTGGTTTAGGCAAGCGTTCACCATTGATTGCCAGTGCATTTGCATTCTTGCTCTTAACATTTGCTGGTATTCCACTAACTAGTGGCTTTGTCGGAAAGTTTGCGATTTTCACAGCTGCATATCAAAGTGGAAATATTGGTTTGGTTGTTGTTGGCGTACTCTCCAGCGCAATCGCCGCCTTCTTCTATATTCGCGTAATCATTATGATGTTCTTTACCGAGCCTGGCCAAGATTCTGTATCGGTAGTTATTCCAACCATTAGAAGTCGTATTGCAATCGGTAGCGCCATGGTTATCTCCGTAGTGCTAGGAGTTGCTCCTTCGTTCGTATTAAACTCCGCGACAACATTCGCTAACTTTATAAAGTAAATGCCACGTCTTGGGGTTCCAAATCTAGATAGCAAGTTAGAGGACTCACTAGTTGCAGATATGCAAAGAGTTGAGAGTCTACTTCGTTCTCATATTGAAGGTGATTACCCGCTTGTTGTTGAAACCTCTCGCCATTTAGTTGAAGCAGGTGGCAAACGACTTCGCCCACTCTTAACATTAATTGCAGCGCAATTTGGCGATCCGACCAAGAGTGGCATTGTGGAAGCTGCGGTGGTCTGCGAATTAACTCACCTAGCAACTTTGTATCATGATGATGTAATGGATGAAGCACCACTTCGTCGTGGTGTAGAGAGTGCAAATAATCGTTGGGGAAATTCAGTTGCAATTCTTACTGGTGATTATTTATTTGCAAAGGCATCTGATTTATTAGCTGATCTTGGTCCAGAGGCGGTGCGCTTACAGGCAAAGACCTTTGAGCGCTTAGTAATTGGACAGATTAATGAAACGCAAGGAAAAACTCCTGGCCTCTCGATGATCGATCACTACCTACAGGTTGTCAGCGACAAAACTGGTTCACTAATTGCAACAAGTGCCAGATTTGGTGCCTTACTTTCTGGCGCAGATAGCAATGCTGTCGAAACTCTGACTAAATTTGGTGAAAAGGTTGGTATTGCTTTTCAAATTGCTGATGATCTACTTGATGTGCAAAGTGACTCAACTGAATCTGGAAAAACTCCCGGTACCGACCTAAAAGAGGGTGTCCCAACCTTGGTAACTCTTTATGTAATGGCTTCAAAAGATCCAGCAGATAAGGATTTAGCAGAGAGATTAAGCAAACCTATTCCGGAATCAGATATCTCTAAAACAATTCTGGAGCTACGAAACCATAAAGCGGTTAAAGAGGTTAAGGATTATCTATACCAAATTGCAGATGAAGCAAATCAACTACTTGCGAAATTACCATCTGGCGTAGCAAAGGATGCACTAAGCAATTTGATTACCGCCTTGATATCCCGATCTGCCTGATTTAATTAAATCACTTCCTAAAAATCCCAGCGCGCTCCAAATAAAAATAAATCCAATTAACTTAGAGAGTATTAACTCTTCATGGAAAACTAGGATCCCAACTAAAAACATAATAGTTGGAGTGATATATTGAAGTAAACCGGTGATTGTTAATGGTAGGCGAGTGGTAGCGGCGTTAAACATTAACAATGGAACTACGGTGAATAGGCCGGCAGATACAAGAGCTAATGAAAATCCGATGCTTTCACCAAACTCCGCCTTCTCGTTTGAAATCAAATATGTTAAATAAATGAAGTTCGGAAGGAAGGCAACCAAGGTCTCAATAGATAGCGTTTGAAGTGCACCAGCATTTAAATGCTTTTTAATTAAGCTATAAGAGCCCCAACTGACCGCTAATCCGATGGCAATCCAGGGCAATCTGCCATATGCAACCGTCAAAATTAAAACCCCGATAGTTGCCAGAATTACTGAGATTAATTGAAACTTTCTCAGGTGTTCTTTCAACACCAAGACACCAAATGTGACTGCAACCAGTGGGGTTATGTAATAACCAAGGGCTGCTTCAACAACTCGATCAACACTTACTGACCAGATATAAATTCCCCAGTTAAGGGAGAGCAGTAGAGAGGTGAGTGCAAGTAGTGAGAATGTTCTTAAGTTTTTTATTAAAGCGAAGGTTTCACGTAATTGTTTTTGATATTTCAAAAATATCAAGCAGGCAAAGAGGGACCATATGGCACGATGTGCCAAGATTTCATAGGCTGAGGCTTGATCTAACGCTCGCCAATAGATTGGTAATAATCCCCAAATTACATATGCACCGATGCCATATGAAATTCCCGAGCCGTACTTATTCAATTTAATGACTATCTGAAGTTGGTAAATTGAACGGCAAAATCCCAGCCCTTGTTTTTAACTAGCGCAATCGCTTCTTGTAAATCATCGCGACTTTTACTGGATACTCGAAGCTCATCACCTTGAATTTGAGTCTTTAAAGATTTTGGCCCTTCATCCTTTAAAAACTTAGCAATCTTCTTAGCATTCTCGGTTGTGATTCCCTCTTTGAAGGTGGAGTTAATGCGGTAAGTCTTACCACTCAATTGTGGTTCACCAGTATCTAGATGCTTTAGTGAAACATTTCGCTTAATCAATTTCTCTTTTAATACTTCAAGTGCAGCTTTTGCGCGCTCTTCAGTATCAGACTCAATCATTATTTTCTGTGCGGTTTTTTCAATCTTTGTTCCAGTGTTTTTAAAGTCAAAGCGGGTAGCGAGTTCACGATCACATTGATTGAAGGCGTTATCAACCTCCATATGATCGATCTTTGAGACGATATCGAAACTACTGTCAGCCATGCTTATACTTTACTAGTAGTTCATAGAGAACTTTAAATTAAGCGAGGCACTGGTGGCTTTAACTAAGGTAAAGATAAAGCGACGTATACCAAGCCCAAAAGATCTTGCGCAATTATTGCGATTTCGAAAACCTATATTAAGTGGTCGCAAGCGCAGATTATCTCGAGCTTTAACAATTTATGATTTAAGAGATATTGCAAAACGCAGAACTCCAAAAGCTCCATTTGATTACACAGATGGCGGAGCAGACTCTGAAACTTCCTTAACTAGAGCCCGTACCGCTTTTGAAAAAGTTGAGTTTCAACCAAGAATTTTGCGCAATGTAAAAGATGTTGATTTAACTGTAAAAATTTTAGGCAAGCAGATGCAGATGCCGCTTGGTATAGCACCCACTGGCTTCACTCGGATGATGCAAACAGAGGGTGAGTATGCCGGTGCAACCGCAGCACAAGATGCAGGAATTCCTTACACACTCTCCACTATGGGTACAAGATCAATAGAGGATGTGGCAAGAGTTGCTCCAAATGGACGCAATTGGTTTCAACTTTATATGTGGAAAGATCGAGATCGAAGTATGGCCTTGGTTGAACGCGCAAAGGCAGCTGGCTTTGATACTTTGGTTTTAACAGTTGATGTTCCGGTTGCTGGCGCCAGATTAAGAGATGTACGAAATGGGATGACAATTCCGCCATCACTCACATCGAAAACTATTCTCAACGCAATTCCGCGCCCAGGTTGGTGGATTAATTTCTTAACTACCGATCCACTTAAATTTGCATCGCTAGATAGCTGGAATGGCACAGTCGCTGAATTGCTTGATTCGATGTTTGATCCAACTGTTACATATGAGGATTTAAAGTGGATTCGTAAGCAATGGAGGGGAAATTTAGTTGTAAAAGGTATTCAAAATGTTGATGATGCCGTTATGTCGGTTAAAGCAGGCGCTGATGCAATTATTCTTTCCAATCATGGTGGCCGACAATTAGATCGCGCCCCAGTTCCTTTTCATTTACTGCCTGAGGTTGAAAAAGCAGTTGGAAAGAAAACAGAGGTGCATGTAGATACTGGAATTATGCATGGCGCTGATGTAATTGCCGCACTTGCCGCTGGCGCAAAATTTACCTGGATCGGTCGCGCTTATTTATATGGATTAATGGCTGGCGGAAAACCTGGTGTGGATCGCAGCTTAGAGATTTTAAAATCACAAATGATCCGTACTATGAAATTATTAGGAGCACGAACAATTTCAGAGTTAGAGCCAGATCATGTGCGATTTATTGCTAGATATAGCGACAAAAATTAATCTTTTGGCAATCATCGCTTAAAGGCTTTACACTTCACCGCGCTTAACAATCCATGGCGGGTTGCCCGAGCGGCCAATGGGAGCGGACTGTAAATCCGCCGGCTCTGCCTTCGAAGGTTCAAATCCTTCACCCGCCACCAAATTAAATGAAATTACTCTCAGAGTAATCACACTGAAAATAGAGAGCTTTAACAATTAATTGAATATTATTAAGAGATGAGAAGATTTTTATTAGCACTTCCACTATTTCTAGTGGTTGGCCTTGCCTTTGTTGAACTCCCATCTGGCAATTCAGCACCCGGCACGCAAACCGTTTCCGCTACTGATCCAATGAATATCGCAAAACAACCAAGCTCAGTATCAGATACCAAGATTGATATCGCGCCAAAAACTCAAGATCCATTTAAAAAATTTAAAGGTAAAGATAGAGATCACGATGATGACGATAGATATGAAGATGAAGATTTTGATGATGATGATGATTTTGACGATGAAGGGTTTGAAGAAGAGGACGACTAGTCTTATCGCATGGAGCAGTACCTTTTAGTAGCGCTAGTTATATTTGGATTTAACTTACTTCCGGCATTTGCACCACCTACCTGGTCCGCCTTGGTCTTCTTTAACTTCCGATATGACCTAAACCCAATTCTGCTAATTCTCGTAGGAATTATTGCGGCAGTTGCTGGACGTGCTGGATTATTTGAATTATTTAGAAACTTTAGAAAATTTTTGCCCAAGGGTTATCTAGCTAATATGGCAAAACTTGGCCATTACTTAGAGGAGAGCAAAAGTAGATTTTTTGGATTACTTGCTCTCTTTTTTGTCTCACCTCTCTCATCTGCACAGTTATTTGAAGCGGCGGCATTGATGAATCGAATGCGGTTAAAACCATTACTTTTGGCATTTGCGACTGGTCGGTTATTTTCTTACTCATTTTATGTTTATGGTTCAAGCCAAATTAAATCCACATCAATCGGTCAAATTATTCAAGATCAAATAACCTCACCTATAGCTATTTTGATTCAGGTACTTATGATTCTAGGAATGATTGCTTTAGGAAATATTGATTGGAAGCACTCAGGAAAGGGAGGTAGCAATACCTCTAATTCGCCAATTAATTAAAACTTGAGAGGTGATTGATTGCAATCTTTCCCTGGTCTCCTTATCAAAATTTGCATTGATACAACTTTCTAAAATTTCACAGCTCCATAGTGACAATCCACCATTAAAGACCGCAGCATTAGTAGGCGTTTTATACCAACTGGTTTCGACTCTTGCAGTTGATGTATCACCATTATTTGCACCCTTGGTAAATTCACCAGCAAAAATTATTCTGGTATTTCTAGGGTGTGATACTCCCTCAAAGGTAGCTTCAGATTCATTTTCAAATCCCCAAGTACCAAGCAGTGTTGATGTATCAACCTTTAACCAAGATGGGATATCCCTAGGAATCAAAGCACCGCTGACATGAACGCCACTTGTTAAACCACCGGTTAATAAATTAGGTGGTTGATAAAGTGAAGAGCTCTGCCAGCGAACTGTTTTGAAGTACTCACTTTCTTCCGGATCCTCTTTTTCATCTCGGAATACACTTACTTGTCTGGCAGATCCAATCAGGGAAGATGAGGTTCTTGCCTGCCAATAAAATGAGTTTGCACTAAAAAATGCCAAATTAACTCCTGCATTTCTAGCGGCAAAGGTTGCTTCATACATTCTTCTAGTTGCATACTCTGGATGGCCACCAAAGAAAACACCTGGATAACTTTTTAATATTGAAGGCTGTATATCTATATCGGTGTCGGCATAATGATCAACATCAAAACCTTGTTTTTCAAAAAATTGAGTGAATGCGATTGCATCACGATTTATGTGTACTGCACCGCTACCTGTATAGGGCCGATCAAAAGAAACAATTCTGCTCCGATTGTTAACTCGATCTGCATTACTTTCACCGACTCCTCTATAGAGTGAGTAACCGCCAAAGTTGTTGTATGCCTGCCAGGTAAGAGTTGAGTGCATGATGGCAAGAGGTGAATCATGTAGTTTTGAACGAACTATTAGTGGCGCAATTGCCTCAACTATATTCTTTCTATTTTTTGTCACAACTAGATAAAAGCCAGGTGTCCAATCTTTACCGATCGTAAATGTAGTAGTTGGTGTCCATTTAGTTTCAACAGTTCTTAGCAACCCAGTAACAACTGGCGCAGATTGTTCTTTGAGTAGGAATTTATTGGTAGTCCAGTATTGATGGCCACCACTTCCGTTATACCAACCCAAGCGAATAACAGCGATCGATCTTTTACCCTTATCAAATCTTGATGCGTTGTATTTAGAGGCAAATACCTTTACCGATTCGCCACATGTTGCTGAGCTTTTATCTAACCAAAGTGCACTGCCACGAGGTGAGCTGTAATTAATTTTTCGCCATTGAGTTAAATCCCCACCAACACCTTGCTTTTTATTCTCCTTGCTTACCCAGCCAAGTTGTTTATTTGGGCAGTTTCCTACAACAGATCCAAGATCAACAGGAGCAGTAATTCGTAGCGAATCCTCATAACTCATTGGCGAAATCGCATATGAATTACTTGGGATTGAAAATATGATCGCCAAACCAAGAGTGATGCTTTTCTTATGTTGGCCTATCGATCGCATAAGTGCGAGATCTTATTAGAAAACTGCATTTTCTCCGCATTAATTTCACCACTGGAATAGATCGTTGTACTCTTTGCCTCGTTATTAAATCTTGTAACTGCCCCCTTAGCTCAGTCGGTAGAGTGTTTCCATGGTAAGGAAAAGGTCAACGGTTCGATTCCGTTAGGGGGCTCGAACAAATTAATAA
>JACCDH011527119.1_pt1 | contig 13097 bp, 9 predicted proteins | sample 7442481 | NCBI WGS metagenome assembly JACCDH01 (sample SAMN15323433, study PRJNA562643) | freshwater metagenome | isolation source: river surface water | place: USA:Blue River Watershed | collected 2017-08-15
AACGCCAGCCAGATCGCGGCCTTCGCCGCAGCACAGCCGACTGCCTATGGCGCAATCGTCTCGGGCGCGACGGCCTATGCCAATGCCAATGCAACCAACCCGGCGGTCAATTCGCTGCTTGGCCTGCGCGCGCTGCAGTTCCTGCCGCCGTTCCTGAACATCCCGAACGCGGTCGAAAACGGCCAGTCGCGTGACGGCAAGTGGACCTGGACGGCCCGCCTCGCCTGGGAAGTGACCGACACGGTCAATGCCTATCTGTCCTATGCGACCGGCTTCAAGGCCAGCTCGTTCAACCTTTCGCGTGACAGCCGTCCGCTTGCCAGCGACCTGCCGGCGCTGCGTACGGCCGGTCTGGCTCTGCCGAACCTGACCACCGGTTCGCGCTACGCCGGTCCGGAAAACGCCAAGGTTCTGGAACTGGGCATCAAGGCCAACTGGGGTATCGCCAGCGCCAACCTGACGCTGTTCAACCAGACCATCACCGGCTTCCAGTCGAACGTCTTTACCGGAACCGGCTTCGCGCTGGCCAATGCCGGCAAGCAGTCGACCTATGGCGCTGAGTTCGATGGCATGGTCAAGCCGACCGACTCGCTGAGCCTCAACCTGTCGCTGGTCTATCTTGAGCCCAAGTATGACAGCTTCGCCGCTTCGGCCGTGGGTGACCTGTCGGGCACCCGTCCGGCCGGCATTCCGGGCCTGTCGAGCACGATCGGCGCGCAGTGGAACAAGGAACTGGCTGACGGCAACCGCCTGATCCTGCGCGGCGACTGGCACTGGGAATCCGAAGTCCAGATCACCGAAGGCCTGCCGGCCTTCATCCAGCGCAATGCGCTGGGCCAGGTGGTTTCGAACCAGCCGGCTTTCGATGCGGCCCGTCCGTTCACTCGCGAAGTGAGCGAAATCAATGCCTCGATCACCTATGCCATGACCAATGGCGTGGAACTCAGCCTGTGGGGCCGCAACCTCACCGACAACCGTTACCTGGTCCAGATTTTCGACTCGGTGGCGCAGTCGGGTTCGGTTTCGGCTTACCCGAACCAGCCGCGCACTTACGGTGCGTCGCTGCGCTTCAAGTGGTAAGCTTCGCGATCGCGTGAAATGGTGAAGGGGGCGGGCAACCGCCCCCTTTTCCTTTTGCGGAGCCGAAAAGCGCCGGGGCTATTCACTGGCCCTTCACCTTTCCGGGGCCTATAGCTGCGGCATGCGATCTCCGTTCAGCGCGCTGCGCCGTCTTGCCCTTGCCCTTCCGCTGCTTGCGCTGGGCGTCCAGCCGATGGTGGTTCAGGCCGGCACTGCCACCAAACCGCGCGCCGTCCAGGCGCCGGCAATTGCTCCGGCCAAACCAGACCCTGCCAGGCAGGCTTCGGGCCCTTGGCTTTATCGCGGCAGCGATGTCCCGCAGGACAAGGAATGGGTCTTCGGTGAACTGCCCAACGGCTTGCGCTATGCGCTGCGCAACAATGGTGTTCCGCCGGGCCAGGTCGCTATCCGGGTGCGGATGGACGTTGGCTCGCTGCACGAAGAGGAAAGCGAGCGCGGCTTTGCGCACCTGCTTGAACATCTTGTTTTCCGTCAGTCGCGCTATCTGGCCGAAGGTGCCGCAATCCCCACCTGGCAGCGGTTAGGGGCAACTTTTGGCAGCGATACGAATGCGGAAACCAGCGCCGTTTCCACCACCTTCAAGCTCGATCTGCCCAATGCCACGCCGTCAAAGCTTGATGAATCGCTGAAGCTGCTGTCGGGGATGATGATCGCTCCCGCGCTGAGCGAGGCCAACATTCGTTCCGACGTGCCGATTGTCCTGGCCGAAAAGCGCGAGCGTGGCGGGCTGGCTGAACGGGTGGGTGATGCCACCCAGCAGACCCTGTTCGCCGGGCAACGCCTCGCGATCCGTCCGGTCATCGGTACTGACGAAACCTTGCAGGCTGCAAACCAGGCCTCGGTCAGGGCGTTCCATGCGCGCTGGTATCGGCCCGAGAACGCCGTGATCGTCGTGGTGGGCGATATCGAAACCGCGCAGATCGAAACCATGGTCCGCCAGCACTTTGGCGATTGGCCGGTCCGAGGCAAGCCGGCTCCGGCGCCGGCATTCGGTGACCCGGTGGCGCCGCCCGGCAGCAATCCTGCCAATCCGGTCGGGCCGACCCGCGTTCTGGTAGAGCCTGATCTGCCGCGCGGCATTACTTATGCCGTGATGCGGCCCTGGCGGCCGGTGCAGGATACGATTGTCTACAATCAGGGAATCATGCTCGATTCACTGGCGCAGGCGATCATCAATCGCCGCCTTGAAACGCGCGCCCGGGCCGGGGGCAGCTTTCTGTTCGCGCAGGTCAATCAGGAAAAGGTCAGCCGCTCGGCCGATGCCACCTTCGTGTCGGTAACGCCGCTCGATGAAAACTGGGCCAAATCGCTTGCCGAAGTGCGCGGGGTGATCGCCGATGCACTCGCCACCCCGCCCGGCGAGGATGAGATTGAGCGCGAAGTCGCGGAATTCAATGTCGCTTTTGAAAGCGCGGTAGAGCAACGCCGACTTCAGGCCGGTGCCAAGCTTGCCGATGACCTCGTAACCGCGCTCGATATCCGCGAAACGATCGCTTCGCCGGAAACCGTGCTTGAAATCTTCAACCAGTCGCGCGGGCTGTTCACCCCGCAAGCGGTGCTGGATCATAGCCGGCAATTGTTCAGGGGCACCGTAACCCGCGCAGTCTATGTCACGCCCAAGCAGGGCGAGGCGGCAGCGGAAACGCTGGCGGCGGCTCTGACAGTCCCGGCCGTCGCGGATCCCAAGGCCCGACCGGGCGGGAAGCCCATCGCCTTTGCCGAAATGCCAGCCTTGGGGGAGCCGGGCCAGCTTGTTGCCCAGGGACCGACCGGTATTCTCGGGATCGAGCAGCTGGAATTTGCGAACGGCGTCAAGGTGCTGCTGTGGCCCACCACGGATGAACCCGGCCGTGTTGCCGTTAAGGTCCGCTTCGGGGGTGGATACCGCGCGTTCACGGCCGGTGATGCGGCCTATATCGCGCTGGGAGACATGGCGCTGGTCGGCTCGGGGCAAGGGCAGCTTGGCCAGGAGGAGCTTGATCGGATCAGCACCGGTCGCAAAATGGGCTATGATTTTGCTATCGGGGATGCCTCGTTCCAGTTTTCGGCTGATACCCGATCCAGCGATATGGCCGATCAGCTCTACCTCTTTGCGCAGAAGTTCGCGCAACCGCGCTGGGATGCCGGGCCGGTACTGCGCGCCAAAGCCGCGGCGCGGCTTCGCTATGAAAGCTATTCCGCCTCACCGCAGGGCGTGCTTCAGCGCGATCTGGAATTTTTGCAGCGCGGGCGCGATCCCCGGTTCCGCACGCCAACGCCGCAAGAAGTCGAAGCCGCTACGCCCGAAGGCTTCCGGCAGGTCTGGCAACCGATCCTGTCTCGGGGGCCGATTGAAGTGCAGCTGTTTGGCGATTTCGATCGCGAACAGGCCATAGCGGCGCTGCAACGCAGTTTTGGCGCGCTTGCGCCACGGCTGCCCTACGCCGTACCGCTGGCTTCCGCGCGGGTGGCAACCCTGCCGGCCTCCGATCGGCCGGTGGTGCTCGATCATCGCGGCGACCCAACGCAGGCCGCGGCATTGATCAGTTGGACGACCGGCGGCGGGATGGGCGGCATCACCGAAAGCCGCCAGCTCGAAATCCTTGCCAACCTGTTCCAGAACCGCTTGCTCGATGCCATGCGCGAACGTCTCGGCGCAGCCTATGCCCCGCAGGTGTTCAACGATTGGCCGCAGGATCTTGAAAATGGCGGTGGGATTACCGCGATGGCGCAGCTTTCGCCCAAGGCCGTGCCAGACTTTTTCAAGGTGGCTGAACAGATCGCGGCAGACCTGGTTGCGGCGCCCCCCAGTGCCGACGAACTGGAACGCGTTGTCGAGCCGCTGCGCCAGCAGATCTCGCGCGCCAGCACCAGCAGCGCCTTCTTCATGTTCCAATTGGAAGGGGCGACCAGCGAACCGGCCAAGATTGCCGGGCTGCGCACCCTGCTGCCGGACTATACCCGCACCACGCCCGAACAGATGCAGGCGCTTGCCCGGAAATATCTGGTTCCGGGGCGGTCCTGGCGGGCCCAGGTCATGCCGCAGGCAGTGGCCGCTTCCAAAGCGTTGCCGCCCGCCGGCAAGTCGATTGTCCGGCCCGCAATGGAAGGCCGCTAGGCGACATAATATTTCCTGATTTGGCTGAGCGGCTTTTCGTCTTTTGCAATTGCGAAGGGACGGCGCTATGGCCCGCGCTCGCGAAGGAGCAGTAAAGTGGCAAGTACCTGGACCCCCGAAAGCTGGCAATCATGTGAAGCCCGGCACCTGCCGGTCTATCCCGATGGAGCCGCGCTCGGCAAGGTAACCGATACGCTGACCACTTTTCCGCCGCTTGTTTTTGCGGGCGAGGCGCGCGCGCTCAAGGCCGATCTGGCCCAGGTTGCTGCGGGCAAGGGTTTTCTGCTGCAAGGCGGTGACTGCGCCGAAAGCTTTGCCGAATTCCACCCCAACAACATCCGCGACACCTTCCGCGTGCTGCTGCAGATGGCCGTGGTGCTGACCTTTGCCAGCAAGCAACCCGTGATCAAGGTCGGGCGCCTTGCGGGCCAATTCTCCAAGCCGCGCTCGTCACCGGTCGAAGTGATCGATGGCGTCGAACTCCCCAGCTATCTTGGTGATAACATCAACGGGATCGAGTTTACGGCTGAAGCCCGCATCCCCGATCCGCAGCGACTGTTACAGGGCTATTCGCAGTCGGCAGCGACGCTGAACCTCGTCCGCGCCTTCTCGACCGGTGGCTATGCCAACCTGCGCCAGGTCCACCAGTGGACACTCGATTTCATGGGCCGTTCGCCCTGGGCGGACAAGTTCGCCGAAATCAGCACCCGCATTGGTGAAGCGCTCGATTTCATGGAAGCCTGCGGGATCGATCCGCGCACCGTCCCGCAGCTTCAGGGCACCAGCTTCTACACCAGCCACGAGGCTTTGCACCTGCCCTATGAGCAGGCGATGACGCGCCAGGATTCGCTGACCGGCGATTGGTACGATACCTCGGCCCACATGCTGTGGATTGGCGATCGGACCCGGTTCGAAGGTTCGGCCCATGTCGAATTTCTGCGCGGTGTCGGCAACCCGATCGGGTTCAAGTGCGGACCCAGCCTGCAACCTGACGAACTGATCCGCCAGCTTGATCTGCTGAACCCTGCGCGTGAGGCTGGACGTATCACCCTGATCAGCCGGTTCGGCGATGACAAGGTTGAAGCTGGCCTGGCCCCGCTGGTCCGCGCGGTGAAGCGCGAAGGGCACCCGGTGGTCTGGTCGTGCGACCCGATGCACGGCAACGTGATCAAGGCGGACAGCGGTTACAAGACTCGCCCGTTCGACCGGATCCTGCGCGAAGTGCGCGGGTTCTTTGCCGTTCACCGCGCCGAGGGCACCCATGCCGGCGGCATTCACATCGAAATGACTGGCCAGGACGTAACCGAATGCGTCGGCGGGGCCGTGGCGATCAGCTCGGAAACGCTGGCCGATCGCTACCACACCCATTGCGACCCGCGCCTGAACGCGGCCCAGTCGCTGGAACTGGCCTTCCTGCTGGCCGATATGCTCAATGCCGAGGCGGTCGATCGCGGCCAGCGCGCTGCGTGATCACGCGTGAGCTGCTGGGCAGCGCCCAGGTTCCCGGCGGCGAGGAGCTAAAGCTCTTTGCCCATGGCCGCGATTTCATGATCGTGATGGGCCATAATGAGCTGATGAGCACGCGGATGCGCGGCTCGGAAGAGGCCCTAGCGACGATGACGCTGGACCGGCTTAGGGGCAAGGCAGCGCCGCGCCTGCTGATCGGTGGCTATGGCATGGGCTTCACGCTCCGGGCGGCGCTGGCCCGGCTCGGGCCGCAAGGCCACGTCACAGTGGCCGAGCTGGTTCCCGAGATCATCCAATGGGCGCGCGGCCCGATGGCAGAAGTGGCGGCAGGCTGCCTTGACGATCCACGCGTGCGGTTGGTGATGGACGATGTCGGCGATGCGATCCTGCTGGCCCCCGAGCCGTTCGATGCGATCCTGCTGGATGTCGATAATGGTCCGGACGGGCTGGTCCGCCCGGAAAACAATCGGCTTTACGGCAAGGCGGGGCTGCACAACGCGCGCAAGGCGCTGGCGCCCGGCGGTGTCCTGGCTATCTGGTCAGCCGAACGCGACGACAAGTTTGTGCGCCGGTTGGAAAGTGTCGGTTTTACGGTTGACGAGGTAGAGGTTCGCGCGCGCTACGACGCGAACGGCAAAGGCAAGGGTCCCCGACACGTAATCTGGTTCGCGACCGAAAATACCTAGGGATTTCATAGGATTGCACGGCAAAGTGCGATCTGTGACACTTGCTTCATCGGGCCGCAGTGCGGCTAGCAGCGATGGAGGAAGACATGCAATTGGCCTGGGGAAACAAGGTCAGCCTGACCTTCTGCCAGCGGGTGCTCTGGATCCAGCAGGACCTGGGACTGGACCCCAATGGCTTGATGGCCTGCAGGGCCTGGGAATCGGCCCGCACCTTCAGCGCCAACGTGATGAACACAACCTCGCACGCGATTGGCCTGATCCAGTTCATGCCCTCGACGGCTGCGGCGATGGGAACCAGCACCGAGGCATTGGGTGCGATGACGCCTGAGGATCAATTGCACTATGTCTGGCAGTACTTCGCTCCAAACAAGGGGCGGCTGAAGAACCTGGGCGATATCTACATGGCGATCCTCTGGCCGGGCGGGATTGGCAAGCCTGACTCAACCGTCCTGTTTGGGCGGAATGGCCCCTATCCGGTGCAATATGCCCAAAATCAGGGGCTCGACGTCAATCACGATGGCAATATCACGCGTGGTGATGCGCTTCGGCGGGTGCAGGATCACCTGACGCTGGGAATGCAACCGGGTGTGTTCCGCGACATGGGCGTGGCTGCTGCGGCCTAGGTTTGCTTGGCCACGGCCGCCAGCATGCGATTGCGTAGTCTGACCGGTTCCTCGGCGTCGAAGCCTGAAAGATCGGCCAGACCGACGATCTCGTCCGCTCCGAAGCAGTTCGCCAGATCGATGTCCTCCGCGCGCACGCTTTGGCCCGTTGCCAGCGAAAAGAAGGTACGGACCTTGGGCTTGCTGCTGTCGGCCGGGTCCTGATCAATGACCATCGCCAGGCGCCCGCTCTTGAGCTCAACGAAGGTGCCGATCGGAAAGGTGCCGATGCACTGGACGAAGGCGGCAAAGACCTCTGGATCAAAACGGCCGCGGTCGGCTGACATGGTTTGCAGCACCTTGCCGGGATCAACCGTGGCTGCCCCGGGCATGAAGCTGGCCAGTTCGTCATAGGCATCGCAGACTGCCGCCATCCGGCAAAGCAGGGGGATATCGCTGCCGCGCAGCTGCGCCGGATAGCCATTGCCGTCGTAGCGCTCATGATGATGCCGGGCGGCCGCCGAAATCGCCGACGGCAGGCCGCTGGCTTCCAGAAAATTCGCCCCTAGATCGGCGTGCTGTTTCAGCAGGTCTGGTGGAAGCCGACGGTGGTCGTTGCCATAGTCGGCCAGATCGACGGGCAAAAGGTTGACCCCGACATCGAACATCAGCCCGGCCATCCCGGCCTCACGGATCTGAACCGGCGAAAGCTTGAGAGCACGCGCCAGCGAGACCATCAGTGCCGAACAGGCCAGGGCATGGCGATAGAGAAACTCGTTATCCTGCTTGCACCGCATCAGCCCGTTGAAGGCATGCGGGTTGCGCTGGACCGATGCAAAAATGTCCTCGATCACCGGCTCGACGGCCGTGGCCTGGATCGTCTTGCCAAGGCGCATTTCAAGAAACATTTTTGTAACCACCTTACGGCCGCGCTCGGCGGCGCGGCCGGCATGGCCGAATTCACGCGCTGCGCTGTGCGGCGCGGTGGAGCGGGGATCAAACGGCGCGGCAGGCCGGGGGCGGGCAAACTGCCGCCGCTGCGCTGCGACTTGGGGCTTTGCCGCTGGTGCAGGGCGGTCCTGCGGCGCATCACCGCGCCGAACCAGTACGTCCCGTCCTTTGGAAATGTCGATGACAACCCCGTCGATATCGGCATCGCGCAGATCTTCGAGCGTTGCAGGGTCGTTCAGGACGAATTTCGATTTCCAGAACGGATGCTTGAACCAGCTTCCTTCAAGCTTGTGCACGAACATGCCCAGTTCGACTTGTGAAGGGCTGATCCGTTTTAACATGCTGCGGCGCGCTCCCGGGGCTGGTGTTGCCAGACGCGAATAGTGTGCCGGACTTGCCCCGGGATTAGGCTCTGGTTCGGTAGTTATCCGGATCAAGTCCGTTAACTTTCGAAAATTGTTGGGGAATTGAGCCTGTTTGCAAGGCCGGGCGGCTTGCTGTGATCAGGCTGGCTGGGGCGGAAGGATTCGAACCTTCGCATGCCGGTACCAAAAACCGGTGCCTTACCGCTTGGCTACGCCCCAGCAACCGCGCGGCCTTTAGCACGCCGCGCGGCTTAGGGAAGGGTGCTATTGCTCTTCGGGCAAATTATCGAAATCGGCGGCCGAATGGCGCTCGATCAGCCCGGTCGGCAGGTTGACACGCAACCCGCGCTTTACGGCCGGACGGGCAAGGATTTCCTCAACCCAGCGGCCCAGGTTCGCGTATTCGTGCATCGAAAGGAACGTCGCCGCATCGCCATAGGCCTTGCCGCGATAAAGCAGGCCCAGCCAGGCAAAGGCCGCCATGTCGGCAATCGAATAGTCATCCCCGGCCAGGAACCGGGCCCCGGCCAGGCGCTTGTCGACCACGTCGCAAAGGCGCTTGGTCTCCATCGCATAGCGATCGATCGCATATTCGATCTTGAACGGGGCATAGGCGTAGAAATGGCCAAACCCGCCGCCGATGAACGGCGCGCTGCCCATCTGCCACATCAGCCAGGAAAGGCACTCAGCCCGGCCCTTCGCGTCGGTCGGGATGAAAGCACCGAACTTTTCGGCCAGGTGCAGCAGGATCGCGCCGCTTTCAAACAGGCGGATCGGCTCTGGCCCGGACCGGTCAAGCAGGGCCGGGATCTTCGAATTGGGGTTGATCGAGACAAAACCCGAACCGAACTGGTCGCCTTCGCGAATGTTGATCAGCCAGGCGTCGTATTCAGCCCCGCTGTGGCCCGCCTCCAACAGTTCCTCGAATAGAATCGTCACTTTCTGGCCGTTCGGCGTGCCAAGCGAGTAGAGCTGGAACGGATGCGAGCCGACGGGCAGATCCTTGTCATGGGTAGCGCCCGAGATCGGCCGGTTGATGCTGGCGAATTGCCCGCCGTTTTCCTTGTTCCAGGCCCAGACCTTGGGCGGGGTATATTCGGCATCGGCCATCGCGCAGCACCTCTCATTGGATTTTCAAATGCAAAGGTGGCGGCGTCTCGACCACAGTGCAAGGGGGGCAGGGTCCTTCGCGGCGTTTACGAACTGTTAGACAAGATGACCGTAGTCATGCGGCATGGCTTCGCTCGCGTTCAACTTCTTTCGCCCGTCGCGCCCCGCAGCGGTTCAGCCGCCAGAGCTGCTTGCCGCCGATGCTGCAGCCCTGCAGGGCATGTCGCGGGAAATCCCGCGCAAGTGGCAGATGCTCGATGCGCTGACCGCGGAACTGGGCCAGATCGCCGGGGTGCCGACGATCGTCAAACGGCCCGAGCAGCAGTTTTTCCCGATTGCCGCAGAGCTCGCCGATCGCGAACTGCGTGATGCCATCGCGGCGGAGCTGACCGACCTGATCAACCTGCTGGAACCGGCGGTCGAATCCTTTGCTCGGTCTGATCAGCTCAGCCAGGGCGATCTCAACCTGGTCCGCGGCCTGCTGGAACAGGTCACGGCTGTGCGCATGCGTATGCTGGCGGCGCTACCCGCTGCCGAGGCATAAACAGCGTTTACATTGCAGTGCAGCACGGCTAGGCGCGCCTCCATGCTGATGGCCATTACCAAGCCGATTACCATTAAACCGACTCGCTGCGGCGGGGCGGTTCGTGGTGCGCGCTGGACCAAGGCGTAGACCAAGCGAACCAAGCCCCGCGCAAGCTGCGGGGCCTTCATCAGCAAGCGCCAGGCCCGCAGCTCCCGCAAAGACTGGAGATGTGACACATGGTGCAGAGATTTTCCCAAGGCCAGCAACTGAACGTCGGCGTGGTCGGTGCAACCGGTCTCGTCGGCTCGATGATGCGTGAACTGCTGGCGGAGCGGAACTGCCCGGTCGGCACGCTGAGGCGGTTCGCCTCGGCCCGCTCGGCTGGCAAGCAGGTCGATTTCAACGGTACGGCGGTGACGGTCGAAGATGCCGAAACGGCGGACTTCTCCGGCCTCGATGTGGTGTTCTTCTCTGCCGGCGGCTCCACCTCCAAGGCCCTGGCGCCCAAGGCTGCTTCAGCCGGTGCGATCGTGATCGACAACAGCTCGGCCTGGCGTTCCGATCCGGACGTGCCGCTGGTCGTTGCCGAAGTGAACCCCGATGCGCTGGCGACCATTCCCAAGGGCATTGTCGCCAACCCGAACTGCACCACCATGGCGGTCATGCCGGCGCTGAAGCCCCTGCATGACGAAGCAGGCCTGAAGCGCCTCGTCGCCTCGACCTATCAGGCGGTGTCGGGCGCGGGTGTTGCCGGGATTGATATCCTGGCCAAGCAGCTCGCCCATGTCGGCGATCGCGCGGCCGAACTGGCGCGCAATGGTCAGGCCGATTTCCTGCCCGAGGCGGAAAAGTGGGCCGCGCCGATTGCCCACAACATCGCCCCGCTGAACTATGTGCTGGGCGAGGACGACTATACCGAGGAAGAGCTCAAGCTGCGCGATGAAAGCCGCAAGATCCTGAACATACCGGGCCTGCCGGTTTCGGGCACCTGCGTGCGCGTGCCGGTCTTCACCGGCCATGGCATCTCGGTCAATGTTGAGTTCGAACGCCCGATCTCGGCTGCGCGTGCGCTCGAACTGCTCGAAGCCGCGCCGGGCGTGGTCGTTACCGCGGCCCCGGATTCGCTTGCCGCCACCGGGATCGATCCGGTGCTGGTCGGCCGCGTCCGCCCCGATCGCTCGGTCGAGCACGGCCTCGCGCTGTTCGTGGTGGGCGACAACCTGCGCAAGGGTGCTGCACTCAACGCCGTGCAGATTGCCGAAGTGCTTTGCGGACGTCCTGTCACCTGACCTTGAAGGTCAGCTTGCCAGCCAGCTTGTAACCATCCCCGCCAGTCGACTGCCACCGCGCCTGATAGGTGCCGGTGCGCAGCGGCTGGTGCAGGCCCAGGGCTATGGATTGTGCTGCGGATCGATGGCCAGTTGTTAAAGCTTCAGCACCCAGCCGTGCGGGTCCGGTGCTTCACCGCGCTGGATCGCAACCAGGCGGCTGCGCAGCTTCTGGGTGATCTGGCCCGGCCCGCCCGAGCCGATCGTGAATTCGCCTTCCCGGCCCGCCACCTTGCCGACCGATGTGACGACTGCCGCCGTCCCGCAGGCAAAGGCTTCCAGCAGCGCGCCAGAGGCGGCATCGGCCCGCCACTGGTCGAGGCTATAGGGCTCTTCAGAAACCTTAAGCCCTTCCTCAGCCGCCAGTTGCAACAGGCTGTTGCGGGTCACCCCGGGCAGGATCGTGCCGGTCAGCGGCGGCGTATTGATCCGGCCATCGGCCATCACGAAGAACAGGTTCATCCCGCCCAGTTCCTCAACCCACTTGTGCTCGGCCGCATCCAGGAACAGCACCTGGTCGTGCCCCTTGGCAAAGGCTTCGGCGGTGGGGACCAGGCTGGCGGCATAGTTGCCGCCGCACTTGGCCGCCCCGGTTCCGCCGGGGGCCGCACGGGTATAGTCGGACACCCAGATCGAAACGGCAGGGGCGCCAGACTTGAAATAGTTGCCGGCCGGGCTGGCGATGACGATGAACTTGTATTCCTTGGCGGGCCGAACGCCCAGGAAGGCCTCGGTCGCGATCATGAAGGGCCGCAGGTAGAGCGAGCCGCCTTCGACCTCTGGAAACCAATCGGCATCGACCGCCACCAGCTGGCGGATAGCCTCGATAAACAGGTCTTCCGGCAGTTCGGGCATGGCCAGACGCTGGGCCGAGGCATTGAACCGCCGGGCGTTCGCCTCTGGCCGGAACAGCGCCATGGTGCCGTCAGAAAGGCGATAGGCCTTCAAGCCTTCAAAGATTTCCTGCGCATAGTGCAGCACCGATGCCGCCGGATCGAGCGGGATCGGTTGGCGCGGACCCAGCGTGGCGGAATGCCAGCCCTGGCCTTCGGTCCAATCGATCGTCACCATGTGATCGCTGAAAATCTTGCCGAAGCCGGGATCGGCTACCAGCCCGGCACGTACCGCGTCCGCCGTCGGGGCGGGGTGGGGCACATGGGCGAAGGGCAGGGCAGCAGACATGGAACGCGGGTCCTTTCGGAATTTGCAGCTTGGCCTCTGGGTGAAAATTACCGGTGAGACAAGGAAAAGGTAATTATCGTGCAGTGCAAATGAGAAGGGCCACCGCGGCCTAACCGGGTGGCCCTTCGCATGGTCAGCGGCCGGAAGCGCCGCTCACGAAGCCTCTATCGCTTACATCGACCTCAGCGATAATGCTCCATTGTGCGGGTTACCGACCTCCCTGCTGAACCATGAGACATCGGTCACCTCCTTTCGCGCTGTTGAGCCATAGACCTCTTCGCAAAGAGGCCGGGGCCATCGGCGAAGCCCGATGGGCCTTGGCTGGGAATGTGAATCATTCCTGTCCGGACAACAAGTCTTGCGTTTGATTTTTTTGGCGTCAGAATCCGGCACTTCGCGGATCATCCACAGGCCCGTTGCGGCAGGCCGGGCGGGATCAGCGGCAGTCTTCCACCACCCGTGCAACCTCTGGCCAGGCCGGCAAATAGCTGGGCGGCTGTCCCGGCACATCAATCACGAATCGCCCGCGCGAATGGGCCATGGCATCCAGCACGGCTGCGCCGGCCGGCAGGGTTGCTGTTATACCGCTTGCGCCCGGGCTCACCGGATCACTCATCAGCGGAAAGGTTCCGCTAGAGGTCGTGATGCCGAGCGGGATCGGGCTGTCGGCTGCGCCAAGGTG
>JACCDH010142841.1_pt1 | contig 13095 bp, 14 predicted proteins | sample 7442481 | NCBI WGS metagenome assembly JACCDH01 (sample SAMN15323433, study PRJNA562643) | freshwater metagenome | isolation source: river surface water | place: USA:Blue River Watershed | collected 2017-08-15
AAATGTGAATCACGCATCAATTCAACCACTTTTTCTTTGGATTGAGCACCTAAATAATTTATCTCGGTATCTAACCCCTTTGAAAATCCTTGTATAAATTCTTCAGAATTTTATGACACATTTATGTCAAAATTTGCACAGGATTCCAAGAATTTATTGTTTGTTGGTAGAATTGAATTTGAAAAAGGTATCCGCACATTTATGGATAGTTTAAATAAAATAGATTGTTCGAAAATTAAAGTGATCAATATAGTTGGAACAGGAAAGAATGTTCAATTTGTGAAGGATTTTTTATTTTCAAAGGGGTTAGATACCGAGATAAATTATTTAGGTGCTCAATCCAAAGAAAAAGTGGTTGAATTGATGCGTGATTCACATTTTCTGATTTTGCCTACAACAGCCTCAGAAGGTTTTCCGAAGGTTGTTGCCGAAGCATGGAGTGCGGGTTGTATTCCTATTTCATCGAATATTTCAAGTATTGGACAGTATTTAAAGCACCAACAGAATGGATTTATTTGGGAATATCAAAAAAACGTTGATTTTTCAAATATTTTAAATGAAGCTTTAAATACGCCCAACGATAATTTAAAACAATTGGTAATGAACGGTTTTGCTGAAAGTCAAAAGTTTACTTATGAAAACTATGAAGCAAGATTGTTGAATATTGTGAACTAAAATTGATAAAAATATTATTCATTGGCGCTATTAATTTAAATCAGAAACCACGAGGTGGTGAAGAATTTAAAAACCAATTGTTTATGTCGATATTATCCAAGGAATTTGATATGGTTGTTATTGACACTACAAATTGGAAACGTAGACCATGGATTTTCTTTGAAATTATTTTTTCTATATTAAATAGCAAATTTCAAAGAATAGTGGTTTCAACTTCCACGGTATCAGCATATAAATTGTTTCGATTTTTAAAGAGTATTTTTCCCTCTAAATTAAAAAAGATAAAGTATTTTGTGATAGGTGGATATTTACCTGAAGGATTAAAATCTGGTAGATTAAAATCAGAAGTATATCAAAAATTGGGAAAAGTTGTTGTAGAGGGTAATTTATTAAAAAATCAATTGGCTCAATTTGAAATAGATTCTTTGGTAGTTCCTAATTTTAAAAATAGTCCTCAAAAAAGGATTTCGATTGAGGAAATAAAATTGAGATCAGAATCTAGGCAGCCATTTCGTTTTGTATTTTTGTCTAGAATGATCAAGGAAAAGGGCATTTATGATATCTTAAATGCAGTGACTAAAATAAATGACAAGTATGGTACTGAAAAGTTGATGGTTGATTTTTTTGGACCTATTGACGACAATAATTTGTCCAAATTTAATTCATTGGCACCTGATAATTGCAAGTACAAGGGGTATTTAGACCTGAGTAATTCGGATGATGATAATTATAAAGTTTTGTCTTCTTACCAGGTAATGTTATTTCCAACAAAATGGTATGGTGAAGGTTTCCCAGGCATATTTTTAGATGCATTCATTTGTGGTATACCAGTTATTTGTTCTGATATCAATATGAATAGCGAATTAATTGTAAATGAGAAGAATGGTTTAATTTTAGAGAATTGGAACTTGGATGAGCCTATGCAGAAATTAATGGACAATAGGGATTTATTATTAAAATTATCATTTAATAGTTATAAAAGTTTTGAAAACTTTAACATTGATGTTGTTCATAATATTATTGAAACTAACATTAAAATATGATTTTAAGAAAAACTTGGTATCTATTTTCTAAATATTTTTTAAAACACTTATCAAATAATCTATTTTTTAATATTTTATTTTTTATAAACTGTTTAAGACTTGGTAAAAAATATTATTTTTTAAACATTAAGAAACCAAGAACATTTAATGAGAAAATAAATTATTTAAAACTTAAGAATAATAACTCGGATTTGTCAAAATTCGCAGATAAAGTATTAGTAAGAGATATAATAAAAGATAAGATTGGAGATAAATATTTAATACCATTAATTGGTGTTTATAATGAATTGGATACTAAATTATTATTAAAATTAATATTAGAATATAAGAATTTTATAATTAAAATGAATTTTGGAAGTGGTTTGAATATCATAGTTCATGAGAATTCGGATTTACAAATTATTTTGGAAAATGTAACAAAATGGATGAATATGGAAGTTTTTCATGAAAGTAGGGAATTCCACTATTCACAAATAGACCGAAAAATTTTAATAGAACAGTTAATTTCTGATAATCCTAATGATTATAAATTTCATTGTTTTGGTGGTAAAGTGCAATTTATTCAGGTTGATTTAGATAGATTCATAAAACACAAGAGAAACATTTATAATTCTGAATGGGTTCTTCAAAATTTCGAAATTAATTATTCAAAAGAATTACAAAATAAAATAGCAAGACCAGAAAATTTGAAACAAATGATTGAAATTGCCGAGAAAATTGCATCAATAAACGAATTGCCACCATATAGCAGATTGGATTTATATAATGTTGAGGGTAAAGTTTTCTTTGGCGAAGTGACTTTTTATCCAGGTGGTGGAGTTGAACCTTTTGATTGTTATTATTCCGATTTATTTTTTGGTTCATTTTTGAAAATCCAATGAAAATATTATTTGTATATCAATATTTTGGCACACCTGCAGGTTCTTGGAGCACTAGGGTATACGAGTTAACACGGAGGTGGGTTGCTGATGGGCATGATGTTACGGTAATCACGAGTCCTTATGATAAATCTGATATCAAAGCGAAAGGAATGGTGTCGAGGCAAGAGATTGAAGGAATAAAATTGATTGTAATTGATTCGGGTGATTCTAACCGTTTTTCTAAAATTAAAAGGGTTTATCGTGCATTAAAATTTTCACTTATTTCTGGTTACTATGGTTTTACAGAGCCTGCTGATGTCATTGTCAGTAGTTCCGGACCAATTACCATTGCAATTCCTGGTTTATTGAGAAAGTTCTTTCGTAAAACACCATTTGTTTTTGAAGTTCGCGATTTATGGCCTTTGGGCGGAATTGTGATGGGTAAAATAAGTAATAAGGTTGTTCAAAAAATATTGTTGTGGTTTGAAAAGTACATTTATACCAAAGCAGATAAAATTGTAACCTGTTCAGAAGGTCAAGCTAGCAATATTGCAAATAGATTGGGTTTTGAACATAAGCTCAATGTTATTCCGAATGCCAGCGATGAGATTTTGTTTGGTGAATATGTTGAACTTGATCAAAATCAAAGAAGTATAATAGGAGATAAACCTTATGTGTTGCATTTGGGTTCATTGGGGTTTATCCATAATGTATCTTATTTGATAGATTCGGCGAAATTTCTAACAGATGTGAATTTTGTATTTGTAGGAGATGGGGCTGAAAGGAGTATGTTGGAATCAAAAACCAATGATTTGGGTATAAACAATGTGTTTTTTATGGGTCAGATGCCAAAGAAAGATACTGTAGCTTGGATGTCTAATTGCGAACTTTCATTGTTTACTACCTTAGACAATGAAGTACAAGATACTTGTTCCCCCAATAAAATTTTTGATAGTTTTGCAGCTGGTAAGCCAATCATTCAGACTACTCGAGGTTGGATTCATCAATTGGTTGAGGAAAGTCATTGTGGTTACAATGCAGATCCTCAAAATCCTGAAGATTTTGCAAAGATGATAGATAAGTTCATGAGTTTAAGTCCCTCAGAAAAAGAAAAAATGTCTGAGGCAGCAAGAAATTTATCTAAAACCTCCTTTAACCGTGATATATTGGCAACTAAATATTTAAATATTTTTTCAAATGTCGCAGGTTAATTTAATGTTTCATGACGTAAAGTTAAAACCTAATAAATGGAATTTATTACCGTTTCAGTTCGAAAAATATATTCAAATAATTTCAAATTTAAACAAAGAAAATTTGACAATAACAATTGACGATGGTGGAGTTGGTAATTATAATTTTATAATGTCTATTTTAGATAGATATCAATTAAAAGCTATTTTTTTCATACCTACTAAATTCATTAATGTAAATAATAAATTTAGTAGCAATTATATGAATCCTGAGCAGATAAAAACGCTAATAGAAAATGGACATTTAATAGGAAGTCATTCACATAGTCATCCTGTTAATTTTGCTCATTTATCTGATGAAGAGGTTGAATTTGAATGGAAAGAGAGTAAACAAATACTTGAAAATATTTGCAATATTAAAATTGAAAATTGTTCAATTCCAGAAGGAATTATATTAAAAAAACATTTTGATATTTTAGAGAAATTAGGATATAAACGTGTATATACAAGTAAGCCTACGTTTCAATTTGAAAAATATGGTCAATTGGAAATTCACGGACGTTTTAATATTGATTCTAAAATGACTATACCCATGTTTAATCGTATATTAAGTGAAAATAAGTTAATTCAGAAATATTTATTAACATTAAAATACATAAAACACAGGGTTTATTTAATTTTGCTAAAATTCAAAATTAAATTATATTGACTGTATGTTACACAACAAAATACTAACGGTTACTGCGCATCCAGATGATGAAATACTCGGTTTTGGGGGAAGTTCTTGGGTTTTCTCTAACAAAGAGCACGAGGTACATCATTTAATTCTCTCTGGAGAGGTTGAAGCGAGAGTCAATCGGATGGAAACACATGAATTATTGCAGGATATTAATGATGCTAATGAAGTAGTGAAGTCTACCTTTGAACTGGGCAGTTTTCCAAACATTCGATTCAATGTTGTTCCACATATCGAGTTGGTTCAAGCCATAGAAAAAGTTATTGAACAGTTTCAGCCGGATTGGGTTTTTACGCATCATCCAATGGACTTAAATGATGATCATAAGCATGTTTCTAATGCTTGTCAGGCAGCGGTTCGTTTGTTTCAACGTAAGCCATTAAAAAGAATTAAAGGATTTTTCTTTATGGAAATACCATCATCTACAGACTGGTCATTTCCATTGGGTTATGGAGGATTTTTTCCAAATTCATATATTGAAATTGGAAAAGATGGTTTGGAAAAAAAGATTGAATCTTTAAAAAAATACAGAGGAGTCATGAGAGATTTTCCGCATCCAAGATCGATTGAAGCCATCATCGGTTTGGCTGCTAAAAGGGGTGGAGAATCTGGTTATCAGTATGCCGAAGCATTTCAGGTTGTATTTCAAAGTATAGAATGAGTTATAAATTTAGAATAGCAGAAATTCCGGAAGTATTTAATAATAATGAAGTATTTAATAGTCATCAATTTTGGGATTATTTGAAATCAATAAAATTAAATGTTTGTTCTATAAATATATATAATGTTGAAAATAATTTTTTAGGATATGTGATCACAACAAAAAGAAAAGTTGGTTTTTTTTCATTTTATGGCTCACCGGTTAGAGGAGTTGGAACGGACTTTCAAGGTATTTCCCTATTAACGGACGTTTCTAATACTGAGAAAAAAGTAATATTAGAGAAGTTTATTGAATTTATTGAAAAAATAAATTTTACACCTTTTAGAATATTACAAAATGATTTTCCAATTGAATTATTTTCAAATAAAGATTGGATCTTAAAAAAGAACAATAGATATATTTTAGATTTAAGAAAATCTGAAGAAGAAATTAAAAGTGGTTATTCTTACAAATCTGCTACTTATGAAATTAACAAGGCAAAAAAAAGAGGTTTATACGTCCAATTTATTGATAATGTTAATGATTTTTTGAACATTCATTTTGAACATTTATCGGATGTTTTCAGCAGAAAGGGGATACCAAATCCTCATAGTTTTAAAAGGTTGTTTGCATTATTGAATTCACTTAATAAAAATCAATATTTATTGTCTATCATATTTAATTTGCAAGGAAAACCAATTGCTTCTAATATTTATTTAATTGGCCAAAAATTTTCATATTATTATACCGGTGCAAGTTTATCACTGTATTTTAAAGATTCACCTAATGAGTTACTCATGTCTGAATCTATTTTAGAATTAAAAAGGCGTGGTGTTGAATTATTGGAATTTGGCCGGGGAATGGATTATAAAAAGAAATATGGTCCTACGGAAAAAGAGTTTGTTGAAGTATACTCAAGACAGGGCTTTTGGAAAGTTGAATTTGCAGAGTTTGTTGAGTATTATTTGAAAAAATTGAGAAAAAATAAACTTTACAAAATATTGTTAGCCAAACAAGTAAATAGATTATTACATTATTCAAATTGAAATGAAAAGAGTTTTTGATATTATTACTGCTTTATTGATACTAGTTGTCTTTTTTCCAATATGGCTAATTGTTGCTGTTTTAATTAAATTTAATGATGGTGGACCTATTATTTTCAAGCAAACGAGAATAGGAAAAGATGGCAAGGAATTTTTATTTATGAAATTCAGAAGTATGCCGGTTAACACGCCAAATGTTGTTTCTACAAACACCAATGTATTGAAAGTTACGCCAATTGGCAAAGTTATTAGGAGGACCAATATAGATGAAATTCCTCAGTTTATAAATGTATTGAAGGGAGATATGTCGTTGATTGGTCCCAGGCCTTCCTTGCCATCACAAAAAAGTTTGATTCAGATGAGAATAGAAAATGGTTCAATTAAGGTAAGACCAGGCTTAACTGGATGGGCTCAGGTAAATGCTTACGATTATATGCCAGAGGAAGAAAAGGCTAAGTTTGACGGGGAGTATTACAAGAATTTTGGAATATTAATGGATCTGAAAATCATTCTTGGAACGATTAAATATTTTACTAAAAAACCCCCTGTATATTAAAATAATACAAGTTAAAATAGATGGCAAAGCTTAAATATAAGTATTTAAATAAATTAAACAATGTTTTTTTTGATTTTAAATTTGAATTTACATTATTAGAGGATATTATACCAAAAAAATTCGAGACACGAAATAATAATAAATTAGTACATCCACCTCATTCTACCTCTTATTTTATATTAAATTATTTAAAAACTGAGGAGATTTCCAACTTTATCAATTATTCTGAATATCATAATTTTATTGATATTGGTTGTGGTTATGGACGAGTGCTATTGTTTTTTCGAAGATTCTTTGAATCAAAAAAAATTAATTATAATTTAAATGGAATTGAATTAGAAAAAATTCTGATTAAGAAGGCAAGAAAAAACACGCGTAAATATAGCAATATTTCCATTTTGCAAGGTGATGCAATGAATATAAATTATCCTGACAAATCGATTATATTTTTATTTAATCCATTTGATAGATTAACATTGGGAAAATTTATTGATAAGTTGCAAAATTCTAAAAAAAATTATTTAGTAATATTTTGGGGTCATAATAAATTTGAAATATTTCCTCATTTAGATGAAGTAAAAATTTTTAATGTTTTACATCCGTTTAATACCAACAACAGTAAATTATTAATGTACAAAATTTTAAGTAATAAATGAAATTTGCGTTTTGTACATGTGTACAATTAGGATTATCTTGTATAGAAGCTGCCTTACAATCGAATTTTGAATTTGATTTATTAATCACATTGAACGATGAAAAAGCAAATAACAAATCGGGTAGGGTTTATTTGGACAAAATATCTGATGATTATGGTATTGATTTGTTAAAAATTAATCATATTAACGATCAAATTGTAGAAAAGATCTTAAAAGAAAGAGGTATAGATTGGTTGTTTATAATTGGGTGGTCACAGATTGCTAATGAAAGAATTTTGAATTCAGTTAATTTAGGTGTAATTGGAGCTCATCCTACATTGCTACCTGAAGGACGTGGAAGAGCGGCAATACCATGGGCAATAATAAAAGGATTGGATAAAACAGGTGTAACCTTTTTTAAAATGGATATTGGTGTGGACACTGGTAAAATTTTGGCACAACAGATTATACCTATTGAAGAAAGAGAGACTGCGTCAACACTATATGATAAAGTGAATGATGCTCATGTTGAGTTATTTTTGAGTACATTGCCTAAACTTATTTCAAATACTTATAATCTAATTGAACAAGACGAGTCGAAAGCGACATATTGGGAGGGTCGAACTCCATCTGATGGAGAGATAAACTCAGAAATGACAATTGATGAAGTTGATAAATTGGTGAGAGCTACAACTAGGCCTTATCCAGGAGCTTTTTACGTTGATGCTGATGGAAGTAAAGTAATTGTATGGAGTGGTTTGAAAACTGTGGGAAATATAAAATTTCAGTGTAAGGATGGTGTTTATTATTTTGATGAGTTACAGGTAATTAATGATAACAGTGAAAATAAATTTAATATTAAATAGATTACCTGGTGTTTCAGAAACATTTATTGTAAATTGGATCAAACAATTATGTGTAGACAATCATATCAATTTAATACTTGTAGAAACGAAGGAAAATTTCCTAGGAAAGAATACAGATTATTTGGGTAATGTTAACATATTTGGCAAGTTTAATTTTTTCATTTGGATAAAAACAATTAGGTTATATGTAAAATATTTCGATTTTAAACTCGCCTTTAGATTGGCTCATTTAACAATAGGTTCTCCGGATTTGATTCATTTTAGTTATACGGCATTGGCGGTAAGTAGAATTGATGAATTAATGAAAATTAAAGAGTTAGGCAAAACAAGAACGGTAGTTAGTTGCCGGGGAACTAGCGAAAATGTAAAACCTTTTATTTTTGAGAATAGGGGCCGGTTATTAATGGAACTATTTAAAACCATAGATTCTGTACACTGTGTTTCCGAGAACCTAAGGATCAGTATGAATCAAAATTTTGGTTTATCATTAGATAAAAGCTATGTAAATAGACCTGCGATTGATATTGTAAAATTTCCGTTTAACAACTTAAAAGCTCAAAACACAGAAAAATTGAATATTGTTTCTATCGGCAGATTAAATTATATAAAGGGTTATTTTTTTGCTTTCGGAGCCATGTGTAAACTGAAAGAAATGGGTTTCAAATTTCAATACAATATAATTGGAGATGGTCCTTTAAAAGAAGAGTTATTATTCCATAGACATCAATTTAACTTGGTGAACGAAATTGAATTTTTAGGCATCAAACAGGGTCAAGAGGTAGTACAAGAATTAAAAAAGGCGGATGTATTATTGTTGCCATCATTAAGTGAAGGAATAGCAAATGTTGTTTTAGAGGCAATGGCAACAGGTGTAATAGTTATAAGCACGAATGTTGGAGGAATGAATGAAGTAATTTCCAATAAAGAAACTGGTTTATTGGTGAATGCGTATTCCTGCAGTGATATCATTGAGTCAATTATATGGATAAAAGAAAATCCGAATAAATGCAGTAAAATTCAATCAAATGCGCGTTTAAAAATTGAAACTGAATTTAATTTAGATCGTCAAGTTGAAATATTCTTACAAGAATATGGTAAATTATAGTTTAATTTTTTCATAAGGAAGAAAATTGAAGAATATTATACATTTTACACAAGACTTTAGGGTAGGTAAACCTCAATTGGGAGGTTACAGTAGAATCTTGAATCAACTGGATGATGGTAACAATCATTATATTTTTACAATTGGAGAAAAATTTGATGATTATTTAATAGAAACAAAAAATGGAAACAGTGTTAAAGTTTACCAAATAGGTGTTAACTCTACAAATTATTTTTCATTAATTAGGCAACCATTTTTAATAGCTATTGTTGTATTAAAAATAAAATCACAATTAACAAAGATTAAAGTTAATCCGAATTTGTTTTTTGGGCATGCACAATTGTTTAATTTTTATGTGTTATGTTTATTGAGGATAGTATTTTTCAGAAAATCTAAATTAATGTGGGAATTTAATGTGATTTGGGGTTTTGATCAGTATTCTACAATAAAAAAATATGTAAGATCTAGGTTCCAATTATTATCACAGTATTTTGTTGTGAAACAAAGTGATGCACTACTTTTTCAAACGAACTATTGTCGAGATTTTATTTTCAAAGAATATAAAATAATTGAGAAGAAAAATATTATTATTTTAAACTCTATTGAGAGTGTAAAGTTGAATCATAATTTTGACAGATTTCCAAATGCTGTTTTAGTTTATGGACTATTAGATGATTTAAATGGAATTCCATTTTTGTTAAATTTTATTGAAAATTTTCATGATAAACTTGATATTGAATATCATTTTTATGGAATGGGTGTTTATTCTGAAAAAATAAGTGAATTGTCACGCGTGAACTCAAAAATTAAGTATTTTGGGAGTGTATCTAAAAACAATATTCCAGAAATATTAATAAAGTATAAATTCGGCATTATACCCAGAATTAAGACATTGGGATCAGATTTATACATTCCAACCAAGGTGATAGAAATGATCAATTATGGAATTGTGGTGATTGGTTCGGATGTTCGCGGTTTGACGGAAGTACTAATAAATAATGAAACAGGTTTTGTTTATCGAGCGGAGGACACAGAAGACTTATTAAACGTTTTAACAACTGTTTTTTCTATAACCGATGAAAAAGTACTTTCAATCCAATGTAATGGCAAAAATGTGATTAGTGAATCATTTAATTTAGAAATTCAACTCAGAGAACAGAAACATTTTATTGATGAGTTATTTAGTAAATAGCATTTTAAATTACATAAATTAATAATTCTGTTGTTAATCTAAAATTTAGATTTTTCATGAAAGCAATATTAACTGGTTCAACTGGATTTTTAGGGGGCTACATTTTGGGTCATTTTAGAGAAATCAGTCTTGATGTTGTTACCGTTGGTCGTTCAGAAGGTAATGATTTTCGATGCGATTTATCAGTTGATGTGCCGATATTGGAAGAATCTTTGGCGCTTGATCTGGTGATCCACAATGCTGGACTGGCGCACAAAGTGCCTAAAACTGAAGCGGAATCGAAAGCATTCTTTGATGTGAATGTAGGTGGTACAAAAAATTTGTTGGAAGCGTTAACGTCCCTCAAAAACAAACCCAAGTGTTTTGTGCTGATATCTACAGTGGCTGTTTACGGACTTGATCAAGGTGAGGGCATCGATGAGACTGCTGAATTACAGGGGAGTTCACCCTATGCGAAGAGCAAGATCGAGGCAGAGAAATTGGTTCAGAATTGGTGTTCAAACGAAGATGTTAATTGTGTGATTTTGAGACTTCCCTTGGTGGTGGGAGAAAATGCTCCTGGTAATTTGGGTGCCATGGAAAAGGCCATCAGGAAGGGATATTATTTTAGATTGGGTAGCGGAAATGCGCGAAGGAGTATGGTGAACGCTGTGGATGTGGCCAAATTGCTGCCGAGTTTGGTTGATAAACAAGGTATTTATAATTTGACAGATGGTAAACATCCTAGTTATAGGGAGTTTGATGTTCTGTTAGCGAGGAAGTATGGCAAATCAATTCGGAGTATTCCCAAATATTTTGGTAAAATTTTAGCTAAAATTGGAGATTTTATACCAGGTTTTCCGTTAAACACTTACCGGCTTAATAAACTTGAAGAGTCCTTTAAGGTAAGTGATTTAAAGGCGCGAAAAGAGTTGGGTTGGTTTTGATTCGAATAAATTTTTATTGATTAATAAATTAATTTATTTAATTTTGAGGCATACCTGTTTTGATTAGTCTTTGAATAACTGATTAATCAATATTTCTGCTACCTTAGTTGGCTCCAAAAATTCCTCGTAGTATTTTAAAACATTATTTTGTAACTTTTGTCGAAGATCATCATTATTAATGACTAGATTAATCTTATTTTTTAAATCGACTTCCGAACCATCTGTTAAAATATAGTGTTCATTTTCCGAAAAATGGCCTGGCATTTTTCTAGAAAGTGGTGTTGAAATTATAGCTTTCCCCAGCACACAGAATTCCGCTAGTTTCCATCCATGACATGAAAATACTGCGGGTGTATTAAAAACCAATTTTGAACCTTTTATATTATTAATGTATTCTTTTAATTTATACTTTTTGTCAATATATTTTTCAAATTCTAAATTATTATTATCATTTCTAGGTGCGAATCCGCCTTCAAATCTGATATTTTGGTAATTTAAACAAGCTTCAATAAAATTTTTTCTGTAAGTATTTGTTGATGTTTCTTTTTTCCAAATAGAAGCAAGAAAGAAAATTTTATTTTCTATTAGTTTCTTATTTTCATATGAATTAATTTTAACTCTATGTATATAAGTGTTGATATAATCGGAAATAAATTTCTTTTTGTTTTGTATTCTTTTTCTACTTTTTAATAAATTAGTAAAAAGTAATATTAATGTGCTAAAAATAGATTTAAATTTAACTCCAAAACTGGGACCAATAGATATTAGTTTATTTAAATTTTCATCTTCATCTAATTTTATATTTATTTTTGCATATATATCACTCCAGTCGTATGCCAACATATCTATTTTTTCAGAATCTCCAAAATCAATAATTAATTTTTTGGGAATATGTTCTTTATATATAATTGCTGCAAAAAATTTATTATTATGTTCGAATTTTGAAAATTCTTTATTTGAATATTTGATATTTTTTCCCCCAATATATTTCTCAAAACCATAAATATAATAAGACGAATACAAAAAGTCTGAAGAAGCATCGATTTTAATGTTTATACTCATGAAGAACAAAGTTAATTAAAAACAAATCGATTTTTTAATTTTACACCTTCAATTTAAAACTTGCCTCTACCCTGGCTTTTACTTGATCAGCGGATTCTTTGTTGACGTACATTGATCCCCAAATTTCTACAGAACTGAGTTTCGCAATGAGTTTAGGGGAGCATTCTTTGTACATGAGATCTAGGGCGGCTTGGTTCATGCCGCAGGCGTTTTGCCAAAAGCCATTTTGAAAAAAGGCTTTGTCTACTTTGAGTTCGGCGTTGGCATGCGCTTGAACCCCAAATCCAAATTTCTTTTTTAGTGCGAGTTCTTTCGGGAGAACTTGGGATCCGTAATTTCGTGCAACGGCTTTGTCCATCATGAATGGATGTTTCCAGTTGTAAAATTGATTTGTTTTGCCAATTTTGAATTTGGCTGGTAGGTTGACACCAAATTTGAGCACATCTTCATCCAAAAATGGGAAGCGCGACTCTATGGAATGCATCATGCCCATTCTATCGTTGCGCCATAGCAATGAATGTAAATGGCGGTGAAGCATGTTGATGGTAATTTTCTGACAACGATAATCC
>JACCDH010102772.1_pt1 | contig 13093 bp, 13 predicted proteins | sample 7442481 | NCBI WGS metagenome assembly JACCDH01 (sample SAMN15323433, study PRJNA562643) | freshwater metagenome | isolation source: river surface water | place: USA:Blue River Watershed | collected 2017-08-15
CCCTGCCCCCGCCCCTGTGGTCCCCACCCCCGCCCCTGTTGCAACCCCTGTGGTTGCGGCACCTGCAGCGGTGACGGAGCCTGCGATTGCTGCGCCCGTTATGGAGAAAAAAGCAGACGTGAAACCGGTGAAAAAACTGGTGAAGAAAAAAGTGCAGAAGAAAGTGGTGAAAAAGAAAATCACCCCGATCGCACAAGAACCTGCTGCACCGGTAGCGGATGCTGCGGTGGAAGCACCCACGCTGGTTGCGCCACAAACGCCTGCACCTGCTGAGGTGAAATAAGCCGATGGGCGGCGCGGCCAATGCTGCGCCGCCCCTTTTTTGCCCGCTTCGCACAGCGGGCTTTTTTTATGGCTTCGTTTGAGCTAGGATGCCGCCATGCGTATTTTATTGATTGAAGACGATGAAATGTTGGGTGCCTCGCTGCGCAAGGCGCTGGAGCATTATGCCTATGGGGTGGACTGGGTGAAGGACGGCGAAGAAGGCATGGCCGCCATTCACGACTCGCCCTATGCGGCGGCGATTGTGGATGTGAACCTGCCCAAACATTCGGGGCTGGAAGTGGTGAAATCTGCCCGCGCCCGCAAGAACATGATTCCGATTTTGTTGCTGACCGCGCGCGATTTGCCGCAGCAAAAAGTGGAAGGGCTGGATATTGGCGCGGATGATTATTTGGTGAAACCGTTCGATCTTGATGAATTGCTGGCGCGCTTGCGCGCGCTGGTGCGCCGCAGCGCCGGACGCGCGGAAACCACACTGCGCAGCGGCGCGTTGGTGCTAAACCCCAGCGCCACGACCGTGCATAAGAACGATGTGCCCGTGGCAATGACGGCCAAAGAATTCCGCACGCTGAAATTGCTGATGGAGCGCGCCGGAAAATTTGTGACCAAAGGCGACATTGAGTATGTGCTCTATAGCGCGGAGGACGCGGCGGAAAGCAACACGGTGGAGGTGACGATTTATAACCTGCGCAAGAAGCTTGGCTCGGACATGATTCAGACGGTGCGCGGCGTGGGCTATCGCATCGCGGCATGAAAAATAAATCCCTCACCCGCACGTTATTCTTTCGGGTCGCGCCCACGATTTTAGCGACGATTGTGCTGATTGGGGTGATGGCCTTCAAGAGCGCCACCAGCCAGATTCAGCATGCGTATGACGCGCAGCTGATCGGCAGTGCCAACATGATTTGGCTGGCGGTGGAAGACGAGCTGATGAATGCAGAAGAGGATGCGTTTCGGCGCATTCGCAAGATTGACCTAAGTGCAAATAACCAAGCATTTTTTAGTAAGTCCGCTGGCGATTATGCAGAAGACCGGATGTTCCGCGTGTGGAAAGGCCGACGGCTGGTGATGATTTCCGACGGCGCGCTGGGCACCGTGACGCCGCGCCAGAAAGAAGGGCTCTCGACCGTTAAGTACAAGGGCAAAAGCTGGCGGATTTACAACCTGCCAATTCCCCACACCAACCTTGCGATTGAGGCGGGCGAAAAATTGTCGCTGCGGTGGGGATTGGTACAAAATATTTTGTTTGATTTGGCCACGCCGCTGCTGCTGCTGATTCCGGTGATTGCGGTGCTGATTTGGGTGGGGATTGGCGCAGGGCTTGGAAAAATTCGTGCGCTGATTGAGCAAATCCGTCATCGCTCGCCGGATGATTTGTCGCCGCTGAACCTTGATACCGTGCCGCGCGACCTGACGCCGCTGGGGCAATCCATTAACCAGCTTTTTGCTAAGCTGAACCATTCCTTCACGGCGGAGAAGCGCTTTGCGGAACATGCCGCGCATCACCTGCGCACGCCGCTGGCCACGCTAAAATTGCAACTGCAATTGCTGGCGCAGACCACGGACGAAACTGCGCGTGCGGCGCTGCTGAATGATTTATCGGCGGCGATGGACCGCGCATCGCGCTTGGTGGGGCAGTTGCTGACCTCGACCCGCGTGAGCCACCAGACGATTGCGCGCACCGCGCTTTCGTGGCGCGCGATGTGTGTGACGATGCTGGAGGAGCTTGCGCCGCTGGCTGCGCAGAAGAAGATTGCCCTCTCGCTGGATGCGGCGGATGACGCGATGGTAATGGCGGATGAGACCTTGCTGCGGCTGATTACCGGAAATATTTTGGAAAATGCGATTAAATACACGCCCGAAGGCGGGCGCGTTTCCATTGCCCTCAGCCGCGAGGAAACGGCGTATTGCTGCAGCATCACCGATACGGGCGTGGGGATTGCGCAGGCGGAACGCGCGTTAGTGTTCACGCGGTTTTATCGGGTGGGGACACCGAAGGTGGATGGCACCGGATTGGGCCTTGCGATTGTGGCGGAGAGCGTGGCGCGGCTTTCGGGCAGCATTGCCCTGCTGGATGCGCCCGAAGGAACTGGCCTATGCGTGGCGCTGCGGCTGCCACAAGCGGAATCTAATTAAATCAATCGGTTAACTTTATTCCGGCCTGCGAATTTCATAAAACCGTCACAAAACTCGGGCATTTTCTTTGCTATGATGATGGTTCATGAACACTACGCCATCGCAATCTGCGCTTACGCCCACGCTGCCCGACGTCACCGCGTCGCATCAGGATTTGTTCGGCCAAAAGGAACATGCGAAGCAGCATTTTGTGACCAAAGGTGAAAAGAAATTCGACCGCCTGACCTACACCACGGTGGGCTATGTCATCAACGCGCTGCTGAGCGTAGTGGCGGTATGGGCGGTGGAGCGCACCGCTGGCGGCCAGAAGATGATGGACAATTTCCGCAACTGGGCGGAACGCAATGTGAAATTTGCTAAACCAGAAACCGCCAAAATGCTGGCCACGAAAAGCTTCTTCCTCGCGGGCGGATTTTTGGTGATGCCGCCGATGAAATGGCTGGAAGATAAAAAACTGGCGATGGTGAAGGCCTATGACCGCAAAATTTATGGCGATGCGGTTGATACCGACCCGAATATTATTCAATCGCACAAGGATTTGGAAGCCGCGCCGAAGCAGAGCTGGAGTTCGATTTTAAGTAGCCGCATTTTAGCGCTCGTGCCGTTTTATACAGGCTATTGGCTGCTGTGGGATAAGAAAAGCCCGCTGGCAAAAGCAACGGGCGAGAAAGTTTTTGTGGATCGCCCAATTGTCGCTGCCTCGCGCTGGGTTGGTAAGATGGCTGCCTCGCTCACGGGCAACAAAGCGGCGGTCGAGAAAATTACGGAACTTAATGCGTCGCATGCGGGCGAGTTGCTGACCCATTTGCCTGCAAAAGAACTGCGCGCCACCACGGCGCATGACCCTGTGCATTCTACCACGGCGTATTACTTCATCTCGGAGGCGATTACTTCGGGGATGGTGGCGTGGGGCGTGTATGTGCTGACGCGGGTGCTGGGGCCGATTATGGGCAAGAAGGCGGCGCCTTCAGGCACATCGGTGACGGAGCCTGATGTTGCAGCCGTGACCACGAAGGCGGCACCCGAAAAATCCGTGGTGGAAGAAGCGGTGCGGCCAGAGGTGAAACCACCCGAGCGCCATGACGCCGCAGAACATGAAACGCCACACACCCGCGTGCACCATGTGGCGCATCACGAACAGCACGCGGCGCAGGCTGTGCACGCCACTAACTTACACTAGAGAAAAGTGGATTCCTGCTTTCGCAGGAATGACAAAGCTACTAAATCACGCCGAGGCGTTTTCCTACCACTTCAAATTTTTCGAGGGCGTGGTCGATTTGTGCGTCGGTTAGGGTGGCGCAGATTTGAATGCGTAGGCGCGCGGTGCCTTCGGGCACGACGGGGAAGCCAAAGCCGGTGATGAAGATGCCCTCTTTCAGCAGCTCCTGACTCATTTTAATCGCAAACGCGGTTTCGCCTACGATGATGGGAACGATGGCGCTTGGGCCCTCCAGCGGTTTGAAGCCGCGGGCTTTGAGGCCATCGCGCATGCGTTTTACATTGGCGTGGAGCTTGGTGATACGCTGCGGCTCCCGCTCCAGAATCTCGATGGATTTTTTGGCGCTCGCCGCAATGGTGGCGGGCAGCGCGTTGGAGAAGAGTTGCGGGCGCGAGGTTTGGTTGAGATATTCAATCACCTGTTTGCTGGCCGCCACATAGCCACCCGCTGCGCCGCCGAGGGCTTTGCCCAGCGTTCCGGTGTAGATATCAATCTCATGCTCCAACCCGAAATGTTCCGCCACGCCACGGCCATGCGTGCCCATCACGCCGACGCCGTGGGAATCGTCCAGAATAATTGCGGCATTGTATTTGCGAGCGAGCGCGACCACTTCCGGCAGTTTTACAATCGTGCCTTCCATGCTGAACACGCCATCCGTGACGATAAAAATACGGCGTGCGCCTTGCGATTCTTTCAGTTTTTCTTCGAGCACGGCCATGTCTGAATGCGGGTAGATATGGCGTTTTGCTTTGCTCATGCGGCAGCCATCGATCAGCGAGGCGTGGTTGAGTGCGTCGGAAATCAGCACATCCTCTGCACCTGCGATGGAGGGCATGAGGCCTGTGTTCGCTGCCCAACAGCTCACATAGGTGAGGGCTGCTTCGGTGCGGTGCATCTTCGCAATTGCGGCTTCGATTTCTTCATGGATGGTGAAGGTGCCGCAGATGAAACGCACGGAGGCGGTGCCTGCGCCGTATTTTTTCAGCGCGTCCACGCCTGCTTGAATCACTTCGGGATGATTGCTGAGGCCGAGATAGTTGTTCGACGACAGCACGAGCGCGTGGCCAGTTTCGGTCATGTCTACTTCGGTGTCCATCGGCCCTGCAATGTGGCGAAATTTCTTCAGCGTGCCTGCAGCGGTCATGGCGTCGAGGTCGGTCTGGATGCTGGTGTTAAGGGTGCTCATGGGAATCTCTTTTTTTGCAGTGGCGGTCATTGGTTCCTCCGTCGATTATTTATGTCATCCCCGCGTAGGCGGGGATCCAGCAAAGCGATACTTGCGCCGAAGACTCGGCGCACTGGATGCCCGCCTGCGCGGGCATGACAACTTACTAACTCTCCCAATCCAACACGACTTTACCGGAATTGCCGGTGCGCATGATGTCGAAGCCTTTTTGGAAGTCGGTGTAGTGGAAGCGGTGGGTGATGATGGGGGCGATGTCCATGCCCGACTCAATCATCGATTGCAGCTTGTACCATGTCTCGAACATTAGGCGGCCATAAATGCCTTTGATGGTGAGCGATTTGAACACCACGGCGTCCCAATCGATCCCCGTTTGGGCGGGCTGGATGCCGAGCATTGCGATTTTGCCGCCATTGGCCATGGTGCCAATCATCTGGTTCAGCGCTTGCGGGTTGCCAGACATTTCCAAACCGATGTCGAAGCCTTCGGTCATGCCGAGGTTTTTCATTACGTCGCTGAGGTTTTCTTTGGCGACATTTACCGTCGCGCTCGCGCCCATTTGCTTGGCGAGGCCAAGGCGGTATTCGTTCACATCCGTCACCACCACGTGGCGGGCGCCGACATGGCGCGCCATTTTCACCGCCATCATGCCGATGGGGCCTGCGCCTGCGATCAGCACATCCTCGCCCACGAGGTCGAACGAGAGCGCGGTGTGCGCGGCGTTGCCCAGCGGGTCGAAAATTGCGTATTGCTCGAGCGGAATTTTATCCGAACAGTGCCACACATTCACCGCAGGCACGGCCACCAGCTCGGCGAAGGCGCCGTTGCGGTTCACGCCCACGCCCAAGGTGTTGGGGCAATAATGCCTGCGCCCTGCCATGCAGTTACGGCAGGTGCCACACACGATGTGGCCTTCGGCGCTGACGATGTCGCCCTCTTTCACGCTTTCCACATTGTTGCCGACCGCGACCACGCGGCCAACGAATTCATGCCCCGCCGTCATTGGCACCTTGATGGTTTTTTGCGCCCAGCTATCCCAGTTGTAGATGTGGATGTCGGTGCCGCAAATGCCGGTTTTGAGAACCTTGATGAGGACATCATTCGCACCGTAGCTTGGCTCCGGTACGTCCATCAGCCAGATGCCTTCGGCTGCTTGTGATTTGACGAGTGCTTTCATAGGCCTTGCGGATAGCGGATTTGGGCGTTGGTGACAAGCGTGATTAGGGTGAAAAACCATTCTTTGTCATTCCTGCGAAAGCAGGAATCCAGCGCGCTGCGTCCGCAGCGCAGTATATCTTAAAGCTGGATCCCCGCCTTCGCGGGGATGACAAAATCCTATACAAACCCACGTCACCGCCTTATACACCCCTCCCATGACCCTAATCCTCACCGAAAAACTGGCCGATTACGACGCGCTGATTGTCGATCTCTGGGGCGTGATTCATGACGGCACCACGCTCTATGCGGGGGCGGCCGAGAGCCTGCGCCTGCTGCATAAGATGAATAAGCCCGTGCTGTTCCTTAGCAACGCGCCGCGGGTGGCGGCCAAGGCAAAGCTGAACCTTGACCGTTTGGGCATTCCGCCCGCGCATTATCTGGATATTATTACGTCGGGTCAGGTGGCATACGACATGCTCTCGCGCGACGGCGCGGGAGTGCGCGGCTATTATTATTTGGGGCCTTCGAAGGACGAAGATATTCTCGATGGCCTGCAGAATTTTGTGCGGGTGGATGAGCCGCATAGCGCGGATTTTATCCTGTGCACGGGCTATGAGGAAGACGGCCAGCCGCACGAGGAAATCATTCCCCTGCTCGCCCAGCTGATGCATTTGCCGATGCTGTGTGTGAACCCTGATATGGAAGTGGTGAAGCAAGACGGCACCCAGTGGCTGTGCGCAGGCGCGGTGGCCGCGGAGTTTTCTAAGATGGGCGGCAAGGTTGCCTATATCGGCAAGCCATTTCCTGAAGTGTATGTGGCGTGTAGAGCCATTCTGGGTGATGTGCGGATTTTGGCGGTGGGCGATAACCCCGCGACCGATATTAAAGGCGCGAACGACGCAGGCATCGACAGTTTGCTGATTACGGGCGGTGTGCTCAAAACCCGCTACGGCGCTGCCATCACCGAAGCGGATGCCCGCGAGATTTGCAAAGTGGCAGGCGTGACACCCACCTATGTGATGGACGGGTTTGCGTTGTAGGGTTGTAAGCCGCTATTAATACGCTATAACCTCCGTATGAGCGAGAAAACACAGAAGGCGAATAGCATGTGGGGCGGGCATTATAGCATGGGCCCTGCGGAAGCGTTTGCGGCGATTAATCCGTCGATTGCGGTGGATCAGCGGCTTTATGCGCAGGATATTGCAGGCTCCATCGCGCATGCGGACATGCTGGCGGCCTGCGGCATTATCACCGAGGAAGAGGCGCGCGAAATTGCGCGTGGTCTGGCGCAGGTGAAGGCGGAAATTGAATCGGGCACGCTGCAATTTTCGCAGGCGCTGGAGGATATTCATATGAACATCGAGTCGCGCCTGAAGGAGATTATTGGTGCGCCTGCGGGCAAACTGCACACGGCGCGCTCGCGCAACGACCAAGTGGCGACGGATCTCAGGCTCTATGCACGCGAGGTGGTGGCGCAGCTGGATGGGGCATTGAAAGAATTACAAGCCGCGCTGCTGGCGCAAGCCGCGCAGCATGTGGAGACGGTGATGCCGGGTATGACCCATTTGCAGCCCGCGCAGCCGATTAGTTTTGCCCATCACTTGCTGGCATACGGCGAGATGTTTTCGCGTGACCGCGCGCGGCTGGCGGATGCCTGCACGCGCCTGAACGAATGCCCGCTGGGCGCGGCGGCGCTGGCGGGCACCACCTACCCCATCGACCGCGCGCAGACGGCAGAAGCGCTTGGCTTCAGCGCGCCGATGCGTAATTCGCTGGATGCGGTTTCGAGCCGCGATTACGTGCTGGAACTCATGAGCGCCTTCGCCATTTTGGCGACGCATCTGTCGCGGTTGGCGGAAGAAATTGTGTTCTGGACCTCGCCGCTGGTTGGGTTTGTCAAACTCTCGGAAGCGTTCACCAGTGGCTCCTCCATCATGCCGCAAAAACGCAATCCGGATGCGGCGGAATTGGTGCGCGGCAAAACGGGTGGCATTGTGGGTTCGCTGGTGGCGCTGCTCACCACCATCAAGGCGCTGCCACTGGCCTATAATAAGGACATGCAGGAAGATAAACGCCCGTTCTTTTTTGCGGCGGATGAGGTGCATCTTTGCACCCGCGCGATGACGGGGATGATTGCAGACATGACCGCCAACACCGCGCGCATGCGCAGTGCGTGCAGCCTTGGGTTTTTAAACGCGACCGACCTTGCGGACTGGCTGGTGACGCATGCGGGCGTGGCCTTCCGCGACGCACACCACCTGACGGGGCAGCTAGTGAAACTGGCGGAAGCCAAAGGCTGCGGGCTGGAAGATTTATCGTTGGAAGAAATGCAAACCGTGCATGCCGGCATCACGCGCAGCGTGTTTGAGGCGATTGCGATTGATGCCTGTGTGGCGCGCCGCACCAGCCTTGGCGGCACCGCCCCTGCGCGGGTGAGCGCAGCGATTGACGCTGCCAAAAAGGCATGGCTATGAAACAGATGATGCTATTTGCGCTGGCGGTAACGCTGCTGGCGGGCTGCGGCGTGAAACGCCCGCTGATTGCGCCGAAGGACATTCCCGCCTATGAGGCGAAACAACAGAAAAAGCGCGAGCGCTTGATGCAGGAAGAGCAAACCGCAACCCAGCCGCCCGCGGCCACAGGAGCTTCACAGTAATGGATTATTTCACCTATCACGGCGATGTGCTGCACGCGGAAAATGTTTCGCTGGCCACGATTGCACAGCAGGTGGGCACGCCGTTTTACTGTTATTCGCACGCCACCTTGCTGCGCCACGCGGAAGTGTTTACGCAGGCGCTGGCAGCAGTGAAGCCGCTGGTGTGTTTTGCGGTGAAAGCGAACAGCAATCTGGCGGTGTTGAAAACGCTGGCTAGCGCTGGGCTTGGCGCGGATGTGGTGAGCGAGGGCGAGCTGCGCCGCGCGCTTGCTGCGGGCATTCCCGCGAGCAAAATTGTATTCTCTGGCGTGGGTAAAACGCGCGAGGAAATGGCGTTTGCACTGGCGAGCGAAATTCACCAGTTTAATGTGGAATCCGACCGCGAGTTACTGCTGCTGAACGAAGTGGCGGCGGGGATGAATCGCCGCGCGCCGATTGCGCTGCGGGTGAACCCCGATGTAGATGCAGAAACGCATGCAAAAATTTCCACCGGCAAAGCGGAAAATAAATTCGGCATCGCGATTGATGTGGCTCCAGCGGTGTATGCGCTGGCGCAGTCGCTGCCGCATATTTTGGTGCGCGGGGTGTCGGTGCATATTGGCTCGCAACTGACGTCGCTTGCGCCGTTCAAAGCCGCTTACACGCGGGTGAAACAGCTGGTGACGCAGCTGCGCGCGGACGGGATTTCCATCCGCAGCATCGACCTTGGCGGCGGGCTGGGCGTGCCGTATGAAGCGGCGGGGGAACACCCACCGCTACCGCTGGATTACGGCGCGATGGTGAGCGAACTGTTCGCGGATTTTGACTGCGAAATTATTGTGGAACCCGGCCGGCTGATTACGGCGAATGCGGGCGTGCTGGTGACCAAAACGCTGTATGTGAAGCGCGCCGCTAACACGTATGTGATTGTGGATGCGGGCATGAACGACCTGATGCGCCCCGCACTTTACGACGCGGTGCACGAGACGGTGCCTGTTCGCGCCGCGGGTGGGAAGGAAACAACGCTTTCGATCGTGGGGCCCGTGTGTGAATCGAGCGATGTATTCGTGAAAGATGCGGTGATAAAGCTGCCTGCGGAAGGAGATTTGCTGGCAATGCGCTCCGCGGGTGCCTATGGCGCGAGCATGAGCAACAGCTACAATTCGCGGCTGATGATACCTGAAGTGATGGTGAAGGGCGATGCGTTTTCGGTGATTCGCGCACGGCCAACATACGCCGATTTAATGGCCGGCGAAACGATTCCAGACTGGGTTTAGTTTTGGATGGGGGCCAGCCCCCATGCCCCCTGCGCGTGCGCGGCGGCTCGCCTTCGGCTACGCGGATAGGTGGATAGGTTATTGTGTTTGGCGATGCCTAGTGAACGTCGAGGTAGCCGATGAAGGGGAGCTCGCGGTAGTGGTTGGCGTAGTCGAGGCCGTAGCCGACTACGAATTTGTCGGGGATGGAGAAGCCGATGAAGTCGGCTTTCACGTCTACCACCAGTTTACCCGGTTTTTCGAGCAGCATGGCCACTTTTACATCGCTGGCGCCGCGCAGCTTCATCAGTTCCAGTGCGAAATTTAGCGTGCGTCCGGTTTCTAAAATATCGTCCACCAGCAACACTTGTTTGCCCGTCACATCGTCGGTGATGTCGCGCGTGATGACGACATTGCCGCTGCTGACGGCGGCATCGCCATAGCTGGATAGGGTCATGAAATCGATTTGCGGGTGCAGCCCCAGTGCATAGAGTTCGCGCACCAGATCGGCGGTGAACATGAAGGAACCGCGCAGCAAGGCCACGAGCACGAATTCGCCGCTCATATGTTTGGCTATTTCAGCCGCCATCGCTTCCACGCGGTCGCGGATTTCGGCGGCGGTGAACAGCATGGGGATGGTGTTGCTTTTTTGGCTAACGCGTTTCTGGCTCATGGGTTCCTAGCGGGAGAAAAGTTCAAGTGCGTTGCCGAGGTCGAGCGTGATGGTTTTCACGTTTTCGGCAAAACTGGTTTCGATGTTGACGATGCGGAAGGGATATTTCTCGCCCGCTTTGAGTTCGATCTGGACGGGGTATTCACGCGACCACAGCGTTTCGCCATCCGCGTCGTTCAGCGAGACATGCACGATGGGAACGGTGCGCGTTTGCGCGGTGTGGTTGGTGATGTTGCCGCTGACGATGAATTGGGTTTTGGTTTCGCCGTCCACCCGCTCCATCGCAATGTCGGCGAAGGCAAGGCCCGTGGTGGGCTGGACGCCAAAGAGGCTGTAGACGCTGCCAATCACCGGCATGTGCATGCCGCGCGGGAAATAGGTGAGAAGCGCCAAGACTGCCCATAGCACCGCGAAGGCCAACGCGGCGATTTTGAAGGGGCGCACCGGCCATTTTCTCTCGGCGATGGCGGGGACATTGGGGGTGGGCGTTTGCGGCGTTTGTTCCTGCTCGGTGGGCGTGGGCGTGCTTTCCACCGCTTCGCTTAGCAGTTGCTTGAAGTCCTCGGCCACGGTGCCGGCAGGGTGGTTCACGTGCCATTGATGGGTGCAGGCGCCGCAGCGCACCGTGCGCCCGCCGGCAGGAATGAGGCTATCGGCGACTAAAAAGCGCGCGCTACATTGTGGGCAATTGAGAATCATCCCGCTACCTTGTGTGAATCCGCCTCAACTATATTGCCAACGCCCGCGCTCGGCTATATAAAAATTTTACCCTGCGGGCGAGCAGGTGTTAACCCATGCCACCAAAGGCGTTATGATTCGCTGCAACAATCTGTCGCTGGAATATATTGCAGGCAAGCCTGTGCTGAAGCAGATTAACCTGCATCTGGAGGCGGGCTCGTTCACGTTTATTTCCGGCGCGAGCGGTGCGGGCAAGTCGTCGCTGCTGGGGCTGTTGTCGCTTTCCATTAAGCAAAGTGGCGGCACGCTGAACCTGTTTGGTGCGGATGTGACCGACCTGCCGCGCGATGAGCTGCCGGAAGTACGCCGCAAAATCGGGACGGTGTTTCAGGATTTCCAATTGCTGAACCACCTGAGCGTGGCGGATAATGTGGCGCTGCCGCTGAAAATCATGGGCGAATCGCGCGATGAAATTCACGCGAAGGTGAAGGAATTGATTGGCTGGATTGGCCTTGAGGGCTTTGCCGATGTGCGCCCTTCCCTGCTTTCGGGCGGGCAAAAACAGCGGGTGGCCATTGCCCGCGCGGTGATCAATAAGCCGCTGCTGATTTTGGCGGATGAGCCGACGGGAAACCTTGACCACGAGCTGAGCATGAAGCTGATGCATCTGTTCCGCTCGCTGAATAAGGTTGGCACCACGGTGGTGTTTGCAACGCATGATGCGTCGCTGATGGAGGCGTTTGAATACCCGACGTTGCATTTACGCGATGGGCAGCTGCACCGCACGCGCCATTAATCGAACCGCGTGCGCAGGAATAGCGCCGCAAAATATTTTCCGAATTCACTGAACACTAGGCGGCGGGTGGGCTTGTCCTGCCACCAGTCGTGACGGCGGAAACCGGCGGGGAACACGGGGTCTGGCACGATTTCGACGTTGGGCATTTGGATGCGAAACTCCAGCATGCTGCGCGGCATATGGTAGTTTGCGGTGATGAGGCGGATGGAGCGAATGCCGCGCGATTTCACGAATTCGGTGGTTTGGTCGGCATTGCTGCGGGTGGTGCTGGCGATGTAGTCGAGGATGATTTCGCCGTCCTCCTCCGCGATTTTGGCGCGCACGGCACGGGTGGCATGGGCGGCGAGCAATTGCGAACGGGTGACATGTTTTCCCACCCCGCTGACGAATAGAACGGGCGCATCGCCCGCGGCGAGCGCGGCAAGCCCACGCTCCACACGGCCATTGCCACCTGTTAGGACGATAATCGCATCGGTCTCGATGGTGGTTTGTGTGGCGTGCGCAGGAATGGTTTGCACGAACCAGACAAAGGCACACAGCACAAGCAGCGCAAGCGTGAGGAGTGTGGTGAGCGCGGCGCGGATCATCGGTACCCCGCACAGATATGCTGGGCGGCGTGGTAGAGGTCGTCGCAGATGGTGACGTTTGCCAAATGCGGCGGCAGGCCTTTTTCGATGAGCGCTGCGCCCTTGCCGGTGCGGGTGAGAATGGGCGGGCAGCCTGCGGCCAATGCGGCTTCCAAGTCGCGCGCCATGTCGCCCACCATGGGGGTGCGGGCGGCGGTGGCATGGAAATCGCGCAACGCTTCGAGCAGCATGCCTGCGGCAGGTTTGCGGCGAGGGCTTGGTGCATCCGGATGGTCTGGTGCGACGTAAATTTTATCGATACGCCCGCCGTGTTTTACCACTTCGGTTTGCAGGTGCTGGTGAATTTCCTCCAGCGTTTCTGGGCGCAGGGTGCCTTTGGCAATGGCGGATTGGTTGGTGCAGATGGCGATGGAAAACCCTGCCTGCGTGAGCATGGCGATGGCCTCCAGCGCGCGGGGAAGAAAGCGGAATTCGCTCAGCTGCAAAATGC
>JACCDH010763320.1_pt1 | contig 13091 bp, 16 predicted proteins | sample 7442481 | NCBI WGS metagenome assembly JACCDH01 (sample SAMN15323433, study PRJNA562643) | freshwater metagenome | isolation source: river surface water | place: USA:Blue River Watershed | collected 2017-08-15
AAAGAAGAACAGCGATCTGCTCACCACAGAGCACGATCTGGACGCCGACGATGCCCGCAAGTGGCGCGACCACCCGGCGCAGTTCTGGTTGGAGCGCGCAATCACCAGCGGTTTGGCTGCGCGCGGCGGCTCGGCCACCAAGGCGGGCAAGGCGTGGCGGATGAAATGGGCGGACGGCAGTGAGTCGGCCCAGGCTTGTTTTGACGCCCGCACGGCGGACGAGAACCCGGAGTTGGAATGGGTCACGATGGAAGACCCACGCGCCCGGGCGGTGATCAGCGAGCTGCCGCGCTTTGTCGCCGGCCAGCCGCTACCGGTGATCCGCGTGACCGGCTTGCCGGATTCGGTTCGTGGTGTCTGGTCGCTGTGGGAGATCAGCCTGGCGGCCGAAGGCTTGAGCCGGAAGCGCTTCCTGCCGGTGTTCATCAACGAGGAAGGCCGGCCCTTCGTGCCGACCGCCAAGCGCGTCTGGGACCTGCTGCTCACTGAGACCGTAGACGTGCATGCCGTGACGGATGCCGAGGAGTCGGTGAGGTGGTTCGAGGCATCCCATGTGGCAGCCAGCGCCCAAGGCGAACAGATTTTCACCGAGCTGCTGAACAATCACCGTGCCCGACTGAAAGAAGAACGCGAACGTGCGCTGTATTCCTTCGAAGCCCGAGGTCAGGCGATTGGGCGAATCGGCCTGCCCGCCGTACGCGAGCATCGGCGCAAGCGATTGCAACAGGAACACGATGCGCGCATGGCCGCTCTCGATGACATGGAGGCCAGCGTGCCGGATTTGAATGCCGTGATGATGGTGCGAGTCTCCGGCGATGTGATGCCCGGAGGACCGGTGGGATGAACCAGTGGTCAGAACGCATTCTCAGCCACTTCACGGCCGATCTCACCCGGCTGTGGGTGGCGTGCGACCCCGACGATGTGCTGCTGGACGAAAAGCTCTTGTCCGAACTGCGCTGCCGGGGCTTCGAGGTCATGCTGTACGAAGACCCGTTCGCCTTCCGGGCGGAATACGAGGAGCGCTACCGCGCCGCATGGGATCGTGCTGAGCAAGGGCCAGCCCCCTCCCTGGTGCTGCATCTGCGCAGCGCCGATGCGAATGTCTTGCCCTGGGACATCGTGCATCACGGTCGTATGGTCCGGCTCAGCCTTGCGGAGCTATTCCCGAAGCTGGTTTACAGCGCGGTGCAGCAAGTCGAGCCAGAGCACTTTGCCGGGCTGTTTCATGCCCATCAGACTGAGCTGCAGTCGGCCAGGGGTGAGAACGAGTCGAAGGACTTCATCCTCGAACATGTCTACCAACTTGCTCCGAGATCCATTCGCAATCTGGTGGACTTCTGGCGTGAGCTCCTACGCATGCACTTCGCCAACCGTTCCTTGCCACCCCTGTTCGCCCAGCATGCGGCAGGCATCATCCATGGCAAGGGACTGGTCCCGGACCTTCCCGTCGCAACATGGCTAGCATCCAAGAGCGCGCTGCTGCGCGTGGTACAGGATGCGTGGTATCGCTACCTGACGACCCTGGGGCTTGATGGTACGCGCACGGGTGAACCGCCACCACCAGACTACGTCGCCAAGATCGAGATCCCCTTCGATCACTCCGATGTGCAGGTTCTGGTAGATTCCATGTTCCTTGATGGCAGCTTGCATCCGCTGGCAGTGCGCAGCGTTCCGACCGGCATACCGAGTTGGATCAAGGCCGGTATCGTCCAGGACCCCGCTGCATTCCAGGCCTTGGTCCTCAAAGGTATCGAAGGACTGATCGAGGCAACGCCAACGGCGACCTCGTCGCATAAGGACTGGATCGAGTTCGCTAAGCGCTACGGTGAGATCCTGGCACGCACGCATGGTCTGCCAGGCACAGAGGGGAGCGAACATCTGCCGGCGATTCGAGAACGGATCAAGACCTTGCAGGTGCAGGCAGATGAGGGTCTGCGAGGCTGGGTCGAAGCCAAGCATTACGCCGACTTGATCTTGCAGCCAGTGACCAAAGGCCCAGTGATGGTGCACCACGTACCGCGCTTCCTGCGCCATCGGCGATCAGCTGGGGAGAGCAAAATCGCTCTGCTGGTATTTGACGGGTTGGCATTTGATCAGTGGGTACAGATCCGCGAGCGGCTTGTTGCCAATAGTAAGCGATTCGCGTTCGACGAGGGAACCGCATTCGCATGGCTGCCGACCGTGACGTCGGTCTCGCGCCAGGCGCTGTTCTCCGGCCTGAAACCGCGAGAGTTCGGCGACTCCATTGACCGGACGGACAAGGAGGAATCCTTGTGGAAGACGTTCTGGCAGAACGAGGGCGTCAACTTGAATGAAGTGATGTACCGACGCGCGCTTCGCCAGATTGATCAATTGGACGCGCTTGAAGCGGACTTGATCGACCGTCGTCCGAAGGTGGTAGGCCTGGTCATCGATGAGGTGGATGACCGGCTCCACAAAGAGCGGTCCAAGAAGGACGTGGCAATGTGGATTGGGAGCTGGTTGCAGACTGGATTCGTCGATCGGCTTTTCTCACTTCTGCTGGATAATGGGTACCACATCTACCTTACGGCGGACCACGGCAACGTGGAGTCCACAGGTGTCGGCAGGCCCAGCCAGGGCGTGATTGCGGAGACACGTGGCGAGCGAGTCCGCGTTTACCGGAGTGAGGCCTTATTGGCTGACTCTGCAGCTGCCTATCCCACGACAGTCAGGTTGGACATCGCTGGACTACCCGCGAACTTCATGCCCCTATTCGCAGGCAGACGAACTGCTTTTGTGCCGGAGGGCGAGCAGGTGGTGGTCCACGGTGGGGTGTCGATCGAAGAGTTGATCGTACCGTTTGTGAAAATTAGTTATTCAGGAGATGTGGCATGACAACAAAGGTGCCACTTATTGGCTTTGATCGATTTGTAGACATTGAATGGTGTAGAGCTGCATTTGATGCCGCCACAAATCAAAATTCCATTGAGGCTGTAAGGGACTTGGTTGCGACGAGCCTGCCAGGCAGCGAATCGCAACGAAAGACGCTGGATATCCTCAAACGCCTGACTACCAAACCCTTTGAGCATTTAACGGACTTTATCAAAAGAGGTGTCGGAATCTACAAAAGAATCGGGCGCGAGTCTGTTCTGCCTTTGGTTTGGGGGGCGTCTATAGCCAGTTACCCATTTTTTGGAAAAACATCTGAAACAGCAGGCAGACTTCTTTCCCTACAAGGAGATTGTTCGATTAAAGAGCTTCAACGTCGGATGGCGGAACAGTATGGCGATCGAAATGGCATCGAGAGAGCAGTGACTAGAGTGTTGCAGTCCCAAGCGAGTTGGGAAGCTTTAACTCGAGATGAAACTGCTAAGCGAGTCATCAAACCACAAGCTTCTTTGATTGATGATGACGAGCTCACCGCCTGGTTAGTCGAAGCCGCTGTGCGCTACACCGGCAAGCCCGTTTCTATACCGAGCCTGCAGGCGCTGCCAGTGCTTTTCCCGTTCACGCTGACACGGCCACTGGCCTACTTAGTATCTAACAGCGCAAACCTGATGCTGCAATCAGAAGGACCGAGTAACCAGTTCGTCGCTCTGCGCTCCGCTGACCTGCTTCCCTGAAATAGTCCCCTTCAATAAAACGAAGATCACTATGCCCCAAAAAGTAATCAGTTCTATTTTTATGGAAATAAATTTTTAAATTCAAGATAGTCACTGGAATTTTTCATATGCTGATGCATATGCTGATTTGAATGACATTCGATGCACAAGCATTTTAGGTTTTCGACTCGGCAATCATTTTTTAAACTATTTACGTGATGCACATGTAGAAATCTTTTGTTTGTCTCACCCAAGACGCGATTGCATGACTGGCAGTAATAGCCAAGTTGACGCTTGAGCTCGCTGGCAATCAGGGACCAGTTTTCTGGATAGTTGTTTACAGGCGCAGATTCTGCTGTATGCACTGGCATCACAGGATGAAGTGAATTTGGATATTTATTAAAGAATTCTCTAATAGAAAAATTATTTACGATTGCGTATCTAGCTGGTTTCGCCATTAAATCTCTTGAAAATCCTTTCCAAGAGAGATTGTCTAAACAATTTTGACAGACCGCTAATTTGCGCTTTACAAGCGGGCCATCGTTCATTCTCACGTGAAAATATCCATCCTCCCTTTCAGATACGACGTATCTGGCAAATTTCCCCTGACTTTTCATTTCAACTAAGGTTATGCAGTTCGATAAATGAAATCTTGGTTCGTGATGAGTTGCGTCACGAATATGCACAACCACTCGCTTGTCTTTATATACGAGAGTGCCGTCATGATATGTCTGAATGTCGCTCTCAGAAACATCTAGACCCTCAGTCGGCAGTGGAAGAACTATGGGCGGCAGCTCTTTAGGTTTAAATATTGGCTTTGGCAGTTCAATTTTTGCTAAAAATCTAGACAATGGAGCTCCCATTGCTCTCCGATGAGAGTTAAGGACATCGTCTTCAAGAAAATTATTGAGTTTCATCAATTGTTCTTGATTGAATCATTTGCTCAAATCGATCAGCTGCATTAGTTACGATTTTGAATTCAACGCGTTGATTTCTTTCTTCTTCTTCTGCAGATCTTGGATTGGGTATTGCCGGACGTGAAGAAGATAAACCATTTGCAGTAATATGCTCGCGAAACCAAGCCTCATCTGATTGAAAAACAGGAAGGCCCATTAAAAATTTCAAAGTTGATCTGGTTCGTTGTTGAGAAAGTTCCATATTTAGAAAATAGGCGTCACTTTGAGAGGCGCCTTTCCAAAATCTACTTGTATGTCCCTCTATCCTGATTTCTTTGACGGCCTTTCTAAATTTTTCACCTCTCATGATTTTCATGTAGCGTGGGAAAAAATCTTCAAGGATTTCTTGGAACTCGGGGCGAAGTTCTGACGAGCCGCTGGTAAATTGGACATTGGGATTGTTAAACCTGATCGTCATATCTCCAAGGAGAGTCGCATTCCATTGCTTGAAATCGATTGCAAATTCTTGTTGGAGCGCTAGCTTCATATCGTCGCGAACGACTTTATATTCGTCAAGTACGAGAGTGGTAGTAGGATCAACTTTTGAGATATATACGGCGGTTATCAGCATGAAAATCATCATCAATCCCGTCATCAAATCTGCCAAAGGAATCCAATGAGTTTGTTTTGAGCTCTCCATAAATTAGATCCCTTTTGAGATATTTAAGATCTCACGAAGGCGCTCTGTCAGTGGGCTGTAATCGGAAACAAATTTTTCGGATAGAGATGCAAGTTGTTGTCCCAGAGATGTCAGTGCTTTTTGTAACTCTTTCTCTAAATTTTTGTCCAGCTCTTCAAAATTACTACTCAATTGACGTTGTGATTTTGCTAGCTGCTCATTCACTTGATTTTGTATGTCCGGAACAATCTTCTTGATCATATCAGCCATCTCTTCATTTTTTTGCTTTATTTGCGTTCCAAGCTCTTTAACTTGACCTTGAATTTCTGCAGAAACATTAGAAGTACCGTTTTTGAAAACATCTGCTAAATCAATAAGCTTTTGAGAGAACGCAGGCTCAACGCTCTTCATTTCGGTCAAAACGGAGCTCAGCGATTCTTGTGACTGTTTAATTATTTGGTATTGAGATTCAAATGCGCCCAATAGAATCGTAAGTTTTTCAGCGCTCGATGTATAGGACTGTGCCTTCTCAACAAGATCATTGAAAATTGCCGCTGCTTTCGACAAGTCATCCGAGCTTTGCTTTTGTACAAGCTGGAGGTTGTCTAACTCTTCCTTGTATTGCTTTTGCCAGTCCACTAATTTTTCGACTGCTAAATTGAGCTGCTTGAAGTTTTCTCCGAATTGCTCGTTAAGTTGCGTGTTGAAGTCTCGGATTACTGCTTCCAAAGCCTCAATGAGTGCTTTCGAGCCAAGCTCGCTAACTTTTTCGGCGAATTCATCCAGAGATTTTCTCAGCAACGATGCATGGTCATTCTGCTCCTGGCGCATCAGCTTTAATTGTGAGGTAAGGCTTGTGTCGTTGTCGCCTGCGATACTTTTCTTCAAAGAATTCAATGCTGAAACAACGTCTTCTAGACTTGCTGACTTTGGTTCGTTCTCGGTTACTTGGAGCGGCTGTTTTGAGAAGCGATGCCGAAATTTGATCGTCAATGCGCCAAATACCCCGCACACTGATGCCCAAAAAGCAGTCTTTACACCTTCGAGCAGTTGTGGGACTGATTCGTTTATGTTTTTTGTATCAAAGTCTAGTAAGGCAAGTGCTATTCCGGTGAAGCAGCCAAAAATACCTAAAGTTGTAAGGATTTCAGGACCATGATTTACCGCGTAGCGGTCGAACTTAAACTGAAAAAATATCGTGGTCGAGAAAATTGCTAGAACAAAAAATAAAGTGACTGGATCTGTGGTGATCTTTTCCATCCCGTTCGCAAATGCGTTGGATGATGTCAGTGCGAACGCTCCTGCAAGAAATAGCTTTTTCATATTGCTTTGGCTCAGTGCTTATTTTGGTAACCGATCATAGCTTCTAGCGAGTTTTGCGGAGATTGTCCCTCCACTTCGCGCTATTGCAGATTTCTGACTTTACGTTTTGAAATTTAGCATGAATATTGCATGTTCCGTTAGGCTAAATTTTAATCAGCTCAGATTCGAAGCTTCGATAATCAGACGCTCATTAGGGACGCTCAGCGTAATGAGCACACGACTGGTTTTGAATCTCGAGATTTCTACTGGTAGCCTAGAGTAGTCTTGGCTAAAAAAATCATCCCTTCGCCCATTCCCGCCACTTCGCTGGACTACCGTCCACGTGATTATTTTGGCCGGATGGACTTGCAGGCTGAACTGTTGACCAGCGTGAAGGGTAGGGCGCGGCGCGCAGCGATCAAGGATGCGCTGGAAGCGGGCGACATCGACACCTTACCCGGGCATATCAAGGCGGCTGAGTTGGATCAGGCGGAGCGTCAATTGATCGGCCGGGTGCACCCGTTCTTCATGGGCGGTGAGTATCTGCCTCGGATCAAAACAGGGGAAGTCGAGATCGCTCGAATCAATATCAAGTCGACGACCTACGACGTTACAGTGATGTATGCCCGTCTGGTGGGCGATCGGATTCATTACCGGGTGGTGGATGAGTACCAGAGCGACACGCTGGGCACAACGTCGAAGCGAACCTCGGTGCGGCCATTGACGATGGGCGAGTTGGTCAGCTTCTTCCTGCAAGCGTGGGATCTGATGGCATGCCTTGAGTTCAACTTCGAGGATGATGTCGATGGCATGCTGGACTTTTTCGACGGAGAGTCGGAGTTTTATCCATATTTCGATGCGACGCTGCGACGACTCGTGAAGGAGCGATTTGCGTCGCTTGGAGAGAAGGAGGATCAGGCGGAGTAAGGGATCCCCAGGCGTCCAAGGTATTGATGGGAATTTGGATATCGTTACCAGCGATGTGCACCCACTATCCCCGGACTCGCGATACCGGATGGGCCCGCAGGTACTTCAATAGGGATCTGCCTGCGGACTATCCGGCCCGGATTTTCGGTTGTTGATATCTTTTATTCGCTGAGTCCTCGCACCGTCGCTACGGGCAAAAACAAGGTCAGCGGTGAAGATGGGAAAGAGGTAAAGCCGTGGTGCCGGTAGAAATCGACAGCAGTTTGGTCTTTGGCATCGACTACAAGTGCAAAGGCGGCAATCTCAGCATGCAGGATTCTGGTGAGTGCATTTGCCAGAAGCGCCGCGCCTAGGCCGCAACCTTTGAAGCTTTGGTCGACAGCCAATCGTCCCATTCGCACAGCAGGCACGGAAGGGTAGCGTGGGAGCTTTTTGCCGATTTGTTCTGGTAGGTCACTCAGGTTGATGCTTGATGAGGCGATGGTGTAAAAGCCAGCGATGCGATCGTCCGGATCAAGGGCAACAAAGCAGGCAGTGACGCGCCGCCGGACATCCTGGCTGACTTGTCTGTGAAAGTAGGTGTCTAGCGGCTTTGATCCGCTGCAGAAGCTCGAGCGGTCAAGTTCGCCTTCGAGCGAGACGATACGAAATCGAGGTCCCGTCACTCGGAAACGATCAGCTTGTCATGGCGCTTGAAGGCACGCTTCAATGCGGCGTTCGGCTTTGACGGGTTCAACAGGGCCTCGGCAAAGCGCTCCTGATCTGCCACGGACAGGACCAGGATGTCGGACTGCTCGATTGTTTTGCGGGCAGCTTCTTGTACAGTGGCGACGACAAAATCTGTCACCGTGCGTCCTTGCAGTTCGGCGGCGCGTTTGAGCATAGCGTGCAGATCGGTGCTGATTCTGGCTTCGAGCCGGGCGGTAGAGGTTGCCATCGTGTTCTCCTTGCATGCCTAATTGTACGGCGAATAGCCGTACAATTCAATGGCGTCCACGGGTCCTTCAGCCGCCTGAGTCAACAGGTGGCTAACTGGGTGGATCAGTGCTCATCTGGAAGAATTTGTTCCGAGCAAGAGGGGGCGGACTCGTCAGCCTCTTAAACACAGAGGGCCTATCTTGCAGAATTTCGATCGAGCATGGGCCTCATTGGGCGGTTCTAAGGCTGATCAGTCTCCACGCGAACACGGCGGAAACTGGGTCCAAGATTCGTGGGGCGGCATCGGAGTGGGCGGAGTAGATCGCTTTCCGGGTCGACGTAAAAGGCTCGCATGAGTTGGGCGATGACACTACGCTTAGCTGAGCCGGGGGGGCGTTCGGGGGAACGGTTAGGGGGGCAGAGCTTCACTTCGCGCACTTTGGTCGAGATTTCGATTTGCATTTTCTTTCCAATTCCATCAATTCCACGCAACTGGGCTTCACTCAATGGCAACACCTCATTGAGCGTATTGAATCCAGCGGCCTTCAGTGCATTGGCTGCACGGTAGCTCAAACCGGAATCGAAAATATCCTTATGCTCAAATGCCTCTATCTCAGATTTTCTGCTTATAACCCACTCCAAGTAATCGGTAATGTCTTTCTCACAAGTGAGTTTGACGATCATTTCCATGTGGCCTCCAAAATATAAGTTTTTGTGACGATTTTCACGTTTAGCGAGGCATCGCAGCGACTTGAGCGATCAGATGGTTGCGAGCTTGATCGAGCTTCACAGGGTCGGTTTCGATCGATAGTGCCGAGCGTGGTTTGCGTTGCAAGAAATACGCGATCCGCTCTGCATTTGCCCCGGACGGATGTGGCAGGCCTTGAAGAATGCGACGTTCATCGATGTGACCTTGCTTTGCTAGCCAAGTAAGACCTTCGCTGACTTTTGGTCCTAAGGGCAGGAAAAGCGCCTCGGGGAGTTGTGCGGCTTCTTTTGCAAAATACTTCAGCATCAACTCTTGCAGGATTGCCGTTCGCGTCATCGAAGGCGATCCGTTGTAGTTCTCATTGCCAATGAACACCGGGTGACGAAGGATGGATGTGGTTTGCACCAAGTGGGATTGGCTTCCAAAAAGCGGTTCGCAGCTTTCAATGCCTAGCCACTTATGTAGACCGATACATTCCAGGAGCGCGATAAGGGATGGGCGCATGCTGCCACTGAAAGCACCCGTATTTTTGACGTTCAACAGCAATTGATCCGTAGGCAGATTGCCGACGAGTCCCTGCTGTGCTGCGCGCATGGCATTTTTCCATTGGGTCATGCCAGGCGTGATGCCGACAATTACGAGCTTGGCCTTGGGATTTACGTAGTCGAATGGGATGTAATAGCTACTCAATTCGCCATCTTTCTGGAGCTGAAATTCCTTCGGAATGTCTGTCGGGGCATTGATCGACGAGAGTTCAAGTTTCCGAATGGCGGAGCTGTATTGTTGGAAGAGTGTGGTTTCCATTTTTATTGTTCTCCTTTTCTGATTTTTGTCTTAGTGTTTGAGTCGTTTATAGCGATGTGCCAGTGTGATGACACTTCTTTCATCTTCATTGAGAATCGTGTAGCAATCGAGGTAAGGCTCGATTGCTGCAAACAGGCGGCTCCCGGCATAGGCGCGCAAAATGCGCCGAGTTTCCTTGTTCATCGTGAACCTACTGGCGCCGCCACCGACTCGCTCTTCTACTCCCCAGCGAGTTAAAAGATCAAGCACCATCGGAGGAATGCCGCGTTGCTGAGAGCGTTGCTGTGCATGCTTGGTCAGTTTCATGTTTCCCTCGCAATGATCGAAATTTTTAGTCGTTGCCTTTGGTATCGGCCGCACGATTGCTCTGTGTTTCTGCGTTCATTGTTTCGCTGAGCATTTGCATCTGTTCGCGAAAGAAAACCCGCATGACACATGCGAGAAACGCTTTCCGATTGATTTGATAGAAGTCTGCGATCGGAAAGACGGTGTCGAGGGGCAGGTTGAATGCTCCGCCTTCCAGGTCTGTCAGGACTTGTGCATTCACCGAGGGATGAAAGACCGTCAGAGTGCTATCTACATTCTCGGAATTGAGCTGTTGTCGCTTTTTTTTAAGGAATGCGCCAAATTTCGGAGGCGTATCGATCGTATTGATCTCTTGTATTCCTTGACTGGCCGTTACCGTCAGCTTGAAGCTTCGGCGACCTGTGAGCCATTTTCGGGCTGAAGCATTGTCGATCGTGATCCTTTGGTCGACTTTTTCACTTTCCAAGTCACCTGCGCTAATCGCATTACGAACGGTGCGGGGATCTACATTAGCTAGCAGGCTCAACTGTTCCAGGTCGAGCCTCGAGCCATCATCCAGCCCATATCGGGCATCGCCTTTGGTCACAACTTGTGCCCATTCGTTGGAGATCCAGTGGTTCTCGCTTTGAAGGAATTTGATGATCCGACTGCCGTCAATGACCAAGTAATCCGCCCCGCCATATGGCTCTTGTCCATCGTTGGCGTAGTCAAAAAGATCGGAGAGCAATGCCCAGGTCGGGGAATTTCGAACTTTGGCTTTGCGAACATTTTCATCGGTGGAATCGCCCAAGAATTGTTCGCAGACGCCTGTTACATCAAACGCCATTTCAAATTCGGGCAGAACTTTTTCTGCGGTTTCGAAAAAGTCTTGAAACAAAGATTCCTTGTTCCATTTGGCTTGCGGTTCGCTTCGCTTTTCCATTTTTACTCCGAGTGAAGAATTCTTTGAAAAAATCATTTGATGGGCGAATGATGCTTGTGAAGTTCGCCCCCGTCAAGCAATAAATGAAAAATTCTTTGAATAATTCATTTTCCTAGCTTTTGCGCCCTTTGTGGCCAGGTGTTGGTAGATTGGAAGAGGCGATAGATAAAATTTCGACAATAAATTTGCTCGTTCCGGGAATATGTAGTAATGTGCCTACATATGGAGGGGATATGGGACCCAAGACTTTTTCAAGCCGGGAATTCAACCAGGACACTAGCGGTGCCAAGCGCGCCGCTAATGATGGGCCGGTGTTCATTACGGATCGCGGCAAGCCCGCGCATGTCCTGCTGACGTTCGAGCAATATCAACGCTTGGCGGCAGGACCGCGCAATATCGTCGAGATGCTCGGTATGCCCGGCGACATCGAGTTCGAGCCGCCGAGTGTCGGTAGCCTGAGCAAGCCGGTGGATCTGAGCTGATGTACTTGCTCGACACGAACGTCGTTTCCGAACTCAGGAAGGCTCCCGCCGGCAAGGCGGACGCGAATGTCATCCAGTGGGCTCACGGCATCAGTCCGGAGTCGCTTTACCTGTCGGTCATCACGATCCTTGAGTTAGAGCTGGGCATCTTGTCGATGGAGCGTCGAGACTCGGAGCAAGGCGCACTACTGCGACGCTGGCTGGAGAATCAGGTGCTGCCCGCGTTTGAGGGGAGGATTTTGCAGATCGATATTTTGGTGGCGCGCCGATGTGCTCAGCTGCATGTGCCAGATAAGCGCGCGGAGCGGGACGCGATGATCGCCGCGACGGCGAGCGTCCATCGGATGAAAGTCGTGACCAGGAATGTGGCGGACTTCGATCAGGTGGGAGTGGACATTATCAACCCATGGTCAGGGGCTAATTGAAGTTCCAAGAATCACCAAAGCTAAGAGTTGAATCGCGGGGCAGGATTTTCGGAGTTCTCCTCTTTGGCTCGATTGACGTTTGATTGATGGTGTGTTGCAGACATTCATTTACTCAATCTCGCTGCTTGCCTGATTTTCAGTTTTCAGTTCTGCGCCACCATCTGTATCACCAACTTCATCCCGCAAGCCTCAGCATAGCGCCGTAGCGTATGTAGCGACGGCGAGTGGTCTTTCTTCCCCAGGCTGGACTCGATACGCGCCACGACTGGCTGCGACACACCCATCCGTTGTGCGACGTCAGCCTGAGTCAGTCCGGCCTCGGTGCGGGCGTGCAGCAATGCAGCCAACGCCGCGTACTCGTCTTCGAGTGAGTCGTACGCCACTTTGAATGCCTTGTCTTTCGCGCTGCGCTTGGCAACGTAGGCATCGGGGTCGAAGGGTGTCGGCTTGAATTTGTCAGGGTTTTGCATCGTTCACTTCCTTAAGTCGCTTGCGGGCGATGGCTAATTCTTTCGGCGGCGTTGCTTGAGTCTTCTTGATGAAGCCATGCAGGATGATGACTTGGCGTCCAACGAGGCAACAAAAGAAGACCCGCCCTATCCCTTCCAAGCCACGTGCCCGAATCTCGAACAAGCCATCACCCATGGCCTTGGTGTAAGGCATACCCAGGTTGGGGCCTGAGATGGCCATTTGCTGCGCTATCCGCGCAAAGCTGGCGGCGATGCCGGCTGGCCAATCCTCGATCTGCGACCGTACGCGCTGGTTAAAAAACAGGATCTTGTAAGTCATTTGAATATAGCATGTGTGCTATCGAAGTCAATGCGTCGAGTCGAAGATTGCTTACGTAGCAAAGTTTGCAATGTTGTTCTGTCTGGGAAATTTTCGGTGAGCTGGCGAGCGGCTATAGCCACGGCGCAGTGTCGATACCCTTTGACATCCTGGGTAGGCTGGCGAGATCTCCGGTGCCCCATCAGGCTGCTTTAAGGCTGATTTTCTTCCACGCGAACACGGCGGAAACTGGGTCCAAGATTCGTGGGGACGCCAGTCAAAAGGCCGGTATCGGAAACGATACCGGCCTTTTTCTATTGCGGCGATCCGACGCGCCGGCGCTCATCGTATTGGCTCAGGACAGCAGCGTCTCGATTTCCGAACGCGATT
>JACCDH010505930.1_pt1 | contig 13090 bp, 10 predicted proteins | sample 7442481 | NCBI WGS metagenome assembly JACCDH01 (sample SAMN15323433, study PRJNA562643) | freshwater metagenome | isolation source: river surface water | place: USA:Blue River Watershed | collected 2017-08-15
GAAGTGATCCCAGATTGCATCGCATCCAACAAAGTCTAAGCCGTGGTTCTTGATGTTTTGCCGCCGCTTGGCTTCGTTCCATGTGAGCATGGCAAATTGTATCTACAAATAACTTTGATTGCGAGGGGGATTGCGTGAATATCACCTGCACGCGACACCCTACCCCAGCCATCCTGTCCATAATCCGCCCCATGTCTGCTCCATCCCCTACCCGAGCACTTCAGCTCACGGCCTTCCTCACCCTCTTGCTCATTGCCCTGATGATGGCCTCCAACCACATCGCGGCGCGCCTGGCGTTCAATCATGGCGTGGACGTGGCCACGGCGGTGCTCTCGCGCAGCCTGATCACGGCCTTGGTGGTGGGCGCCATCGTGGTCTTCAACCGCGTGCATTGGCGTCCCAATGCCCGCCAAGCCCGAGGCTTGCTGGTGGTGGGCGTGATGATTGGCATTCAAAGCCAATGCCTTTATTCCGCCGTCGCGCGTTTGCCGGTGGCGCTGGCCTTGTTGGCCTTCAACACCTACCCACTGTGGACGGCGATGTGGGACCGGCTGCTGTACGGCCGCACACCCGAGCGCGCGGTGCTCATGGCCATGCCGGTCATTGTGGCGGGGCTGGTCCTGGCGCTGGATGTGGTGGGCGTGCTCTTGGGCCAAGGTGAGCTGCAAGCCAGCCAGTTGTTGCCGGGCTTGATGTTTGCGCTGGCGGCGGGTGCCACCTTTGGCCTGGCGCTGGTGTGGACCCAGCACGAAACCGAAGGGGTAGATGGGCGGGTGCGCACCACCACCACCATGACGCTTGCCGGCCTCATGGCCTTGCTGGTGGTGATCTCGCAGGGCGGACCGCATTGGCCCACTGCGCCACTGGGCTGGGTGGGGCTGGGGCTGCTGACCTTTCTGTATGGCACGGCCTTCACCATCATGTTCATCGTCCTGCCGCGCCTGGGTGTGGCGGGCAATTCGGCCATCATGAATGCCGAGCCGGTGTTCTCGCTGGTGCTGGCATGGTTCATCCTCGATCAAAGCCTGTCGCTGCAACAGGTGGTGGGCTGCCTGATCGTGGTGGGCAGTGTGATGGCGCTGGGCTTGAGAAAAAAACGCTGAACCATGACTGGCCAAAACCTGAGCACACCGCTGCAAGGTGTTCGCATCCTGGACCTCACCACGGTGGTGTATGGCCCATTTGCCACGCGCATCCTTGCGGGCATGGGCGCCGAGGTGATCAAACTCGAGCCCCCGGAGGGCGACATCCTGCGCACCATAGGCCCGATGCGCAATCCCGGCATGGGGCATTTGTTCCTGCATGCCAATGAAGGCAAGCAAAGCTTGGCGCTCAACCTCAAACATGAGCAGGGCAAGCAACTCGCGCTGGATTTGGTCAAGACCTGCGATGTCTTCATCAGCAACATTCGCCCGCAGCCGCTGGTGCGCCTGGGCCTGGATGCCGCGCGCCTGCAGGCCCTTCATCCGCGCCTCATCCATGTGAGTTGCACGGGCTATGGCGACGACGGTCCCTATGCCGGGCGACCCGCTTACGACGACCTCATCCAGGGTGCCTCGGGCGTGGGGCGCATCATGTCGCAATACCTGGAGCGCGACCCCGCGTATGCGCCGGTCACCCTGGCCGACCGGGTGAGCGGATTACATGCGGTGTATGCGGTGACCTCGGCCTTGTTTGCGCGCAGCCAGTCGGGGCAGGGGCAAACGGTGGACGTCACCATGTTTGAAGCAGTGAGCCAGTTTGTGCTGGGGGACCACATGGGGGGCGCCACCTTCATTCCGCCGGTGGGCGAGGTGGGTTATCCGAGGCTGGTGTCGCCCTCGCGCAAGCCCTATCGCACGCAAGACGGCTTTTTGTGTGTGCTCATCTATGACGATCGTCAGTGGGCAGATTTTTTTGCTGCCGTGGGCACACCCGAGCGGGCCAAGGATCCCATGTTCCTCAACCACACCGCGCGCTCAGCGCACATCAACACCGTGTATGCCGAGGTGGCGCGCCTCATGGCCACGCGAACCACGGCGCAGTGGCGTGAGCTGCTCGACCGCATCGACGTGCCCAACATGCCCGCGCAGTCGCTCGAAGAGCTGGTGGAAGACCCCCATCACTGGCACAACGGCTTCTTTCGCGAGGTGGACCACCCCAGCGAAGGGCGTTTGCGCATGATGGGCTCGGCCACGCGCTGGAACCACCGCCCCATGCCGGCCCTGTCGCCCGCGCCGCGCCTGGGTCAGCACAGTCGCGAGATCCTCCGCAGCCTGGGCTTTGGCGACGCGCAGCTCGACGCCTGGCATCGCGATGGGGTTTGGGTGGGCGACTGAAGCCCGCGCCGAATCCAGGGGTTCAGGCGGCGACTTTGGGCACGCGGGGTGTCACCCCGCACATCAGCTCATAGGCAATCGTGTCGCAGGCCTGAGCCACCTCATCGATGGGCAGCACCGCTGCGTTGTCGGCCTGCCCCCAGAAGGTCACCTCCAGCCCCACCGCTGGGTTCACCCCCGCCGCGTGCAGGGGGCGCAAGTCCACGGCGCACATGTCCATGCTCACGCGCCCCACCATGTGGGTGCGAATGCCCGCCACCAGCACCGGCGCGCGGTTGCTGCCCGAGCGCATCAGGCCATCGGCATAACCACCCGCTGCAATGCCAATGGCCATGTCGTGCGGGGCGACGAAGCTCGATCCATAGCCCACCGTGTCACCGGCCTTGAGCGACTGCAGGGCGATCAATTCGCTCTGAAGGCTCATGGTGGGCAACAGGCCCCAATCGCTGGCCTGGTGAATGGGGTGATCCGGGCTGGCGCCGTAGAGGCCAATGCCAGGCCGCACCCAGTCTGCGGCCACACCCGCAGCACTTGCGTGCCTGAGGGTGGCTGCGCTGTTGGACAAGGAGCGCTCGCCGGGCAAGTCTGCCGAGTGCTTGGCAAACGTGGCCACCTGATGCGCAATGCCACGTTCACCATCGGCATCGCTGAAGTGCGTCATGTGTGAAATCTCGTCCACTTGCGGCAAGGCATTGAGGCGCGACCACGCGGCGCGGTAACGCTCGGGCGCAAAGCCCAGGCGGTTCATGCCCGAGTTCATCTTGAGAAACACATGGTGGGGGACTTGGGTCTTGTGGGCACTCAAGGCGTCGATTTGTGCATCGTGGTGCACCACATGCCACAAGCCCAGGCGCGAACACCATTCCAGGTCGCGGGGCTCAAAGCACCCCTCGAGCAAGAGGATGGGGCCGCGCCACCCCAACTCGCGAAGGCGTTGCGCCTCTTCGAGGTTGAGGCAGGCAAAGCCGTCGGCTGCACGAAAGCCTTCAAAGGCCTGCTCGATGCCGTGACCATAGGCATTGGCCTTGACCACGGCCCACACGCGCGAGTCGGGTGCGTGGGCTTTGAGCCGCTGCAGGTTGTGGCGCATGGCCTCGATGTGGATGCGGGCTTGTATGGGTCTTGGCATATCAGCAAGAGGGAGATTGGGGGCCATGATATAACCCCGCGACCTTTTCCAACCGGGTAAGTGAGCTGACCTTTCTCCTCATGAACAAGATTGTTTTCTGGCCATGAAGCGCGGTTTTTACACCATCATGGCGGCTCAGTTTTTCAGCTCGCTGGCGGACAACGCATTGTTTGTCGCCGCAGTGGAGTTGATCCGCTCCAGCGGCGGCGCGGAATGGCAACGCGCGGCGCTCGTGCCCATGTTTGCCCTCTTCTATGTGATTCTTGCGCCCTTTGTGGGCGCATTTGCCGACTCCAAACCCAAGGGCACGGTGATGATGGTGAGCAACTCCATCAAGCTCCTGGGGTGCTTGCTCATGTTGGTGGGACAACACCCCTTGCTGGCCTATGCGCTGGTGGGTTTGGGTGCGGCGGCCTACTCGCCAGCCAAGTACGGCATCCTCACCGAATTGCTGCCCGCGTCGCAGTTGGTCAAAGCCAATGGCTGGATCGAAGGGCTCACGATTGCGTCCATCATCCTGGGGGTGCTGCTGGGCGGCACACTCATGCGCTCCTCGGTCGCCGATTTCTTTTTGGGCTTTGACTTTCCCCTCATCGACACGGGCATCGACACCCCGCCCGAGGCGGCCATTGCCATCATGGTGTTTGTCTACGCCCTGGCAGCGTGGATCAACACCCGCATTCCCCACACCGGCGTCGAGATGGTGCCGCTCAGGCGCGACCCCAGCCAGAGCCTGTGGGTCAACCTGGTGAGCCTGCTGCCCGACTTCCGCGATTGCAATCGCCGCTTGTGGCGCGACAAGCTGGGCCAAATCTCTTTGGCCACCACCACCCTGTTCTGGGGGGTGAGCGGCAACCTGCGCTACATCGTTCTGGCCTGGAGTGCCTTGGCCCTGGGCTACACCACTTCACAGGCCTCAAGCCTGGTGGGCGTGGTGGCAATTGGCACGGCGGCGGGCGCGGTGCTGGCCTCGCTCAAAACCCGGCTGGACGATGCGCCGCGATTCATCCTCATGGGCGCGGGCATGGGCGTGGTGGTGCTGTTCATGAACTTCATCTCCAGCCTGTGGGTGGCCGTGCCCTTCCTCATTTTGCTGGGTGCCCTGGGGGGCTTCATCGTCGTGCCCATGAATGCGCTCTTGCAGCATCGCGGTCACAACCTCATGGGCGCAGGGCGTTCGATTGCCGTGCAAAACTTCAACGAGCAACTCTGCATCCTGGGTCTGGGGGGGCTCTACACCCTGTCATCGGGCTTGGGCTTGAGTGCCTTTGGCGCCATCACCGGCTTTGGCGTCCTGGTGGCCAGCCTCATGCTGCTCATTCGCCGCTGGCACTTGAGCAACCTGGAGCGTTACCCCGACGAACTCAATCGCCTGCTCGAAATCGCCCGCCACGACAAATCCCATTGAGCTCCCGCATTCAGAGGGCTTGAATCTGATGGGGGTCGGGGTGGTGCAACCAGGCCTCGAATTCATCGGCCAGTTGCTGGGCTGCGCGCGCGGCGCTGGTCCAGGCTTTCACGCGCGCGCTCAGGTCGCGCCCATAGGTGATGAAGTCGGATCGATCGGGGATCTTGCCGTTGGGCAGGCTGCGCACCCACTCCGGGTCGGGTGCGAGCACCAGCACAGAGTCCAGCGCGCGGGTGGCGGTGTGCCGCCACCTGAGGGCCTTGTCCAGCCAGCCTGGCACCACGGCTTTTTGAAAGTGCGGATACAAGACGATGGGGCTTTGCGTTGGCAGCTGGTAGTTCAGGTGCAGGTGGTAGTCGGTGATGCCACCATCCCAATGGGCGCCCGGCGGCGCGCCAGGAATGTCGTGAACGGCTTTGAGCACAAACGGAATGGCGCAGCTGGCCTGGATCACGGCAAGAAAGTTGCTCGCCTGCAAGCGCAGATGCAGGGTGGACAAGTCCTGAGTGTCAAAGGGCAGGTCGCCGTGCGATGAAAACACCACGCGTTCAAGCCACGCGCCAAGCCAGCGGCGATGCATGGCATTGCTCACGTAGGCACCCGCATAACCCAGGGGCGTGAGCACGGGATGTTCGCGCCCGAGCACATGCCGCCCGCGCGAGGTGATCACATGCAAGCGCAGGCGTGGGTGTTGCACGATGCCATCGATGCTGCCCGCATAAAACGCGGCCAGGCCGTTGGCGAATTCGCGGCTGACTTGCTCGGCGCTGGGGCGCTTGCGCCCCGGCTCGGGTTCAAAGTGCTGGTGGATGTAGGCCTGCTCGAAACGCTCAAAGGCCTTCACCGGCTCCTCCATGCAGGCACAGGCAAATCGCCATGCGCCAATGGAGGCAGCGACCAGGTCCAGGGGTTGCCGGCTTTGCGCCAGCCAGTGGCCAAACACAAAGCGGTCCAGTGGTCCCAGCATCAAGCCCTTGGGGCCACCCGCTGCGCCCGCCAAGGCGCCAATGTGCGAGGCATGCAAGCCCTGCGCACGGATGTGGGCAAGGGCCTTAGGCCCGGCGTAAAGGCGCAGCGCTTTCATGCACGCGGCGCATCCGGCCTGAGGCAGGCGTCGACCGCTTCGATCCAGTGGCGCACCGGGCGTTCGGTGCCACTTTGCAAGTGCGTGATGCAGCCAATGTTGGCGCTCAAAATGCCTTGCGGCGCGTTGGCTTGCAAATGCCCCAGCTTGCGCGCCTTGAGTTGCGCGGACAACTCAGGTTGCAACACCGAGTAAGTGCCCGCCGAGCCACAGCACAAGTGCGCCTCAGCCGCCGGGGCTTGCAGCTCAAAGCCCAGTGCGCGCAGGTGGCGTTCCACCACACCCGAGAGCTTGAGCCCGTGCTGCAGCGTGCAGGGGGGATGAAAGATCTGAGGCCCCAGGGCTTTTTGTTGATCGGCATCCATGCGGCCAGCCAGTGCGGGGAGTTGCTGCGCCACAAACTCGGCAATGTCCTGGCAGCGCGCGCTCACCTGGGCGGCCTTGCTGGCGTAGTGGGCATCGTGCGCAAGCACATGGCCGTAGTCTTTGACCATCACGCCGCAGCCCGAGGCGTTGACGATGATGGCCTCGGCCTTGCCCTGGTCGAGCAAAGGCCACCAGGCATCGATGTTGCGCCGCACATCGTCGAGCGCGCCGCTGGCATCGCTCAGGTGGTGGCGAATGGCGCCACAGCAGCCCGCCTGGGCAGGGGTGACGACTTCGATGCCCAAGGCATCGAGCACACGGGCGGTGGCTGAGTTGATGTTGGGGCTCATGCTGGGCTGCACGCAACCCATGAGCAGGATGACCTTGCGGGCATGGCTGTGTTGCGGCCATGCGCCCGCGTCTTGCGGGGCGGGCACCTTGTCTTTCAAGACCTTGGGCAAAGCGCCACGCACGGTTTGCCCCAGCTTCATGGCGGGCGCAAAGAGGGGCGAGGTCAAGCCCGTCTTGAGCAGCCAGCGCACCACCTGCTGCCGGGCTGGGCGCTTGACTTTGCGCTCCACCACCTCGCGGCCAATGTCGATCAGACGGCCATATTGCACACCACTGGGGCAGGTGGTTTCGCAGTTGCGGCAGGTGAGGCAGCGGTCCAGGTGGGTTTGGGTGGCCTCTGTGGGCGTCTGGCCTTCGAGCACTTGCTTGATGAGGTAGATGCGCCCGCGAGGACCGTCGAGCTCGTCGCCCAGCAACTGGTAGGTGGGGCAGGTGGCCGTGCAAAAGCCGCAGTGCACACATTTGCGCAGAATGGCTTCGGCGGCCTGGCCTTCGTGGGTGTGTTGGTATTCAGGGGCGAGTTGAGTCTGCATGAGGTTCAAGCACGCGCGGCGCTCGCCAAGGAGTTGGACAGGTGGGCAGAGAAGCTGCGCGGCAGCAAGCGCCCGGTGTTGAACACCCCGTTGGGGTCAAAGGACTGGCGCAGCTGCTCTTGCAAGCGCGATGGCAAGGCGGGCAGCGGTGCAAAGGCGCCGCCTGCTTTGTCCGCGTCTGCGCCCGCGGTGCTGCTGCGAAACAAGGTGGCATGCCCGCCGTGCTCTTTGGCCCAGCCGCGCAAGAGGGCGGCTTGTTGCACCGAAGCCCACACCCAGCGCACACCGCCTTGCCATTCGATGCAGGCCGTCTCAAAGCCAGTGGCCACGGGGGCGGTGGGCGCAACCGAGAGGCGCCACAAAGCGGCATGCGGGTCGGGTGCGGGCGTGAACACGGGCACGCGCTGTTGCGTGTGGGCGTCCCAGTCGCGCGCGGCTTGATCGGGCGCGAGGGTGCTCACGCGCGCGCCCAGGCGCTCAGCGTCCGCCGTCAGGATGGGCGTGGCCGCTTCCAGGGCAGCCCGCGCACCCGCTAGGCGCACGAACAACACCGGCTGGGGTGGTTGCAGGGTGGCATCGTGCAGCCAGGCGCTGGCTTGCAAGGGCAAGGGCTGCGCGCCCCAGCGGTGCAAGAGCGAGAGTGCATCGGCCTGACCCACGCCTGTGCATTGCAAGGTCAGCGTGGCCGCGGGCACGGGCAAGACCTTGAGGCTCACCTGCGTGATCAAACCCAGCTGGCCCATGGAGCCCGCCAGGGCGCGCGAGACGTCGTAGCCCGCCACGTTCTTCATGACCTGGCCGCCAAACTGCATGGACTCGCCACGGCCATTGACCAGGTGCAAGCCCAAGATGAAATCGCGCACGCTGCCCACCACGGCGCGGGCCGGGCCACTGAGGCCGGCAGCCACCACGCCGCCCACGGTGGCGGGACCATCAAAGTGCGGCGGTTCAAACGGCAGGCACTGCCCATGCTGCGCCAAAGCCGCTTGCACATCGCTCAAGGGCGTGCCCGCCCAGGCGGTGAGGCACAGCTCGCTGGGCTCATGGCTGATGATGCCGCTCAAGGGGCGGGTGTCGAGCACCGCATCGTGGTGCGAGACGTTGCCGTAAAAGGCTTTGCTGCCGCCGCCTTGAATGGCCAGGCAACGCGAATCGGCCGCTGCGGCACGGATCTGGTCGGTGAGGTGAGAGAGGGTGGATTGCATGCTGGTCAAATGGTAGCGGCTTGTCATGCACCGCTCAGCAACTGGGCATAGCGGTCCAGGTCCACATTGCCCCCGCTGATGATCACGCCCACGCGCTGCCCGCGCAGGGCGTGGCCCATCTGGCGTGCTGCCGCCAGCGACAGGCAACCCGTGGGCTCGACCACCAGCTTCATGTGCTGGGCATACCAGCGCATGGCCTGGCGCAATTGCTCATCGCTCACCGTGTGGATGTCGCTCACCAGACGCTGGATGAGGGCAAAGGGGTATTGCCCCACCTGGCGCGACTGTGCGCCGTCGGCAATGGTGTGCGGGGTCTCGATCTTGACCCGCATGCCCAGGCGCAGGCTTTGCTGCACATCGTTGCCGGCCTCGGGCTCCACGCCAATCACTTCACACTGGGGCGACAAGCCCTTGGCCGCGAGCGCGCAACCGCTGATGAGACCGCCGCCGCCCACGCACACGAAGAGGCGGTCGAGGGCGCCCACGTCTTCAAAGAGTTCGAGGGCGCTGGTGCCCTGCCCCGCGAGCACATGGGGGTGGTCAAACGGCGGGATGAAGCTGCGGCCTTCGCGCTCGGCAATGGATTGGGCGATGGCGGCGGGGTCTTCGCCATAGCGGTCGTAGCCCACCACCGTGGCGCCATAGCCCTGGGTGGCGGCCAGCTTGGCGGGCGAGGCATCGTGCGGCATGACGATCGTGGCGCTGCACCCGAGCAGGCGCGCTGACAGCGCCACGGCTTGTGCATGGTTGCCCGACGAAAACGCCACCACGCCGCGAGCGCGGGCTTGCGGGGAGAGCAGCGACAAGGCGTTGTACGCCCCCCGGAATTTGAAAGCGCCCATGCGTTGCAGGTTCTCGGGCTTGAAAAACACCTCAGCCCCCAACTCTGCGTTGAGGCTGCGCGAGGTGAGCACGGGCGTGCGGTGCGCCACGCCTTCGAGGCGTTGGGCGGCCGCTTGCACATCGGCGTAGGTGGGCAGGGGCAGGTTCACCGGGTCATGACGCGTGCCATTTCCAGGCACTTGTTCGAATAGCCCCATTCGTTGTCATACCAGCTCACCACCTTGATGAAGGTGCCATCGAGTGCGATGCCCGCTTCGGCATCGAACACCGAGGTGCAGGGCTCGCCACGAAAGTCGGTGGCCACCACTTTGTCTTCGGTGTAGCCCAGCACGCCTTTCAAAGCGCCCTGGCTTTGCGCTTTCATCTCGGCGCAGATCTCGGCATAGCTGGCTTCCTTGTTGAGTTCCACGGTGAGGTCCACCACCGACACGTCGGAGGTGGGCACGCGAAAGGACATGCCCGTGAGCTTTTTATTGAGCTCGGGGATCACCACGCCCACGGCCTTGGCCGCGCCCGTGCTGCTGGGGATGATGTTTTCCAAAATGCCACGGCCACCGCGCCAGTCTTTGTTGGACGGGCCATCCACGGTTTTTTGGGTCGCGGTGGCAGCGTGCACGGTGGTCATGAGGCCGCGCTTGATGCCCCATTTGTCGTTGAGCACCTTGGCCACGGGGGCCAGGCAGTTGGTGGTGCATGAGGCATTGGAGATGATGGCCTGACCGGCGTAGGTCTTGTCGTTCACGCCAAACACAAACATGGGCGTGTCGTCTTTGGACGGGGCCGACATCAGCACCTTCTTGGCGCCTGCGTCGATGTGCTTTTGTGCGCCGTCCTTGGAGAGGAAGATGCCCGTGGCTTCGATGACCACGTCCACGCCCAGCTCCCCCCACTTGAGGCTGGCCGGATCTTTCTCGGCGGTGAGGCGAATGGTCTTGCCGTTGACGACCAGGTGGCCGTCCTTCACGCTCACTTCGCCCTTGAAGCGGCCATGCACGCTGTCGTACTTGAGCATGTAGGCCAGGTAGTCGGGCTCCAGCAAATCGTTGATGCCCACCACCTCGATGTCAGAAAAGTTTTGCACAGCGGCGCGAAACACCATGCGCCCGATGCGACCGAATCCGTTGATGCCGACTTTGATGCTCATGTTCTTGCTCTTTCTCTCAAGTTAAAAAAGGGTTCTGGTTTCAATGGCCGCCTTGCAACACCGCTTGCACGGTGTCGGCCACGTTCTCGGGGGTGAAGCCAAAGTGCTGGAACAACACACCAGCGGGTGCGCTTTCACCAAAGGTGTCGATGCCCACCACGGCCGACACGCCGTACTTCCACCAACCGTCGGTGCAGGCGGCCTCGACGGCAATGCGCGGGATGCCAGCGGGCAGCACCGAGGTTTTGTAGGCGCGGCTTTGACGATCAAACACGGTGGTGCTGGGCATGGAGACCACACGCACGGCCACCTTGCGCTCGGCCAGCAGGGTTTGCGCCTTGAGGGCGAGGTGGACTTCGGAGCCGGTGGCGATGATCACCGCCTGGGGCTTTTTGTTCAGGCCAACCTCTGAGGGCTCGGCCAGCACATAGGCACCTTTGCTGATGTCGTCCAGGCCTGACTTGGGCAGGTAGGGCAGGTTCTGGCGGCTCAGGCACAAGGCCGTGGGGCGCTGCGCGTTTTGCAAGGCCACTGCCCAGGCCACCACGGTTTCGGCGGTGTCGGCAGGGCGCCAGACATCCAGTCCGGGGATGAGGCGCAGGCTAGGGATGTGCTCCACCGACTGGTGGGTGGGGCCGTCTTCGCCCAGGCCGATGGAGTCGTGCGTGAACACATGCACCACGCGCAGCTTCATGAGGGCGGCCATGCGCAAGGCGTTGCGCGAGTAGTCGCTGAAGGTGAGGAAGGTGCCGCCGTAGGGGATGTGACCGCCATGCAGTGCCACGCCATTCATGATGGCGGCCATGCCGAATTCGCGCACACCGTAGTTGATGTGGCGCCCCGTTTGGCCAGCGTCGTTGCGGATGGCATGGCCTTGCGCATCAAAGCGCAGGTTGGGCGTGCTCTTGGTGTTGGTGAGGTTGGAGCCAGTGAGGTCGGCTGAGCCGCCCAGCAACTCGGGCAAGGCGGCGGTGAGGGTTTCGAGCGCGAGCTGGCTGGCCTTGCGGCTGGCCACGGTCTCGGCTTTGGTGTGGGCGGCCAGGGCAGCGTCCACCACCGTCTGGTGGAAGTGGGCGGGCAAATCGCCGGCTGTGCGGCGCGTGAATTCGGCGGCCAGTTGGGGGTGGGCTTGCGCATAGGCCTCGAAGCGGCGCTGCCATTGCGCCTGGCGGGCTTGGCCTTTGGCTTTGGCATCCCAGGCGGCGTAGACCTCGGCGGGGATCTCAAACGGGCCGTGCTGCCAGCCCAGGGCGGCGCGGGTGAGGGCGATTTCCTCGGCACCCAGCGGCTCGCCGTGGGCTTTGGCGGTGTTGGCCCGATTGGGGCTGCCCTTGCCGATGGCGGTTTTGCAGACGATGAGCGAGGGGCGATCGGTGCAGCGCTTGGCATCGGCAATGGCCTGGCTCACGGCCATGTTGTCGTGGCCGTCGATGGGACCGATCACATTCCAGCCGTAGGCACGAAAGCGTGCCGGGGTGTCGTCGATGAACCAGGGGGCGACCTGGCCGTCGATGGAAATGCCGTTGTCGTCGTAGAGGGCGATGAGCTTGCTCAGCTTCCAGGCGCCCGCGAGTGCGCAGGCCTCGTGGGAGATGCCCTCCATCAGGCAACCGTCGCCAAGGAAGGCGTAGGTGTGGTGGTCCACGATGTCGTGGCCGGGGCGGTTGAATTCGGCAGCGAGCAGTTTTTCGGCCAAGGCCATGCCCACTGCATTGGTGATGCCCTGCCCCAGCGGCCCGGTGGTGGTTTCAACGCCAGGGGTGATGCCCACCTCGGGGTGCCCCGGTGTTTGGCTGTGCATCTGGCGAAAGTTGCGCAGCTCCTGCAAGGGCAGGTCGTAACCGCTCAGGTGCAGCAAGGCATAAATCAGCATGGAGCCGTGGCCGTTGGAGAGCACAAAGCGGTCGCGGTCGGGCCAATGCGGATCGGTGGGGTTGTGCTTGAGGTGTTCCGTCCACAACGCCACTGCCATGTCGGCCATGCCCATGGGTGCGCCGGGGTGCCCCGAATTCGCTTGTTGAACAGCGTCCATTGCCAGGGCGCGGATGGCGTTTGCCAGGGTGGTGGGGTTGGCCATGTAGGTTGGCTCCGGTGCGGCGGTTGAGGGAAGAGAAGATTCTAGCGAGGCAGGATCAGGGTTTATGCGGGGGTGCGAGCCCAAGGGCACTCGGCTGGCTCACCGTGGCGGCGCGATGGCGAGTGCGTGCCAGGCCGATGCCAGAATGCGCCATGTCTTCAAGCTTTGAGGCGCAAGCCATGGTGCTGGCCGCTGGCCGGGGTGAGCGCATGCGCCCGCTCACCGATCACACCCCCAAGCCCTTGCTGAGCGTGCGCGGGCAAGCCCTCATGCGCTGGCATTTGCAGGCGCTGGCCAAGGCCGGGGTGAGCCGGGTGGTCATCAACACCGCGTGGCTGGGCGAGCAAATCCCCCAGGCGCTGGGCGAGGCCTTGCACGGGCCAGACGGCAGCGAGCAGCAACTGCGTTATTCGCACGAAGGCCAGGACTTTGGCCATGCCCTGGAGACCGCAGGCGGCATCCTGCGCGCCCTGCCCCTGCTCGACGAGGTGTTCTGGGTGGCGGCGGGCGATGTGTTTGCACCCGACTTTGACTTTCCCGCGCAGGCGCTGGCCCGATTCAAGGCCAGCACCCGCCTCGCGCACCTGTGGCTGGTCCCCAACCCGGAGCACAACCCGGCGGGCGACTTTGGC
>JACCDH011545443.1_pt1 | contig 13090 bp, 12 predicted proteins | sample 7442481 | NCBI WGS metagenome assembly JACCDH01 (sample SAMN15323433, study PRJNA562643) | freshwater metagenome | isolation source: river surface water | place: USA:Blue River Watershed | collected 2017-08-15
AAGATCGGAAACTCATACTTAGCCGTCTTTCAAGGATCCATATTTGATATTAATTTAGCCCGTGAATCTGGTTTATTGCGCGGTTTTTATCCAATGTCAGAAACCATTGTTACAACAACTCCACTAATCCTGGCAGGCTTGTCTGTTGCATTGGCATTCAAATCTGGTCTTTTCAATATTGGCGCACAAGGCCAATTTATTTTTGGTGCAATTGGAGCCTCTTATATTGGATTCAGATATGAATTCAATCCGGTACTTCACGTACTTCTTGCAATCATTGCAGGAGTAATTTTAGCTGGAATATTTGGTGGACTTGTGGGTTTACTCAAGGCAAAAACAGGTGCACATGAAGTAATTGTCACAATCATGCTTAACTACTGTGCAAGTTTATTTATTTTATGGTTACTAAAAACACAAGCATTTTTGCGTCCTGAACGTCAAGATCCAATCGCACCCGAGGTCAAACCGAGTGCGCAATTGCCAAAGTTATTAGGTGCTGATCAACGAATACACATGGGCATTTTTATCTCGCTGATCGCAACATTGCTGGTTTGGTGGCTGTTAAATCGAAGTACCTTAGGATTTAAATTTAGAGCAGTTGGTGCTAATTCAAATGCTGCTCGATCAGCTGGAATTTCAATTTCATTTGTAACCACTGCAACTATGTTTATCTGCGGCGGATTGGCAGGGTTGGGAGGCGCAGTCCATGTACTAGGCACGGAACATGCATTAACCGCTGGCGTCGCAGGCTCGCTTGGATTTGATGCAATTACTGTTGCGCTTTTGGGACAGGCAACGCCATTAGGCACTGTGTTTGGTGCATTTTTGTTTGGTGCGCTACAGACAGGGGGGCGAACTCTGCAGTCAAATACCGGAACTCCGCTCGATATAGTTTTAGTGATTCAAGCTCTAATTGTTCTATTTATTGCAGCGCCAACATTAATAAAGAAAATTTTCCGCATTAAGAAAAATCTAGCTCAAAATTCAATGGCGGCTAAAGGATGGAATGGCTGATGGAAACTTTAAGCTCTCATCAAATGCGCCAAAGACGGGGAATTATTGCAATGTCCATTCTCTCGCTCTTATTTACCTATGTTTTTTACCTTAACTCAAATAAAACCGAGAAGGTAACTTTCGGCTTCATCTTGGGCGATGAATGGAAATTATTTAGTGAGTGGAGCGTTAATTCTAAATCCGGAGCATTAATTTTTTTACTTGTTTCATACCTTGGTGTCGCACTTTCATATTTCATGTTTAGGCAAAAAAAGAAAATTAATTCCGGCTCATTTATATTTGGGTTTGGAATCATCATGGCATTTTTATGCTGGGTTGCTGCTGGTAAGTTCATCCCATTCACTGGCCTACTTCAAGGCGCAATTATGTTGTCGGTGCCATTAATTTTCGGATCTATGTCCGGTTTGTTGTGTGAAAAATCGGGAGTAATTAATATTGCGATAGAAGGACAACTTTTATTTGCAGCATTTGTATCTGCCGTGGTTGCCAGCATTACACAAAATACAGTTTATGGATTAATTGTTGCGCCAATTGCTGGTGCGCTTGTTTCTTTAATTCTGGCGCACTTCGCAATAAATTACAAAGTTGATCAAGTAATTTTAGGTTTTGTAATAAACATTTTGGTACTTGGCTTAACCGGATTTTTCTACACAAAGCTCTTAATTCCATACGAAGATACATGGAATGCTGGTGGAAGCTTCTCGACAATTCCAATTCCGTTACTTTCAAAAATCCCAGTTATTGGCCCAACTTTGTTTAATCAAACTATCATTGTTTATTCAATGTTTGCTTTTGTAATATTCATTCAAATTGCATTATTTAAAACTCGCTGGGGTCTTCGTACTCGCGCAATTGGTGAGCTACCAATCGCCGCTGACAGCGTCGGTATCGATGTTAATAAATTACGTTTTAGAAATGTGATGTTTGCAGGCTTAGTTGCAGGAACTGGTGGTGCTTATTTCACAGTAGGCGCAGTTGGGCCATTCTCAAAAGAGATGACAGCTGGTGCTGGATTTATTGCACTTGCCTGCTTAATTTTTGGAAAATGGACTCCAAGAGGTGCGATTATGGCCGCCCTGTTCTTTGGTTTTGCCAATAACTTACAAGGCAACTTATCAATTATCGGCGTAGATATTCCTTCCGAGTTCATGTTGATGGTTCCTTATATTGCAACGATTATTGCGGTATCTGGCGTAGTTGGTCGGGTTCGTGCTCCAGCAGCAGATGGAATTCCTTACTCACGTGGAAATAAGTAGCTGGTAATAAGTAATTTAATTTCGTAGGACAATTACCCCATGGAAATAAATTGGGAATCCCTTCACAATTCTGCAAAAGAGATCATGCAAAAGGCATATGCGCCTTATTCAAACTTTAAGGTTGGCGTTGCTGCATTAGTAGATGATGGTCGTGTTGTAGTTGGTTGCAACAGTGAGAATGCCAGTTATGGCGTTGGTTTATGTGCAGAGTGTGGGTTGATCTCATCATTGACTGCAACAGGTGGTGGACGTTTAATTGCAGCTGTTTGTGTTGATGGGGCGGGAAATTACTTGTCACCATGTGGTCGCTGCCGTCAATTGTTATTTGAACATGGTGGAAATGAAATGCTTTTTATGACACCAGATGGTCCAAAGCCAATGTCTCACATGTTGCCTTGGGCATTTGGGCCGGAGGATCTTAAGTAAGTGAGTGAGCGTTACGCAGCGGTTGAAATTATTTCCGCAAAGCGAGATAAGTTTGAGTTAAGTGATGATCAAATTGATTGGACGATTGACGCCTACACCCGTGGCGTAATTGCTGATGAACAAATGTCGGCATTGCTGATGGCGATTTTGTTAAATGGTATGAACAATCGTGAGATATCTAGATGGACCGATGCGATGATTGCAAGCGGTGAGAAAATGAATTGGTCGATGTTGGATCGTCCTACTGTTGATAAACATTCAACTGGTGGTGTTGGTGACAAAATCACCTTGCCACTTGCACCACTGGTTGCTGCATGTGGGGCAGCAGTTCCGCAATTATCTGGTAGAGGATTAGGTCATACCGGTGGAACACTAGACAAGATGGAGTCCATTAAGGGTTGGAGAGCTTCATTAAGTAACGCTGAGATGTTAAAGGTATTACAAGATTGTGGTGCAGTAATTTGTGCAGCCGGCGCTGGCTTAGCGCCAGCAGATAAGAAGTTATATGCACTTCGTGATGTAACAGCAACCGTTGAAGCAATTCCACTGATCGCATCATCAATTATGAGTAAGAAGATTGCCGAAGGCACAAGTGCATTGATTCTTGATGTTAAAACTGGCTCTGGTGCATTTATGAGCGATCCAAAGGATGCAGCCTTATTGGCACGAACTATGGTGGATTTAGGAAAGCGTGCAGGAGTCAAAACTAGAGCATTAGTTACAGCGATGGATGTACCACTTGGATTAACTGCTGGAAATGCATTGGAAGTTCGCGAAACATTAGAGGTCTTATCTGGTGGCGGACCTGCAGATGTTGTTGAGTTAACTGTATTGCTGGCAAATGAGATGTTAGATGCAGCTGGAGTAAAACCAAAGGTTGATCCTGCAACTGCATTAAAAAATGGTATGGCGATGGATGCGTGGCGCAAAATGGTGGCAGCTCAAGGTGGCGACAATGATGCACCTCTTCCAGTTGCAAAGGAAAAGATTGAAATCACTGCAGATAAAGATGGAAAGTTATTGAACTTAGATGCCATGAAGGTTGGCGTTGCCGCGTGGCGGTTAGGTGCCGGACGATCTAAACAAGGTGAAGCGGTGCAAGCAGGCGCTGGAATTGAAATACATGCCAAACCAGGAGATATGGTTAAATCTGGCCAAAGTATTTTGACGCTACACACCGATGAAAGCAGTAGATTTGAAAGAGCAAAGGATGCATTAGTAGATGCATTCTCTATTGGCGGCGCAGAGGCAAAAATTAATCGCCTACCATTGGTTATTGAACGAATTGAGGGATAAGTGTCATTAAGTAATAAGCCAAGTGTTGATCAAATAAAACGATTACCAAAGGCGCTACTTCATGATCATTTAGATGGTGGATTGCGTCCACAAACCATAATTGAGATTGCAGAGAAAATTGGTTATAAAAAACTTCCAACCCATGATCCAATTGAGTTAGGAAAGTGGTTTGAAGAATCATGCAACTCCGGTTCATTGGTCCGTTACTTAGAAACTTTTTCTCACACTATTGCAGTGATGCAAACCCAAGAATCCATCATTCAAGTTGCACGCGAATGCGCAATTGACTTAGCCCGCGATGGTGTTGTTTACGCTGAGGTTCGTGGCGCCCCTGAGTTATTTACTGAACAAGGATTAACCATTGATCAAGTAGTTGAAGCAACAACAGAGGGCTATAAGCAAGGAATGGCAGAGGCAGCTAAAGAGGGAAATGTAATTAGAGTTGAATCACTTCTTTGCGGTATGCGTCAAGCAGGGCGTTCGCAAGAGGCAGCTGAGGCGGTTGTTAAGTATCGTGACAAAGGTGTTGTTGGTTTTGATATTGCCGGCCCGGAAGATGGCTTTCCACCAACTAAACAATTAGAAACCTTTGAGTATTTACGCCGCGAAAATGCACATTTCACAATTCACGCCGGTGAGGCATATGGTCTGCCATCAATTTGGGAGGCTATTCAAATCTGTGGTGCTGAACGTTTAGGACATGGCGTTCGAATAATTGATGATATTGATTTCAGTGGTGCAACCCCAAAGTTAGGTCGCTTATCTTCCTATGTACGTGATCGTCGTATTCCTTTAGAGCTTTGTCCAACCTCAAATCTTCAAACTGGTGCAGCAAAGACTTACGCCGAACATCCAATTGGGGTATTAGCAAAATTAAGATTTCGTATCACCTTAAATACCGATAATCGATTGATGAGCAATACCTCTATGAGCCATGAGATGGCGCAATGCGTGGCAGCCTTTGATTGGAAATTTATCGATCTGCAACGCGTAACGGTTAATGCACTAAAGAGCTCATTTATTCCATTTGAAGAACGGTTAGAGATTATTGAAAAGGTAGTAAAGCCAGCTTACTTAGCTATTGCTGCAGAGTAGTTGTTAACTCTTTCTTAATCTGATCACAGCGCAATTGTGAATCTGCTTTACTGCTAGATACGACCTCGATATAACACTTCAACTTAGGTTCAGTACCACTTGGTCTAATGATGATCCGAACTCCATCATTGTAATAACAACGAATTCCAGGCGTAGGCATGGTTTTAGATTTACTTAAATCTTCGGCTGAGATTAAGGCAGAGCCAGCGAGAGTGGCTGGGGGATTAGTAGCAACCTTATTCAACAAGCTAGAGATTATTGATAGATCATTTACTCTGATAGAAATTTGATCTGTCCTATGGAATCCATACTCATCGCCAATTAAATTTAAGTAATCAGATAAGGAAACTCCAGCATCTCTTAATTCACCAGCGATCTGGGCGATTAGCAAACCAATGCTGATGCCATCCTTGTCATTTACAGATTTGGCATCAATGCAATAACCAAGAGCTTCTTCATAACCAAAGGTGAGGTTGGAAATCTTTGATATCCATTTAAAGCCAGTTAATGTTTCATGAAACTCAATCCCAGCTTTCTTAGCCATTTTGCTTATTAGCGAGGATGAAACTAATGAGTTTGCAAAGGCACCATTATTAATTCGATCCCGTTCAATCAAGTACTTACCAACGATCGCACCTACTTCATCTCCACGCAGCATGCGCCAGCCATGGTCTGGATCATTTACGGCGATTGCACAGCGATCGGCATCTGGATCATTGGCGATGACTAAATCTGCATTTTCACGCTTTGCATAATCTAATGCCAGGTCAATTGCACCATCCTCTTCTGGATTAGGAAATGGAGTTGTTGGAAAATCAGGATCTGGTTTTTCTTGCTCTTTAACAACAATCGGATGGGCAAAACCAGCTTTTTCAAATACTTGTAAAAAGGTTTCAGCACCTACGCCATGCAGAGCGGTGTAAATGATCTTGAGTTGATTTGGAGTTTGGCAGATGGTGGCAACCGATTTGATGTATTCATCAATTACAGATTCTGCAACTGTCTCATACTTTGTGATTCGATTTGGTTTTAAATCAGCTTTGCTAATGAAATCAGAAATCTCGCTATCAACCGGAGAGATAATCTGTGAACCATGGTAATTGACACCATTTACTACGCCACCTAAGTAAACCTTGTAACCATTATCTATTGCTGGGTTATGAGATGCAGTTACCATAATTCCAACGTCAGCCTTTAACTTATTCACTGCAAAAGCCAGTACCGGTGTTGGTAATTCACGAGGAAGCACATAGGTTTTAAAGCCAGCACCAGCAAAAATCTCCGCAGAATCTCTTGCAAACTCAACTGAGCCATGTCTGGCATCGCGACCGATTACCACTGATTGCAAACCATTTTTTTTCATAAATGCTGCAATACCAGCCGCAGTTCTGCTGACAACTGCGCGATTCATACATGATGGACCAGGGCCAATTGGTCCGCGCAATCCAGCGGTGCCAAATTGCAGGAAGCCATTAAATACAGTGGTTAACTTTTCAAGATTATTTTCATCTAACCATTGTTGTAATTGTTTTGCAGTTTTTGGATCTGGATCATGCTTGATCCATTCACTTACCTCGTGCTTTAAATCTGCTGAGATCACAACTTTGGTAATACTGAGGCTAACAACTTACCCATGCGATCTGCGGCTGCTTTGCCAGCGGCAATAACCTCTTCATGATTTAACTTTTCACCAGTTACGCCAGCTGCAGCATTTGTTACTAATGAAATGCCAAGTACTTCAGCACCTAATGCATGTGCAGCAATTGCCTCAGGCACAGTAGACATACCCACTAGATCTGCTCCGATGGTTCGCATCATGCGAATTTCTGCGGGAGTTTCATATGAAGGTCCACGCCAATGAACATAAACACCTTCAGCAAGTGATGGATCCGCCTCTTTAACAAGTGCTCGCAAGCGTTTGCTGTAAAGATCGGTTAAATCAACAAAATCTGCCCCAATTAATGGCGATGCTGCTGTTAATGAGATGTGATCTTTAATTAAAACGGGTTGTCCCACCTTGTAATCGGTATTAATTCCACCGCAGGCATTTGTTAACACAACCGCTTTACATCCAGCCTTCACTGCTGTGCGTGCCGCATGCGCAACTGGCTCCATACCCAAACCTTCATAAAAGTGTGTGCGTCCTAAGAAAACTAATGCATTAACTCCACCTGCTAATTCGTAGGATCTAACCTTTCCGCCATGGCCAACAACTGTTGGTGCTGGAAATCCTGGAATATCAGTAACTGAAAACTCATGTGTTGGTTGGCCTAGTGCATCAGCTGCGGTGATCCAACCAGAGCCCATAACAAGCGCTACATGGTGGTTTGCTTTACCGGTTTTTTCGGCAATTGCAGCAGCAGCTTTTTCTGCAGTACCAATTGGGTCTTTATAAAGATCACTCATAGGTCAAACTTATCCTAAATTATTAAGAGTTCTTTAATTCCGGCCAGCTATAACCGAGAGAAATAATCATTTTGCGAAGCAAAGGAAGTGATAGCCCAATGATGCCACTGGGATCTCCTTCAATACTTGTAATAAAAGGTGCGCTTAATCCATCTAATGTGAAGCCACCTGCCACATTTAATGGTTCACCAGAATTAACATAATCTGAAATCTCATCATCAGTCATCTCTGCAAATTGCACCTTTGCTGTTGATCTCTCTGTTAGCTCAATTCCTTGTTTTAAATCGATCAAACAATGTCCAGTGTGTAAATAGCCAAACTTTCCACTGAGTAATTTTGATCGTTGAATCGCATTCTCTTTAGTTTCAGGTTTACCTAAAGATTGACCATTGAACTCAAAGGTTGAGTCGCAACCAAGTATTAATGATTCTGCGGGTGCTAAATCCTTAACGGTGTGCGCCTTTAAAATCGCAAGCGCAAGCACCATTTCACTTGGAGCCAATGCGGTAATTTCTGGTGACTCTTCATCAACACCACTAACTAATACCTGTGGATGTATTCCAGCACTCTGTAGTAAGCGAAGTCTTGATGGAGAGGAGGAGGCAAGAATTAATTTATTCATTATGCAGGTAACCTTATTACATGAGCTTCCCAGTTATTGGCGTTATTGCACCAGCGATAGCCATTTCGCAATTAACTGAGCCAGCTGACCGATTAGGTGTTGAAATTAAAGGTAGCAGCAAATCGATGAATGCCGATGAGTTAGCGGAGTTTGCTAAGGATTGCAATCTGATTTGTATTGAACCTGAACTAATTTCAATCGGGGCAATAAGGGTGGCAGAGCAATCTGGTGTAAAAATTTATCCATCTAGTAAATTACTGACCACAATTTCTACAATTGAGTTACATAAACCAACAAGTGAGCAACTAGCTATAACGGCGGCTCGATCAGCCCATGCGCAATCGGCGATTTGGCCAATTGCATTGGTCAATAATGAGTTAGTAATTTCACCCGTTCCTGGTATGAGTGAAGAGCAAGCCATCACAATTGCCGTATCTGCTTTGAACCTACTAAATGAACTTGGGGTAACTGGCGGAATTGAATTAATAGTTGATGCAGAAAATTATCAAAAATTGATTGAGATCAACTGGTTACAACCAATCTCGGCATATGTTTCTGAAATTAACTCAACTACAAATTACTTTGAGCAGTACCTACGAGCGGTACTTGATCTACCAATGGGTGAGACAAATACCAGAGAAAAATCAGCGGTGGCTGGGAGGTTAATTACAGATCCGCAAAGTGATGATTACCGGCCATATCTTCACTTAATGGCGCGTAATCCAAGGTTAAAGTTTGATCAACGAATGAAGATAGTTGGCGTTGCTGGTGAGAGTTTAGAGGAGTTACTTACAGAGATTATTCATGCCCAGCAGTATTACAGCGGTGAGATAGATTCTTAACCCCGTTTTTTATACTCAATTGCTGGGCAGTGGTTCATAACCGCTAGTAATCCTGCATCTTTAGCACGAGTAACAGCGCCTTCATCTATAACATCTAGTTGTAACCAAACTCCTTTAGCACCAATTTCAATCGCCTCATTAACAACTGCACCTGCTAAATCTGAGTTAACAAATATGTCAACCACATCAACTTCAACTGGGATATCAGATAGCTTTGCATAACCAGTTTGGCCATGAACTGTTTCAGCCTTTGGATGAACTGGAATCACAGTATGACCTTTATCTAGAAGCAATTTAGAAACTCCAAAAGCAGCACGATCTGGATTATTACTTAAGCCGACTACCGCCCAAGTTTTTAGTGCAAGCATTTGATCAATTTGATCACTCATTTAATCTGCCCTGCCTAGTGCACGGAATCGCCAGCCAGCATTGCGCCAAGTATCACGATCTAAAGCATTTCGACCATCAATGATGATGGCGGTTTTAACAAGTGATTTCATCTTGGCTGGATCTAATTCGCGATAAATCTTCCACTCTGTTAGATGTAAAACTAATTCAGCATCCTTCAGTGTTGTCTCAATACTTTCTGCGAAGCTCAGTGCCGGAAAGCGTTTTTGTGCATTAGCAATAGCTTTTGGATCATGCACCATTACCTGGGCACCTGCTGCTTGGATCTGAGCTGCAATATCTAACGCTGGGGAGTCGCGCACATCATCACTGTCTGGTTTAAAGGCAGCGCCAAGAATTGCAATCTTCTTGCCATTTAAATCATCTGCTAAATCTTTTCTTACCAATTCAATTATTCGCTGGCGTGCACGCAGGTTGATCGAATCAATCTCCTTTAAGAATTCAAGTGCTTGTTGTGCACCCAACTCTTCGGCACGGGCCATAAATGCACGGATATCCTTTGGTAAACAACCACCACCAAATCCAATACCAGCTTGTAAGAATCTACTTCCAATTCTTGGATCATAACCAATTGCTTTTGCTAAAACTGTTACATCACCACCAGCTGCTTCACAGATCTCCGCCATCGCATTAATAAATGAGATCTTGGTTGCTAAAAATGAGTTTGCAGCAACCTTCACTAACTCTGAGGTTGGTAGATCGGCGCGGATCCATGGAATGCCATCAGCTAAATTTTTGGCATAAACCGCTTTTAATGTTGCCTCTGCTTTATCACTGGTAGTACCAACAACTAATCTATTTGGGCGTAAGGTATCTTCAACTGCAAAACCTTCTCGTAAAAACTCTGGGTTCCAGGCCAGATCAGCATTTGGATTTACTGCAATTAATAAATCTCGTAATCTAGCTGCGGTACCAACCGGCACTGTTGATTTTCCTACTACTAATGAGCCCGCTTTAACGATTGGTGCAATTGTTTCAACCGCTGAATTTACGTAGGTTAAATCAGCAGCAATTCCATCCTTAACTTGTGGAGTGCCCACGCAAATAAAGTGCACATCACAATCTGCAATATCTTTAAAATCCTTTGAGAACTTTAATCGGCCAGATTTAATTTGTTCAGCTAGTAACTCCTCTAAATCAGGCTCATAAAATGGAACCTTGCCCTGCGAAAGTAAATCAATCTTTGCCGCATCTACATCAACACCAATTACCTCAAATCCCATACTGGCCATACAGGCGGCATGCGTTGCTCCGAGATAACCGGTACCAACAACAGAAAGCTTCAAACTCATGTTGGTAAGCCTATCTACTTACAAGGGTCATCTGCTGCAGTTTTGGTTTTGAACTTATCAACAATAGTTGGTTCTGCTGTTGTGGTTGCAGAAGGTGAAGGAGAAGGGGTTATCTCATCAATTACTGCACGATCCTCTTTCAAGCGCAGCCAAAGTTCAGGGGCAAGTACTGGATCCCACAGAACAGATGCGGTCACACCATTTGCATTGTAATAAAGATTTGAAAGTGGAACGGTAAGGGTTCTAACCTTTGAGGTAGAGAGAGATTTCATTTGCTTAGCTAAGGTAATTAGATCTGAACTCTTTAATCCAGAGTCGGTAATAACGGCAGAAAGTGATGAGTTAATAAAGTTAACCATCGTTATTGGATTTAATATAACGCCAGTACTTGTTGCTTTGCGCAATACTGAACTTATAAATGCTTGTTGACGTTGCATTCTTCCAATATCGCCAAGTCCATCAAACTCTCTAGTCCGAACATACTTCAATGCTTCAATACCATTTAAAGTATGAACTCCAGCCGGAAGAACTAAGTGGCTCTTTGGATCATTTATATCTTTCTTTGTACAAACCTCAATTCCACCAAGTGCATCTACAACATCGGCAAAGCCAGCAAAATTAACCTCAACATAATGATCAATCTTTAAATCTGTCATATCTTCCAGTACTTGAATCAATAATGGTGCACCGCCCCAGTTAAAGGCTGAATTAATTTTGGAGTGCTTTGCGGGTATTAACTTTCCTTGTGCATTTTTATGTTCAGGAATTAGTGCATATGTATCGCGAGGAATTGAAATGATTACCGCTTTATCACGTGCTTTAGATATATGAACTAACAACATAGTGTCTGATCTCTTGCCCGCAGCACTTTTGACAGATCCAACCCGTAATTGCTTTAACTCCTCTTTGGTTAAGCCCTCTCGAGTATCTGAACCAACAATTAAGTAATTAACTGCCGATGATGCTTTGCCAGGCCGATCAGTTAAGCCAGCAAATGCATCGATTTTATTTATCGATGCTGAAACTGTGCCAAATGCCAATGCGCTAACTGCAGATAATGCGAGAGTGCCGACCGAAATAATGGTGATTATTTTGATACTTCGGGCGGATTTCATTTGCTTATCTTAGATTATGAGCAGGTAAATCCTGCGTTGAAAGTTAAGATGGGAGCGCTATGAGCACTCAAAAAAATCCAGCGGTCTCCGTTATCTTGCCAATACTTAATGAAGAGCGGGATTTAAATCAAAGCATCTCAGCAATTCTTCAGCAGGAATATGATGGCGAATTAGAAATTATTCTGGCGCTGGGGCCATCAACTGATAACACAAATCAAATTGCAGAATCACTCGCTAAGGCAGATCCACGAATTAAATTGGTAAATAATCCAACTGGTAAAACTGCAGCTGCTTTAAATTTAGCTATCGCCGCTGCATCATTTGAAATTATCTGTCGCATAGATGGTCATGCAGAAATAAATAAGAGCTATATAAAAACAGCGGTTGAAATTATGATGCAAACTGATGCAGTAAATGTTGGTGGTTTGATGAATGCATCTGCTGAAAATGGATTTCAATCAGTTGTTGCACGAGCAATGCGCTCTCGAATTGGAGTCGGTGCTTCAAAATTTCATACCGGAGGTGAGGCTGGTCCAGCAGACACTGTTTACCTCGGTACATTTAAAAAGAGTGCGATTTTGCAGGCAGGTGGATTTGATGAAAAGTACATTCGTGCCCAAGATTGGGAGCTAAATCATCGACTGCGATTAAATGGTGGCGTTATTTGGTTTGATCCAAGATTGGTTGTTACATATCGACCAAGAGATACCTTTAGTAAATTAGCTAAACAGTACTTTGAGTATGGTCGTTGGCGCAGGGCTGTTTCCCGAGAACATAAAGGCACTGTTAATTACCGCTACTTAGCGCCACCAATCGCATTAATCATCAATCTACTCTCATTAATTCTTGGCTTACTTCTAAACAGTATATTTTTTACGCCGGTAATTATCTATCTCAGCGCTATTATCTTCAGCAGCTTATTTATTGGAAAAGGTATTTATGAAAAACTTACCTTGCCATCGGTTCTAATTACGATGCATATGTCTTGTGGATTGGGCTTTCTTACCAGTCCAAGAAATTTAATTAATTAGAGTGTAATACTGAGTTTAATCCGCTCCAACTACCTGTTTTAGGAAGTGCTTCAAGAGCACCACTTTGTGAGTTACGACGGAACAATAAATTGTTTGCGCCACTTAACTCTTTTGCTTTAACAATTTTGCCATCAGGTAAAGAAATCTTTGAACCAGCGGTTATATAAACTCCCGCCTCAACAACACAATCATCACCAAGTGAAATACCAATTCCCGAATTAGCACCGAGCAGAGTGCGCTGCCCAATTGAAATTACCTCTTTACCGCCCCCGCTTAAAGTTCCCATG
>JACCDH011064444.1_pt1 | contig 13089 bp, 12 predicted proteins | sample 7442481 | NCBI WGS metagenome assembly JACCDH01 (sample SAMN15323433, study PRJNA562643) | freshwater metagenome | isolation source: river surface water | place: USA:Blue River Watershed | collected 2017-08-15
ACCCGCGCCACCATGACCGCTTTTGGCATGACGAAGCGGGTGGGTCGGTCTGCCGAGAATGACGATGTGCTCGCCGCCGTTTTGGATGCGCGCACGCCTGCGGTCTGCCTTGTCGGCAAGACCCATGATTTCCATGTGAAAACCGCGCTGGGTTGCACCTTGGAGGAAAACCTTGAGGCCATTGGCGCGAGCGTTGCCCATTGCGTCGCCAAGGGCCGCGAGGCGCTGTTTGATGCCGAGCATTTCTTTGACGGCTACAAGGCCAACCCCGACTATGCCCTTGCGGCGCTGCGGGCGGCCTTGGAGGCTGGCGCGCGGTGGATTGTGCTGTGCGACACCAACGGTGGCACTCTGCCGACCGAGGTGGGCCGGATCGTGGCTGAGGTGACCCAGGCGGGCATCCCCGGCGACCGTCTGGGCATCCATTGCCACGACGACACCGGCAATGCCGTGGCCAATTCGCTGGCCGCCGTCGAGGCGGGATGCCGCCAGATTCAGGGCACCTTGAACGGCCTGGGCGAGCGTTGCGGCAATGCGAACCTGACGACCCTGATCCCGACGCTTCTGTTGAAGGAACCCTTCAAATCCCGTTTTGAAACAGGGGTTTCCGAGGCTGGGCTAAAGCAGATTCTGAAGATCAGCCGCAACCTTGACGACATCCTGAACCGGGTCCCTTTGCGATCGGCACCCTATGTCGGCGCCTCGGCCTTTGCCCATAAGGCTGGGCTGCACGCGAGCGCCATCCTGAAGGATCCCTCGACTTACGAGCATATCCCGCCTGAGGCTGTGGGCAATGCCCGGGTCATTCCGATGTCCAATCAGGCGGGGCAGTCCAACCTGCGCGCGCGCCTTGCATCGGCGGGCATCGAGGTGGATGCCAAGGATGCCCGCCTTGGCCGTATCCTTGAGATCATCAAGGAGCGCGAGGATCAGGGCTATGCCTATGACGGTGCGCAGGCGAGTTTCGAAATCCTCGCCCGGCGTGAGCTTGGCCTTTTGCCTCAGTTCTTCGAGGTGAAGCGCTACCGTGTCACGGTCGAACGGCGGAAGAACAAATATGACCGCATGGTCAGCCTTTCCGAGGCGGTGGTGGTGGTCAAGATTGGCGACCGCAAGGCGATGTCGGTCAGCGACAGCATGGACGACACGGGGCAGGATCACGGCCCGGTCAACGCCTTGTCCAAGGCGCTGGCCAAGGATCTGGGGCCCTATCAGGCCTGCATCGACGACATGAAGCTGGTGGATTTCAAGGTTCGCATCACCAATGGCGGCACCGAGGCGGTGACGCGGGTCATCATCGACAGCGAGGATTCTGCGGGCCGTCGCTGGCAGACGGTGGGTGTGTCGGCCAATATCGTCGACGCCAGTTTCGAAGCCCTTCTGGATGCGATCAACTGGAAGCTGGTGCGTGATATGGGCGGCGCGGCATGAGCCTTCAGGCCTGTGCCGAGATCGTCGAGCGTGGCGATCCTGACCGGTTTTCTGCCGTCATGGCCGCCCCTGTGGCGGCACGGGCGCGGCTCTTTCCGCTTTATGCCTTCAATCTTGAGGTGGCGCGCGCGCCGTGGGTGTCGAAAAAGCCGATGATCGGCGAGATGCGGCTGCAATGGTGGCGCGATGTGGTGGCCGAGCCCGCCCCCCGCGCGCATGAGGTGGCCGGGCCCTTTCATGCGTTGATCGAGGAGGCCGGTCTGCCACGCGATGTGATTGACCGTCTGATCGAGGCGCGGATCTATGATGTCTATGGTGAGCCCTTTGCCGATGCGGTCGCCCTTGACCGCTATCTTGACGATACCGCCGGGGGTTTGATGTGGCTGGCTGCCAAGGCCTGTGGCGGCACTGACGAACCTGCCGCGCGGGCCTTGGGCTGGGCGATGGGCCTTGCCAATTACCTGCGCGCGGTGCCCGAGTTGGAGGCGCGCGGGCGGCAACCCTTGCCCGATGGCCGGGCCGAGGCGGTCGAGGCGCTGGCCAAGGACGGCCTGCAGCGGCTTGCAATGGCGAAGGGCAGGGTGCCTGTCCCCGCCGCTTTGGCCGCCTGGCAGGCGCGGGGTCTCTTGCGCCAGGTGGCGGTTGACCCGCGCGTGGTCGCCAACGGCGCGATGGGACTTTCAGAGTTTTCCCGCCGGGGCGGGCTTTTGTGGGCCGCCTTCACCGGGCGGCTCTAGCCGCCTGCGGCCTTAACGCGTTTCCCTTGGCTTCATCCACAGCCAGATCAGCGCGCCGCCCGCCAGCACAAGGAAGGGCAACATGGCAAGGTTGACCAGTTGCCAGCCGGTTTCGACCGACCCGCCCGAGCAGTTCATCAAACCGCCCGACGAAAACGAGGCCATCGTTACCCCGCCAAAGACGATGAAATCGTTCAAGCCTTGCAACCGGCCGCGCTCTTCGGGGCGTTGGGCATTGGCCAGCATCGTGGTGGCGCCAATGAACCCGAAATTCCAGCCCACACCCAGCAGGATCAGCGCGATGAAGAAGTTCTCAAGCTCGATCCCCGCCATGGCCACTGCGCCGGATGCGGCAAGGATGACAAGGCCAATCGCGATTACCCGCTCTACCCCCAGCCGAGCGATCACATGGCCGGTGATGAAGGACGGGGCATACATGGCCAGCACATGGGCGGTCACCACATCGGCCGCGTCGCCCGTGTCGAACCCGCAGCCGACGACGGCCAGCGGAGAGGAGGTCATCACCAGGTTCATCAGCGCATAAGAGACCGTGGCGCAGATCATCGCCACCGCGATCACCGGGGTGCGGATCAGCTCGCCCCGGCCGCGCCCGGCCGGGCTGCCTTCGGCGGCGCGGCGCGGTTTGGGAATTTTCAGCCCGACGAACAGGAACATCCCCAGCAAGTTCAGCGCGATGACGGCAAGGTAGGTGCCAAGAAAGGGCACTACCATGGCCTGTGCCGTGACCTTCACCAGTTGCGGGCCAACCACCGCCGACAAAAGCCCGCCCGCCATGACCCAGGAAATCGCCTTGGGCCGGAAGGCGTCCGAGGCGGTATCGGCGGCGGCAAAGCGGTAAAAGCCCTGCGCGCTCATGTAGACCCCGGTCAGGAGCGACCCGAGAAGGAACAGCGGGAAGGAGGATGTCATCAGCCCCACCGCGCCAATCGCAGCACCCAAGGCGCCGCCCAAGGCCCCCGCCACGAACCCTGCCGTGCGGCCGTATTTCGCCATGAAGCTGGAAATCGGCGTCGCGGTCAGCATGGATCCGATCACGATGAAGCTGATCGGCAGCGTCGCCCAGCAGGCATTGGGGGCAAGCGACTGGCCCGCAAGCCCGCCGATGGTGAAGATCATCGGCATCTGCGCGCCAAGGATGGCCTGGGCCGCCACCAGCACGAGCACATTGCGTTTGGCGAGGCTGTCGTTCACGTCATGGGTCATGGTGGCCCAGCGCTAAGCCCGTGGTTCGCGCGGGGCAAGGGGAAAATTGTATCTGATACGGGCGATCCCGGCTTTGCGCTTGCCTTTCGCGGGGCCATGGCGATGCTAAAGCCATGGTTGGACGGATCATCGAAACCCTTGATTGTGTGGCCGAAGGGGCCGATTGGCTGGCCCGGGCCGAGCCGCGGTTTGCCCAGGCGCTGCGCGAGGTCGGCCCTTTGCCGCTGCGCCGTCAGCCCGACGGGTTTACAGCGCTTCTGGACGCGATTGTCGGCCAGCAAGTGTCAATCGCGGCGGCCGATGCAATCTGGCGCCGGATGGAGGCGGCGGGGCTTGTGGCGCGCGAGGCCGTGGCCGAGGCAAGCGACGAGGCGCTGCGCGGGGCGGGCCTAAGTCGGCAAAAGGCGCGTTATGCCAAGGCTCTGGCGTTGTCCGAGATTGATTTTGAGGCCCTGCGCGGGCTTCCGGATGGCAACGTGATCTCAAGCCTTACCACGGTTCCCGGCATCGGCAGTTGGACGGCCGAGATCTATGCCATGTTCGCGCTTGGCCGCGCCGATGTCTTTGCGCCGGGGGATCTTGCGTTGCAAGAGGCGGCGCGGGTGCTGTTTGACTTGCCCGAGCGCCCGCGCGAGCGCGCGCTGCGCGCCATGGCCGAGGCCTGGAGCCCCTGGAGGTCGGTTGCGGCGCGCATTCTTTGGGCCTACTACCGGGTGGCAAAGGAACGGGAAGGCATCAGATGACGCGCGAATTGAACTTCGGCCGGGTGGCGGCGCAAAGCGGTCAGGCAAAATCGCTTGTGGTGTTTCTGCACGGTTATGGGGCCGACGGGGCCGATCTCTTGGGCCTGGCAGACCCCTTGGCGCCGCATCTGCCCGATACCGTGTTCATGGCGGCCGATGCGCCAAGCCCTTGCGCCGGGAATCCCTTTGGTCGGCAATGGTTTCCCATCCCGCGCTTTGATGGTTCCACCGAGGTCGAGGCGGCCGTCGAGATGAACCGAGCCGCCGAGGATCTGAACGCCTTTCTCGATCAAAGACTGGCCGAGGAGGGGCTGAGCCCCGCCGCGCTGGCGCTGGTGGGATTTTCTCAGGGTGCCATGATGAGCCTGCATGTCGCCCCGCGCCGGGCCCAGGCCATGGCGGGCGTGGTCGCGATCTCGGGCAAGCTGATGCGCCCGCAGGTTCTGGCGCAAGAGGCCAAGGTCAAGCCGCCGGTGATGCTGATCCATGGTGACCGCGATGATGTCGTGCCGTTCCACGAGATGCAGGCGGCAGGCAATGCGCTGGTGGCGGCGGGGTTTGAAACCTTTGGCCATGTGATGCAAGGCACCGGACACGGCATTGCCCCCGACGGTTTGGGCGTGACGATGCAGTTCCTGAAAGAGCGGCTGCCGGGGTAGGGCGCGCGGCCCGCCTCGCGCAAAAATCTGGCACAGATTTTTGGCCAGAATTTTTGTAAAATTCTGGGCCCGGCAGGCCGGGCTGTCAGCCTTGCCCGCCGCCCGAAAGATAGGCCGCGCAGCCTGTCAGGGCGGCGTAATCGTCTTCCACGATGCGGACCGAGAAGCTTGCCATGAACTCGGCAAAGCGGCCCTTGTCGCGGAAATGGGCCGTCAGGTTCATGGCATCGAAATGGGGCTGCATGGCGCGGGCCACCCCGCCGATCAGATAGATGCCGCCAAAGGGCAGGTGGATCAGCGCAAGGTTGCCAAGTTCCTGGCCGAGCAGATGGATGTAAAGCCCGGCGGCATGGCGGGCAACGGGGTCACCGGCTGCGACATCGGCCATGATCTCGGCCCCGGATTTGGTTCTGTCTTGCCCGGCCTCACGCGCGGCAAAGGCATAGATGCGTTCAAGTCCGCGCCCGGCCAGCACATCCTCAACCCCGGCGAAGCCATGGGCATGGGGGCCGACCTCGGCCACGAACCGCGAGAGGCGGTGGTCCTCGTCGGTGCGCACCGGCATCGAGATATGGCCACATTCGCTGGCCGCCACCACCCGGCCCCACGGGGTTTCATGCACCGGCGCTGCGTTCATGCCAGTGCCCAGCCCGACCACAAGCATGGCCGCCCCGGGTTTGGACGGCCCGGCGATGACCTCGCGCAGATGCTGGGGGGCAATCCGGCCCAAGGCATGTCCCTGGGCCTGCAGATCGTTCAGGATTGCGGTCTTCGCAGCCCCCGTGGCGGCGGTCAGTCCGGCACCCGTGATGGTCCAGTCCAGGTTTGTCATGCTGGCCACCCCGTCGCGGACCGGCCCCGCCGCCGCCACACAGACGCCCGACACCTTTGGCGCACCACTTTCGGCCAGGTAGCGGGTCAGCACCGCCTCAAGATTGGCAAACCCTGCATTGGCATAACGGCGGATGCTCTCTGCACGCACCTTGTCGCCATCGGCCAGCGCCACGCGGGTGTTCGTGCCGCCGATATCGGCCACCAGGGCCGGGGCAAGGGGCAGGGATTGGATCATGGGCGGGCACCTGTGCAACGGACGGTTCGGGTTCTAGCGGCTTTGGCGGGAATCACAAGGCAGAAGGCGCGGTCGGAAGCGTGGGGTGCGCTGGGTGGTGGGGCTTGATGATCGCCGATCCGGGGCATTTCCCTTAAGTCTGGCTGGCCTTGTCGGGAAAGGCGGGCGGTGCAATCAGATCAGGCAGCAGGCGGGCCAGGGTCTCGGTTCCTCGGGTCGGGGGGCTTTCGGTCAGCCGCGCGAGCACGATCGCCTCGGCGCCGGCATCGGTGATCGGCCGGGTGACCAGGGCGCGGCCATCCTGCGACAGGCGCGCGGCGGGGTTCGTATAGGACAGGCCAACCCCCAGCCCATTGGCTGCCAGGCTGCGCAACAGATCGAGGCTTGCCGCGCGATGCGCCACGATCGGCGCAAGGCCCGCGCGGGCAAAGAGCGCGCGCATATGGCTGATCGACAGGCCCTGATCGGCAAGGATCAGGGGTTGATCGGCCAGATCGCGCAGCAAAAGGCCCGTGCGGCCAGCCAGCGGATGATCTGCCGCCATCACCGCATGCGGCGGGATATGCGCCAGCGTCTGGCGCGTGACATCGGCCTCCAGCCCCAGATCCCAGGTCAGGGCCAGATCGGCCCGACCGAGCCTCAGCGCTTGGGCCAGATCCTCGAACTCCATCAGAGTCGGGATCAGATGCAGGCCCGGCGCCCGGGTGGCAACCGCTGCCATGAGCGGTGCAAGGCAAGAGGCGGCCAGATCCTTGAAAACCGCCAGTCGCACCGTTTCACCGGCAAGACGCGCCGGATCGGCCAAAGTTCCAAGCCGCTCCAGCACGTCCTCGGCAAGGTTCAGCCAGTGCTGGCCAAAACTTGTCAGGATCAGCCGCCCGCCGGGGCGGCGCAGGAAAAGCGGCTGGCCCAAATGGGCCTCAAGCTGGCCAAGAGCGACCGACAGCGCAGGCTGGCTGACATGGAGCGCCGCAGCGGCCGCACTCATGCCGCCATGGCGACCAACGGCCACGGCATATTCGATCTGGCGCAGGGTCAGGGATAACACAGGATTATGGCCGCCATTTAAAGGTATGATTTGCGTAAATGATATGGCGCGGCGATAGCTTTGGCAATTGCAGTGCAGAGGAGGGCGGCAGATGGCAACTTTGGTCACCGACCAGATGGTCGAGGCGTTTCAGCGCGATGGCGCGGTGCTTGTCAAAGGTCTTTGGAAAGACTGGGTCGAGCCGCTGCGTGCCGGCATCGCGCGCAACATGGCCGAACCCGGTCCCTATGCGGCCGAGAACCTAAAGCCGGGCGAGGGCGGGCGCTTCTTTGACGATTATTGCAACTGGACGCGGATCCCCGAATTTGAACAGGTCATCCGGGGGTCGGACGTGGCACAGGTGGCGGCACGGCTGATGGGGTCGTCGCGCGTGCAGATGTTCCACGACCATGTGCTGGTCAAGGAACCCGGCACCTCGAAGCCCACGCCATGGCATCAGGACGGGCCCTATTACTTTGTGCAGGGCCGCCAGACCGTCTCGTTCTGGTCGCCGATGGATCCGGTTAAGGAGGCGTCCTTGCGCTGCGTGGCCGGGTCGCATCGCTGGGAAAAGGAAGTTCTGCCGACGCGCTGGCTGGCCGAGACCAATTTCTATCCCGACAGTGACAAGTACATGCCGGTGCCCGACCCGGACGCCGAAGGCATGACGGTGCTGGAATGGGAAATGGAGCCCGGCGACGCGGTGGCCTTTGACTATCGCACGCTGCACGGGGCGCGGGGAAACACGACGACCGCGCGGCGCCGCGCGTTTTCCTTGCGGCTTTTGGGGGATGATGCGCGCTATGTGACGCGACCGGGGCGCACCTCGCCGCCGTTTCCGGGCCACGACATGGTGGAAGGCCAGGTCCTGCGTCAGGACTGGTTTCCCTTCCTGATGTAAAGGGCGGGCCGATCGCCGGGGGCATCGAGCCCCCGCCGATCGGGCGTGCCCGCCGCCTGCGGCCGCACGCCCGCTTGCTCCGGTGCGGAATTTGCGGTCAAGTCGGCGGGCAAAGGAGCTGCCCGATGACCGAGACTGTGAAAGACCGCCGACCGCCAAGCTACCCTGCGCCCGAGTTTCCGCCACGCAAGCCAAGGCTTTTTGCCCGCACGCCTCCGGCGATCTTTCCGGTGCTGCTTGGGCTTTTGGGTTTGGGACTGGCGGCCCGGCAGGCTGCGGCGGTGCTGGGCCAATCCGGTTCGGCACTGGGCGGGGTCGTTGAAGCCGCACTTGGCGCCTTCATGATCCTGTGGCTTTTTGCCATCGTCGCCCTCGCGGGAAAGATCCTGCGGCGACCGGCCGTTCTGTTTGAGGACATGCGCGTTCTGCCCGGGCGTGCGGGGCTTGCGGCAGCCACCATGTCAGCAATGGCGGCGGCGACGGTGCTGGTGCCCTATGTGCCGGGCCTTGCCCTCTGGCTTGCCATGGCCGCGCTGGCGCTGCATGGGCTTTTGCTCCTGGTCCTCGTCCATACCCTGATGCGCCTCGCCCCCGAGGCCCGCAGTATCAGCCCGGCCTTTCATCTTGCATTCGTCGGCTTCATCGTCGGGGCGGTGCCGCTGGCCCGGCTGGGCCTTCAAGGCTGGGCGGTGGCGATCTTTTGGGCGACGCTTCTTCCTGCCGTCGTGATCTGGTCGGTGTCGCTGTGGCAACTGCGCAGCCTGGTGCCCCCAGCGCCCCTGCGCCCGCTCTTGGCCATTCACCTTGCTCCGGCCGCGCTCTTGTCGCTGGTGGCGGGGCAGATCGGGCAGCCGGTGCTGGCGATGGGCTTTGCCGCCCTTGGTGCCGTGATCCTTCTGGCGCTGATGTCAGCTGCGCGCTGGATCACGGTCGCCGGGTTCTCGCCGCTTTGGGGGGCCTTCACCTTTCCGCTCGCGGCCTATGCCAATGCGCTGCTGAGCCTCGGTGGCACCTGGCATTTTCCCGGGATTGTACTCTTGGCGCTGGCACTGGCGGTCATCCCCGCGATCGCCTGGCAAGTGCTGAAGCTCTGGCCTGGCAATCGGCTTGCGCTCAAGACCAATGCCGCCGAGGCCTGAGAGAACGGATTTCGGTTCATCTTGGCCCAAATACCCCCGCCGGAGGCACCGCGCTTGGCCCCGAGCGCGCGGTTTGCCAGATCGCCGCGGCAGCGCCGTCGCGTGGGGGCTCGATGCCCCCCAAGACGGCCTCCCTTTTCCGGTCAGCAGTTCGGGACGTTGACGGCAAGGCCACCCAGCGAGGTTTCCTTGTACTTTTCGTGCATGTCATGGCCGGTCTGGCGCATGGTCTCGATACAGGCGTCAAGGCTGACCAGATGCACCCCGTCGCCGCGCAGGGCAAGGCTCGCGGCCGACACCGCCTTGATCGCGCCGAGGCCGTTGCGTTCGATGCAAGGCACCTGCACCAGCCCCTTGACCGGGTCGCAGGTCATGCCGAGGTGGTGTTCCAGCGCAATCTCGGCGGCGTTTTCCACCTGCATCGGCGTGCCGCCCATCACCGCGCAGAGCCCTGCCGCCGACATGGCGGCGGCCGATCCCACCTCGGCCTGACAGCCGCATTCGGCGCCAGAGATCGAGGCATTGTGCTTGCACAAGCCCCCGATCGCCGCCGCCGTCAGCAGGAATTCGCCCACCCGCGCGGTGCTTGCCCCCGGCACATGGTCCAGCCAATAGCGGATCGTCGCAGGCAGGACCCCGGCCGCACCATTGGTCGGCGCGGTCACCACCTGGCCCCCGGCGGCGTTCTCCTCGTTCACCGCCATGGCGTAAAGGCTCATCCAGTCGTTGATCGTATGGGGCGCGGTCATGTTCAGCCCGCGTTCGGCCATCAGCGCCTCATGGATGCCCTTGGCGCGGCGGCGCACCTTGAGCCCCCCCGGCAGGATGCCATCGGTCTGCATGCCGCGGGTGATGCAGTTGTTCATCACCTCCCAAAGCCGCGCGATGCCTTTGTCGATCTCGGCCTTCGAGCGGAATTTCAGCTCATTGGCCAGTTTCATCTGGGCGATGGAGAGGCCGGACCTCGCCGCCATTTCCAGCATTTCCGCCGCCGTTTCAAAGGGATATGGCACATCGGTCCGCGCCTTGGCCTTGGCGCCCCCGGCCTCGGCCATTTCGCCTGCGGTCAGCACAAAGCCGCCGCCGATGGAGTAATAGGTTTCCTCCATGATCACATCGCCCTGTGCGTCGGTCGCTTTCAGGATCATGCCATTGGCATGTCCCGGCAGGGACGGGCCATAGTCGAAGATCAGGTCCTTCTTCGGGTCAAAGGTCAGCGTGCCGATCCCCGGCGCTACGATCCGGTGGGTTTCTTCGATCTGCTTCAGCGCGGCTTCGGCCTTGGCCGCGTCGTAGCTGGCCGGTTCGAACCCCGCGAGGCCAAGGATCGTGGCGCGGTCGGTGGCATGGCCCACCCCGGTAAAGGCCAGCGAGCCATGCAGCGAGGCGCGCAGCCCGTGGAAATGGAAGGGGCTGGCGCGCATCTTGTCGAGAAACCGCGCGGCGGCGACCATGGGGCCCATGGTATGGCTTGAGGAGGGGCCGACGCCCACCTTGAACATGTCGAAGACGGAAAGGAACATGGGCGGTCTTTCAGGCGAGGGGAGCGGTGAAGGGGGTGGGGCCAAGGCCTTCGTCATCCGAGATGGCTTGGGTCGCGTGCTGGGCTTCCAGCATGGTCAGAACCTTGAAAAGGCTGGGATAATCTGCGGCGTTGATCTGCAGCGGATGGCCCGCGCCAAAGCCGCCGAGCCAGTGCAACTGCATGGCGATGTAATAGCCCAGCACCGTTGGCCGGTCTTGCGACAGCCAGCCAGGGTTCGGCTCGGCCGCCTTGTCGAGAAGCGACAGGTACAGCTTCATCTTCGGCAGCGCCTGGTCCAGCACCTGCGGCACGCAATCCGGCCCTGCGGTGCGTTCGGGGTAAAACAGCTGCAACAGCGTGGTGTGGACATTGGTCGAGGTGAAGAAGAGCCATTTCAGGAAATCGCCCCGGTCGGCCGCATCGGGGGCGGGGGCAAGGCCGGGATGGCGGTCGGCCAGGTAAAGCAGGATTGCGGCGGTTTCGAAGATCGGGCCTTCGGGGGTTTCCATCGCCGGGATCAGCCCCAGGGGCTGCATGGCGCGGTAGGCCGGGCTGTTCAGCACGCCCGCCGCACGGTCGATCAGCTGGCAGCGGTGCTGCACGCCGAGTTCCGCCAGCACCATGCGCGGGGCCAGCGAGGCGGTATCGGGATAGTAGTGCAGAACATACATGTCGCGCGCTCCTTTCGCCGCACTATGGCAGGGTGGCGGCGAATTGGCAGGCAAAAAGCGACATTCCGGGGCATGGTGCGCCGTGAGGGGTCAGCGTGAGGGGACGGCCTCAGGGGCGACAGCGTTAGGGGGGCGGCGTCGGGGCCGCAGCGGTCAATCGGCGGTTTCGCAGTCGGGGTTCGAGAACACCGCGCCGGATAGCCCTTCTGCCGCAAGAACCTGTTGAATGGCGGGCCGGGTTTCGATGCCCTTGGCCATGCGGTGCAGGGCAGGGTAATCCTGCGATGCGATGGAATGGTCGGCATAGGCCGGAAAGGCCTTTATCCAGCGCAGAAGCATGACAACGTAGAGTGACAGGATCGAGGGGCGGTCGGGCGACAGCCACCAGGGGCCTGTGGCGGCCACAGCCTCCAAGGCGGCAAGCTGGCCTAACAGCAGGCCATGGGTCTCGTCGGCCACCGCACGCTGCGCCGCCTCACCGCCCGGCCGTTCGGGATGCAAAAGCGTCATCGCCGCCGGGTGCAGGCCATTCGTCACAAAGATGAACCAGATCAGGAATTTGGCCCGGTCCGGATCCTCAACCTTCGGGGCAAGCCCGCCATGGCGTTCGTCCAGATAAAGCAGGATCGCGGCGGTCTCGAAGATCGCGCCATCGGGGGTTTCCAGCACCGGCACGCGGCCGAAAGGGTTCAGCGCGCGAAAGCTGGGGGCATCAAGATCGCCGGCCTGAAAATCCAGCGCGTTGAAACGGAACGGGACGCCCAACTCGGCCAGCGCCATATGGATGACCTGCGAGCCCCAATCGTGAACACCATGCAAGACGTACATTCGCTTCTCCCCGGTTTTGCCGCCATGCTGACCGATGCGGCGCGCGGGTCTCGCCAGATTGCGACATCCGGGCGGGTGAAAACCGCGCGCGGCTGGCCGCGGGCGGGCGGTGAGAAACCCCCTCGCCGCCTTCGGGCCAAAGTCCTATAAGCGGGGCAAGCCGTGTAAAGGAATCTGCCATGCCCGCCGAACTTTCGCCCATCGACAAGGCCAAATTCGTCGCCGCCAAACGCGCGGTGGAATTCGTCGAGGATGGCATGAAACTTGGCCTTGGCACGGGGTCAACGGCGGCCTGGATGGTGCGCTGCCTGGCCGAACGCATCAAGGACGAGGGCCTGCGGGTCACAGGCGTGCCCACCTCCACCCGCACCGCCGAACTCGCGCGGCAACTGGGCGTGCCGGTCACCAGCCTGGATGATGCCAAATGGCTCGACCTGACCATCGACGGCGCCGATGAATTCGACCCCAACCTGACGCTGATCAAGGGCGGCGGCGCGGCGCTTTTGCAAGAAAAGATCGTGGCCACCGCCTCCGACCAGATGATCGTCATCACCGATGCGGCCAAAGAGGTTGCCCAGCTGGGCGCCTTTCCCCTGCCGGTGGAAATCATCCCCTTCGGCTGGCAGACCACCAAGGCGCTGATCGAAGAGATGCTGGTGTCGATGGATGTTCTGGACCGCGATGTCAGCCTGAGGATGAACGGCGACACGCCGCTCTTGACCGATGAGGCCAATTACATCGTCGATCTGCACCTCAAGCGCATTGGCAACCCGCGGCAATTGTCCCTGGTTCTCAACCAGATACCGGGTGTTGTCGAAAACGGGCTCTTCATCGACATCTGTGACATCGTCATCATCGGCCATGGCGATGGTCGCGTTCAGGTGCGCGATATCAACAATGGCACGCAGACCGATGACCGCATCCAGTTCGCCCCCACAGACAATATCTTTGCCGATCTCGGGGATTGAAGGGGGCGCGGGGCTGCATCCTTTTGACTTCATCTGTTCTGAAATATCCCGGGGTGCGATTGAGGTTGCGCCATCGGTTCAAGAAACCTCAGGCGCGGGGGGCTGGCCCTCGGTCCGCCGCCAACGTAAGGCGCTGCCATGACCCAATTCGACTATGATCTTTTCGT
>JACCDH010845920.1_pt1 | contig 13087 bp, 13 predicted proteins | sample 7442481 | NCBI WGS metagenome assembly JACCDH01 (sample SAMN15323433, study PRJNA562643) | freshwater metagenome | isolation source: river surface water | place: USA:Blue River Watershed | collected 2017-08-15
ACCTTGAACCAACTTGACTTTCAGGGCCGTCACGCCGTCGTGACCGGCGGTGCCACCGGACTGGGCTACGCCATCGCGCAGCGGCTGGTCGCCTCGGGCGGCAGCGTGACGCTGTGGGACCGTGACGAGGCGGGTGCTTTACGCGCGGCGCAGGCCCTGGGCGCCGCCGCGAGCGCGGTGGCGGTGGACGTGGCCGACCACGCCTCGGTGGTGGCCGCCGTGGCAGCCACGCGCAAGCGCCACGCGCGGGTGCACGGGCTCGTGAACAGCGCGGGTATCACCGGCCCCAACACCCAGGTCTGGGACTACCCGGTGGACGCCTGGCGGCAGGTGTTCGACGTGAACGTGCACGGGCTGTTCCACTGCTGCCGCGAGGTGGTCGCCTGGATGCGTGAATCCGGCGAAGGCCGCATCGTGAACATCGCCTCGGTGGCGGGCAAGGACGGCAACCCCAATGCCAGCGCCTACAGCGCGAGCAAGGCCGCCGTGATCGGCCTGACCAAGTCCCTGGGCAAGGAGCTGGCCACCACCGGCATCCGGGTGAACTGCGTGACGCCGGCGGCGGTGCGCACCGCGATCTTCGACCAGATGACGCCCGAGCCCATCGGCTTCATGCTGTCCAAGATCCCCATGGGGCGCTTCGGCCAGCCCGAGGAGGTCGCCGCGATGGTGGCCTGGATGTGTACCGACGAGTGCTCGTTCTCGACGGGCGCGGTGTTCGACCTCTCGGGCGGGCGCTCGACCTATTGAGCAAGCGATCGAGCGACCCCGGCGTCCCGACTACCCTTCGCCTGCAGTCCGCTCCACTCGCAGCGGCAGCGCCGTCGCGTACTTGATCCGCTCCATCGCGAAACTCGAGCTGACATCAAAGAGCTCGCAGCTGCGGATCAGGCGCTTGTAGACATCGTCGTAGCCCTGGATGTCGCGCACGACCACGCGCAGCAGGTAGTCCATGTCGCCGCTCATGCGCCAGACCTCGACGATCTCGGGAATGGCCTGCACGGCGGCTGCGAACTTTTCCAGCCACGCCTCGTTGTGCTGGTTGGTCGAGATCTTGACGAAGACCGTGGTGTTGAGATCGAGCTTGGCCGGGTCGCACAGCGCCACTTCCGCCGTGATGACGCCGTCTTCCTTCAGCTTCTGGATCCGCTTCCAGCAGGGGGAGCTGGACAGGCCGACCCGGGCCGCCACCTCCGTCACCGGGAGCGCGCAGTCCTGCTGCAGGATCGAGAGGATCTTCAGGTCGATGTCGTCCATGGCGCGCCTCAGAGACTCTGCCCGCCGCTGACTTCGATGGACTGGCCCGTGACCCAGCGCGCCTCGTCCGAGGCGACGAAGGCCACCACGTCGGCGATGTCCGCGGGCTGGCCGATGCGCCCCAGGGCGATGGTCGAGATCACCTGTGCGGCGGCTGGAGTGCCCGGCTGGACCCGGTTCATCGCGGTGTCGGTCAAGCCCGGGGAAACGGCGTTGACGGTGATACCGCGGCCGCCCAGGTGCACCGCCAGCAGCCGGGTGAGGGCCTCGATACCAGCCTTGGCCGGCGCATAGGCCGCCATGCTCGGGAAGGCGGCCCGCGCGCCCATGGAGGAGATGTTGATGATGCGGCCGCCGTCACGCAGGCGGTCCAGCGACTGCTGGATCAGGAAGAACGGCGCCCGCAGGTTCACCGCGAGGGTGCGGTCGAATTCGGCCGGCGTCACCGATTCGATCGGCTCGCGGCGGATCACCCCGGCGTTGTTCACGAGGATGTCCAGGCCGGTGTCGCCCCGGCGCTGGGTGAGGACGGCATCCGACTGCTCGAGCACTCGGGCGGGGCCGCTGTCCTCCACCAGGTCGGCGAAGACGGCCGCGGCTTCACCGCCGGCCGACTCGATCTCACGGACCACCTCGGCGGCCTCGGGGCTGGGCTGGCGCCCGTGCACCAGCACGAACGCGCCATCGCGCGCGAGGGCGAGGGCGATCGCCCGGCCGATGCCCCGGCTGGCGCCGGTGACGAGGGCGACTTTCCCGGAGAGCCTGCTCACGGCCGGCCTCTCAAGGCTTCACGATCAGCTTGCCGAAGGCCGAACGGTCCTCCAGCGAGCGGAAGGCCGCGGGCGCATCGGCCAGGGGATAGACCTGGTCGACCGGCGGATTGAGCCGCCCGGTCTTCACCAGGTCCAGCAGGGCGTGCAGGTCGCTGCGCTCCCAGCCGTTGGAGCCGATGATGCTCAGCTCGAACGTCCAGATGAAGCGGATGTCGGTCTTGGGGTCGAAACCGGCGGTGGCGCCGCAGGTGAGGAGCTTGCCGCCCTTGGTGAGGCAGCGCAGCGAGGGCACCCAGGTGTCGCCGCCGGTGAAGTTGACGACCACGTCGACCCCGCCCCCGCCGCCGATGCGGGGCTTGCCGACCAGCGCGTGGACGGCCTTCATGAAATCGCCGTCCTTGTAGTTGATGCCGTGGTGCGCGCCCAGCTGCGCCAGCCGTTCGAGCTTGTCCTGGCTGGAGGCGGCGACGATCACCTCGGCGCCGCTCAGGCGGGCCAGCTGCACGCAGCAGGTGCCCACGCCGCCCGAGGCGCCCAGGACCAGGATGCGTTTCCCGGCGGCAGAGCCGTCCAGCGGGAGGCCGCCGCGCTCCACCATCATCCGGTAGGCCGTGCCGTAGGCCACCGGCAGCGCCGCGGCCTTCTCGAAGCTCACCTCCTGCGGCAGCTTCAGCAGCTGGTCGGCCGGCACCCGGCAGTACTCGGCCAGCCCGCCGTCGGTGGTCTCGCCCAGGAGCGCGTAGGCGCTGCGGGTGAGGGGGTCGGCCAGCACGCGGTCGCCCACCTTCCAGTCGCCGCAGCCCGGACCGACCTCGTCGATCGTGCCGGCGACGTCGATGCCCATGATGATGGGCATCGGCACCTTGATGCCGGGCATGCCCTTGAGCGTGAAGAGGTCGTGGTAGTTCAGGGCGCAGGCCCCCACCTTCAGGATCACGTGCCCGGGCGTGGCCTCGGGCCGGGGCCAGTCGGCGTGGAAGGTGATCTGCTCGATGGGGCCGTGAGACTGGATGACTTGTGCTTTCATCAAGGGTCCGGGTGTGAGGAGAGGTGAGAGGGGGGGGCGCGTGCCGGTCAGCGGCCCAGGTTGGCCGCGAGGGCGCGGATGCGCATCTTGTCGATCTTGTTAGCCGCGGACAGCGGCATCTCGGTGATGAAGCGCACGAAGCGCGGGTGCTGGTAGACCGGGCCGTTGGCCAGGGCGTAGGCCTTGATGTCGTCCTCGGTGACCGTGGAGCCGATCCGGCGCACGATGAAGGCGGCCGGGATCTGGCCCTTGATCTCGTCCGGGACCGGGATGACGGCGGCCTGCTCCACGTCGGGGTGCGTCTCCAGCAGCCGCTCGATCTCGCCGGGGTACATGTTCTCGCCGCCGCAGACGAACATGTCGTCGGCGCGCCCCACGAAGTAGAAGAAGCCGTCGGCGTCGCGGCGCATGACGTCGCCGGTGCGGTACCAGCCGTCGACCAGGCGCTTGCGGTTGTCCTCTGCCCGGTTGAGGTAGCCCGGCATGATGGCGCCGTTCTTCACCAGCAGCTCGCCCTGGTCGCCGCCGCCTTCGAGGCGCACCTCGACCTGGGGCAGCGGGTGGCCCAGCGACAGCGGCGGGCGCGGCAGGCCCTTCGGATGCGGGCCGAACACGGCCGGCCCGGTCTCGGTGGTGCCCCAGTTGTTGGCGACCACGGCCTGCGGGAAGATGGCCCGCACCTCGTCGAAGAGCGCGTCCGTCACCGGCGCCGACCCCATGGCCACGCTCTTGACGCAGCCCAGGTCGAGATCAGGCAGGCGCTCGCGCTCACGGGCCGACAGGGCCAGCATGGTGGGTACGGCGGTGACGATGCTGCAGCGGTGTTGAGCGGCCGCCTGCAGGAAGGCCCGCGCGTCGAAGGACGTCATCATCACCAGCGTGCCGCCGTAGGCGGTGACGGTCTTGGCCAGGAAGAGGGCGTTCATGTGCGACAGCGGCGCCGCCGTGAGCACGCGCGCGGCCTCGTCGCGCATCACCCGGCCGCCATTGACCTCGACCGCGCGCAGCGTCCAGATGTAGCCGCCGTGCGTCAGGGGCACGCCCTTGGGGACGCCGGTGGAGCCGGAGGTGTAGAGGATGGTCGCAGGATCGGTGGGCAGCGCGTCGGGCACCGGCTCCAGCCGGGTGCGGGCCTTGCCCGGCAGGCCCAGCGCGGTGATCACGTCGATCCGCTCGACCGCGACCTTGGACGACAGCAGGGCCGACCACTTGGTGTCGGTGTAGACCCGCTCGATCTCGGCGTCGCGCACGATGTACTCGATGGTGCCGGGCATCAGCTTCCAGCCGATCGGGACGGCGCAGCACCCTGACTGCATGATCCCGTAGTAGGCCAGCAGGTAGTCGGCGCTGTTCAACCCGATCAGCCCGACACGCGCCTTGCGGGCGGCGAGGCCCGCGTCGATGAGCGTGCGTGCGACGGCCCCAGCGCCATCGCGCAGGTGGCCGTAGGTCAGCACCCGCTGCTCCCCGCCCGGCGTGACCTCGATCAGCCAGGGCTGCTCGTCGCCGCAGTGCGGGGCGATCATTGCGCCCAGGTTGGTGCCGCTGGGAAAGCGGGGATCCATGGCTCAGCCCACCTGTGCGCTGTAGGTCGCGCGGCCGATGGCGGTGAGGCGGCCCTGGTCGTCGAAGACATCGACGTCGGCCACGCCCACCGTACGGCCGACCCGGCGCGCGGTGGCCCGGGCCAGCAGGTAGGCACCGCCCGAGGGGCGCAGGTAGTCGACCCGGAAATTGATCGTGGGGACGCCGCCGCCGACCGCCAGGGCCACCGCGAAGTCGCCCGCGGTGTCGATCAGGGAGGCGATGGGGCCGCCGTGGAACTGCGCGACCGCCGCGTCGCGCTGCAGGTGCGGCAGCAGCGGCATGCGCATCTCGACGACGCCGGCCTTCGCGTCCGCCACGGTGACCTGCATCTGGCAGTGGCGGATGAAGGGCGAGGCGTCGGCCAGGGCCTGCAGCTCGTCGAGGCCGAAGGCGGGTGCCGGGGCGTTGGAAGGGACGGTGTCAGTGGCCATGGGAATCTCGGACTTTCGGGCGTTCAGGCGCTGGGGGAATTCGGGGCTGGGTGAGGCTCGCAGGGGCCGCTGCTCAGTGGCGCCGGTATTTCCAGAAGACCGTGCGGTGGTGCGCTGCCCGCACGGCCAGCGCCAGCGTCGTGGCCAGCAGCGACAGCACGATCAGGGAGGCGAACATGGCCGCTGCGTCGATGTTGTTGGAGGCGGCCCGCAGGTAGTAGCCCAGGCCCGCCTTGGCCGCGAGGAATTCGCCGACCACGCACAGGATGAAGCTCAGCGCGGCGCAGACTTCCAGCGCGCCGAAGATGTAGTCCCAGGCGTTGGGCAGCTTGATGCGCAGCGCGATCTGCCAGCGGCTGCCGCCGAACGCGCGGCCCATGTCGGACAGCTCCGAGGGCGCGGCGTGCATGCCGGCCACGGTGTTGATGAACATGACGAAGAAGGTGCCGATCGCCACCAGCGCCAGCTTGGAGGGGATGCCGATGCCGAACCACACGATGACCAGCGGCGCGATCGCCACCACCGGCATGGCCTGCAGCGCGAGGGCCACCGGGTAGAGCGTGCGATCGAGAATGCGCACCTCGCTGACGAGGACGCCCGCCACCAGGCCCAGTCCCGCGCCGATGGCCAGGCCGCCCAGCGCGCCGGCCACCGTGGCGGTGAGGTGCGGGGCGAAGCCGCCCCCGGTGGCCCAGGTCTTGAGCGTGACCAGGGTCTGCAGGGGCGAGGGCAGCAGGCCGGGTGTGTCCACCAGCGCCGCCAGGGCCTGCCAGACCGCCAGGATCAGGAGCACACCGGCCGCGGGCAGGCCCACGCGCATCCAGGCGGGCACGGGCGTCTGGGCGTCATCCATGGCGTGCCGGGCCTTCCCAGAAGATGAGGCGCTGGCGCACCGCCGCGATCAGCATGCCGCCCAGGTAGCCCATCACCCCGAGCAGGACCATGGAGGCGACGGCGGTGACGGTGTCGAGCGCGTTGGCCGAGTTGTCGATGAGGAAGCCCGCGCCGCCGATGCCCATGATGAATTCCATCACCACGCAGCCGACCAGCGCGAAGCCCCAGCCCACCTGCATGCCGGCGATGATGGAACCGCTGGCGTGCGGCAGGCTGCAGTGCAGGAAGGTCTGGAAGCCGGAGGCATCGAGCGTGCGGAACAGGTCGCGCTGCACCTGGGGCGTGGAGCGCACGCCGATGAAGGTGCCGACGAAGATCGGAAAGAAGCAGATCAGCGCCACCAGCGTGATGATGCTGCGGGCCTCGAAGCCCATCCAGAGCAGCACCAGCGGGGCGATGGCGACCTTGGGCACCGCCTGCATCAGCAGCACCAGCGGGTAGAAGAGCAGCTCGAGCACCCGGTTCATGGCCAGGACGCTGCCGGCCAGGACGGCCAGCACGAAGCCCAGGGCGTAGCCCGCGAGCGTGCTGCGCAGGGTCTGCCCCAGGTGGCCCCAGAGGTCTCCGTTGCCCAGCAGCCCGGCGTAGATCCGCTGGCCGACCTCGATCGGCCCCGGCATCAGGCGGGAGGGAATGCGCAGGCCCTCGACCAGGGCGTGCCACACCAGCAGGAGCAGCACGAAGGGCAGGAGCTTGATCAGGAAGTCGCGCAGGAACGGCACGGCCGGGGCTAGCTTGCTTGGGTCTGGGTGGCGCTCGCGTGCATGGGCGAGTCGGGCCGGAACAGGTTGCGCAGTTCGTTGCACAGCTCGGCGAAGGGCGGCGAGGCCAGCGTCTCCAGGGTGCGCGGGCGCGGCAGGTCGATCGTCTTGTCCATGATCACCCGGCCCGGCCGGCCGCTCATGACCAGGACACGGTCGGACAGGAAGACGGCCTCGGCGATCGAGTGGGTGATGAACAGCACCGACGGACGCTTGTCCAGCCAGACGCGCTGCAGCTCCATCATCATGTTCTCGCGGGTCATGGCGTCGAGCGCGGAGAAGGGCTCGTCCATCACCAGCACGGAGGGGTCGCGCACCAGCGAGCGTGCCAGCGAGACGCGCTGCTGCATGCCGCCCGACAGCTCGTGCGGGTAGCTGTCGCGAAAGCCGGACAGGCCCACCAGGTTCAGCAGGCCCTCGGCCCGTTCGCGATCGGCGGCGGCGACCTGACCCTTCAGGCGCAGGGGCAGCAGGACGTTCTCGAGGGCGGTCTTCCAGGGCAGCAGGGCCGCCTGCTGGAAGGCGACCCCGACATCGTCGCGGGCGCCGGTGCCGGGCGCGCCATCGAAGGCGATGCGACCCGTCGACGGCTTGAGCAGCCCGGAGACGAGCTTTACCAGCGTGGACTTGCCGCAGCCCGAAGGGCCCAGCACCGAGACGAAGGAGGAGGGCTGGACCACGAGGTCCAGCCGCTCCAGCGCCTGCACCGGCCCCTTGCGGGTGGGGTACACCACGCTGATGTCTTCAAGGCTCAGCAGCATGCGTGCGCCCCTTCCATACACCGCCCCATCACTTGGCGGCAGCGGCGGTGTCGCGCACCTTCTTCAGGTCGAACGTGTAGTAGTCCTGCACGAAGCGCGCGGTGAAGAGCTTGGACAGGTCGATGTCGGCCGTCGGGATCTGGTCGCCGTCCTTCATCTTCTGGACGATGTTCTTCCAGTCGGCGTCGGTGTAGCGGCCAAAGCGCCCGTTGAAGGAGGCCAGGTCGCCGATGCGGTAGGTGCCCTGGTTGACCGCGACGAAGGTCTTGACCCACTGGGCTTCCGCGTCGGGGGCGGGCTTGGAGCTCGGGTCGATCTTCCAGTAGGCGCGCACGCAGGCCTCGGTGTTGGCCATGCAGGCGGCCAGCGACTTGGTGACCGCGCGGCCCATGCCGGCGATGAGGGCGGGGTTCTTCTGGATCAGGGCGTCGCTGGCGGCGATGCCGTTGGAGAAGACGGTCTTGAATTCCGCCGGGATCTCCAGGCGGCGGATGGGCGTGCCGGACTGCTCCATCAGCACGTTCTGGGTGGCCGGCAGGTTCAGCGCGTCCACGCTGCCCGACTTCAGGCGCTCCCAGGCCGCCGCGCCCACGCCGACGGGCAGCACCTGCACGTCCTTCATCCAGGTCACGCCGGCCTGCTGCAGCATCAGCCGCGACATCGGCAGGTTGCCCCAGCTGAGGGCGCCGACGCCGAGCTTCTTGCCCTTGAGGTCCGCCAGGGTCTTGATCGGGCTGTTGGCCAGCACCGTGAATTCAAAGATGTGGCGCGGGTAGAAGTTGTAGAAGAACTTGATCGGGAAGGGCTCGCCCTTGGCCGCCGCGATGATGGCCAGGTCGGGGCTCATGATGCCGAATTCGACCGAGCCGTTGGCGACCTGGGGCATCAGCACGGCCGTGCCCTGCACCGAGACGTACTCGAGCGCGATGCCCTCTTCCTTGAAATAACCCAGCGTGTCGCCGAAGGGGATGGCGGCTTCGACGGCCGACCACGCCGGCGGGTAGCCGATGCGGACCTTTTGCAGGGTCTGAGCGAACCCGGTGGTGGCGACCGTCATCGCTGCGGCCGCCAGGAGCGCTGTGCGCAGTGTCTTGGCGAGGGTCATGGGTACACCTTTTCTGGAGTGCGGGTTGGGGAAACAGCCATCACATCGACGTCAGCGCCACCGGACCCCGCCGGGTCTTGAGCAGCAGGCGCAGGTAGGGCGCGTCGGCCGAGTGCAATTCAATCGGAACCGCGAGATCCTGCCACAACGCCCGCAGCGCTTCCGAATCGGGATGCCCGGCTTCGCTGGCCAGCGTCTCGAACCCGGGGGTGAGGCGGGTGGAGGGGTGCGGGGTGTTGAGCCAGTCGATGAAGAAGGGCGCATACAGGCCGTAGCGGTTGTCGTCGGGGATGAGCAGGCGCCAGCGCAGGGTGCTGCCGTCGGGCGTGACCCGGTGCATGTCCTGGACCTGCGCGGTGATCCCGGCCTTTTCGTAGGCGCGCAGCAGGCGGTCGAAGTCGGCGCCGGTGGCGTCCATGATGAAGCGGTGCAGGGCCGGGCGGGGCAGCGCCGCGATGCCCGCGCGCAGCGGGGACCGTGCGGCGGAGGTGGGATCGGGGCCGATCAGCTCGAGGTACATCGGGCCGTCGCCGCCGACCAGCCGGTTGTGGGTGCCCAGCTGCGGGTGCTGTCCGCCCGGCTGCGGGGTGACGCCGGCCAGAGACTCGAAGTGCCGGGACAGCCCGTCCAGGTCGGCGCCGGCGTACATGAAATGGTCGATCTTCATCAGGCGTGGCCGGCGAGCGCGCGGCGCCCGGTGCCGGCAGCGTGCGGGCTGTGCCCGCAGGGGTTGGAGGAGTGGCGCAGCCGCATGGTAGCGAAGGCGTGCTCCAGGTCCTTCAGGAGGTCGCGTGCATCCTCGAGACCGGCATGGACTCGCACCAGCTGCCCGGCCCGGCCGCCGGCGCTGGCGACGGAGCTGGGACGGGGTGTGAGCGGCACCACGAGGCTCTCGTAGCCGCCCCAGGACAGGCCGATGCCGAAGAGCCGCAGCGAGTCGAAGAACGCGCCCAGCTGCTCCTCGCTGCACGGGTGGAAGACGAAGGAGAACAGCCCCGACGAGCCTGCGAACAGGCGCTGGAAGGTCGCGTGGTCGGGGTGCGAGGGCAGGCCGGGCGCGCGCACCAGGGCCACCTCGGGCTGCTGCTCGAGCCAGCGGGCCAGCGCCAGGGCGTTCTGGCCGTGCTCGCGCAGGCGGACCGGCAGGGTGCGCAGGCCCCGCAGCGCCTGGTAGAGGTCATCGGGCGAGGCGGTCTGGCCGAAGCGCACGGCCGAGCCGGCCAGCAGCGGCCAGGCTGCCTCGGTGCACGAGGCCACGCCCAGCACGCAGTCCGAGTGCCCACCGATGTACTTGCTGGCCGATTGGACGGCGATGTCCACGCCGTGGGCCAGCGGGCGGAACAGCACCGGGGTGGCCCAGGTGTTGTCCATCAGCACCCAGATGCCGCGGGCGCGGGCCTGCGCCGCGATCTCGTCGATGGCGCTGACCTCGAAACTGATGGAGCTGGGAGCTTCCAGGAAGAGGGCGCGGGTGTCGGGCCGAAAGCGGCTGGCGACACCGGCCGCGTCCGCCTCGACGAAGAACTCGACCTGCACGCCCAGCTGCCGCAGCGTGGTCTCGGCGAACTCGCGCAGCGGCCAGTAGGCGAACTCGCTCACCAGGATGTGGCTGCCCGGGGCGGACACCGCGAGCAGGGCGTGCGCGCAGGCCGCGAGGCCGGAGGGGAAGCACAGCGCCCGGTAGGCGCCGTCCAGCTCGGCGATGGCGGACTCGAAGGCGCCGGTGGTGGCCGTGCCGAAGCGGCCGTAGGCAGCCTGCGGCTTGTCGCGGGTGTCCAGCCGGGCCCGCGCGCGCCAGTGCGCCAGCGAGGGCGCCAGGACCGTCGTGCCGCGCACCAGGGGCGGGTTCACGTAGAGCAGGTCCTCGCCCGGGCCGCGTCCGGCCTGCACGCACTGCGTGGGCGGCGCGAAGGCGGCGGGGGCCGGGGTCGGTGGACATCCGGAGGGCTGCATGGGCGCAATGTATTGCTTGAAAGTGCGATTAAGGAATGCTCGTTTTCACTTAGACGCCTAAAAGGGAAATATTTTGCTTCGATGATGGCCGCTACACTGATCCTGTTTTCCTGGATCTGCCGTGTCGCGGGCCCGCCTGGCCGCCACGGCGGGATGCGCCCCGACCCCACCCCTGAAACCCGGATGCCCACGCCCCCGCCGTCCCTCCCCGAGCGCAGCACCCTGTGGGACGGCGCGTACGCGGCACTGAAGGCTGCGCTGCTGGCCGGCCGCTACCCGCCGGGCGAGCGCGTGGTGCTGCGGCAGGTCGCGGACGACCTGGGCATGAGCCTGACCCCGGTGCGCGATGCGGTGAACCGCCTCATCGCCGAGCGCGTGCTCGAGCGGGGCGGTGCGGGGCCCGCGGGCGCCGCGATGGTGCCGCTGCTGGATGAAGGCCAGTTCGGCGAGCTGATGACGGTGCGCGCCAGCCTGGAGCCCATCGCCGCTGCGGCGGCGGCGGCCCGGGCCACGCCGGCGCAGGTCGATGACGTCGAGGACTGCCTCGTGGCCATGAAGCGCTCGGTGGAGGAGGGGCGCCTCGATGATTACCTGGAGGCGCACTACCAGTTCCACTTTCGCACCTACCGCATGTGCGAGATGCCCATCGTGCAGGAGATCATCGAGAGCACCTGGCTGCGCTGCGCGCCCACGCTCACCCTCGCGCTGCCCCAGAACATCCCGGGCCTCAAGCGCTACGGCTCGCATGTGGCCACCGTGAAGGCGCTGCGCCAGCACGACGGCGAGGCTGCTGCCGCCGCCATCCGCGCGGACATCGAGAGCGCGCGCCACGACATCGGCGCGATGCTGCGCGCACGCGGCCGCCCGGACCCGGCCGGGGCCTGATCCGCCAGCCGCCTCTCCCGGGCCCTCTCTCCCCGGGCCCCATCCACCGCCGTCATCGCCGCCCGCCCCGGGTCAACCCCGAGTTTCTTTCGGCCGAATCTTTGTTATAACAATAAAAAACCGGACCGGCAGCGTCCTCTTTTCTTCACTTCCAACCCACCAGGAGACACCCCATGGGCATCAAGAGCTTCCTCGTTCGCACAGCCGCCGTGGCGTTGGCCGCCACCTGCCTGCAGGCCGCCGCCGACCCGGCCTTCCCGGCCAAGGAGATCCGCTTCGTCGTGCCGTGGAACGCCGGCGGCTCCAACGACCTCGCGGCCCGTCAGCTCTCGCAGCTGCTGGCCGAGCAGAACGTGCGCATGGTGGTCGAGAACGTGCCGGGCGCGACCGGCTCGATCGGCATGACCCGGGTGGCCAATGCGCCGGCCGACGGCTACACCGTCGGCATGGGCACGAGCTCGACCCTCGCGCTGATCGCGCAGGGCCTGACCCCGCTGAAGAACGAGCAGTTCACCCCGATCGCCCGCGTGACGGTGGACCCGCTGATCCTGCTGGTGCCGGCTGGCGCGCCCTACAGCACGCTGGAGGGCTTCCTCGACCATGTGAAGAAGAACCCCGGCAAGGTGTCGATCGGCACGCCGGGCAGCAACAACCTGAACCACATCTTCGCGGTGATGAGCGGCCGCGCGGTGAACACCGACGTCGTCGCCGTGCCCTACACCGGGGGCTCCCGCGTGATCGCCGACCTGGCGGGCCGGCAGATCGAGGCCGCCGTGCTCAAGCCCTCGGAGAGCAAGGCGCAGATCGATGGCGGCCTGGTCAAGCCGATCGCCGTGTTCGCCAACGAGCGCCTGCGCGCCCTGCCGGACGTGCCCACCTTCCGCGAGCGGGGCTTCAACGTCTTCCCCCACGGCCCGCTGGTGCAGATGGCCTACATCGTCGCGCCCGCCAACCTGCCGCCCGCCGTGCGCGAGCGTCTCACGCAGATCTTCAGCCGCGCCCTGCAGAGCGCCAAGTTCAAGGCCTGGGCCGAGGGCGGCGGCGCGGTGGTCGATGACCTGACCGGCGGGGCCCTGGCCAGCGAGATCAACAACGTGCAGAAGTCCCTGAACGAGGTGGGCAGCAAGGTCTTCGTGGCCGAGAAGAAGTGAACCCGAACAAGAAGAACCGAGCGAAGCACCCAAGGACCGCATGACCTCCGCCATCAAGAAAGTCACCTGCCACGTGGTGTCCGCACCCGTCGAGCGCCCCTTCACCTCCTCGCGGGGCTGGCTCTACAAGACCCGCGGCTCCTGCATCGTCGAGATCGAGACCCAGGACGGCATCACCGGCTGGGGCGAGTGCTACGGCCCCTCCGCCGTGGCCAAGGCCTTCATCGACACGCAGTTCGCGCCGCGCATCATCGGCCGCGACGCGTTCGACGTGGAGGTGATCTGGGAAGACCTGTACAACCGGATCAAGGACTACGGCACGACCGGCATGGCGATCTCGGCGCTCTCGGGCATCGACATCGCGCTGTGGGACATCATCGGCAAGGCCACCGGCAAGCCGATCCACAAGCTGATCGGCGGCGCCCACCGCACCGAGGTGACGGCCTATGCCACCGGCCTGTACTTCATCGACATGGACCGTCTGGTGGAAGAGGCGGTGGAA
>JACCDH010144815.1_pt1 | contig 13081 bp, 13 predicted proteins | sample 7442481 | NCBI WGS metagenome assembly JACCDH01 (sample SAMN15323433, study PRJNA562643) | freshwater metagenome | isolation source: river surface water | place: USA:Blue River Watershed | collected 2017-08-15
AAGCCCGAATTAATTTATGACTATTACGGTTTTCCACCCGAGACCTACGAGTTAAAGTATCCAGCACCCGGACAGCCTGCATTGGCGCAACGTGCAGCCCAACTCATCAAGCAAGCCGGTTTACCTGCAGAGGTAGATGCCGACTACGGTTGGGACCATGGCGTTTTCATTCCACTCAAGGTGATGTACCCAGAAGCCAATGTGCCAGTGTTGGCCATGTCTTTACACGAGAGTTTGAATCCAGAATTGCATTCGCATTTGGGCCGAGCTCTGGCGCCACTGCGCGACGAAGGTGTTCTCATTGTGGGCTCCGGCATGAGCTATCACAACCTGCGTCAATTTTCAAATTATGCGCAAGAGTCGCACGTGTTTCACGATTGGCTTGATCAGGCGGTTCAAGGTTCGTGGCAAGAGCGATGCGACCAATTGGCCAATTGGCATTTAGCGCCAGGCGGCAGAGCCTCGCACCCACGTGAAGAACATTTACTGCCCTTGATGGTGGCCAGTGGGGCGGGCTCGGACTTGCCAGGCCGCGTTATTTGGCGGGGTTCAGTTGGCCCAACTTGTATTGGGGCTTGGGCGTTTGAATAACCTGATCGAATTGAAGCGATACGGCCTCTGCCACCATGTCGGCCGTTACGGCAGACAAAGTCCAACCTAAATGGCCGTGCCCTGTGTTGTAAAACACATTGGCTGCTTTTCCACGACCTACTTTGGGCATCATGTTGGGCATCATGGGTCGCAAACCTGCCCATGGCACCACTGAACGTGTATTGATTTTTGGAAAACACTGCTGGACCCAATCTACCAGTGGTTTGATGCGATCAGCCCGAATGTCTTTGTTGTAGCCATTGAACTCGGCAGTACCTGCCACTCTAAAACGGTCAACACCCAAGCGGCTTGTGACCAATTTGGTTTCATCGTCCAACAGGCTCACTTGGGGTGCACCTTGTTGACTGTCTTGATCGTTCAAGTTGACCGTGATAGAGTAACCCTTCACAGGATAAATATTCACTCTGTCGCCCAGTTCGGCTGCAAATTTTTTGCTGGCCACACCGGCGCAGATGACGACGCCATCAAAAGTGTGCACTGTGGGCGGTGCATCACTGTGCGAGACCTTGATGGTGGCTGTCTGGTTGTTTGAGCTGACTGAAGTCACATCTTGGTCGTACAAAGTTCGAACGCCCAAACGTTGGGCAGCCAATGCCAAGCCAGTCGTGAACTTGTGAATATCGCCAGTTGAATCGCTCTCGGTAAAGTAACCCCCGTAATAATTGCCTGCCAATGTAGGCTCGATGGCTTTCATTTCTTCTGGTGTAACCGCATGCCTAGGCAAGCCGCCTTTGGCCAACATGGCAGACACTTTGCCCGCATGGTCAAAGCCTTTTTTGTCGCGATAAATGTGCAAGATACCTTGCTTTTTTAAATCGAAGTCGATGCGCTCTTCGTGAGCCCATGCAAACAAATGCTGGCGCGCTGCGACAGCCAAACGAGCAGTTTCAACGGTATTGCGTTGGTAGTCTTTCATGGACAACATGAACTCTGCAAACCAAGATATTTTGTGCCAGCTGGGTTTGGGATTCAAAAGCAGTGGCGCATCGCTTTTGAGCATCCACTTCAAACCTTTCAGAATGGTTGAGTAATGGGTCCAAACTTCTGCGTTGGAAGCAGAAAGTTGGCCACCATTTGCAAATGAAGTTTCCATGGCCGCATAACGGTGCCGTTCAAACAGGGTGACTGAATAGCCTTTTTTGGCCAATGCATAGGCACTTGTAATGCCAGTGATGCCGCCACCAATGACTGCAATTTTTTTCATGAGAGATCTGTTCCAGAAAAGTACTTTTGAACCAAGTGGATCCAATAAGCTGAACCTGTTGCGATGTTGTCGTCGTTGAAGTCGTAGCCTGGGTTGTGCACCATGCATGCGCCGGCAGAATCACCGTCGCCATTGCCAATGAGCAAATAACTGCCAGGCACTTTTTCCAGCATGAAGGCAAAATCTTCGCTGCCAGTCAGGGGAGGGCCATTGGCAATGACCTTGTCGGCACCCACCAGTTCCAGACCCACTTGTCTTGCAAAGTTGGTTTCTTCAACAGAGTTGACCAGGACGCAATAGCCCTCGCGCCAATCAACATGGCCCTTCATGCCAAAGCTTTCCGCTTGCAAAGCCACCAAAGATTTGATGCGCTCCTCTAACAGGCGGCGAACTGCTGGATCTAAAGCACGCACGCTCAATTCCAGTTGTGCCGAAGCCGGAATGACATTGTTGGCCTGCCCAGAATGAATGGAGCCCACGGTAACAACTGCGGTATGCAATGGATCGACGTTGCGTGAAACCACTGTTTGAAGCGCCATGACCAAGGAGGCGGCCGCTACGATGGGGTCGGCTGCACGATGTGGCATTGCGCCATGGCCACCTTTGCCCTCTAAGCGAATGCTCACATAATCACTCGAGGCCATGGCAGCACCTTCGCGAAACACGAGATGTCCAGTTGGAACGCCTGGCATGTTGTGCATGGCAAAAATAGCATTGCATGGGAACAGCTCAAACAAGCCATCCTGCATCATGCGAAGTGCGCCACCGCCACCCTCTTCGGCAGGTTGAAAGATGAGGTGCAGCGTGCCGTCAAAATCTGAGTTGAGTGCCAACTCGTGGGCAGCCGCCAACAGCATGGCAGTATGGCCGTCGTGACCACAAGCGTGCATCAACCCAGCTTTGGTGCTAGACCACTCTGCGCCACTGGCCTCTTGAATTGGCAAGGCATCCATGTCTGCGCGCAAACCCAAACTTCGGCTGCTGGTTCCTCGTTTAAGGGTACCTACAACACCCGTGCCGCCTAGTCCGCGATGAACGCTGTAGCCCCAGGCTTCTAACTTCGAGGCGACCAGCGCAGAGGTGCGATGTTCTTCAAAGGCCAACTCAGGGTGACGGTGAATGTCACGCCTCAGTTGGATGAACTCTCCCACTCTGGCTGTGAGGGCTTCGCGCAAATAGGTCATGCTGTTGCAGGCTTTATGTGGTTTATTGAGGTTGCAGGTTGATTGACTTGGCAATGGCACGGAATTGTGCGGTGCCATCTGCATAGGCTTTGTCAACGGCTTGCAATGACAATGGTTTGGCAACCAATTGGCTATTGGCTTCTAGGCCATTGCGAACGGCGGGGTCACTCAATGAATCGGTGATGGTTTTGTGAATCACCTGAACGATGGCTTCTGGTGTATCTTTTTTAACAAAATAACCTGTCCAAATATTGAAGGTGAAGTTCTTCAATGATTTGCTCTCAGTAATGGCTGGGTAGGCTTTGACAGATTCCAAACGCTCGCTGTTCAACATGGCCAAAACTTTGACCTTGCCTTGCTTCTGCAATTCGTCATAAGCCTTACCGAAAGGTGCCAAGAAAATATCCACTTGACCGCCAATCAAATCTTGGTTGGCAGGCGCTGCACCCTTGTAGGGAATGTGCGTCATGGGAATGTTGGTGGTCTTAGACAGGTGCTCACCCAACAAGTGATAGAAGGAGCCTGGGCCCACGCTGGCGTATGTAATGGGGCGGCCTGCTTGCGCTTCTTTGCGGGCGTAGTCCAGAAACTCATCGACATTGTTGACGGGCAAATCTTTGCGTGCCAAGAAACCAATTTGCGCGGTGGCAATCATTTGCACCAGACGGAAGTCTTCGCTTTTGAACTTGACAGCAGAGATGGCCAAAGGTGCCAAGATCAACTCATTGGGAGAGCCTTGGAAAATGATTTGACCATCGGAAGGTGCGCTCAAAACCTTTTGGGCTGCAATCGCGCCACTGGCGCCGCCCAAGTTGTCAACAATGACGGGCTGTCCCAAGTTTTTGGACAAGGTGTTGTTCACTGTGCGTGCAATGACATCAGACAAACCGCCTGCGGGGTAAGGCACCAGCAGGGTCACGGGTTTGCTGGGGTAGTTCTGGGCAAAAACGGATCCGGCAACCAGCAGTGTCGCAATGGCTGCAACGGCTTGCTTGACGCTTTGTTCAAAGACTGATTTCATGCTGCGTTCCTTTTAAGTGATTGATAAAAATTGATCGGTATGTGCACTTTAAAAACACCACCAATTTAAGTCCAATGCATAATAATATGCATTAGCATAATTTAAATGCATAGGATGGTGGCGCATGACTTTGGTACAACTGAGGCACTTTTTGGACTTGGCCAGCACGGGATCGTTCAGTAAATCTGCAGAAAAACTGTTCTTAACCCAGCCCGCACTGAGTCGCAGCATCAAGTCTTTAGAAGACGAACTCGGCCAAGCCTTGTTTGACCGAGTGGGCCGAAAAAACGAACTCACAGCTTTTGGCAAACACATCTTGCTTCAGGCCAAAGACCTGCTAGAGGCGGCACGCTCCCTCAAGCACAGTAGCCAAGAGCTATTGAGTGGCCAGACAGGTCAGGTCAAGTTGGGCTTGGGGTCTGGCCCGGGTGCACTCTGGATGACGCCACTGCTGACCCACATGGCCACAGATTTTCCCAATGCACGTCTGGAAATTGCCCGAGGTGCCACGCCCTTGCTGGTTCAGCAATTGCGCGATCGAAGCTTGGATGCCCTGATTTTGGACATACGCTCCTTAAGCCCCGCCAGTGATTTGAGGGTGGAGCCTCTGTGTGAGTTGCCTGGCGCGTTCATGTGCCGAAAAGGTCACCCCTTGGCCAAACTTAAAAGCGTGAAGTTAGAACAAGTCTTAGCTTACCCAGTGGCCTCAACACCCTTGAGTGACGAAGTAGCCAGGGTGTTAATTGAACGCTACGGTGCCAATGCGCACCCTGACCACTTGGTTAAGTTAAGGTGCGAGGAAATCTCTAGTTTGCTGGATGTGGCCAGGCACACGCAAACCGTGGTGGTTGCGGTCAGAGCGCTTGCGCCAGATTTGGTTGAATTGAAGATGCAACCTCCGCTCAATGCCAATGCCAGATTTGGCTGGGTCAGCTTAAAGTCGAGAACCGAATCGCCTTTAGCGCGCTTGCTTTTCCAAGCAGCCCGCAACAGAGTTACACATGGGTGACAGTGCGCCAAGCAAACTTTATTCAAATGACTAAACTAGTTGTTTTGAACAGGTTTTCCAATGAATCGCTTTAAAGGCAAAGTCGCTTTGGTAACGGGTGCAGGTTGCATTGCATCGGGTTGGGGAAATGGGCGCGCCATGGCGGTGCGTTTGGCAGAAGAGGGTGCTTTGGTCTTTGCAGTAGACCGAGATGCAGCCAGCCTTGAAGAAACTTTGGACCGCGCTGGCGCTGCCAAAAGTTCCATTCACACGCATGTCTGCGATGTGACGAATTCTGAAAGTGTCCAAGCCATGGTGCAAGCTTGTTTGGACAAATACAAAACCATCGACATTCTCATCAACAATGTTGGCGGCTCGGCGGCTGGCGGCCCAGTTGAAATGAGCGAAGAAGTTTGGGATACACAGTTCAATGTCAATCTGAAAAGTGTCTTTCTAACTTGCAAGCATGTTCTGCCCACCATGATCGCCAACAAAAGCGGCGCCATAGTCAATGTGGCTTCAACATCGGGCACTCGTTGGACGGGCAGTGCGCAAGTTGCTTATGCAGCGGCCAAGGCAGGCGTCATTCAATTGTCCAAAGTGGTGGCTGTTCAGCATGCACCTTATGGCATCAGGGTGAATACAGTGGTGCCGGGGCAATTGCACACACCCATGGTAGAAGCTCGTTTGGCCAAACAAAGAACAGGCGGCGATGTAGAAGTTTTGTTGGCAGCACGCGTCAAGCGAATTCCATTGGGCTTTATGGGTGATGGCAGAGACACAGCCAGTGCCGCATTGTTTTTGGCCAGCGATGAAGCGCAATTCATTACAGGCACAGAAATTGTGGTGGACGGTGGCATGACAGCGCGCTGTGATTGATTCAGTTTTAAAAAGTTTAAATAACAGGAGATAAGACATGAAAAAAAGAAACATGGTTAAAGCACTGGGTGTTGCTGCAACATTCGCTGTGATGAGTTTGAGTGCTTTTGCACAAACACCTTCCAAACCAGTTCGAATCATTGTGGCTTTTGCGGCGGGTGGCCCCGTCGATGCCATGGCCAGAACTTTGGCCGAGCCCCTAGGCAGGGCATTGGGAAAAACCGTCATTGTTGAAAACAAACCGGGTGCAAGTGGCGCCATCGGTGCCAACGAAGTTTTGAAATCTGAGGCCGATGGTTCAACGCTTTGGCTGACAAGTGTGGGCGCTGCAGCCATCAATCCTGCGCTGTTTCCCAAGTTGTCTTACAACATGCAAAAAGACTTTGCGCCAGTGTCCTTGGCAGCCAACAATGTGGAAGTGTTTGTTGTCAATGTCAACAATCCGGCAAAGGATGCGGTTGAATTGATGGCAGCCGCAAAAGCCAAAAAAGAGCCCATGGCGATTGCCTCATCAGGCAAAGGCAGTATTCCGCATTTGGCACTTTTGCAGTTGGAGTACTCAACCGGAATTGACATGCTGCATGTACCCTACAACGGCATGGCGCCGGCTTTAAACGACTTGTTGGGTGGCCAAGTCATTGGTTTCTTTGCCGATGTGCCTGCAGTCATGGCGCAAATTAAAGGTGGCAAACTTCGCGCTTTGGGCATGGCATCCAAAACCCGTCACCCTTTGTTGCCAGAAGTTAAGACGTTTGAAGAGCAAGGCTTTAAGTCTGTGGACACCAACAATTGGTACGGTTTTTTTGTGTCTTCCAAAACTTCGCCAGACATGATCAAGACCTTGAACAGGGCCATTCAACAAGCGGTTGCCGATCCTGCTGCCAATGCAAAATTGACGCAATCGGGTGCAGAACCAAAGACGACTACACCCGAGGAGCTGGGTGCCATTTTGGCGGCAGATACAGACAAGTGGGCGCGCCTGATCAAAGCCAGAAACATCACGGCTGATTGATGAGTTCCGATCACATTCGCGTTCCTTTGGTGGTCGGCGGAACGCGACCTGAACTTAAAGAGATTGAAGAGCGCATCCTCAAAGAGCGCGGCCGAATTTCTTTACTCTACCAAGTACTGCTCAACAGTGCGCCTATTGCGCAGGGTTGGGAGGCCATGCTGACGGCAGTTCGGAACAAATCTTCAGTGCCGGCAGACTTGCGTGAATTGATGATTTTGCGTGTGGCGGTTTTGAACAAGGCCAGCTTTGAGTTTGAAGCCCACATCCCGCATGCCTTGAAGGCAGGTGTACCGCAAGAAAAAATCGATGCGCTTCGCAGCTTAACGCTTTCGGATCTATTCACAGATGAAGAAAAATTATTGCTTCAAATGACCGATCATATGACGCGTGATGTTGAAGTGCCAGCCGAGCTGATGGCCAAAGTGACACATCAATACTCAGCAGAAAAAGTTGTTGAACTGGTGGCCACGGTTGCAGCCTACAACATGGTTTCGCGCTTTTTGGTGGCGCTCAATATTGTTCATTAAGGGTGACTTGGATGATTGCAACTCACCTGCTCGAACGATCAGGAAATTTCTTAGAATCGCCTGAATTCAAGCAATCGGCCGCTCATTTAACTTGGTGGAAGGCTGTTGATCAAGTTTTGTTTCGTGCTTATTGGGGCGAAGCATCATTGCCTCAACTTGAAGCAACACCTTTGCAGTTGCTCTTGGACTTGAAGGGCGTCAGCTATCAAACTACTGGGCAGTTTCATTACGTGGTGGAAACGGATGTGAAGCCTGAACACGAAGAAGAAATGAATGCTTGGTACAACACAGAGCATTTGGTGGGACTGTCACAAGTTCCGGGAGTTATCTCTGCCACAAGGTATCTGCGTTTGTCTGGTGGGCCGCGCTTTGTCGCTTGTTATGAGTTGGAATCACCCCTTATTTTGGAGAGCAAGGAATGGCTGGCTGTGCGCCACACGGCTTGGAGTTCTAGGGTAAGGCCGATGTTTTTCAACACCTTCCGTCAACATTTTGTACGCCTCTCCTAATTTCGTCAGCTTAACTTTTCAATGATTAATAAAATCGCAGACTCCATTGCTGAAGCAGTGGCAGATACGCAAGATGGTGCTACTGTTTTAATTGGTGGCTTTGGCACAGCCGGAATTCCTGGTGAGTTGGTCGACGGGTTGATCGATCAAGGCGCACGAGACCTGGTGGTAGTCAATAACAATGCTGGCAACGGCGTTCATGGTTTGGCTGCACTTTTAAAAGCTGGGCGCATACGCAAAATTATTTGCAGCTATCCACGCCAAGCCGACTCCTATGTGTTTGATGAACTCTATCGCGCCAAAAAAATTGAACTTGAGTTAATTCCACAGGGCAATTTGGCGGAACGCATGCGTGCTGCAGGCGCTGGCATTGGTGCATTTTTTTCGCCTACAGGCTATGGCACTCAAATGGCCATGAACCCAGATGGGCAACCCAAAGAATCAAGAGAAATCAACGGCAAACACTACGTGCTGGAATATCCTATTCATGGCGATTTGGCCCTGATCAAAGCCGAAGCCGGCGATCGCTGGGGCAACTTGGTCTACCGCAAAGCTGCTCGAAATTTTGGTCCAGTGATGGCCATGGCGGCCAAAAAAACCGTGGCTTCAGTTCACAAAATTGTTGAGCTGGGTGAGCTAGATCCCGAGTCCATCGTGACGCCCGGAATTTTTGTGAGCAAAATTGTTCTGATTGAACACAAGGCCACGGAAGGGGGTGGTTTTAAATGAGCACCTACAAACCAAGAACCAAACAAGAGGTGGCCCATCGGGTGGCACAAGACATTCCAGAGGGCGCATATGTCAACTTAGGCATTGGACAGCCTACCTTGGTCGCCAATTTCATTCCTCGCGAGCGTGAAGTTATTTTGCAAAGCGAGAACGGCATTTTGGGAATGGGTCCTGCGCCTGCTGCAGGCCTTGAAGATTTTGATTTGATCAATGCGGGCAAGCAGCCTGTGACCCTCTTGAAGGGGGGTGCATTTTTTCACCATGCCGATAGCTTTGCCATGATGCGCGGGGGCCACATCGACATCTGTGTCATGGGTGCTTTTCAGGTTTCAGCAAAGGGCGATTTGGCCAATTGGAGTACCGGAGAAGAGGGTGCCATACCGGCTGTTGGCGGTGCCATGGATTTGGCAGCAGGTGCCAAAGAGACATGGGTCATGATGGATTTACTCACCAAAAAGGGCGAGAGTAAATTGGTATCGGCCTGCACCTATCCTTTAACAGGCGTGGCATGTGTAAGTCGTGTTTACGCCGATTTGGCCACCTTGGCATGTAGCCCTGACGGCTTGAGCTTGATCGACATTGTGGATGGTTTGAGTGTGCAAGAACTCTCCGCCATGATTGGCTTGCCCATCAAGCATTGATCCTAGAGCATTCAATTTCAAAGCACACCCATGTCAACTTCAGTCAACTTAGAAAATGTTGTTCAAACCTATTTGGATACGCCCAGCCAATCCAAGTTGAAGTTGCCAGCCAAATCCTGTGATGCACATGTGCATGTGTTTGGGCCACGGAATAAATTTCCGTATTCATCCACACGCAAAATGACCCCCACCGAGGCGCCCAAAGAAAAACTCTTTGCGTTGCACAAGGCGTTTGGCATTGAACGATGTGTCATTGTTCAATCTGTTGTTCATGGCAACGACAACAGTGTGGTGGAAGATGCCATTGAGGCAGGTGGTGGCAATTATTTAGGCGTTGCACTCACGCCTGTTGATGTTTCCGATCAAGAACTCAAGCGTCTTGCCCGTCAAGGATTTCGAGCGGTTCGGTTCAATTTCATGAAACATTTGACAGGCGGCTTTGACGTCAGCGATGTGCTCAAACTCACGTCTCGATTGGCCAATGTGAACATGCATTTGCAAGTCCACTTTGAAAGTGAATTGGTTCACAGCGTTGGCAAAGCCTTGCTACAAAGTGCGGTACCTGTTGTGATTGACCACATGGCACGTGTCGACGCCACACTGGGTGAAGGCCATGCAGATTTTCAGGCGCTTATGAAATTGCTTGACCACAAGAACATGCACGTCAAGGTGAGTGGCATTGATCGAATTGAGGCCACTTCACAGGCTGGTAGTGGGTACCCCATGGGAACTCAACTGGCGGCGCTTTTGGTCGCAAATTTTCCAGATCAATGCGTGTGGGGCCTGGACTGGCCGCACCCCAATCACACCCACATTCCTGATGATGGTGAGTTGGTCGACGCTTTGGCCAGTATTGCGCCAAGTGCTGATGCTTTACAACGGTTGTTGGTCACCAACCCGCAAGCCTTGTATCGTTTTGGCATGAACGAATAAAAAAAATACCGCCATGAATGATCAATCGCCGCCATTGCTCGACAGTCATCAACTTAAAGCAGTTTGTCAGAGCCAACCCAGTCAATGCACTTGCGCATTGAAGCATTGCCAAGGCTGGGAGAGTGTCAGTGATGACCGCTGGCCCGTTTCAAAAATGCAGCCCAAAGGCAACCTTCGGAAACCTTTGCCTGAGGGGCAGACCGAAGCAACTTTTGAAGAGTTTCATCCAAGTGGCACACGTTACGACTCACCCCAAGCACCCGTAGCCCCCACTTTTTTTCCCTACAACCGCTGCGATGTTTTTGCATGCTCACAATGTGGTTGTGGTGTGCTCAAGTACACCGAATATGGGGGCTATTATGTCGACCACCGTGTCAGATTGGTGAACCCCGATTTGGTGGTCACTGGCAGTACTTAATTTCAAAAATTTTTATAAAAAATTCCTATGCCCAAGTCAAGCAAGCCCGTCTATCGAATTGGCTCTGGCGCTGGTTTTGCAGGCGATCGTGTCGATCCAGCAGTGGCTTTGGCTGCTTCAGGTCAAGTCGATGCTGTAGCTCTCGAGTGCTTGGCCGAACGAACTTTGGTGCCCGCCATCAAGGCCCGTGCAGACAATCCAAACGCAGGCTTTGACACGCGCTTGCGCCGCCGTTTAACGCCTTTGTTACCGGCCGCCGCCAAAACAAACTGCAAAATCATTTCAAATTTGGGTGCAGCAAATCCTGTAGCGGCTGGCCAAGCCATTGCTGAACTGGCCAAGTCGCTGGATGTTTCTGGTTTGCGCATTGCTGCTGTTGAAGGCGATGACGTGATGGCGCTGGCCAGTCAGGTGAAATGGACCAAACCCTTGACAGGCCGTTTGATAGGGGCCCACGCCTACTTAGGTTGTGTTCCGATGGCTGATGCCTTGGAAGCTGGCGCTGATGTGGTGGTGACAGGCCGCGTTGCAGACTCTGCCTTGTTTGCTGCACCAGTTCGTCAATTCTTAAACCAAGACCCAAGCGCACTGGCCGGCGCTTTAACTGTGGGTCATTTGCTGGAGTGCGGTGGCCAGCTCACAGGCGGCAACTACGACACCTTAGGCGGCCCCAAGCCCGGCAATCCATTGTCTGCAGCAGACTTTGCCAATTTGGCTTATCCCTTGGCGCATGTGTATGCCGATGGTTCTGCCGACATTACCGTGCTTGAAGGTGCACCCGCCATTTTGGACGCACTCACATGTACCTTGCAATTGCTGTACGAGGTACACGATCCATTCAGGTACATCACGCCCGATTTGACTTTGGATTTTTCTGGCATTCGGTTTGAACAAATGGGTCCTCAGCGCATTCGCATGACAGGTGCCAAGACCTCTGGGCCACCGCCAACACTAAAGGTAGCTGGTTTTATGGAGCTGCCAGGATTTATTGCCGATTGCGAAATTGGCTTTGCAGGTACAGGTGCATATGAGCGTGCGCTGCGTGCTGCAGATACTCTGCGATTGCGTTTGTCAGATTGGTCAGATGAGCAATTGTCGATCGATCTGGTGGGTGTTAATTCTGTGCTGCGTGCAGGTTCTTTGAAAATGGCAGCGCCTGCTGAGGTTCGGGTTCATGTGTCTGCAAAGTGCATGGACGCTGACATGGCGCAGGTCATTGAGGACGAAATCTATACCTTGACTTTGTCGGGTCCTGCTGGTGGATGCAGCGTTCGAAGCGAGCGTCGCAATCGCATTGAAATTTTGGATGGGTTCATTGAACCATCGCTGGTCAAAACCAACATTCGCTGGAGCCAATCATGAGAGTTGGAGACATTGCTGTTGGCCGCGCAGGCGACAAAGGCGACATGCTTGACCTGACACTGGTCGCTCAAGATGAAGCAACTTATCAATTGCTAACCAAAGCCTTGACGACACAGGCTGTGGCCCACATGCTGAACAAAGTAGTGCCAGGCCCTGTTTTACGTTACGACTTGCCTGGCCTTAAAGCCTTGAAGTTTGTCATGCCAGAGGCCTTGCCAGGGGGTGTTTATGCCACGCTCAGGCCTGGCCTTCATTGGCAAAAGGCTGCAATATGGTTGCTGCTCGACTTGGACATTGACCCTGATACGCTGGCGTTGACTTTGACATCGACATCGACATCGACATAGGTGCTGACTTAGTTTCAGCTTTAGTCAACAAAGCCCTCTAACAAATCAACGGGATCGCCAAAGCGATTGGCCATTTCAATGACTTCAGGGTCTCGCAGAGCGCATAAGAAGCCCTGATCGATGAGTGTGTTGCTACCTGCTTTGACAGTAGCGTCTAAAGAAATCAGATCCATGTGAACCGGTGGTTCTTCCCAGTCTGGCATCACACGTCGGATGTAGTCATTGGGCTTGGCCAGGTCTATGCCAAAGTGCAAAGCGCCTGGTGAGTTGGAGCCCGCAGGATACACCGTGTGTCTGGGAGACTTGGGATTGAAGCCGCAGCCACCACCTTCAATCATTCTGCCGCCCACCAGCATGTCGCGCAAAATAATGGCTTCTTGTGAATGCCCTGTGACTTGGCTGACATACTCACCTTCAAAGTGAACGCCAATGCGCTCTTCAAAGGGTTTTGGAAATCCTACTGCCCATTGAGGGTACAAAACACCACTCATCTGGGTGGGGATCGATAAGTTATTTTTGACAGAGTTGTGGTCCCATAAATTGGGGCCATGCGTGGGCAAGTAATGAACATACGCACCATCTGATTCCGCCGTCATCAAGCCGCGCCAACGGTTGGTGGCCAGTTGATTGGTGCGCATTTCTTGGGTGAAGTGAATTTTGAAATCGCTGCCGCGCACATCAGAAAAATGCAAATCGAATTCGCCCTCTTGGGGAT
>JACCDH010798793.1_pt1 | contig 13079 bp, 10 predicted proteins | sample 7442481 | NCBI WGS metagenome assembly JACCDH01 (sample SAMN15323433, study PRJNA562643) | freshwater metagenome | isolation source: river surface water | place: USA:Blue River Watershed | collected 2017-08-15
AGGGCTATGCCATCGGCCGCCCCATGCCGGTGCTGGAGTTCGAGCGCTGGATGTACGAGTGGCCGCAGCGCGCCGCGGCCCTGCGGTCTCAGTCGTCGGCGTAAGTGGCGGCGATCTCGCGGAACTGACCCTCGATGTGCATCAGCGTGTCCAGCAGCAAGGGGTCGAAGTGGGTGCCGCGCCCTTCGGCGATGATGCTCAGCGCTTTCTCGTGGGAAAACGCCTCCTTGTACACCCGCTTGCTGATCAGCGCGTCATAGACATCCGCCAGCGCCATCAGGCGTGCTGACAGCGGAATCGCTTTCCCCGCCAGTCCTTCCGGATAACCCGAGCCGTCCCACTTCTCGTGGTGGTAATGGGCAATTTCCTTGGCCAGCTGCAGGAACTCGAACTCCACCCCCAGCGCGTGCTCTGCGCGCTCGATGGACTCCGCGCCGATGGCGGCGTGGCGCTTCATGATCTCGAATTCCTCCGGCGTGAGCCGCGCCGGCTTCAGCAGGATGTGATCGGGAATGCCGACCTTGCCGATGTCGTGCAGCGGGGCGGACACGAACAGGCGGCGGATGTAGTCGTCGGTCAGCGTGTCGCGGCAGTCGGGGTGCTCACGCAGCTGCTGCGCCAGCGCGCGCACATAGTGCTGGGTGCGGCGGATGTGATTGCCCGTCTCGTTGTCCCGCGTCTCGGCCATGGAGGAGAGCGCCAGCACGGTCACGTCCTGCACGGTCTGCAGTTCGCGCGTGCGTTCCCGCACCTGCTCCTCCAGCTCCACCGCCCGGTTGCGCAGCAGACGGCGCGAGGTCAGCAGGCTGAGCTGGGTGCGCACGCGCAGCAGCAACAGGCTGGGGTTGATCGGTTTGGCGATGTAGTCGGCGGCGCCCAGCTCCAGCCCGAGCGCCTCGTCGGTGGGCTCGTTGAGAGCGGTGACGAAGATCACCGGAATGTCCTCGCTGACCGGGTTCTCCTTGAGCTTGCGAATCACGTCATAGCCGTTCATCTCCGGCATCATCACGTCCAGCAGGATCAGGTCGGGCGGCGTGCGGTTGAACACCAGTTCCAAGGCGCGCGGGCCGCTGTTGGCCACCATCACGCGGTAATGCGGCTTGAGCAGCTCGGCCATGAGATGCAGGTTCTGGGGCACATCATCCACCACCAGCAGGCTGGGCAGCGAGTTCGTTTCAGGCATTCTCTGTCTCCTCGGTCAGTTGCTTGGCGTCGGCAAGTCGTCGGCGCAGCAGGGCCGCTGCCGTCATGAAATCGAATTGGGACAGGGCATCCGTCCACTGCGCCTGTTCCTGTGCCAGCCAGAGGGCAAGTTCGGGCTGATGTCGCTGCGCCAGCTCCACGGCCTCCAGACAGCCTTCGTCGAGCAGGTGCAGCAACTCCTCGAACGGCACCGGCTCGGACAGCGCTGCCTGCGGCGACTGTGCGCGAGCCCCGGCCACGGCCTTGGTGGCGGGCAAGGACAGTGCCAGTGCCGCACTCGGGACGTCCGGCTCCAGCGGGCGCAGCCAGGGCAGGATACGGCCCAGCAGCGTATTGGCGCTGAAGGGCTTGGCGATCAGGTCGACCATGCCGACCTCACGGCAGCGCTCACGCTCCTCGGTGCTGGCACTCGCGGACACGGCGAACAGAGGCACCTGCGCCAGCGCCGGCACCTTGCGCAGACGCCGCGCCAGGTCGATGCCGCTCTCCTGTGCCAGATACAGATCCAGCAGCACCACGTCGAAACTCTGATGGGTGGCCACGGCCTGCAGGGCGCCGTCGATGTCCTGCACGGCCACCACCGCAGCGCCTTTGCGCCCCAGGATCTCGCTCAGCACCTTCAGATGCAGGGCATCGTCATCCACCGCCAGCACCCGCCGCCCGGCCAGGGTCCCGGTCGGCACGCTCGCGGCATCGGCCGGCAGGAAGGGCTGGGTGGCCGCGGCCAGGGGCTTGCCCAGGCCCACGCGGGCGGTGAACCAGAAGCTGGCCCCCTTGTCCGGTTCGCTGAACACGCCCACCTGCCCGCCCATGAGATCGGCCAGACTCTTGACGATGGCCAGCCCCAGGCCGGTGCCGCCGAACTGGCGCGTGGTGCCGCTGGTGGCCTGGTCGAAGGGGTGAAACACCCGCGTCTGCTGCTCCTTGCTCAGGCCGATGCCGGTGTCGCTGACCTCCAGACGCAGTTCGAGTTCCTCGCCCGGAATCTGCCGGCAGGACACGCGAATACTCACTTCGCCGGCAGAGGTGAACTTGACGGCGTTGCTGAGGAAATTCACCAGCACCTGCAGCAGGCGATGACGATCCCCCAGCAGCACGCGCTGGATATCGCAGTCCAGTGCGGTGCGCAGCCGCAGACCTTTGGCCTCGATGCGCGACTTCATCATGCCGACGGCCTCGTCCAGCAGGCCCTGCACCTCGAAGGGCAGGATCTCCAGCACCAGCTTGCCGGCCTCGATCTTGCTCAGGTCGAGGATGTCGTTGATCAGCGTCATCAGCATGGAACCGGCGCCGGCGATGGCGGTCAGGTGGCGATCGCGGTCTTCCCGCGTCACCGCCTGCTGAGCCAGATAGGTCAGCCCGATGATGGAGTTGAGCGGCGTGCGGATCTCGTGGCTCATGGTGGCCAGGAACATGGACTTGGCGCGATTGGCCGCGTCGGCGTCACGCGACATGCGCATCAGGTGCGCCGTCTGTTCGTCCACCAGCTGGCTCAGCTCGTCCCGGTGCCGGGCCAGCTCCTGCTCACGTTCCACATCGGCCGTGATGTCGCGTCCGGCGCCGCGATGGCCCTGGTAGCGACCCCCGGCGTCGAACACGGGAGTGGCGCGCATCTCGTGACACAAGGTGCCCTGCGCAGTGCGGATCTCGTAGCGCTGGACGAAGGGTTTCTGCGCGGCCATGGCCAGACGGCAGGCGGTCCAGCCGCCCGCGGGCACCAGCGCCTGCAGCTCCCAGAAGGCGCGGCCCAGTGGCGCGTCCCCCAGCAGCGTCTGCATGGGGGCCGGCATGGTGAACAGGCTCAGGCGCCCCTGGCTGTCGGTTTCCCAGAACCAGTCGGTGGAAATGGCGGCAATGTCCCGAACCCGTTCCATGGCCTTGAGCCGATCGGCCTCTGCGCGCTGCCAGGGGGTGAACAGCCAGGCATCGAGCAAGGCCACCGCCATGGCGAACAACAGCACGGCTACCAGCACGAACAGCAGCATCCAGGGCAGGCGATCACGCAGCGTCATCTCGATGGTCACGCTGACATGGGTGCCCTGGGGCGTGATGAACTGCCCTGCATACTCGGTGGTGGGCCAGGGCAGTTCCTGTGCACCGATGATCATGGCGTTGTCCGCGGTGGCGATGCGCACCGAGACATGGCTGCCGAACACGTTCAGCGCGATGTTGCGCCAGACCTCCTGCTGGGCGGAATCGGCGATGGAGCGACTTTCCGCCAGCGTCGCCAGCACGCGCGAGAAGATCAGCACCTCGTCGGCCAGCACCTGATCGCGTTCCACGAACTGGCGGGCATTGAACAGCAGCGCCGGCCCGAGCAGGAAAACGGCCAGTACCGTGAGCGCCGCGAAACGGCTGAAGGCCTGCAGGCGGTCGACGGAAAACTCCTTCCTCACCGCAGCGGGCTCGCCGGACCGCGCGGGCGCAGTGGCATTGGGAAGCGAGGCGTTCGGCACCACGTGGCTGGCATCCATCTCGTTGATCGGCTGAAGAAATTCAGGCCGCCATGATGCCGCAAACGCGCGCGCGGACAGGGGATTTCTTTGTACAAGTTTGTTTCAATCGCGGGCGTTTCTCCCCGCAGCGCGACGCGCATTGGCTAGAGTGCCGGGCATTGATCCTTCGTCGAGAGTGCTGTCCATGCCTGCCACCCGCCTGCCCTTCGCCCGCCGTCTTGCCTTCACCCTGATCGCGCTGGCCTGCACCACGCCGAGCCTGGCTGCCGACCTGCAGCTGGAAGAGATCATCGTGACGGCCCGCAAGCGTCCGGAGCCGCTGCAGCAGACACCGCTCTCCGTGCTGGCCCTGGACCGCGAGCAGCTGCGCAATGGCGCCGTGAACGATCTCGGCGCACTGCGCCAGCAGGTGCCAGGCCTGCAGCTGCTGCCTCATCCCAACGCCGAGGGCACGCTGCGCGTCTACCTGCGCGGCATCGGCAACAGCGACGAGCAGCTGACCCAGGACCCGTCCGTGGCGATCTACGCCGATGGCATCTACCTGCCGCGCAGCCAGGGCCTGAGCCTGGAGCTGCTGGATCTGGAGCGCATCGAGGTGCTGCGCGGGCCCCAGGGCACGCTCTATGGCCGCAACGCCACCGGCGGCGCCATCCACTACGTGAGCCGGCGCCCCACGACCGAGGCTCTGGGCTGGGAACACAGCGTGACGGGCGGCAGTCGCGGCCTGCTGCGCCATCGCACCAGCGTGAACCTGCCGCTGGGCCCGCAGCTCGGCCTGCGAGTGGGGCGCATGACCACGCGCGAGGACGGCTTCGTGGACAACGCCGGCACCGGCGCCTCGCGCTTCGGCGACCGCGAACGGGCGGCCACTCGCGTCGACCTGCTCTGGCAGGCGCTGCCCCAGGCCAGTCTGCGCTATGTGTTCGATGACAGCCGTCTGCAGGACAGCCCCGCCTTCATCGGCCGGGTGCCGCTGGAGTCCGGCTACGAGGCCGCTCCCCGTGCCGGCAGCGCCGCCGTGCGCAACCTGCCGCTGAACTCGGCGGCCACGCGCAGCCACAGCCTCACGGCCGAGTGGACCCTGTCCCATGGCAGCACCCTGCGCAGCCTCAGCAATCTGCGCACCCTGGCCGACAGCCAGTTCCAGGATTATCACAGTGGCGTGTTCTCGCCCCTGCCCCTGCTGCGCACCACGGCGGCAGGCGAGCAGCGCCAGCGCAGTCAGGAGCTGCAGCTGGTCAGCGCGAGCGACCAGGCGCTGACCTACGTGCTCGGGGTCTACTGGTTCCTGGAGGACGCCACACGCGAGGCCGGCAATTTCACGCCGGCCAACAAGACCAACCGCCTGGTGCAGGGCCGCGACGTGCAGAATCGCTCACGCGCACTCTATGGTCAGGTGCAGTGGACGCCCGCCGCGGTGCCGGCCCTGCGCCTCGGGCTTGGCCTGCGTCGCTCCCTGGACGAGCGCCGCGCGCTGGTGGAACGCTTCGTGCAAAACACCGGCACCGGCGTGACCACGCGCAATCCGGTTCCGGGTGCGGGCCGGGCGAGCTTCGATGACACCAGCCCTGCGCTGTTCGTCAGCTGGCAGTGGTCGGCGAACACGCAGCTGCACGCTCGCGTGGAGCGCGGCTACAAGAGCGGCGGCTTCAATGTGCGCGCCAGCACCCCGGCGCGCTTCAACGAGGGCTTCGATGACGAGAGCCTGGTGTCCCGCGAACTCGGTCTGAAGTGGGACGCGCCCGATCGCCGCGCGCGCCTGGCGCTGGCCCTGTTCGACGCGAGCTACAAGGACATCCAGATCAATGTGCAGTCCGACCCCACCAACATCGTGCTCGCCGACGTGCTCAACGCCGGAAGTGCACGCATCCGGGGCGCGGAGCTGGATGCCGACCTGCTGCTCGGCGCGGCCTGGCGGCTCTACGGCCACTATGCCCACCTGCTGCCGCAGCTGGAGACGGTGCGCAATGCGCGCGGTCAGAACGTGGCCGGCCAGTATCGTTTCATGGCGGCACCGGACCAGGCGCTGACGCTGGGCGCCGAGGTGCTGCTGCCCAGCGCCGGCGTCGGCGAGCTGACGGCCTCGGTGCATCACGCGTGGCAGTCCGAGACCTATGGCAGCGCCACTTTCGACGCGGGCCGCTATGTGCTGGACGCCCGGGGCGTGACGGATGCGCGTCTGCGCTGGGCACTGGCGCGGGGCGACTACGCGCTGGAGCTGTCGCTCTGGGCGCGCAATCTGGCGGACAAGGACTACTACCTGGCGCACTTCAACGGGGGGGCGGGCACGCCGGTGCCTTCAGCCATCTGGGGCGCGCCGCGCAGTGTGGGGCTGGACCTGAGCGTGGCGTACGAGTGATACATTTTTGTACACTGCGACAGTCAACGTTTTCGCTAAGATGGCGGGCTTTTGACGACCCACTTTGCGGAGCACACCGATGTTTCAGCAGTCCCCTGCCATCCTTGCCCATGTCCTGCAGCCGGACAGCACGCTCTCCCAGCGGCTGGAGAGCCTGCACCACAATCTGCTGGACCAGGTCCCGGTGGTGGAGCGCATTGCCTGTGCGCTCTACGACAGCAGCAGCGGCGAACTGAAGACCTTCATCAACAGCAATCGCAGCGGCGTGCCGATCCAGGCCTACCACTACCCGATCAGCGCCAGCCAGTCCCTGAGCCAGATCATGCAGACCGGCAAGGCGCGGGTGATCGACCAGATCCAGCAGCAGGTCACTGCCAATGCGGAACACTCGCGCTGACTGCTGCAGCAGGGCTATCAATCGTCCTACACGGTGCCGATGTACGACGCCGCCGGCTTTCTCGGCCTGATCTTCTTCGACTCACTGCGCTCCCATGCCTTCACGGAAACCGTGCAGCGCGACCTGCTGGTGTATTCCACCCTGATCAATCTGACGGTGTCCTCGGAGCTGGCGGCGATCCAGTCCATCATCGCCTCGGCCCATGTGGCACGCGACTTCGCCAATCTGCGCGACTTCGAGACCGGCGCCCATCTGGAACGCATGGCGCAATATGCCGAGCTGATCGCGCGGGAGCTGGCCGAGCCCTTCGGCCTGTCGGACGAGAACATCGCCCACATCCGGCTCTTCGCCCCGTTGCACGACATCGGCAAGATCGGTATCCCCGACAGCATCCTGCTCAAGCCCGGCCGGCTGGAAACGCACGAACGCGAGATCATGAAGTCCCACGTGGCGCTGGGGGCGCAGATGATCGACAAGATCGTGAGCGACTTCCATCTGGCGCACATGCCCGACACGCGCATGATGCGCAACGTGGTGGCCTGCCACCATGAATTCATGGATGGCAGCGGCTACCCCGTCGGCCTGAAGGGCGAGGCGGTGCCGGTGGAAGCGCGCATCATCACCGTGTCGGACATCTTCGACGCGCTGACCAGCAAGCGGCCCTACAAGCGTGAGTGGTCCATCGAGGACGCTGCGGCGGAACTGCGCCGCATGACGGCGGACGGCAAGCTCGACGGCCGCTGCGTGGAAGCCCTGCTGCGCGACCGCGAGCGCATCCAGCGCATCATCGACACCCACGTAGATCCCGAGTGAGGATCGACGCTGTTCATCTTTCTTTAATTTTTGGTTCAAGCGCCTTTCAGGCTTGCGCATTACGCTGATCTCCACGATTCATCACAAGGAGAGAGATCATGCGCTTGATGACCAGAACCACCCTCGCCACCCTGCTCTGCGCCACCCCGGTGCTGGCCCTGGCGGCCGGGCAAGTCAGCCACGTGGACGACGCCGTGATTGACGCCCAGCACGAGGCCCTGGCGAAGAACACGGCCGGCAAGGGCTTCGGGCCGCAGTCGCCGCGCGACCTGGAATTCGCCGGCGGCGAGAACGATCGGGTGTTCGCAGCAGCGCCGCCCCACACGGCCATGAACCTGTGCAACATCCACTTCCACAAGGGCGCCGAGCATCGCGGCGGTGAGTTCACCACCTACGCGGGCAATGGCGATGGCCACGGCCATGGCACGGGCTTTCTCTACAACGGCAGCCTGAGTGCGGCGCAAAGGACACCGATCGAAGGGGAGTTCTGTGCCAGTGAACATGGGGCGCTGCAGGTGGGCGACACCATCGAGGCCCATTATGTCTTCACCACGGCGCAGGTGACCCCGGGTGCCACGCTGGGCGCCTGCCTGAACCCATCCACCGGCAATCCGCAATTGCGCGTGGAAGGCCAGGTCTACGTGCTGGCCAATGACCGCAATGCGCTGGACTTCACCGAGCTGGCGGCCCATGGCATGCGCGATGGCTATCACCAGGCGCTCAATATCCCGAGCGATACTGGCACGCCCATTCAATACGCGGGCTCCACCACGGGGCCGGCCTACAACGAGCAGGGCTCGCCGTTGCTGGTGAGCTGGAGTGTGCGGCCGCAGGTGGCCATCGTGGACATCGAGACGGTGGGAGCCTGGTGCAATGACAACGTGTTTGACGAGAAAGGCCCGCACGGCGTGCGCAACCTGGTCGAGCATCCGGAACTGCTTGCCCCTATTCAGTGACGCGCAGGCGGTAACCGTTGCCCCGCAGGGTCTGGATCATGGATTCACCCTGCGGGTCATCGATCTTCTGACGCAAGCGGCTGACGTAGACGTCGACGATATTGGTCAGCGGGTCCGACTGACTGTCCCACACCCGGTTGAGGATGCGCTCGCGAGAGAGCACCTTGCCCGGATTCTCCAGGAAATACAGCAGCAGATCGAACTCCAGGCGCGTGAGCACCAGCTCTTCGTCGCCGCGATAGGCGAGGCGATTCTCGCGCTCCACGCGCACGCGACCCACCTGCAGTGGCGCCTCTTCGGGCCGCCCTCGGGAACCGGCTCGCCGGGCCAGGGACTCGATACGCGCCAGCAGTTCCTCGAAATCGAAGGGCTTGCACAGGTAGTCATCTGCACCGCGCTTCAAGCCCGCCACCCGCTCGCTCACTTCGTCCAGCGCGCTGAGCAACAAGACCATGGCACCAGGGGCCGCGCGGCGCAGATCCGGCAGCAGGGCCAGGCTGTCGTCGTCACCGAACATGCGATCCAGAATGATCACGTCGGGCTGCTGCTGGCGCGCGAGCACGCTGAGTTCGTGCAGCTGGGTGGTGCTGGTGCATTCGTGTCCTTCGGCGCGCAGGCCGCGGGTGAGGAAATTGAGCAGGGCGCGCTCGTCATCGGCCAGCAGGAGGTTCATGCCACAGCCCTCGGCAGCCAGACGGTGAACACCGAGCCTTCCCCCACGATGGATTCCACGGCGATCTCGCCGCCGTGAGCCTCGATGATGGTGCGCGCGATGGCAAGCCCCAGGCCCGCCCCGTCGCCGCGCCGGTTCAGGCGCACGAAGCGTTCGAAGATCGGCCCGATGTCGCCCGGGGCGATGCCCACGCCTTCGTCGCGCAGCGCCAGGCCGATGCGCGTCGGCGTGGCCGTCACTGTCAGCGTGATGGCGCTGCCCGGCGCGGAATACTTGATGGCATTGTCGATGAGAATGGCCAGCACCTGGCCCAGACGCTGCAGATCGGCTTCCACGCTCAGCGGCGCCGCACCGGGCGGCGGCACCAGTGCGAAGCGATGGGTGTGGGCAAGCCGGCGCCAGGCCTCGGCCTGTTCCTGCAGCCAGAGCCGCAGGTCGCAGGGAGCCATGTCCAGGGTGAGCTGACTGATCTCGGCGCGGGCCAGCAACAGCAGATCGTCCACCAGCCGACTCAGGCCCACGGCCTGGCCGAGGATGCTCTGCAACGTCTCGCGGTAGGCCTCGCTGTCGCTGGCACTCTGCCGCAGGGTGACCTGGGCCTCGCCGCGAATCACCGTCAGCGGGGTGCGCAGCTCGTGGCTCAGATCGGCCAGGAACTGGCGCCGGCGCGAGTCCACCGAGGTGAGGCGCTGGTTGGCTTCCGTCAGCTCACGCGTGCGCTGTGCCACCGCGAATTCCAGCTGGCGCAGCGATTCCTCGGCCTTGGACTCGTGTTCCGAGAGTTGCCGGGCCATGGAGTTGAAGGCCACCACGATCTGCTGGAACTCGCGGTCGAGGGTTTCCGGCAGGCGGTGCGTGTACTGCCCCAAGGCAATGGCTTCGGCGCCATAGCGGATGGCATCAAGCGGCTTGTAGAGCTGATTGAGCAGCCAGGTGCAGGCCAGCACCACCAAGGGAATGCTGAGCAGCACGAAGGCCACGGTGAACCAGACGATGGCGGTATTGAGCGTGTCGATGCGGGCATTGATGCTCGCCACCACGGTGCTCTGCCGGCGCACGGCGGCGTCGATGGCCTCGCGGAACTGATTGTCGATGGTCACTTCCAGCAGGCGCTGCACGCGGCCCTGGGCGCTGAGCGGCGCCGAATCCTCGCTGGCCACGATGGCGCGGAACTCGGCGATGATGCCTTCGAGCAGGCGGGCCAGATCTTCGGTGTCTTCCACACTGCCCTGGGTGACTTCCTCGCCCAGGGCCTCGCGCTGCTGCAGCTCCAGCGTGCGGATGCGTGCCAGCGAGGCCTCGATCTGGGTTTCCTTGTTGCGCACATCCGCCTGGTTGGCATTGCGGCCGAAAATCAGCTCGTCGGTCAGCTGCTTGAACAGGCGGTAGGAGACGCTGGAAAGCGTCAGGTGCTCCCCGAGCAGGGACTGGGCCATGGTGGTCTGCTCCAGGTTCTGCCGGGTGATCTGTGCTGCGATTGCGGTGGCAATCAAGGTCACGATCAGCGCCCCGGCGAAGCTGGTGGCAAAGAAATACAGCTTGCGCTTGTACATCGCGGACTCCCGTCCCGGCCTCAGAGTCTCAAGAGACCCTGCCTCCCCCCGGCTTATTCCCCGTAGAGGAAGGAGAAACCGTATTCCTGCGCGCGTGTCGCGGCGATCACCCCGGCGGGCACGAGATGAGCGTTGGGGATCAGATTGGCCGACAACTCGGCAAACACCGCTTCCGGCGTCTGGCCTGTGGCGGTGGCGATGCCGCCGGCCTGACGCCGGGTGGCGCGGCCGCAGACGGCGAAGTGCGCGCCCTTCTCCAGCACGGACGGGATGGAGTGCTGACCGTTGGTGGGCAGCGGCACCATCATCGGGTTGCTGGTGGGCACCGGGTCGGCGTTGCGCATCAGCAGATTGCCGTACTTGGCCCAGATGGCATCATTGAAGCCATAGGGCGTGGACAGGTGACGGAAGCACACCACCAGGGCGTAGTCGGAAGTCTGGCCCTCGTATTCGCTGACATGAGTGTCGAGGATATTGCCCGCGGCCCACAGGGCGCTGCCGCCACCGGTCATGGTGGAGGAATCCACGAACACCTTGTGCATGCCGTCGAGTTCGGCCAGCCAGGCGTCCTTGGGGTGCGGGGCGCGGGCGCTGCCATTCTGGGCCAGAGCAGGGCGAGTGCCGGCTGCCAGGCCGGCCACGGCGGCCACACTCATGCCGGTGAGCAGGGCGCGACGGCCCAGCATGCTTTCGTCGATCTCGTTGTTCATCGTGTCTCTCCTGTCAGTGTTGCGGAATGATGGTTTGCAAACGGGAGGCTTGCGGGGGGTGCGTCGTCGTGCAGCGCCTCAAGGCGCACGTTTTCTCCCACTCCCATGGACTGCAGGAAGTGGCCTTGTGTGGGGTTGACCCGCAGGTGCAGGGTCTGCCCGCGCCGGCTCATCTGCACGGCCTCGCGGGCGAAGAAGTCCACCGCCGACTGATCGATGTGGGTAGCGTACTGCAAGTCCACGGTCAGGTCGCCCTGCGCATGGCGATGGAAGGCCTCGGACAGGGCCTCCATCGAGGCATAGAACAAGGCGCCGCGCACGCTCAACACCGTGCCGGCCGACGTGCGTTCCTCGCGCAGTTCCAGCCGGCTGATGTTGAGCAGGAAGGCCGTCACCGACAGCACCACGGCCACGGTCACGCCGGCGGCCAGGCCGAAGAACACGATGCACAGGAAGGTGGCCAGGTAGATGATCAGCTCGGAGCGCACCCGCGCATAGTGCTGCACATCGCTCCACTTGATCATGTTGGCGCCCACGATGAACAGCGTGCCGGCCAGCGCGGCCATGGGCATCCAGGTCAGCACCGGCCCCAGCAGACTCACCAGCAACAACACGAACACCGAGGCCGCCAGCGTGGACAGCGGCGTGGTGGCCCCGAGGCTCTGATTGGCCTTGGTACGGTTGAAGCTGCCGGCGCCGGCGAAGGCCGAGAAGAACGGGGCCAGCAAGTTCGCCACGCCCTGGGCGTAGACTTCCTTGTCGAGGTTGATGTCCTGCGCGGTCTCCATCTTCAGTTCGCGCACGATTACCAGCGACTGGGCCAGCCCGATGACGGCGATGGTCACCGCGTAGGGGATCAGGCTGACGCTGATCATCAGGTATTCCATGGTGAACGTGGGCACGCGCCAGGGCAGCCACTCGATGGGCATGCGTCCCAGGTATTCCAGCTCCGTCACCGGCTGCGGCCAGATGAACGCCACGACCAGCCCGGCGACATAGCCCGCCGCCACGGCAATCAACAGGTGATAGCGCGGGGAATGCTCGCGCCCCAGATAGCCGGCCGTGATGGTGACCAGGGCGATGCTCAGGCTGTACGGGCTGACGAGATCGACGGCGTCACTCAGGATGACGTAGAGCTTCTCGTAAAAGAACGTGGTCTGGAACGAGGACAGGCCCAGCAGGCTGTCAAGCGAACTCATGACGATGAGGAAGCCGGCCCCCGCCGAGATGCCCGAGATGGCGGCCGGCGAGATGTACTGGAACAGCCGCCCGGCCCGCAGCAGCCAGAACAGCAGCTGCACGATGCCTACCATCAGGCACAGCAGGAACACGAAATCCACATAGACGGGACTGCCGCGCCCGGCCAGCGGCAGCACAGCCGCGCCAATCAGGATGGCCACGGCGGTATTGGGCCCGCTCATCATGGAGGAGCTGCCCAGCAGGCTGGCGAACAGGGTGACGAAGATGGCGCAGTAAAGGCCGTATTCCGGCTGCATGCCGGCCAGCCAGGCGAAGTTGATGCCCTGAGGAATCACCAGCACGGCGCCGACGAAGCCGGCGAAGATCTCGGTGCGCCAGTGCGTGAGACGGTGCCGCCAGGCGAGGTCGGGAAGCGCCTCCCGCACGAGCTGCCTGGCGACGCGGACGATCATGGCAGCACCGCTTCCAGCAGCTTCAGGAAGCGGCTTTCACGCGGGTCGGCCGGTCGGATCTGCAGGTTGATGTAGGCGGCCACATCCAGGGCCTGCTGTTGCGTGAGACTGCGCCCCTGCCCCAGCGGCATATTGGCCCAGATGAAGCCGGCGGCGGTCTCGATGCCGTGCATGCCGGCGCCGCGATTGAAGGACTCCAGCCCCCACACGGGCGGCGCCACGCCCACGCCCTGACCCTGCTCGCCATGACAGCTGGCGCACTGCTGCAGGTAGACCAGGCGGCCGCTGGCCGGGTTAGGGTCGTAAC
>JACCDH010987897.1_pt1 | contig 13079 bp, 10 predicted proteins | sample 7442481 | NCBI WGS metagenome assembly JACCDH01 (sample SAMN15323433, study PRJNA562643) | freshwater metagenome | isolation source: river surface water | place: USA:Blue River Watershed | collected 2017-08-15
ACGCCCAAGCCTGTCAAGGCGGCTTGACCCGATGTGATGCCGTTCACCACATCTACATCAATGCCTGCTTGGCGCAAGTTCTCGACCTCTTCGCCTCCCCGGCCAAAAATGAAGGGGTCTCCTCCCTTGAGGCGTACGACATGCTCGCCTTCAAGGACCGCAGAGATCATCAGTTTGTCAATAAAGGCCTGCGGCGTACTCTTGCAGCCGCCACGCTTACCTACATGCACGATACGGGCTTTTGGTGACGCGTGTTCTAGTACAGCATCATTCACCAGATCATCTACCAGCAGCACGGTGGCACTGGCAATGGCTTTGACCGCTTTGAGGGTCAGCAGTTCAGGATCGCCAGGACCTGCACCTACCAGGGTGCAGCGGCCTTTGATGGGTGTGTTCACGGGTTCACCTCGTACAAAATATGTTGAACTTGCAGCGCAATCGCCTCTGGCACGGGCAGCAGGCCTTGCAGCACATGCTCGGTGTAAAGAGCAGTCGCAGCAGCGTCGGTCGAGGGCAGTTCGGGTAATTGCACCAGCGATCCTTCTTTGTGATCTTGAACACGACGAATCTGACCGTCTTTGAAAACGTCTATGGCCGGTGTGCGTCGGGCATCGGCTACAGGCTCGCCCTCGGTGCCGCGCAGCAGCAGGGCGTGCTGGCCCGTCAAGGAGAAGGTGGCCGACATCGACAACAAATATTCGGGGTGGGTGTAACTGCTGACCACCAGTGCAGGACCATTGCAGGGATTCATCAGTTTCACCAAACTGTGAGCAGTGTTGCGCAGCCCTACGGTGCGTCGCACAGCCAGCAAACGGTCCAGCCCGGGTAGCAATACGCGTGTGGGCACGAACTGCACTTGTCCAGCCGTCGCACTGCCCACTTGCTCTACCGCGTAGACGCCAAGGTGCGCAAATACAGCTTGGCTACTCACGCGTTTGTCCTCGGTGGCCTCGCCGTGCACGACCACGGCCGCACCTTCGCGAGCCAAAAGCAATGCCAAAAGGGGTGTGAGTACCGGTAACTTGCGAGCGCCGTTGTAGCTCGGCAGCACCACGGTGCGCGTTTGACGGTTGTCCACCTTGTTCAGACGCCCGTGGACAGCATCCAGAAATCCAGCCATTTCCTCAGGTGTTTCACCCTTGATGCGCATGGCGATGCAAAACGCTCCAAGTTCAAGGTCGCTGACCTGCTGGTCGATGATCTGTCCCATGAGGTCTGCCGCTTGTGTACGCCCGATCGAGCGTGCGCCATCCTTACCTCGTCCAATGTCCTTGATGTAGTGACTGATTCCCATGATTTCAATTGTTAAGAAATTCAGCTAGGTGTTTGTTCGATGGGTATTTGAGCTTAAGTTCGGGCCAGAACCGTCACCCGTCTTGTGATCTGGCGCAACTCGGGCACGCATGATCCGCAATGTGTGCCGCAGTGCAATTGGCTTTGCAGCCCAGCCAAGCGCTCGTCTTCGCTACCACTCAGGTTTTGTAAGCAACCGGCAATCGCGTCCTCGCGCAAATTCAGGCAACTGCACACCTGACGGCTAACTGGTGCGGTTCCGTCCATCGGTGCGTCTGAGGCAACCAACCACTGGCGAGCAGACCAGTTGAGTGGTGTGGATTCTTGCAGTAAGGTTTTGAGCCAGCGGGCTGAGCGGCTGTCACCAGCAATCAAAAAGCCTTGCAGTCTGCGCAGACTGTTTGTATCTGCTGCCGTCAACCGTACCGAGCGACGTTGAACTCGCATTGCATCCTTGTAGTGGAGGGTAGTTGTATCGTTCAGGTCCAGGGCTTCAGCCACCGTTTGCAGCAAGAGGTTGTCAGCCGGTACTCGGCAGGCTGCACGCAACAGCAAACCTGTGCGAGGAGCTTGATCGGCCAGTGCAGCCGATGCATCTGTGAATGGCACTAAGTAAGCAAAGTCAAAATGTAGAAGCAATTTTTGCAATTGTTGGCGCACCGTCCACACCTTGTCGGATGGCAGCCAAGCCATGCCCATCAACTGCCAAGTGGCGTCGGCCGATAGGTCAGCACGGATGATCTGTACTGCCGCATGTTTGAGTTCGGGTTGTTTAGACGTTGGACAGTAACTAGAGGTTGTCAGCACGTTGACACCAAAACCAGCCTCGCCCTTCGCATCACGCCCACTCAGCACCTCGGAGCCCCAATGCATGGCGATGAAGGACTGCATGGGAGCGACCTGTGCGCTGACCTGCACTGGTAATACCAGAGCCCCGCGCTTGCTGCGTACCTGAACCAGTTCGTCGTTTGACCAGCCCATGCGCTTGGCGTCTTGAGGATTGACCTGCACGCAGGGCTCGGAACTGTGGGCGTAAAGGCGGCCAGCAGTGCCCGTGCGGGTCATGCCGTGCCACTGGTCACGCAAACGGCCAGTGGTCAATGAAAACGGAAACTGCGAAACACGTTCTTCGGACACTGGCTGCCAAGCTACAACTGCAAAACGGGCGCGGCCATCGGGCGTCGGGAACCGGCCATCGGCGTAGAGGCGCGCTTGCCCGGATTTCGCCCCCTCGGGCAGTGGCCATTGCGCGGGGCCTTGGGATTCCAGTCGGTTGTAGCTCAGCCCGGTGATGTCTAGGTCGCGGCCACGGGTGCTCTCGCGGTGTTCATTCCAGACCGCCTCGGGTATGGGGTAGTCCAACAGATGGGCGTCTTGGGGGCGGCCCAACAAAGTGACAAGTCGCTTGCCCAAGTCTGCTGCAATCACCCAATCTGCGCGTGCCTCGCCCGGTGCGGCTACGGCGGCGCGTACCCGGGTGATGCGTCGCTCGCTATTGGTCACAGTGCCTTCTTTTTCTCCCCAAGTGGTCGCGGGTAACAGCAGATCAGCGTAATCACAGGTAGCGGCAGTGGCAAATGCTTCCTGCACCACTACGAACTCGGCGCGTTGCAGGGCGCGGCGAACCGTTTTTTGATCGGGCATGGATTGCGCGGGATTGGTGCACGCGATCCACAACGCCTTGATCTGTCCGTCGGCAGCAGCTTCGAACATCTCTACCGCTGTCAGGCCTGGCTTGGCGGGTACATCGGCCACCCCCCAGAGCGAAGCAACTTCTGCGCGATGCTGTGAGTTCGCCAAATCGCGGTGCGCCGACATCAAGTTAGCCATACCGCCGACTTCCCTCCCGCCCATGGCGTTGGGCTGACCCGTCAAGGACAGCGGTCCAGCACCGGGGCGGCCGATTTGTTGAGTGGCCAGGTGCAAGTTGATCAAGGCGGCATTTTTGGCCGTGCCGTTGCTCGACTGGTTCAGGCCCTGGCAATACAGGCTGAGGGTCGGGCTGCGCTTACTACCGCCTTCTTGAATGCCTGCAAACCAGCGGGCTGCGGTGTAAAGATCAGCCTCAAGCACGCCACAAATCTGTGCGACGTGCGCAGGCGTATGGTCGGCCACCATTGCTTGCAAAGCTTCAAAGCCACTGGTGTGCGCTGCAATGTAGGCACTTTGCGTCCAGCCTTGGGCCAGCATGATGTGAAGTAGCCCGTGGAAGAGCATCACATCGGTGCCTGGTTGGATGGCCAGATGCAAGTCAGCCATGTCAGCTGTATCCGTACGGCGCGGGTCAACCACGACCATCTTGAGCGCAGGGTTAGCGCGTTTGGCGTCTTCGATACGACGAAACAAAATCGGATGTGCCCAGGCCGCATTGCTGCCCGCAATGAACAGGCACTGCGCTTGGGCAATGTCCTCGTAGCAAGCGGGCGGAGCGTCGGCCCCTAAAGTCATCTTGTAACCCGCTACAGCGCTGCTCATACACAGGCGCGAATTGCTGTCGATGTTGTTGGTGCCCAAGAGGCCTTTGGCCAGCTTGTTGAAAACGTAATAGTCTTCGGTGAGGAGCTGACCTGATATGTAAAAGCCCAGAGCGTCAGGCCCATGGTTTTGCACGATGGCGGCAAGGCGCTGGCTGGCCATGTCCATGGCCGCGTCCCAGCCCAAGGCTTGCGGCTCTTGAGCACGCGACGACCGCCATTGGGGTGTGAGCAGCCGGTTTTGCGCTGTGACTTGCGGTGCTGCTGTCAAATGCAGCGACTGGCCTTTGGTGCACAAACGACCGAAGTTTGCCGGGTGATCTGGGTCGCCCCGTACACCAGTGATCTGCACACCCCGAGATTCGATCACCACACCGCAGCCCACGCCACAGTAGGGGCAGGTTGATTTGGTTTCTCGAGTAATGGGAATCATGGTCGAGAAATCAAGCTGGATTTATTTTGCGCAAAACAGGGCCTGCAACAGGCCGTGTCAGTTCTGTGGCGTGGGTGAGTAATTCATCGGCCTTAAGAAACACCATGCCGTTGTCAACCTTCACTTCAAAGCGCGGCGTGCAGCCTTCGTCGGGTGCTTGTGCTTGGCCGTCGCAAAGACCAATCGTCCAGTTGTGCAGCGGGCAGGCCACGCTGGTACCGAACACAATGCCTTGCGACAAAGGGCCACCCTTGTGAGGACAGCGGTCGAGCAAGGCGAACACCTCGTTGGCATCATTACGGAACACGGCAACGTCGATGCCTTGGTCACGTGCTACGCGGCGCGAGCCCAGCACAGGGATGTCTTCCACCCGGCAAATTTCTTTCCATGCAGTCATGGGGGGTCCTTGTCTAGTGTCAGGCTGGCGTGAGTGGCTCGAATTGGCGGGTGTCCACCTTGGCCTCTTGCAATTCGAACCAGGGATCTGGCTCTCCTTCGAGTGCCGCTTGCAATTTGGCCCATAAGGCTTGACGCAAGGCTTCATCTTCAAGAATCTTCTTCTTCACGTAGTCAAGGCCCACACGGTTGATGTAGTGCACTGTGCGCTCCAGATACCAACCTTCTTCCCGGTACAGCTGCATGAAAGCACCGGTGTACTCAAGCACCTCTTCGGCAGTCTTGAGCTTGGTGAAGAAATGCGCCACTTCTGTCTTGATGCCACCGTTGCCACCGACATACATTTCCCAGCCGCTGTCGACACCAATGATGCCGACGTCTTTGATGCCTGCTTCGGCACAGTTGCGCGGGCAACCTGACACGGCGAACTTGACCTTGTGAGGCGCGTACATGCGCCACATGGCTTTTTCGAGGTCCTTGCCCATCTGGGTACTGTCTTGAGTACCCATACGGCACCACTCACTGCCCACGCATGTTTTCACTGTTCGAAGTGCTTTGGCATAAGCGTGGCCGCAAGGCATGCCGATGTCTTTCCACACATCGACCAGATCTTCTTTTTTAACGCCCAGTAAGTCGATGCGCTGACCACCTGTGACCTTGACGGTAGGGATCTGGTACTTATCCACCACATCGGCAATGCGTCGCAATTCGGCAGCGGTGGTCTCACCTGCCCACATGCGCGGTATCACACTGTAGGTGCCATCTTTCTGAATGTTGGCATGGCTGCGTTCATTGATGAAACGACTTTGTGGATCATCTTGCGCCTCTTTAGGCCAAGTGCTGATCAAGTAATAGTTAACTGCTGGACGGCAACTTGCGCAGCCGTTAGGAGTGCGCCAGTTCATGAATTTGAAAACACCGCCTACAGTGAGCAATTTTTGTTCACGGATGGTGTCGCGCACCGCCTGGTGGCCGTGCTCAGTGCAGCCGCACATGGGCTTGAGCTTGGGCGTGGCTGAATAGTCACCGCCGGCAGTGAACATCAAAATTTGTTCGACAAGTCCGGTGCACGAGCCGCAACTTGCACTAGCCTTGGTTTGTTTGCGAACTTCGTCCAGTGTAAAAAGGCCCTTGTCTTTGATAGCCTTGCAGATCGCGCCTTTGGTTACGCCGTTGCAGCCGCAGACCTCGTCTGTGTCGGCCATGACAGCGGCTTTACTTTGGCCCTGATGGCCGACATCTCCGATGTTGGACTCACCAAACATCAGCTTGTCACGGATGTCGGCCACGCTGCGGCCGTCACGCAGCAGCTTGAAATACCAGCTACCGTCGACAGTGTCGCCGTACAGACACGCTCCCACCAATTGGTCACCCTTGAGCACCAGTTTTTTGTAGACGCCGCCTGCCGGGTCGCTCATCACGATCTCTTCAAATCCGTCGCCTCCCATGAAGTCGCCAGCGCTGAACAAATCAATGCCTGTCACTTTGAGCTTGGTGGAGGTCAAAGAGCCCGTATAGCGGCCAATGCCGAACTCGGCCAAATGGTTGGCCAGCACTTTGCCTTGTTCAAACAGAGGAGCTACCAGGCCATAGGCGATACCACGGTGCGCCGCACATTCGCCCACGGCCCAGATTCTCGGGTCCGTCACGGTTTGCAGGGTATCGCTGACCACGATGCCACGGTTGACATGCAAGCCCATCTTCTCAGCCAGTGCCGTGTTGGGACGAATGCCCACGGCCATGACCACCAGGTCTGCATTCAGTTGCGTGCCGTCTTTGAATTCAACTTGACTTACGCGGCCGCTGTCGTTGCCGACCAACGCAGCCGTTTGCGCGCTCATGCGGAACTCCATACCGCGCGCTTCAAGTGATGTTTGAAGCATTTGAGCGGCCACCTTGTCGAGCTGACGCTCCATCAGCCATTCGCTCACATGCACCACGGTGACTTGCATGCCACGCTTGATCAGACCGTTAGCCGCTTCCAAGCCAAGCAGGCCGCCACCAATCACCACCGCATGCTTGTATTGCGTGGCCGCATCGATCATGGCTTGTGTGTCGGCGATATCGCGGTAAGCCAGCACACCTTGCAGGTCTTTGCCGGGTAGAGGCAGTATGAAAGGGTTGGAGCCAGTGGCCATGATCAAGCGGTCATAAGCAGCGGTGACCTTTTCGCCTTGCGCGTTTTCTGCGCTTACGGTTCGCTGGACCCGGTCCACTTCGGTGACTTTCCATCCCGCGTGAAGCTGGATGCCGTTGTCGGTGTACCAAGCCCAATCGTTGAGCACGATTTCATCTAGCGTTTGCTCACCTGCCAGTACGGGCGACAACAAGATGCGGTTGTAGTTGGGGTGAGGCTCGGCACCGAACACGGTGATATCGTACAAATCGGGGGCCAGCTTGATCAGCTCCTCGATGGCCCGGACACCAGCCATGCCGTTGCCGATCATGACCAGTTTCATTTTTTCTTTGTTGTTGACGCGCATGTCCATGGTCTTGTCCTTAGGCTGTCTTTTCCACATGCGCCTGGCGTGTGTAGAGGAAATCGATCACCGCCTTGCGGTAGCGCTGGTATTCAGCGCTTTCGGCCAATTCCACGCGCTGACGCGGACGGGGCAAGTCCACCCGCAATACCTCACCAATCGTGGCAGCGGGTCCGTTTGTCATCATCACGATCTTGTCGGACAACAGCACGGCTTCGTCCACGTCGTGCGTCACCATGACCACCGTGCTTTGGGTACGGGCCACGATCTCCAGCAGTTCGTCTTGCAGTTTGGCGCGGGTCAGGGCGTCCAGCGCTCCAAAGGGCTCGTCCATCAACAGCACTTTGGGCTCCAAGGCCAGCGCTCGGGCAATGCCCACCCGCTGCTTCATGCCGCCTGAGATTTCGCCTGGACGTTTTTGTGCAGCGTGGGTCAGACCCACCATGTCCAAAGCTGCATCGGTGCGCGCCTTGAGTTTTGCCTTGGCTTCGGTCTTCCCGAACACCCGCTCGATGCCCAAGTAAACGTTGTCAAAGCAAGTGAGCCACGGCAACAGTGAATGGTTTTGGAACACCACCGCGCGCTCTGGGCCTGGGCCTGCAATTTCACGGTTAGCGCAGAGCAGGACTCCGGCCGTGGGGGTGGTCAGGCCAGCGATCAGGTTGAGTAAGGTGGATTTGCCGCAACCGGAGTGGCCAATCAGGGCCACGAACTCGCCCTTGGCGATATCCAGGTCGATGTCCCGTAGCGCCGGAAACAATCCTTTGTTGGTTTTGAAGGTCTGCTCAACGCCCTGAATCTGGATGTATTTGCTGTCATGGTTCATGATTTGACGTCCTCAAATGTGAAGGCCGTAGCGATCCGGATCAGTGCCAACTCCAAGATCAAGCCCACCAAACCGATCACAAATATGGCGATGATGATGTTTTTAACGTTCAAGTTGTTCCATTCGTCCCAGACCCAAAAGCCAATGCCCACACCGCCCGTGAGCATTTCGGCAGCCACGATCACCAACCAAGCGGTGCCCACAGCCAAGCGAACGCCAGTCAGCATGTACGGCAAAACAGCAGGAAAGAGAATTTTGGTGGCAATCTTCCATTCAGACAGATTCAGTACCCGCGCCACATTCAGATAATCCTGCGGCACTCGCTGCACGCCCACGGCCGTATTGATGATCATGGGCCAGATGGAGCAGATGAAAATCGTCCAGATGGCCGCCGGGTTGGCACCTTTGAACACCAGCAAACCAATGGGTAGCCATGCCAGTGGCGATACCGGACGCAGCAAGCTGATGAGCGGATTGAACATGCGCGAGAGGAAGGTAAAGCGTCCAATCACAAAGCCCGCCGGGATACCGACTAGAGCGGCCAACCCAAATCCCACAGCCACTCTTTCAAGCGACATGAGCACGTTCCATCCCACACCTTGGTCGTTGGGACCTTTTCGGTAAAAAGGATCGCTGAAGATGTCTATGGCTTGCACACCCGTTTCATAAGGGCTAGGAATGCTGCCCCTAGTTGTGATGGATACCAGTCCCCAAATACCGATCAAGAGTCCCAGCCCCATGAACGGTGGCATCACTGCCATCCAGAAGTTGTGCCATTGGCGAGCCCGTTGTATTTGCGTAGCAGCCTTTGCTGTGGCTGCCGCAAGCTCTGCGGCAGTCGCAGGGACTCGTTTGACGGGGACGGTCTTGCCCCCAGTGGGTGAGTGGAAAACAGCGCTGACCATTGGGTTTTCCTTCACGCCTTGATTTTAAAACCGTCTGCGTACTTCTTGGGGTCTTTGCCGTCCCAGACCACGCCATCGATCCCTTTGTGACTGCGCATGTCACTTTTGGGGATAGACGCTTTGGCGGCCGTTGCAGCTTCTTTGTACAACGCGATGTGGTTGATTTGTTTGGCCACACCCAAGTAATCGGGATGCTCTTTGAGCAGGCCCCAACGTTTGTGCTGAGTCATGAACCACATGCCGTCAGACAGGTAGGGGAAGTTCACCGTACCTTCGTTGAAGAACTTCATGTGGTTCGGGTCGTCCCAGGTTTTGCCCATGCCGTTTTGGTAGCGGCCCAAGATGCGCTGGTTGATCGCATCAACACCCGTATTGACATAGGACTTGTCGGCCACGGTTTCGGCCATCTTGAGTTTGTTTTGCAAACTCGCATCGATCCACTGACCTGCTTCGATGATGGCGGCTGTCACAGCTCGAGCCGTATTCGGGTATTTCTTGACGAACTCGGCGGTAGTGCCCAGTACTTTTTCGGGGTGGTCTTTCCAGATGTCTTGCGTGGTGGCTGCTGTCACCCCAATGCCGTCCATGATGGCGCGGTGGTTCCAGGGCTCACCTACGCAGTAGCCGTCCATGTTGCCCACACGCATGTTGGCCACCATTTGTGGTGGGGGCACGGTGATGACTTTGGCGTCTTTCATTGGGTTGATGCCGTAGGTCGCCAACCAGTAGTAAAGCCACATGGCGTGCGTGCCGGTGGGGAAGGTCTGTGCAAAGGTGTACTCACGCTTTTCACTGGCCATCAGTTTGGCCAAGCCTGCGCCATCGACGGCGCCCTTGTCGGCCAATTTCTTGGACAATGTGATGGCCTGGCCGTTGTGGTTCAGGTTCATCAAAATGGCCATGTCTTTTTTGGGCCCTGACAAACCCAAATGCACGCCATAAACCAAACCGTACAACACATGGGCAAAGTCGAGCTCACCGTTGACCATCTTGTCGCGCACACCGGCCCAACTCGCTTCCTTGCTCAGCACAAACTTCACACCATGCTTGACATCCAACCCTAAAACTGAGGCCATGACGACGCTGGCGCAATCCGTTAGTGGGATGAAACCGATCTTCACTTCTTTCTTCTCTGGCGCGTCCGAGCCAGCGGCATAAACCACCGTTCGCAAAGCGGGCGACACGCCTGCTGCACCTACAGCGGCTGCCTGCAAAACAGTGCGGCGGTTAAAACTGGTTTTCAGAATGTCGATCATGGCAAAGCTCCTGGTGAGGTTTTGAAAACAAAAAAGGCGTCCTCATGCCATCGGCGCCTGCTGTGCAGAGCGCGAACGCATGGGGACGCCTTTGTCCAATGTGAGTTCACCCGCCGTTGGGTTAACTCACGTGTGACCTTCGTTGGTCTTGGGTCAGATAATGCAAGCCGCGTGCCAAGGTTTTATTGGTCTAAAAGCCCTAAAGTCGATTGATTTTTCAGTTTGGGCACCGATGAGGAGCATTGGTATGCACCAATTTGGCGTAAGCCTCATCCCAGCAACTCGGCCATCTCTAACATTTGCTGCGCGATTTCGGCCAGCTTCACGCCTTTGTTCATGGCCGCTTTGCGCATGCGGGCATAGGCAGCCTGTTCGTTCAGGCCTTGGCGTTGCATCAACAAGCCCTTTGCGCGGTCAATGAGCTTCCTATCGCTCAGTTCTAACCGGGCGCTGTCAAGTTCGGCCAGTAAAGCCTGCTCGTGCTTGAAGCGGGCTAGCGCTATCGTCAGGATCGGGTGTATCCGCTCCGGTGACAGACCGGCGACGATGTAGGCTGTCACACCTGCAGCTACAGCTTCATTCATGGGACGCGTGTCGCTGTCATTTGTGAACATCACAATGGGACGGCGCTCGTCGCGCGTGGCCATGACCACATGCTCCAGCGCATCTCGGGCGTCGCTTTCGGCATCAACGATCACCATGTCGGCTTGCAGCTGAGCCAACCGTTCAGTCAAAAATACATCAGCAGGCAAGGTGGCCACCAGGTTATAGCCCGCTTCGAGCAGGCCAATTCGCAGAAGCCGTGAACGCTCTTCAATGGCCTGCGCCTGCTCATCACCTTCTGACACCAAAGCTGGATCAGAAATGATTACAACAATTCTTAAAGCTTCAACCATGCTCTTTTCGCTGCAATAAACATGCCGACTCAGGCATTACAAGCTGTCTTATTGGAGTCTTATTCGACGGCACGGCTCTTGCTGAAAACTTTCAGGTCAAAGTTGACGGTAGCAAGTGTTGGTGAAAATGAATTGCAAAACGATGAAAAATACAGAGTTTCAGTTATCGATCAGTGAGCTGATGTGTATGCGCCGAACCGTACTGCCCAAGAGGCTGGTTTTGCCTGGGCCAGATGGCAATCAATTGCAAGCCTTGTTAGCAGCAGCAGCTACAGGTCCAGATCATGATCTGTTATCACCTTGGCGCTTAGTGCTCATTCCAGATGAGCACCGCAAATCATTGGGGCTCATATTTGCGGAAGCCCTGAGCGAAAGGGAGATAAATATCTCAACGGAAAGAATGTCACTTTGTCAGGAGAAAGCGCAGCGCGCGCCAATGTTACTTTTGCTGATAGTAGATTTTGAAAAAGGTGATCAGAAGATTGATCTCATGGAACGCCTTATTTCTGCTGGGTGTGCTTTACAAAATATGCTTTTATTGGCTACAGCCATGGGGTATGGCTCTGCACTGACCAGTGGCAAGGCACTGAGATCAAAAGCACTGCGTGAGGGGTTTGGATTGAAAGAGGGTGAACAAGCTGTTTGCTTTTTGAGTATCGGAACCGTGCTTACTCAAGCGCCTGAAAAACCTCGGAAAAAAACTCTTGAGTTCTATAGCGTGTGGACATCCCGCGCATTAGACAGTCAAAGCACCACTTAAAGTCAGCTGTTGCGGACAAAGATCACAACCGCAATTTGAGTTTTCGTTGGGAGGCCATAACACAGGTTATTTGTGTCAGTGGTGTTTGCATAACTTGTATGGCTCAAAGACCAAAAAAATTCATTGCCCTAATGGCTCCCTTCGTCTGCTTCTGGCCACATGCACCTGACTAAGCCCCTCTGTCCTATGTCCGCTTTGGGTCGTTACCGCCTACTCATATTTCCGAAACGAATGATCAACCGGAATTGAAATTGTTGTTTAGCAGCTACCGCGTTTGGTAATCACGAGTGATTGCAATGCGCAGCCAATCTCCAAAAACTTCTCAAGAACAACTTCGAGCAGGGGCATTGGATTTAGGCGATCAATTTTTCTCGCAGCAATTCAATGACTGAATTCAGTGCCGGTGCTTCTAACTGGTTCTTCTTGATGAATGCTTGCCATTGCTTGATCTTTTTGGGATCGTCGCCAAAAATGGACGTCAGTCCAATGGGAGTAGATGCTGGCATGGTCGTTTGCCGTCGCTCAAGAGTAGCCACGATTGCCGTTTGCACCAACTCTGGATCCAACGCTTGGGTTGTGAGCAGTACCCAAAGGTCGAAATAGTCCTTGAGACGAGTGTTGGCCATGCCCAGTGAAACGATGGCTTCGAATTTCTCCGCAACCACGGTGTACCGGGGATAGATCCGGATCTTGGGCGCTGGCAGCTCTGTCAGCATTACCGGATAGTCGGCAAGCTCAGGTGCTGGAGTGACCGCATCTCCATAACCGATATCTATCTGCACTGGACTGCGTGCGCCATCGAGATGGCCGGTCAAGGTGACTCGCAGCCCCGAATAATTCGCTTCTTTTCGGATTTCTGCGACTTTGATGCTCTCGGCATCGAATACGACCCCGTCATCACACTCGATTGCGCAGATTTCCCGGAATGCCTCATGCACCAATGGCTCTTCTGCCAAGCCAAAGCCCAGCAGGTCAATGTCCCGGGTGGGGCGGTGGGGGACGTCAAACCACATGTCAAAGAGCAATGCGCCCTTGAGCAGGAAGTTGTCTTTGTTGGACGAAATGCTCAGGCGATAGAGCAGGCGCTCCAAGCCATATCGGGTCAGTACCATCGAAAAGTCCTGGTTTTCTGCCTTGGCTTTGTTGAGCAGCCTGGCCCGTACAGATGCTGGCTTGTTGATCATGCGGTCAGTCCTTCCAGGTATGGACGCATGACGTTTTGCACCCGGCAAATCTGCCCGTAATGCCAAAGCTCATCCATGGAGACGCGCTTGGCGCTCCAGGCTTCTTTCAGCGCCTCCATGGCCACGTCTAGGCCAATCTTGTTGCGGTATTTGAAGCAGTCTGCAATGGTTTTGGG
>JACCDH010331770.1_pt1 | contig 13075 bp, 9 predicted proteins | sample 7442481 | NCBI WGS metagenome assembly JACCDH01 (sample SAMN15323433, study PRJNA562643) | freshwater metagenome | isolation source: river surface water | place: USA:Blue River Watershed | collected 2017-08-15
CCAGATAATATTGGTGGTCGTACTCGGGCTATTCAAGTGGACCGCACCAACATTAATCGTGTTTGGGCTGGTGGTGTTTCTGGTGGATTGTTTGTTTCCCTTAACAAAGGAAATGTTTGGAATCGAGTAGATGAATATTTTAGCGCTGGAGCTAACCCGTTCATTTCATCCATGACACAAACAATTGACGGTGTGTTGTATGTTGCAACAGGGTCAAATCAAGAAGCTTGGGGCGGAAATGGTGTTTGGTATTCTACCGATTTCGGTGCCACGTGGGACAACGTTCCAAACACAAATAATTGTACGCAGGTTGTTAGTTCGGACGTTGATAATTACGTTTGGATGGCAACATCTGGAGGTTTGAAAAAGTGGAAACTTGGAGATGCGTCAATGACTTCAGTGCCAGTAACTGCTGGAACATGTACTGCGTTAGAAATTTCGAAAGATGGTGAAGTAATCGTTTGTGCGTTTGGTGCCAACACTACTTTTGTTTCTACCGATGGTGGTGCGAACTTCTCTAACAAATCAGGAACAGCAGCAAATAATTTAGTTCCATCCAATGCGCCTCGAATCGAGTTCGCTGTTTCAGCGATTAAAAACAGTTCTAACCATCACTCGCTTTATGCGGTAAGAACAAATTCTAATCTATTAAGCATGCACGTTTCTCACGATGATGGAGCAACATGGACACAATTCGTAGGAGCTTCTGGTCCGCCAAGTGAATTCGATATTTTCCGTGATCAAGGAACCTACAATTCAATTGTTACAGTTGTTCCGAATGATCCAGAACAAATTTTAATTGGAGGTATTGATATTTGGAGATGGAAGCAAACGGTTAATAATCCACCATCTGGAGGATTCCAAAAAATCTCTTTGTGGTCTGTTTCTCAGAATGCATCTATTTATGTGCATGCTGATAATCATGAAATGAAGTGGGATAGCAATAATCGTTTTTATGCTGGAAATGATGGTGGTGTAAGTATTACAACAGACTATGGTAACACGTGGTTTGTTGCGAATAGAGGATACAACGTAACTCAATTTTACGGTATCGCGTTTGACCGAGATGGTGCTGTAATGGGTGGTACTCAGGATAACGGAACATTGTATAATAACCACACGCTTTCTACCTATAAAGAATTTAGACAAGTGGGTGGAGGAGATGGATTTGAGTGTGAGATATCTTATTTCAATCCTGCGGTGATGATTTCCACTATTTATTACAACAATATTTCTAGATCAGGTGATAAAGGAAATACATGGAGTACTTTTGAGCCACTTCTACCAGGTTCATATGACCCACCAGGAACGGATGGAAGTTCTTTCCACCCATTCCACACGGAAGTGTTTTTAGCTGAGTATTTTGATCCAAATTCTGAAGATTCAGTCAATTATATCGCAACAAAGAATTATGATGCGGGTGATTTAATTAGAATCCCAAGTTTATCCTCAGGGGATTCAATCAATTATTTTGCTGCAACCGATTTATATTTTGATGACACATTACTGTACAATCCTGCTTTAACGGCTAATGGAATAAATTATGGCCAGAATGCAGCAACAGGTGAATTAGTTGAAATGGGATCAGATACCGTGATATATAACGTTGCATGGGATACCTTGAAAGTTGCTGATCCATTCCAATCTTGGTTTTTAGTGTATGTAAATGCTAATGGAGGAGAGTTATGGGGAACACGTAATGCACTTCGCTTAGCGGTAACGAATGTTCAATGGGTTTGTGTTGCTAGAGGAATTGGTTCTAACAGTTCGGTTGATGTCGAGTTCTCACGTGATTTAGAACATTGCTATGTTGTTGCTGGTAATGGCGTGTGGAGAATTAATGGCCTAGGAAGCGTGTATTCTAGCGACCCAGATTTCTCCGATAAGGTAGCTTTTGTAGGAACTGGACCTCAGGCAACAACCCCAACCTACACTACGGCAACGAAAATTTCAACGACGAATTATGAAGGTTTAGCAGTTAATCCATCCGATAAAAATGATATTGTATTATTTGCTGGATTTAACGGTACAAACAGAAGGTCTTTGAATGCAACGGCTGCAACGCCAACGTTTACGGCTCTAGGAAGTATTATCCCTGGGTCTCAACCTGGATGTTATGATGGTATAATTGATCGCGATGATCCAAACATTATTGTAGTTGGTACCTCTGAAGGAGCTTTCGTTACCGAGAATGGTGGAGCTTCTTGGGAAAATGCTTCCGCAGGGTTTGAAGGAACACCGGTTTATGAAGTACGTCAGAGTTGGAGAACCTTTGAAGAAGGAAACAACCGACCTGGAGAAATTTACATCGGAACCTTCGGACGTGGAATCTGGAAAACTGAGGCTTATCTTGGACTTGGTCAAAACGGTTCAAATAACAATCCAACCATGGAGGCTAAGTTGTTAACCTATCCGAATCCGTCGAATGCAAATACTACGCTTTCGTTTGAATTGAACAAAGGTGGGGCAGTAGATGTGGCAGTATATTCAATTACTGGACGTTTGGTTAAGCAAATTAAAAAATCGAATATGCCTTCTGGTGAAAATGAAGTATTTATTGATGCTGAAGATTTACCAGCAGGTACGTACATCATCAAATTGGTTTCTGGAAAACAAAACCAGTCTGTAAAATTCATGAAATTGTAAGAGTACAATATAGTTTATTAAAAGGCGGCTTAGTCCGCCTTTTTTTGTGCTTCAATTTTTTTACTATTACAACATTCTATGGATGGCTTTCCGTGTATTGGCGATAATTCTACTTTAGGACTTAAATAAGGAATCCCTAGATTCAATCCACGTATTATTATCAATAATGCGACTAATGACAATAACCAAGGTTGAAATTTTCGAGTGTAGTCTGATGTTGAGAGTTTAAATCCAATTCTTTTTAATAAGATAAAAATCGGAAGCGTGCCAACACCAAACCCAAGCATCGAGAGTATTGAATTACTAAGTGATTGGGTACTCAATGCATTTAAAACTGCAAAATATACTAGACCGCAAGGTAATAGTCCATTAAGAAGCCCAATATTGAAAATTAGGAGGTAGGAAGGATTGATGCGCATCGATTGGTAGGATGAGCTCATCCGTTGTTGAATGTTGTTCATCATCCATGCATTCATTTTATTTGGATTATTCAAGCTTATCCAAGCCATAATGAGCATGATTATTCCTAAAATAATACTAGTCCACTGAAAGGATTGAAATAGCAAGAGCTGTAGGCCTAGAACTCCACTGATTATACCGATGCTGATATAAAGTAGTAATCTTCCGCAATGATAACTTAAAAACTCTTTTATGCCTGCTTTCTTACCTTTAATCATGGAGGGCACAAGCAATTGTAACGGGCCACACATACCTGCGCAATGAATCGATCCAGCAATTCCAATTAATAAACCGCCTAAAAGCGTGGAAATCATTTAATTCGTAACGTAATATGTTGTTGACAACTGTCTCCGTTTATAGCGTACATAGCATCAATTTGATAATTTCCAAGCTGAAATAAGGATTTGGGAAGTAAAATATGTTGCTTTTTGCCGAAATTAAGCTCAAACGTTTTGTCGAATTTTTTGTTATTTGGTCGCATGAAATACAAAGAAATTCGGCTAGGAGTAGAGTTTTCGTTCCATTTGAAGATTAAACTATCCTCCGTTTGACTTATTTTAAGTGGATTATTAAAATGATTTGCTTGTTGAATAGCTTTCAATTCACGTTGATACCCTCGGTCATGCGCATAATAATCATCAGACACTAAATCTGACCCTTCACGTTGCATCAAAATCCCCAAGGTGACAATGAACGTGATAAACAAACCCATGAATATAATGATGCCATTTCTAAATTTCATATCTTAAATATAAGGTCCAATAATTTTAGTCTTTTTAGTTTCTATTAATCTTCCGTTTCCGAAAACTTGGATTTTAATCTCTAAAACCCCGTCAGTGAATTTTCGATTTGCTGCTTTAATAAGAATTCGCTCTTCAAGTTGTTGTCCCGATTTTAAAATTATTTTCTTGTTAACGGGTTCAATTTTAACTCCAGGTTCATTACATTTCAATGTAAGCGTGAAATTATCATGGGTCTTATTCAGAATATTTAAATCAAAAATATTTGTGATAAGACCATCCGATGTTATGGTATAGGTTGATCCGCGTTGGCGCATGATTTCAGTTTCAAAATCCTTACGGGTCAATAATAGGGTAATAAGTACTACAAGCAATGAAATAAGCAGTATTGAATATGCCTTGACTCGGCGCGTCCATTGAAATCCAGTTTTCTGTTCAATGCTGTCAATGGATTTATAGCCTATTAGATTTTTGGGTAAGCCAACAGCTAACATCATCTCATCACATGCATCTATACACGCAGTGCAATTCGTGCATTCCAACTGTGTTCCATTTCGGATGTCAATTCCTGTTGGGCATACGTGTACGCAGTGGTTACAATCAATACAATCGCCTTTCCCTGCAGCTACCCGATCTTCGTTTTTATGAATTTTTGCACGAGATTCCCCACGTAAATGATCATATCCTACGACCATTGAATTTCGATCCAACAATACCCCTTGGAGTCTACCATACGGGCAAATGGTGGTACAAACTTGTTCTCTTAACCAAGCAAATACTCCATAAAATACAAGTGAAAAAATTGAAATGGAGATAAATCCTCCTAAATGATGCTTTATATTACTTGTTTGTATTGACCATAAATGTTCGCTTCCTATAATGTATGCAAGAAATGTGTTGGCAATTAAAAAGGAAATCAGTAAAAATGCACTGTGTTTTGCTATGCGTTTAGCTACTTTAGCAGTGCTCCAAGGCGCGTTTTTAAGACGGATTTGTTCCTTGTAATCTCCTTCAATCCAATATTCAATTCTACGGAATACCATTTCCATAAAGATGGTCTGTGGGCAGGCCCAACCACAAAATAGTCTCCCGAAAATAATAGTAAATACAATGATGAATATGATGAATAGAATAAAACTTAATGCCAACAAATACATGTCTTGCGGCCAAAAGATGCTACCGAAGATTACAAACTTCTGATCAATTATATTAAATAACAATAGGGGTTCATTATTTAAACGAATATGAGGTGCAGAAAATAGAAAGGCTAAGAGTAGGTAACTTACAATCTTCCGTTTATTATAATAACTTCCTTTTGGACGTTTTGGAAAAATCCATACTCGCTTTCCATCCTCGTTAACGGTGGAAATGTGATCTCGGAAGTCTTCGTTTCCCATGTGGTTTATTTTTCTATTATGGTACCTTGTTCAGGTTTAGTTCCTTTAATATATGGTAGGTTAATTACGTAAGATGCAACTTGTTGAATTTGAACCGGATTAAGTTTTGAAGCATGTTCAGGCATTCCTGCTGGGCGACCTTTTTTAATGGAGGCAAAAACTTCTTTAATATCAAAGCCATAAATCCATGATTTATCGGTTAAATTCGGCCCAACATCTCCTTCACCTTTACTTTTATGGCAGGTTACACAATGCGTGGAAAATAAATTTTTCCCTTCTGTTAAATCTTTATTTTCTGTAAGTAAGGTCGCATTTGTTTCATCCACATTCATCGCCTGTGCTGATAGGTATGCTTTAACATCTTTATCTGCCTGAACCATTTCCTTGTCATAAGCCTTTATTTGTAAATCGGAATAACCTACAATATGGTAGTTAACAATATAAATTATTGCAAAAACTATCGTGGCATAGAAACCCCATACCCACCATGGTGGAAGGTTATTGTCTAACTCACGAATTCCGTCATATTCATGGTCCATCATAATTTCATGTTCACGTTCTATGGGAACAGCATCTGTTAGTATCGCATTCAATTTATTAATAACCGGTGTTTCCTCCAATGCCAAGGCCTCTTTCGATTTAGTCATAGCTACCAATCGATTGAATATGTTTCGTAGATATAATAAAATTGCAATCAAGAGAATGTCTATAAAGAGAAGTACATAGATATCTGAATTTTCTACCAATAACCAGGGCATTTTTTCAGTTGCTTCTCCGGAGGACATAAAATTCAATGCTAAAGTTTGAGAACTGAAGCCGATATATCCAAAACTTAAAATGAGGATGGTGATTGGCATGATGCCTTGATTTGTAGCTTTAGATTTAAAATAATCCGATTTTACATATGTAACAATAGAATAAGCGATTACCAATATCCCGATTCCAATGATCAAAGCGATAAAAAGTAACCCATAAAACAAATCAAGATTTTCAGAATAATTTGGTTTTCCTATCAAAATAGCACCTGATGTGGTAGAATCTCCAACTGTTGCAGTACTTTTTTCTGAGGCAGGTTCATAGGAATCAACATAACCAAGGATGGCATCAATTTCTTCTTTTGTTACCGTTTGAGCAGGCATTTCTGTTGGACTGTATCCTTGAATTTCTTTCGCTCTCGTACTTTTTCCCGTTTTGATTAAGGTTGCCGAATTTTCAACCCATTTATAAATGAGTTCACCTTCTCCAGCACTATCCCATAAAGCTTTAGCTCCTTTTAGTTTAGGGCCAGTACTATTTTTGTCCTCCATGTGACAACTATTGCATCGCGATTTAAACAATTGTTTTCCATCTTGAGCAAATAAAGTACTCAAACTAATCACCATGGTTAGTATCATTGAAATAATCCGATTCGTTTTCATAGAGTTATATATTATGGTAATCCTTGGATTGATCACTTAATGGTAATTGACTTATTTCATCTACTGAATTTTTAGACATCTTAATTACTCGAATTACCACGAGTAAAAAAAAGAGGCTAAATAGGACTAATGAAAAGATCGGAAAATACTCTACATTTCCAATCGTTGTAAGATTATGTTGAATGAAGCGCAACATGAGGTTATTTTTTAGTGGTTTTAATATCAGTTCCTAGGCGTTGCAAGTAAGCAATCAACGCTATAATTTTTTTATTCTCAAGTTCTTTGATCAATGCTTCTTTACTAATTCCTTTAAGTGCCTCCTTAGGCGATGTCTCAACAATATCCGTAGCGATAAGCGTTGCTTGTTTTTTCAAATCCGCAATAGCTACTTGATCATATCCTTTCTTGTAAGGTACTCCCAGTGTTTGCATCGCTCTGATTTTCTTCGGGATCATGGTATAATCTATTTTATACCGATCACCTTTTAACCAAGCATAAGCTGGCATAATTGAACCAGGAGAAACCACTTTAGGACGCATCAAATGTTGGTAATGCCAAAGATTCCCACGAACCCCACCTTCCCGTGCTAAGTCGGGTCCAGTTCGTTTAGATCCCCATTGGAATGGGTGGTCATATACGAATTCACCCGATTTGGAATATTCTCCGTAGCGTACCGTTTCAAAACGGAGGGGACGGACCAATTGAGAGTGACAATTATAACAACCTTCTGAAATATATACATCTCGGCCTTCAAGTTCCAGTGGAGTATAAGGCTTTACTTCTTTAATCGTTGCTATATTACTTTTAACAATCATGGTTGGGATAATTTCTATGATTCCCCCAATAGCAACCACCACTAAACTTAATATCATAAATTGAACTGGTTTGCGCTCTATGGCCCGATGCCAATACTCGCCTTCATGAATGTTTGTCTCTTTAACAAGGGCAGGGGCTTCTGTTTCTTCATTGGCAAGAAAACTTCCTGCTTTTGCCGTTTTAATTAAATTATAGAACATCATGATGGCTCCAATTAAATACAGTAAGCCTCCAATCGACCGCAAATAATAAAAGTTCTTCATTTCTATGGATGTTCGGATAAAGTCTGCATTAACTAATGTCCCGTCCGGATTAAATTTTTGCCACATTAATCCCTGCATAAATCCGGCGATGTACATCGGGATTGCGTATAAAATTATTCCTAGTGTAGCAATCCAAAAATGCTGATTTGCCATTCGTTTAGAATATAAATCAGTACGGAACATTTTTGGGAACAGCCAATATAGAACTCCGAAGGTTAACATACCATTCCAACCCAAGCCGCCAATATGAACGTGTGCAATGGTCCAATCTGTAAAATGTGAAATCACATTAATGTTCTTTAGGGACAGCATTGGCCCTTCAAAGGTTGACATTCCATAAGCTGTTAATGCAACCACCATAAATTTCAGCATCACATCATCACGCACCTTATCCCATACACCTCGTAATGTTAATAGTCCATTAAGCATACCTCCCCAAGAAGGTGCAATTAACATAACTGAGAACACTACCCCTAAACTTTGTGCCCAATCGGGTAGGGTAGAATATAATAAATGGTGAGGACCAGCCCAGATGTACATGAAAATCAAGGCCCAAAAGTGTATAATAGACAATCTATAGGAATAAACCGGTCGATCGGCTGCTTTAGGTATGAAATAATACATTAATCCTAAATACGGGGTAGTTAAGAAGAACGCAACGGCATTGTGACCATACCACCATTGAACTAATGCATCTTGTACACCAGCATACCACGAATAACTTTTAAGGAATGAAACGGGTAATTCAAATGAATTAAATATGTGCAACATAGCGACCGTTACAAACGTGGCAATGTAAAACCATATCGCAACGTACAAATGTTTCACTCGTCGGTTAAGAATGGTGGCAAACATATTCCATCCCCATACAACCCATATACCTGCAATTAAAATATCAATCCACCATTCTAGTTCGGCATATTCTTTCCCGGTGGTATAACCAAGCGGTAAGGTAGCAACCGCGCATAGAATGATGAACTGCCACATCCAAAAATGTACATTACTCAGTTTATCACTCCACATTCGCGCTTTTAGAAGGCGTTGTAAAGAATAATACACCCCCATGAAAATTCCATTGCCTACAAAGGCAAAGATTACAGCATTCGTATGCAACGGACGAATCCTGCCAAAACTTAGGAAATCTAAGGCCAAGTAGTCGTTAAAAAATTCAGGAAAGGCTAATTGTAAGGCAGCAATTAATCCCACAAGCATTCCCGTAATTCCCCATATGACTGTGGCATACGCGAATTTTTTTACTATGGTATTGTCGTAACTAAATTTCTGGATTTCCATGGTTTTCTTTTTGTTTATGTTCCTCTTCAAATAGCACTCTTACAGAAGGAGTATAATCATCGTCAAATTGTCCGCTTCGTGTTGCCCAAATGAACATGGCTAAGAAGAAAAGTGCAATAATCAAACTAACCACTAGCATAATGTATATTACTCCCATGGGACAAAATTCCGAACTTTAAGAAGTAAAAAGAATGACGCTAGTCTTATCAAAAACTGATCTATGTCAGTTTTTTAGTTTTAAAAACCGAAATTGGAGAAGTAATGTACTTAATGCGACAATGGTTATTGAACTCATAGGCATAAGTATAGCGGCGACAAGAGGGGTTAGTTGTGCTGTTACAGCAAAGTATATTCCTGTAATATTATACGTAATGGAAAATACTAAGCAAATTTTCAAAACGACCTTCGCAAATTTTGAAATGCTAATGAAATTTGGAATTTTATTCAGTTGGTTTGCATCAAGAATGGCATCTGAGGAGGGAGTAAATTTAAACATATCTTCAGAAATAGCTATTCCCACATTGGCTTGTGCCAATGCCGCGGCATCGTTTAGCCCATCACCTATCATCATAACTCGTTTGCCTTCATTTTGAAGAGATTCAATAAAGTTTAATTTTGACGTTGGTGTTTGGCTAAAAAATATATTTTGTTCTTTTAATCCGAAAGCGATTAATGCCGAAAGCTCTTTGTTATTGTCCCCGGAGAGGATATATATTTCGTGGTTTAGTTTGATTTGATTGAAAAGTGAACTTATTCCTTCACGGTAAGTACTTTGAATCGTAAAGTAGGTGAGTAATGTGTCGTTTTTGGTGAAAAACACACCATTCATGTCAATATGTTGATTCGTGAAACCAGCGCTTCCTAATTTAAAAACATCGTTGTTACTTGTTGCCATTAGGCCACAGCCTATTTGTTCCTCAATTGAATCAAAATGTATCGATTCTTTGTTGACATAGGTTGTGGAAAGATGATTATAAATAGCGGATGAAATAGGGTGCGTTGAGGATTCAACCATTGCGATTAGTACAGATAAATCCATTGATTTTTCAATAGGAATAATTTGACTTACCTCAGTTAATTGGGTATTAGTTAATGTACCTGTTTTATCTAGTACAATTACATCTATGTCTGCCAATTTTTCAACTACATCAGAGTTTTTAAGATAAAGGCCTAGCTGTCCCATTTTTCTCATGGCATTTCCAAAAGCAAACGGAGTGGATAACGCAAGGGCACATGGACAGGCAACAATCAACACAGAAACCACAACTTTCATGGTTAATGCTGGGGCCGATATTGTATATACGAGGATACTTATTGCGCAAATTAGAAGAACAGCCCAAAGGAAGTATACAGCGACAACATCTTGATATCGTTGGTATGTGTAAGTTTTTTTCTTGTCAAGTTGTTCGTTCCAAAGTTGCGTCAAATATGAACGGTCTGTATGTTCTTTCACCTCCACTGCAATTGAAGCATTTAAAAGTTTACCACCAGCATAAAGCACAGAATTTTTTGCTACGGAAACGCCTACTGATTCACCGGTAACAAAGCTATAATCAATCTCAGCCATTTCATCCATTAAAATGGAATCACATGGAATGATTTCTTGATGCCTTATTTTGATAATATCTCCTGCCTTAACAGCCTCTATAGGAATGATTTCTTCCCTATCATGGTTGATTTTTCTAACGGCTAATGGGAAATACGAGGTGTAATCCCGATCAAAAGACAGCGATTGATAGGTACGGTTCTGAAACCATTTTCCAATTAATAAGAAAAAAATAAAACCGGTAAAACTATCCATGTATCCAGGCCCTTCACCCATGATGATTGAATACAAGCTCTGTGCATACAAGGCAATGATTCCTAGTGTTATAGGGATGTCTATGTTTAAATGTTTGGCACGTAGTGATTTATAGGCGGATACATAATACTCGCTCGCTGAATAAAGTAGAATAGGCAGGGAAACGATAAACGTTAACCAAGAGGTAAACGATCTAAATGCATGGTCTTCAGCACCAATTCCAGTATACTCAGGAAAACTCCATAGCATGATTGAACCAAAGGCAAATCCAGCCAACCCCAGTTTTAATGTAAAGGAACTGTTCCTTACAATCGTCTCTTTTTTTTGCTGAAAATTTGGAGGATAACCAATCCGATCAAGGAATAGCGCGAGTTCACTCAATTGAATTTCCTTGGTTAAAAATGTGATGCTAGCCTCTTTTTTTGTAAAATTTACTTGAGATTGAATAATACTAGAATTTGCTCTATGCGCGTTTTCTAATAAAAAGATGCAAGAGGAACAATGAATGTTTGGCAAACTTAAGGTTACCTTGGCGATTCGTTCGTCTTCGAATTTAATAAATCGTTGCCGTATTTCAACTAATTCTAAGAATGCATATTTATCTTGAGCGGAAGATTGTGGTTTCAGTCCGGGATTTGATTCGTAGCTATAAAAATCGGACAGTTGATTTTCTTTCAACAATTGATAAACCCCTTTACATCCAATGCAACAAAAGGATTTATCGTCAAATTGTATAGGTTTCTTTCCTATCTTGTCTCCGCAATGAAAGCAAATCCCTTCCATTAAATTGTTTTTGAAAATGTATTTTCTTTTATTGGATTATTCCAAAGGTGCCCATCAAAGCACATACAGACATTACGGACAAAGGCTCGAAATCCTGGTTGAATTTTAACTTGATCTTTGTTTATTTCAACAATACCGTCCACTTCAAGTGGGGCTAAACGTTCCACTATTTGGTTACGATGGTTTTTATTTTTTGGCAATGTAGTTTGAAATTGACACATCAACTCTAGAATTTTTGTTCTGATTTCAAGATCATTCGCTGTTAATATATGGCCTCTATAAATTGGTATTTCCCCTCGGTCGATTGATGATATATAGGATTCAACCTGTTTGCTATTTTGTGCGAATCCAAACCAAGCATCGGAAATAGCAGACATTCCAAGGCCAATCATGTTAGTAGATTTTTGAATGGTATATCCCATGAAATTCCGGTGAAGGGTACCTTTATTAACTGCGATTGCAAGTTCATCGTGTGGTTGTGCATAGTGATCCATGCCAATGGAAAGATATCCATGTTCCGTAAGAAATTGAGAAGCATATTCATAGCATTCTGATTTTATCGTTGCATTGGGTAAATCAGCTTCATTATATCCTCGTTGTCCAGTACCTTTTATCCAAGGAACATGGGCGTAACTGTAAAGTGCGATTCGGTCTGGCCGCATCTCGACCGTGATTTTTAATGTTGTAATCAATGCATTAAGGTCTTGAAATGGCAAGCCATATACTAAATCGTGGTTTATCGAGTAACCAAGTTCTTTGGCCTTATTATGAATTTTAAGCACTTGATTAACGGTCTGTATTCTATGTATTGCAGTTTGTACCTCGAGGTTATAATCTTGAATCCCTAAACTGATTCTTCGGAATCCAAGTTCATATAGGGTAACCAGGTGTTCTACGGTCGTATTATTGGGGTGTGCTTCAAATCCCATGCTACAGCATGAAATATTAACGCCGTCTGTGATACCTAAAATTAGTCTGCGCAATTCGCTTGGAGAAAAAAATGTTGGAGTCCCTCCACCTAAATGAATTTCGGTAATAATTAAATCAGTTGGTAAATGCTTTTTGTATAAGAACCATTCGTTTAATACGGCATTAATGTATGGCACTTCTACCGCATGATTCTTCGTAATTCGTTTGTGACAACCACAAAAGGTACACAACTGCTCGCAAAACGGGAGATGTATATAAATAGAAATTGAATTGTCTTTTATTTTTTTTAAAACCTTAAACCAATCCTTTTCGCTTAAGTGTTCATTTTTCCAATAGGGAACAGTAGGATATGATGTGTACCTGGGGCCAGGGGTATTATATTTTTTGACTAATTGTTTAAATTCCACATCCAAAATTAATGTTCGTATTAATTGTAAAAAATGACCATTATCACCATTTTAGGTAATCTTTGATTTTTCTATCTTTGTTTTAACATCATTAAAAATGTTAGAAAAGAATTTCCGAAATA
>JACCDH011492483.1_pt1 | contig 13072 bp, 14 predicted proteins | sample 7442481 | NCBI WGS metagenome assembly JACCDH01 (sample SAMN15323433, study PRJNA562643) | freshwater metagenome | isolation source: river surface water | place: USA:Blue River Watershed | collected 2017-08-15
CGGCGGTTGATTCGAGGTAGGTGGTCACATGCTTCTTGAGGTTGTCGAGCATTCCCGGCGAGAAGGTGCGAATGGTGGCACCAAAAGATGACTGCTCTGGAATCACGTTTGTGGTGTGGTCGTCGCCAGCCTTGAGCCAACCGATGTTCACAACCACTGGGTCGAACACGTTGAACTGCTTGTTGATCATGGTCTGCAGCCCAGCCATGGCGTCGGTCATTGCCGAAATCGGGTCTTTGGCCATCCAAGGGCTAGAGCCGTGCCCGCCGCGACCGGTGAAGGTGACAATCAGGTCGCTTGCCGAGGCCATTAGCGCGCCAGCCTTGCCACCGAAGGTGCGAGGTGGTTGCCACGACGAAGTGACGTGAATGCCGTATGCGGCAATCGGCTTGCTTCCCGTGATCATGTGCATGTTCTCTTCGAGCATGATGTCGGCACCGCCGTGGCCTTCTTCACCCGGCTGGAACCAAACCAGAACATCACCCTTGAGGTCGGCTTTGTGGGTGGCAAGTAGGTGAGCGGCACCGATACCAATTGCCATATGAAGGTCGTGGCCACAGGCGTGCATGTAGCCATTGGTCGAGGCATACTCGAGCTCGGTGTTTTCTTCAACGGCTAGTGCATCCATGTCGGCTCGCAACAGCACCGTTGGGCCAGGCTGACCGCCCTTGATGTGCAGCACGATGCTAGAAAGTTTGTCGCTCAGGTGAATGTCACCGAGGCCGTGAATCGAAGCCAGGATGCGCTCGCGGGTTTTTGGAAGATCGAGACCGAACTCGGGAATCTGGTGAAGGTCGCGGCGAATGCCTTGCACAACCTCTAGGTAACGTTCGGCTTCTTCGGCCAGCTCGCGGTAGAACATCGGGTCTCCTTCGTTGGATACTCGCCAGACTAACACTTTTGAGCCTTAACCTAGAGAGCATGTTCTTCGAGCAGATGCATGAGTCTTGGCAGGTCGCACTGGCCGAGCAACGCCCCATGCTCGAACGCATCGAACTCGATTTGCAGCCTAACTTTTCACACATTGTTCCAGCGCCCGAACTGGTGTGCCGCGCGTTCGAAATGCCACTTGATGAGGTGCGTGTTCTTTTACTTGGGCAAGACCCTTACCCGACCGCTGGTGATGCCGTTGGGCTCGCGTTCGCCATCGCTCCGGGTCGAGCTCAGCCGCGAAGTCTGCGCAATATCATGACCGAACTAGCCAGCGATCTACCGAATGCCACCAATTCCGGCGACCTCTCTCGCTGGGTCGACCAAGGCGTAATGCTGCTCAACCGCCACCTGACCACCAACCTCGGCAGCGCGGGTACACACATCGGTCTCGGTTGGCAAGATTTCACGGATGCCGCGGTGCGGGCCCTGGCCCAGCACCACGGTCGCGACCTAGTTGCCGTTCTTTGGGGCAACCAGGCACGCACGGCGCAGCAGCTACTCGGGGCGGCGCAAATCGTTGCGAGCGCGCATCCGAGCCCGCTTTCGGCTCACCGAGGATTCTTCGGATCAAAGCCATTCTCACAAGTGAACCAAGCGTTAGAAAAGGTCGGTCGCGAGCCGATAGATTGGTCTTGTTAGGAGAGAGATGCCTCTAGATTCCGAGTCGCGTTGGCGGTTAGTTCGCCGTAACAAGCAGAAGCCTGCCGCCGCCGAAGTTGGCGAGGTCACCATCAGGCGCGTGGCCGTCGAAGACTTGGGCCAAATCTCTGAAATCTACAACTACTACGTTCGCAATTCGGTTGTGACGTTCGATCTTGAGCCGCTAACCCTGGCCGACTGGCAAAGCAAGTTTGACTACCTGAAGCAACTCGAGCTGCCGTTTGTAGCAGCTATTAGCCCCGGCGGCCAACTACTCGGTTTCGCCTACGTTGCGCCTTGGCGGCAAAAAGCTGCCTACCGCCGAACGGTTGAAGACAGCATCTACCTGCGCCCGGCTGCAACCGGAAAACGCGCCGGCACCAAACTTCTCGAGACCCTGATTGCCGAGTCGAAGGCTGCTGGAGTCAAAGAAATCGTTGCAGTTATTAGCGACAAAGGTGCCGAGGCGTCGATTGCTCTGCACGAACGTTTCGGGTTCAAACACCAGGGCCATCTGGGCAAGGTTGGCTTCAAATTTGGGCGTTGGCTCGGTACCGTATTGATGCAAAAAAGTCTCTAGCGTGCAGATCGTGAAACGGTTTTTCGTTCCTACAGCGCTGACGATTTCGATGATCGTCGGTCTTTTTGCAGGCGCGCCAAGTACTGCAAGCGCAACCGTTCGCCCGGTGAACCCCGAAGGCTCAGCCAAATCGGTCGGTGTCATCGTGACATACAAACCTGGGTTTGAACCGACCGCCCCTAACGGTGAAACAACCGGAGAAAACTTTGCCGGCGTCGACATGGCCCCACCTCGAGATCTTGGCATGGGCTACCAGGCACTCAACTTCGAGACTTCGCTCACGAACGTTCAGGCACAGAAGGTGCTTCTTGGGTTGCAACATGACCCGCGAATCGAGACCGTGCAACTGGATGCTCAACTTCAGTTCAGTGCGGCCTCTGCCAGTTCATCCACGCGCAATTCTGCGACGGCAGCGAGCATCATTCGCCCGTTCGAGGCGCTGAAGCCGGCGAGCGCTCCAACCGCGGTAAAGGGAATCAACTACTTCGATTCGAAAGCCCCGCGCACACCCCGAATTCGCCTCAGTTGGAAAGCGCCGACCACGCTAAACAAGGCAAAAATAACCGGCTACCGAATCGAACAAAGCTCAGACAAAAAGGTCTGGAAGTCGCTGGTCATCAACACCGGCAAAACCTCGACTGCGGTTTCGATAACTTCGGGAATTACCATCGGCAAAAGCGCCTACTACCGTGTGCGTGCGCTGACCGCGCTGGGAACATCCAAGGCTGCATCGGCGGCCTCGGTAGCGGTTTCGGTAACTCCAAGGGTTGCACCAGCAGCGCCATTTCTGGTCAATACGGTCGTCACGAAGGGTCAAGCGCCTACTTGGGATGAGCAGAGTTTGGCTCAGCGCGGTGGGCTAGCAGTGACTTATGAAGCGGTAGCCACGTCTGATGGTCAAGAAGTTGACTCGTGTACCACGACGACGACAACCTGTCAATTCACCAAGTTGCAAGCCGGCTACCACTACACAGTTCACGTGATAGCTCGAAACTCACTCGGCCAGGCGAGTTCCGTCTTTATTCCAGACCCTTACTTCAGCTCGCAGTGGCATCTCTATAGCCAGTACTCGATTCATGCTGACTATGCCTGGCGGTACACAAAGGGTAAATCGAGCGTTGTGGTGGCAGTGCTCGATGGTGGCATAACCGCGCATCCAGATTTAAATGCCAACATCGTAGACGGCTATGACTTCATTTCTGACCCGGCTTTTTCGCGCGATGGCGATGGGTGGGATGCAAACCCGCAAGATGAGGGCGATTACACAAACAGCGCAGCTTCTTCTTGGCACGGAACGCATGTTGCTGGAATCATCGGGGCTCGTTCTAACTCAATCGGAGGAGTGGGGGTTGCCCCTGGAGTGAAGATTCAGCCGATTCGTGTGCTTGGCACTAACGGCGGCTCGAGTTCTGACTTGATCGCGGCAATTCACTGGGCTGCCGGAATCAAAGTCGGCGGGGTTCCTGCCAACCCAACCCCTGCTCGAGTGATCAACTTGTCTATCGGCACGAGCACCCCAACTTCATGTGATGCAGGCACCCAGGCAGCCGTCAGGGCGGCTTGGGACAAGGGTGTAACGCCAATCACGGCAGCCGGCAATTCTGCCTTTGAGGCATTCGGCTCATACCCAGGCAATTGCTACCCGACCATCAATGTGACGGCAACCGGCATCACGGGCGACATTGCGCCCTATGCCAATTTTGGCGACGGCGTAGATTTCTCAGCTCCTGGTGGCGACGCAGAGTTAGCTGCTCTTTCTCCCGATGGCTCAGAGGGGATGATCGTCTCGACCTTCAACCTTGGCGAAACCACTGAGGGGGAGCCGTCTTATGGGCTCCAAGAGGGCACTTCGATGGCTGCGCCTGTAGTTGCTGGCGTTGTTGCGTTGATTTACTCGGCGAGGCCTGACCTTGGTTCGCAAGACGTTTACAAAATCTTGCTTGCGACGGTAGGAGAGTTTAGAGAAGGCTCTTACTGTGCGATCACTGCACCGCGCTATTCAGATGATGACCCACGGCCGAGTTACTGCGGTGCCGGCATCGTCGATGCGGGGCGTGCCTTGCAGTACGCGGTGAGTTACAAGAAATCTGGATAAAAAAAGAGACCGATTTCTCGGTCTCTTTGTGCGGAAGGTGGGACTTGAACCCACACGCCTATTAAGCGCTAGAACCTAAATCTAGTGCGTCTGCCAATTTCGCCACTCCCGCGTGACTTGACTAGTTTAGCGGTATTTTTTTGACCGCGCATCACAACTTCTGGTGTGGATAACTTCTGCAAAAATCCGGCTAACTTGCGACCATAGCCCTGCCGAAAGGAGGGCGTGTGAACCAAACGACCAATTCGATTGCTCAACAGGAACGAGGCCACGCCCTTCTTTCGACACCACTCTTGACGGCTAGTTCGTTCGGTTTTCTACAAGATCTGATGGCAGATGCGTCGGTCGAGGAAATTTGGATCAACCGACCGGGGCAAGTTTGTTTCGCCGATTCGAATGGCCATCATCGGCTACAACTTGACTTTTCAAGTGATGATTTGATGCGGCTAATCGAACAAATGCTTCGCGCTTCTGGTCGCCGGCTCGACACCTCCAAACCATTTGTTGACGCCATGCTTTTCGAGGGTTCGAGATTACACGTGGTGATACCGAATGTGGTGCGCGAGCATCCGAGTTTGAATATTCGCAAGTTTCAAAAGAGGCGACTGTCTATCGACTCGCTTGTCTCGAGTTACTCGTTGAACCCCGAGCAGGGATCAAAGCTGAAAGACGCCGTTCGTGAACGAAAAAGTATTGTGATTTCGGGTGCGACGCACTCGGGTAAGACCACTTTGCTAACCGCGTGCCTAAATGAGTTCGATGAGCAAGAGAGGCTGATTTCGGTCGAAGACACCTTTGAGCTGCATTGTCAGGTTGAAGATTGGGTTGCGCTGCAAACGCGTGAAGACCCGGCAGTCGGTGGTGCATTGGTCGATCTGCGACGGTTGATTCGCGAATCGCTTCGCATGAGGCCCACGCGCTTGGCCGTCGGTGAAGTGCGAGGTGCCGAAGCTGCCGAACTCTTAGTGGCATTGAACTCAGGCGTACCCGCCTATTTGACTATTCACGCCAACTCCGCAGCGTCTGCTTTCGAAAAGCTTGTCGCGCTTTCGCTCAATGCAGGAGAAAACATTTCGGAGCGGTTTGCCCGAGCAACTTTTGCATCGAGCATCGGTTTATCTGTTCACTGCGAGCGCGCCGGCTCAATCCGCAGAGTCACAGAATTGATCGAACATGGTTAGTTTTGCCTCGCGAGCCACGCAGGCAGCAGCCGCGGCCGGCGATTTTGAAGTATTTCGTTCGGCATTGCGTGCGGGGCTAGATGTTGAACAATGCGCGGCGGTCACAGCGGCAAATGCGGCTGCTTCGCATTCAGAAGCGTGGATGCTCTTCGCAAATCGTCTCGAGCGGGGAACCGACCTCTACACCTCCGTTTTCGACCTACGCCGGGTGGCCAACTCTTTCATCTTTGATGACTTGGCCGAATTGTTGCTCTTGGCAAGATCTCACAACTGGCCGGGGCTTGAGAGCCTGCTGTCGGTGAGGTCGCGCTTTTTGAGGGCCTGGGCGCGCGATCAACTGCAGGCAGCAAGCCGCATTCGAGCGGCAACTTCGGTTGGCTGGTTGGCTGCAGCAGCTCCATGGGTGCTTGTTCTCCTTCTTTTTGCGCGACCTGAGAACCGCAGCATTTTTGCTACCGTTCAGGGCATCGCGCTCCTACTTATCGGTGCTGTGCTGACCGCCGCATCGCTTGTTGTCTCAGCCAGAATCACTCGTCCGAAGGTAGTTTCGAGAGTAGATGCAACGCATCCCAAAGATGTCACGCTACATTTGGCAGGCCGAGTCGAAGTTCTCTCATTTTTGCTTAATGCCGGGGTCCCTTTGCGTCTGGCTGTCGAGCGAGCTCTCACTGAAGGTGAGTGGGCTAAATCGTTTCAGCTTGAACGATTCGGTGAACTCGTAGCTTCAGGTGGTTCTTTGCAAGAAGCCGCCTGGGCCGTTCGCGCCGACTCAAAAAACGACCGTTTGAATGAACTTTTGACCAAGCTGGCAATCTCAGACCAACTCGGAATGGTCGACTCGGCCGAGTTTTATGAACTTGGGCAAGCGCTTCGTGAACAATGGCTAGTCCAACAATCGGCTGCTGCTGCCTCTATCGAAACCAAGTTGCTGTTACCACAAGTGATTTTGTCGTTACCCCTAACTGTGCTGTTAGCTCTGTATCCCAGCCTGAGCTTGCTGTCATCTTCATTGCTTTAAAAAAAGGAAAGGAAAATAGATTGAATATTTCGGATTCGATCAAACGCCGGCTTGCAGAAGAGGCCGGCGATGTGCCCGGCTGGGTGTTGATCACACTCATGACGGCTGGGCTCGTGGTGGGAGTTTGGTCAGTGGCGTCACCCGCGCTTTCAAACCTCATGGATGATTCGCTCTCTCGAATCAGCGTCATCTAAAGCGGTGATTTCACGACTTGCCCAAGAGCGCGGCAGTGCCGTGGTTGATTTTGTCTTGACAGCGATTCCCGTGTTTGCGACGTTGCAGTTCATGCTGGGCTTTCTAGTGCTGCACGGCACCTCATTTGCCACTGCAAGAGCGACCATCTTCGAATCAGGGCAACTCGCCTTTGCCGACCGAGACAACCGAGGCGGCGTCGGCTTTGCATTGGCGTGCGGGGGAGGAACGGCGGGCGCCGTGACACCAAGAATCTGCTGGCACTCTGTGCTCGAACCTACGTTTTGATTTCAGTCAGACAATGTTGAAATCTCACCCGCCTGAAATCGAAGACTCCGAGTGCGGCTCGTCGCTGGTCGAGTTCACCGTGCTGATGCCGTTGCTGCTGAGCGTTTTCTCTATTGGGTTTAGCCAGGTTTTCGAAACGCAGATGCGAGAGCAAGCATTGACGGCCTTCACGTTCTCGATGGCACGAGCAGTTGAACTTGGGGTTTCGAGAGAGGAAGTAGCCGAATTCGCACGTGTTCTTCAAGCGGATGCGCGCTTCGAGCATCCGCCCACACTCACGTTTGACTGCCCTGACGTTTTGCAGTTTTGCAGTTTGAACACTAGTTACCGTGATGCAAACCACACGAGTTTGATTGATGGCCGACTGGTTCACGATTCGCTTCATTCAGAATTCGAGGCAGTCGATCTAAGCACGATTCGATGACGCGCCTGCAATGCGAGCGCGGCTCTAGCCTGCCACTTCTGGTGTTCGTCGCTGCTTTCGCGCTTGTCGCCGGAATGTTGTTGGTGAATGTTCAGCAGGCGGCCATTGGAGACATGCGGGTTGCCGACTATGCGCAGTCGCTGGCACTGGTTTTCGCACGAAGTGGCATTGATGCGACTTCAGCCGCCGAGCAGGTTATTGAGTCGAACGAGGGCGTCGAGCTAGAGGTATCGGTCGAAACTGTTGACGCAAAAACATTCGCAGCCACGGTTTGCGTCACTCAACCTCTGGTCTTCGAGTTATTCGAGCTAACAGAACAACGAGTGTGCCAACGCGCTTTGGCGCGGTGGCTCAGCGGGTAACGGACGCGCTTTTGGGGATCAAAACAGGAATGTATCGCCACATCAGCAGGCCCCCTGCGATTCCGATAACTCCAAACACCGCCATGCCCGTGGCCAGCGACGTTGCGGCTGTTATCGCCGCTAAGGCAGGTGACGCCGCGGCTACACCAAGGTCAGTGATTAGGCGATATGAGGCAAGGTACTCGTGCCGCGCATCCGAGGGGGCAAGGTCGGCACCCATAGTCAGAATGATTCCGCTGCCCAGACCATTTGCCAAGGCCATCGCACAGGCGAGAGTCAGAAAAGAAAGACCTTCGGTTGCACCGAAAACAAACAGGTGTAGTACGCCTAGGCCAATAGTTGGGGGCACGGCCGCCCAGAATCTCCCGTACTTGTCCATAATCTGCCCCGAGGTGTAGAACAGGGCGAAGTCGAGAATGCCGGCGAGTGCAATGTAAAAGCTGGTCTCGGCCGGGTCAAGGCCGATGAAGATTGCCCAAAGCGGTAAGCCAATCTGCCTTGTGGTTCGAATGGCACCGAGGATGCTCGCGCCGACGCCGAGCGTTGCCAAAGACTTTGCCTCGCGCCTGGCAATCTTCCAGACGGTCGATGTGCCAGCCTCGGTTGCGGGTTTGATCACATCTTTTGGCGATCGCAGCAACACGATGGCCGATGCTGCGCAGACTATGCCAGCGAACCAATAGACGCCGTGAACATCGAACAGATAGATGATGCCCGAGCCGATTAGTGGGCCGATGAAAGCACCAGCTCTGAACGTGCCACCGAGCATAGAAAGTGCCCTGGCTCGATAGGCCAAAGGAATGTGTTCGGCAAAGAACGCGTGGCGAGCCAGCGCAAAAATCGCCACTCCGATACCGAGTAGAAAAACACCGATGCCCATGAGCCAAAGGCTGTGCCCGACCGCCACGAGCAGAACGCCCGTTGCGCCTAGCCCCGAACCAAAGATCATCGAGCGACGTTCACCGATGCGCTCAACAAGGCGTCCCGCCGGCAGGTCCGCCACCAAAATTCCAACCATCAGTAGGCCTGCAATCAAGCCGGCCGTAGCGAGGTCTGCCCCGAGCAAGCTTGCGCTGGCTGGAATTACCGGAAGCAGTGAGTATTCGGCGATCGACATCAAAACCGATGGAACGAACACGGGTACCACCAACGGCCTCAGGGTTTGCTGAAGGCTCGGGGTGTTGGTCACTAGACCATTATGGTTTAGGGCTGACCTAGACTAGAGGCGCAATGGCAGAACTCGACCTCTCAACAGAAATCCGCGCCTTACGCGAAACATTCGCGTCGGTTCGCCAGGTGGTTGACGTCAGCCGTCTAGCGGCCGAAATCGAGCAACTCAAGGTAGAAGCATCCGACCCAAATATCTGGGATGACGCGGCAAGAGCCCAAACGGTCACCTCAAAACTTTCCCGGTCACAATCTCAACTTTCCAAGCTCACCGACGTCGAAGCTCGTCTAGATGACCTCGAAGTTCTCATCGAAATGGCCAATGCCGAGTCTGACGCAGGTGTGCAGGCAGAGGCTAAACAAGAGCTCGCAAAACTCTCCACTGAAATTGGTGAACTCGAGGTTCAGACCCTGCTCAACGGCGAGTACGACTCGCGTGCGGCAGTAATCACCATCAGAGCCGGGGCCGGAGGCGATGACGCTACCGACTTTGCCGAAATGCTGATGCGCATGTATTTGCGTTACGCCGAGAAGCACAAAATGCCTGCCTCTGTTCTCGACATTTCTTATTCAGAAGGTGCCGGCATCAAGTCGGCCACCTTCGAAATCGACTATCCGTTTGCCTTCGGAACCCTTTCGGTTGAAGCTGGCACCCACCGTCTGGTGCGTATGAGCCCGTTCAACTCGGCCGGCAAGCGCCAGACCTCATTTGCCGCCGTTGAAGTTGTGCCGCTGATCGAGCAAACCGATGTGATTGAGATTCCTGACAGCGACATTCGCATCGACGTCTTCAGGTCTTCTGGCCCTGGCGGTCAATCGGTAAACACCACCGATTCTGCTGTGCGCATCACCCACTTGCCAACCGGCATTGTCGTTTCGTGCCAAAACGAGAAGAGTCAGATTCAGAACAAGGCTGCCGCGCTCAGAGTGCTGCAAAGCCGCCTTCTTGAGCAACGCCGCCGCGAAGAAGAAGCTACGAAGAAGCAGATGGCCGGTGACGTCAAGGCTTCTTGGGGCGAGCAGATGCGTTCATACGTGATGGCTCCCTACCAAATGGTGAAAGACCTGCGCACCGACTACGAAGTGAACAACCCTGGCGCTGTTTTTGACGGTGACATCGACGGTTTTCTAACTGCTGGCATTCGCTGGCGCAAGCAGCTCTAACACCGCCACGCCTCCCGACATTTCGGGCCACTCGCGCCTAGTCTTTTAGCAACATGATCTCGATTTCAAACGTCACCAAGTCGCACAAGGGCTCACCACGCCCAGCGCTAGACAACGTGTCGCTCGAAATCGAAAAGGGCGACTTCGTCTTTCTGGTCGGCGCATCTGGCTCGGGTAAATCGACGCTACTGCGTCTGATTCTTCGCGAAGATGTTCCGAGCAAGGGCTCGATTCACGTTCTTGGCGAAAACCTCGTCGCCATTCCAAGCCGACGCGTGCCGCACTTTCGCCGCAAAATCGGCGTTGTCTTTCAAGACTTTCGCCTTCTGCCTGGCAAGACCGTTTTTCAAAACGTGGCTTTCAGCCTCGAAGTCATCGGCAAGTCCTCCGCTTTCATAGCGGATGCTGTGCCCGAGGTTCTCAAACTTGTAGGTCTCGCAGAGAAGGCCGACCGTCTGCCGAGCGAGCTTTCTGGTGGAGAGCAGCAGCGCGTTGCTTTGGCCCGCGCCATCGTCAACAAGCCGGCAATCTTGCTCGCTGATGAGCCAACCGGAAACCTCGACCCAAACACCAGCGCCGATATCGTCAACCTGCTTGAAAAGATCAGCCAATCGGGCACCACGATCGTTATGGCGACCCACGACGTTGGCATTGTGAACCGACTCAAGCGTCGAGTTATCGAGCTCAAACACGGCGTAATTGTTCGTGACGACAAAAAGTCTGGCTACGAAACCGCGCTGCCAAACACCGACCAGGTTCAAACCATTGAGCCAGCAGGGGAGGAGCAGGCGTGAGATTCGGATTCGTTCTAAGTGAAATCGGCCAGGGCCTTCGCCGCAACGTGAGCATGGTTGTTTCGATCATCCTTGTCACTTTCTTGTCACTTACCTTTGTCGGCACCGCGGGGCTACTGCAGGCTCAAATCGGCCAGATGAAGAACTACTGGTATGACCGCGCTCAGGTTGCGATTTACCTCTGCACCGAAACCAGTCCCGGCGATGCCTGCCCACAGGGTGAGGCCTCGGCAGACGTCAAGACCACTATTGAAGCCAGCCTGAAAGACCCTGCTTTGGCTGCGTTCGTCGACAAGTTCTACTTCGAAGACCACCAAGCCGCCTTCGAAAAGTTCCAAGAGCAGTTTGCTGGCAACTCGGTGGCCAAGTACGTCAAGGCCGAGCAGCTCAACGAAACCTTCTGGGTCAAGGTCAAAGACCCTGAGAAGAGTGCGGTCATCGTCGAATCGTTCACTGGTGTTGCCGGTGTCGAAGAGGTTCGCGACCAGCGGTCATACCTCGACCAAATCTTCAACATTTTGAACGCGGCTTCGATTGCCGCCGTTGGAATTGCTTCGATCATGTTGGCGTCGTCGGTGCTTTTGATTTCGACCACAATTCGCCTCAGCGCATTCTCTCGCCGTCGCGAGATCGGCATCATGCGACTGGTCGGTGCCAGCAATTTCTACATTCAATTGCCGTTCATTCTCGAAGGCGTTGTCGCGGCCACGGTCGGCAGCCTCTTAGCTGGCGGCGCGGTTATCGCAATCGTGCAGTTCTTTGTCCAGGGTTACCTTGCGACATCGATGCCATTGACGTCTTTTGTTGGCCTCGAGGATGCTCTGCTGCTGGCCCCCGCACTGCTTGTGGCTGGCGTGGTGCTTGCCGCAATTGCTTCGGGCTTCGCCATTCGCCGATATCTAAAGATCTAGTTCGATGAATCGGGCTAGACCCGTTGTCGCCTGCTCTTGGTAGACTTTGGGGCTGACCAACTCGGTCAAAATAAATCTTTTTCAGGAGTGCATCGTGCCTAGAGAACGTGGCCAAAAAGTGGTGGCCACCAATCGCAAAGCCCGTCACGACTATCACATCGAAGATGTCTTAGAAGCCGGTATCGTGCTTCGCGGAACAGAGGTGAAGTCGTTGCGGGCTGGTCGCGCATCCCTGGTAGATGGCTTTGCCAGCATCGAGGGTGGCGAGGTTTGGCTCGAAAACGTGCACATTCCTGAATATGACCAAGGCACCTGGACCAACCATTCAACCCGCCGCCGCCGCAAGCTTTTGCTCAACCGACTCGAGATCGACAAACTAACCGGCAAGGTTCGAGAGAGCGGCTTTACGCTCATCCCGCTGTCGCTTTATTTCAAGGATGGCAACGCCAAGGTCGAACTTGCCCTGGCCAAGGGTAAGCGCGAATACGACAAACGCCAGACGCTTCGTGAACAGCAAGACAAGCGTGAGGCAGCTCGCGCCATGTCGACCAAGGGTAAAGAGTGGTAGAGATTCGCAGGCTCACGCCTGCCGAACTCGATAACTTTCTGAAGTTCATGGAGGGCCCAGCGTTCGAAACCAACCCTCAGTGGTCTGGCTGTTACTGCCAGTTCTATTTGAACACCGAAGCTGAAAACAACGAGACTCGCGACCAAAACCGCCAGCGCGCTTGTGACCGCATCAACTCGGGAACCATGAACGGCTATCTCGCGTTCGAGGGCGAAGAGGTAATCGGTTGGGTTGCCGCCAACAAGGCGAATAACTTTGTTGTTTTGCCGCCAACCGGTGAAGACGCCGCACGTGTGATCTGCTTCATCGTCGAGCAAGAGCATCAGGGCAAGGGCGTTGCAACCGAGCTGCTGAACTTTGCCATCAATGACCTTCGCGAACTAGGTTTTACTTCGCTAGAGGCAGCGCCGATGGCAAGCGACGAGTTCGCCTTGTGGGGCTACCGAGGCAAGTTGAGCACCTATCTGAAGGCCGGGTTTGAACAAGGCCCGATGGTCGACGATAAGCACGTGCTGGTTCACATCAACCTCACAGCCTAAATGTCATCGGCAGGGGTTATCCTTATCTAGCCCAGAGATGGGTTTTGATAATTCAATAATGGGGATGATCGGTTTCGACAGTGCTTTTGTGACTGGATGAAGCGGGTCGTGAATGTAGCGTCAACACGTAAATGTCCGCTGCAAACTATAGGTGCCAAATCTAACCGCACCGACTTCGCCCTAGCTGCCTAAGCGCAACTAGCCTGAAGTCCGTCAA
>JACCDH011310735.1_pt1 | contig 13067 bp, 11 predicted proteins | sample 7442481 | NCBI WGS metagenome assembly JACCDH01 (sample SAMN15323433, study PRJNA562643) | freshwater metagenome | isolation source: river surface water | place: USA:Blue River Watershed | collected 2017-08-15
AGTTCAACATATCTTGAACAAAGAAACGATGCTCTTCATTAGTAATACACATCGGAGAGCTAAATGAGCTGACTCGATCTAAAGTCAGCTCTAAAAGACTCCTCCCCTCAATCAAAGGAACAAATTGTTTGGGAAATGATTCGCGAGACAAAGGCCATAAACGAGTACCAGAACCACCGCAGAGAATAACAGGCTTGATTTTTATAGACACCTCTCCATTCTAAATATATTTAATAAGTAGCCGGTCAGAACCTGACAAAAAGCACTATACATGGCATTAGCGAACCCTTCTCGTCAAATCCGACTAGACCATTTGAAACTAGATAGTTTATTTCGTAAATCTTTTAGAAATTAATGAATTTTTTAACACACCAGATTTTAGATCAACTAGATCGCCTCACGCGTTATCAAATCACACTGCAAAGACAAGCTATCTACGGCAATTGGAGAAAATTGCTAGCTCTTACAAAAAACTAGTGCCCACCACCCTTAATGATTACAAGAATGCCCTTCCAGATTATCCACAAGTCCAAACAAAGAAGCCGGAATGAAGATCGCTTAAGATATTGATCAACATATTCATATTCGTAGACTGGATTACCCATCTCTGAGGTGCCTTTATTGATATGGCCCAAACCTAACAAGCCGCCACGCAAAAGAAATCTAGTCACATTCCCTTGTGCGCGATCTCTTTCGTAATGCAAAACCGATAATGGGCGCGGACCTACAATACTCATATCTCCCTTGAGCACACTCCAAAATTGAGGCAATTCATCAAGGTAAAACTTTTTTACAAATTGCCCAACATAAGTCCGACTATCTGGTGTCCACTCTGCAGAATAAGCAATCCAGTCATGACGTTTTGCACCCTCCGGTTCAATATATTTTTCTTTGATTAGACGAATTTTATATTTATGAATAATTTTTCCACCACTAACTCCGTTGTAGTAAAAAAACATGGGGCCCTTATTTTCAGGAATCAAGCAACCTTCAATTAAGAAGGCAAATTTCAGCAATAGCAAAATTGGGGCAGAGATTACTAAAAAAATTATTGCAACAATCTTATCAAACAAGACTTTGAAAAAGCGTGGTGGCAATGCTTCCTTTAACTCAAAAATATGAGGATATTTTTCTAAAATCTCAGTAGTTGGTGGTTTATAAGGAAATGCCTCGTGGGGTTCATTTTTCTTAATAGATAATTCTGTCATTGTATATTTTACTTATCTAAATTTAGTAAATAATTTTCAAAATCACATAATATTTTTTCACGATCTAAATTTTTTTGGGCGTAAGCCTTGCCTGCAATACCCAAACTAGATCTTAATTCTGGATCGCCACATAACTTCACAAACGCATCAAATAATGCCCTTGTATTTCCTGGATCAACGACCACTCCAAGCCCATCAAGAATATTGGCTAACTCAGTACCTGCATTAGCCAACGCGAGCACCGGCCGACCACTAGCTAACATTCCAGTTAATTTACTAGGCATTACTAAATCTGCAACTCCGGGACGCTGCGGTAAAAGATGAATATCAATCATATTGAAAAACTTAGGCAATAAATAAGCTGGCTGCAAATCCAAAAACTTCACATTTTTAAGATCTTTAGTTCTCTCAACTAGCATATCTTTGCTAACACCATCACCACAAAAAATAAAATAAACTGAGGATGATTTGAAATTCGAGTTACACATCACTGCCAGATCAGCCAATGACTCCAGACCCTGCTTGGCTCCCAGGTTTCCAGAATAAAGCGCCACAATGCCATTACACGGAATTCCAAGACGCTTGCGATATGAAAATTTTTCCTCATCAGGATTGCATACATTAAAAGCAGAAACATCAACCCAATTTGGGAAAAATAAAAGTCTTTTACTGTCAACTTTTTTAAGCTTTGCCTTAGACAGCATACTGCCCGAAATTGTTGAGACAATATCGAATCTCCGCATCAAGGCGCTTTCAAGATATAAAACAAAATTTCTCAACTTAGCTCCCTTGAGTATTCCCAACTCAAAAGCGGCATCAACTTCATAATCCTGAATATGCAAAATTGAGCGAGAGCGACATATTTTCGCAAGGACCAGCGCAAGGGGCGCTGCAAATAATGGGGGCTCAATAATCAAAACAACATTTGGTCTCCATAAAACCTGGAGAAGGGCAATGGGAATGCTGCTGAACGCAAAACTAAGCAAATGAAGAATGCGCTTTATGCCACTTGGTCTTGAAGGAATCCATATTGGGCAGCGCCATATGCTTACATTACTCAGTCGCTCGAAACGCCATACCCATGATTTATATCCATCCCCAATACTCCACTTTGGGTAGTAAGGAGGTGCCGCTATAACCCGCACCTCATGATTATTTTTCACAAGCCATTCAGCCAATTCCCCAGAATACTTCCCAATTCCAGTTAGTTCAGGGTGGAAATTGAGTGAATATATTAAGATTTTCATCAGTCAATATCTTGCCTCTTAAATAAAAGGTCGGCCTGAATTGCCTGACCACCCTTTTTGGAATAAGAAAAATTGTATGCTCCAACAAGAGAGAATCCACTGATCTCCATCCATTTAATCACATCTTTGGCTAATTTTTGATTGCTATAAAGCTCAACAAATGAAGCCTCACAATACACATAAGAAAATTTATTTATCAAGTCTTGACACCCAATTAACACTTGATATTCATAACCTTGGACATCAATTTTTAATAATGCCTTGCCCTTGACTTCAGGGGTAGCTATATATTTTCTAAGCGGACCAACATTAACATTTAGGGTCGAAATTTCTTCAGTTCCCGGGTATAAATCCCCCTGAGCCTGGCTTATGGGAAGCAAAGAGGAGGAGTCATCTTTTTTTGACACGTGCATCTCAAGCTGACCCTCTTCCTCGGAAATCGCTACATTATGAAGCCTAACGGCTTGATCTCCGCTAAACAATTTATTAAATACAGCCGCAGGCTCAATAAGAGGCTCAAAGGCAATAACGATTGCATCAGGACAATATTGTCTCGCGGCTAGTGCAAATTGGCCCCTGTTTGCACCTATATCCACAATTGTTGTAAATTTTAAATTTAATACGTAATGGTGTTCTGAACCAGCAAACACTCTATAAAAAAAGAGTGCTTTAATAAACCTCCAAGAAGTAAATACTGTCATTAATTTTTGAATTCGTTTTATGAACATTTTTTCTTTTTTTATAGCCTATAGGTTTGTCTAAAACTTTTTGTATTTAACAAATCCAAATAACCGAAATATTATTTTCTTAATGAAAAATTTGATATTTGATTCCTCTGGAAGTACTGGGAATGAACCAAATTTATTTTTAATTTCAGCCATTACATTTATCAATATTTCGGTATATTCCCGATAATAGGGCATCCCATTTTTTGGAATTTTGTACCCAAAGTACAATCGAATAACGCTCCTCGAGATGATTCGCAAGCCATGAAAATGGAAAAACGTTGGTCGATAATCCTGATTCATTTGACCAAGAAACCGCTCCAAATTCCAAGGTGCTAGCGTTAGGGATAAATTCGTAAGGACATGAATTACACTTCCAAATCTTTGAGGCCAATCGTCTAAATATTTTTGATCGCCACATTTACCATCTTCACAACGATTAAAACACCACTCGATACATTTTCCTTGCCACCAAGACAACACCCTCCGTGCCTCTATCGTATTCCTGAAAATCATAAATTGAACACAGTAAATCCCAGATTTTTCACTCTTATCATATTGGCTTGCATAACCATGCTCAGTGATTAATACATGACCATTTGATTTCTCAAATTCGTCAAAAATTTTTGCAGTTGAATCAAAAAAATAAAGATCAGCATCTACATACGTAACACAATCAATTGCTGACTCTCTTTCAAAGATAATCTCTGGAGTGAATGGGGTTAATGTCCAACAGTATTCAACTCGAGTACGTTCTTTTTTTACCGCAAGAAGCTCGTCAGTCTCAATCTCTGATAATTTAATCAATCTGACATTGTCGAAGCTTAAGGAATTTAACTGAATCCAAACATCATCATCCATACATAAAACCCACAAAATGAAATTTTTGTGGGTTTTATTAAGGGATTGATACAAACAAATACCAGATGGTAAAAAGTTTTTATCAAATAGCGTAACAAAATGTCTTTTTTTATCGATCATTTATAGCTTATTTTAATGAAATATGCTGGCTAAATACTCTGCTGACTTTTTCCATAATCAGAGATTAATTCACAGACCTTTTGTATATCTTCCATGGTGTGACCTATAGAAATAGGTAGGCTCAATTCAGTTTCATGCAACAGATCAGCAATAGGCCAATCGCCCGACAAAATTCCTTGCATAGCAATCTGACGATGCGGTGGTATTGGATAATGAATTTCTGTTTTTACTAACTTACTTTCAAGCCAGGCTCTTAATTCATTTCGTCGAGTGGTCCGAACCCCAAAAATATGAAATACATCGTGCTCATCATCACGTTGACGGGGCAAAATCAACCAGTCCGGAAGTAGCTCAAAATATTTTTTAGCAAGAGATCTTTTATGTTGATTCATTTGATCTAGATACTTTATTTTAACCCTCAAAAAGGCAGCCTGTATTTCATCAAGCCGAGAATTTGTTCCTATGTAATTATTGACATACTTCTTCTTTGATCCGTAATTTCTAATATGTCGCAGTCTATCAGCCAAGTCATCGCTATCTGTAACTATGGCTCCAGCATCCCCCAGTGCACCAAGATTTTTTGTGGGATAGAAACTAAAGCACCCAGCAGCCCCAAATGTTCCCGTCATCTGACCGCAAAATTTAGCTCCATGGGATTGCGCGCAGTCTTCAACCACTTCTAAGCCATATTCTTTTGCAAAAGCACAGATGACATCCATTCTGCATGTTTTTCCAAACAGATGAGTAACAAGAATGGCACGAGTCTTAGTAGTTAATGCATTCTTCAGCCTTAATGGATCAAGATTAAAACTATCTATCTCGGGCTCAACCAAAATAGGCACATGTCCCGCTCTGACTATTGCCAGTATTGTGGCAATATATGTATTCGAAGCCACGATCACTTCTGACCCCAGAGGAAAACCAAGGGCTTCAAGTGATAAAGTCAAGGCATCTAATCCATTCCCGACTCCAATACAGTGACGAGATCCAATATAAGCAGAGAATTCTCTTTCAAATTCATTTACCTCTCCACCCAAAATATACCAACCCGATTTAATAACTCTGGAAGCAGCATCCACTAACTCGGATAAATATTCACCATTAGATCGACTCAAATTTTCATAGTCTATGGGATTAATTGTATTCATAGCGTGCCTGTATGTAGTCCCCTGGATCATACTCATGAGAAGCTAGAACTAATAAAATAGATCCGGGGCTAAATGACATGCTATGCCAATCTTTTGGCTCCACCAACAAACATAAATCAGGCGCATCTAACTTAACAGAGGATTGGAAATTACCATCATCCATCAAAATTGAAACGACGCCTACTATAGCTATTAGTGCCTGCCTAGTTTTATGATGTCGGTGACCACCGCGCACTTGCCCATCAGCCCCATAAACCCAATACACTCGTTTGATATCAAATGGCAAGATATCATTTAAAACGGTAAGACATCCACGTGGGTCTGCATATGTAGCCAACTTTATTAACTCATAATTTCTCATTAATCTGATATTAACTCTACTAAAAAATAATTAAAATAAAGACCTAAATTAAATAGTTTTTCACTGAGAGAAAAATCAACCTATCTCTTAATATCTTTCAATTTATAGCACATTCGAAATATTCAATTTGGATCAAAACATACAAATGCACCAATAGAAAATCTCAACAAAACAATGGCATAACAAATATTGAATATCACTCCAATTGTCTGCTTCAAACTCAAAAAACCAGACAACTGTTTACCATCCTTTATTCTATCTCCAGAACAGGCGACGCAGAAGAAAAAAAACAGATAAAGCCGGTAGAGCAAAGGAATATAAATACTCAGCAGATATAGTGCGCCTAATAAAGCTGACTCTTGCAGTGTAAATGAACCGATCTTATATCCGAGAAAAAAGAACAGCAAAACGATAAAGTTAAATGTAGAAAACATGTCCATCACCTTTGTAAGCGTGAAATTCTCCTTGTCATGCAAATAGCCCACAGTACGAATATAGTATTCATATCTGGAAGCCAATTCGTCTTGCAAGACGAAAACAACAATCAGCATAGTAAAACTTAGCAGGATTGTGATGATCCAGATATTTCTCCTGGTCGCGGGCAGCGCCAGAAGAGCCACGATAGAGACTACATGGGTTGCAAGCGCCCCGAGCAAAAGCAAGTATTGACGATTCTTGCCCGAAAAGAAAACGCCCGCAAGAAGCATCGCCGTCCCCTGCCTTATAATATCCATAAAAATCAGGGGTCCGAAGGCGAATGCTATAAGGACTGCCTCGACCGCACTCCTCTTTCGACGTAATATCGCAAACAGCAGGGCACCCTGGAACATGGCAATAATCACAAGAAAAAACCTTCCTGCCACCGCATTCGAGGGAGAAAATGAGGCGACAATTAAGGAAATCAATTTCGCGAGTCCATCGAAAAGTAAATCGGGAAATCTTATGTCGCCATCGACGAAATATGCCTCAACCTGCTCGATGTAGAGCCCTGTGTCGTGGTTCATTTCGACGGGCCTTAACGCAGCGATTAAAAAAAAGAGGAATGAAAGTAGAAAAGCAACTCGACCCGGAAAATTCAACCCATTCACCCTTATTTCAGCAATTTCTACCATGGTTGCAGCGACGCAAAAAACGCAACTTATAGCTCATCCTATTGCGGTACAGCCCAACAAAAATATAACTTTTTTGCATTTATGAAGTCCACGGTGGCAGAGATAAAGACGATCCAGAAAACTCAAATCCGAAATAGATCGAGAACGTGTGTAAATTACCTGACTCATATCTCAGGCTAGTCAAGATTTTCTGGCGATTTTGGACCTTTAAGCGATAAAAAAGTCTGAATAAATGTTTTTTCCATATCATTAAGCGTCGGCACGTTTAGTTTCTTTTGTTGAGCTTGTAACTTATATGAAGGGGTGGAGATCACATCAAAGATTTTATCCGCAAGATCAGCAATATCCCCTTGATGAAAAAAGCGTCCATTTTGCCTTTCGTTTATAAGATCAAATTCTGTCCCATCACCTGAAGATACAATGACAGGGACCCCATGGCGAAGTGCGTGATTGATCACAAGACCACCTTCTCCTGGAACTACACAAACATCAGAAAAAGCAAAAACCTCACTTGCCTCTTCCAATTCGCGGTGTCCAACGAAAAGACAATTTGTCAAATTCAATTTTGCACACATTTGTTTCAATTCTTGCTCTAGCTCACCACTTCCCATGATCACTAGAGACAAGCCTTCTTTCACCTGAGCATTAACTATCGTAAATGCCTGAATTAAATCTTTTGGTCGCTTTGTAGGGACAAGTCTTCCACAATATACAATTACTTTCTGGTTGCGCAATATATTCCGAAGTGGACTACTCTCTTTGAATCTCAGCACCCTCTCCTCTACATTCCCAAGATCAATAGCGTTTTGTGCAATATATATTTTGCCAGCCGACACACCGGCATTGGAAGCATAAATCGATTTCCCATATGAGGAATAGGCCACAATAGCATCGCACTTCCTCCAAACAAATTTAATGACCGGAAACGCAACCCGTTTAAAAAACGATTGCTTTCGGCCAGGAATATCACCCAACCCCCATATGACTAGTTTGTAGCCAATAATAGGCTTCAACAATACCAATACGAGGTTGTTCAAAACATTTGAACCATCTTCTACAAGAATAATAGATGGTTTATCCCTAATGACCCGCCAGAGGAACTCATAGGACAAGTACAACTCCATCCGCCTACCCAATGATTTCCATCTGATGGCAAAACTTTTTCCCATGAAGCCACCAAGATCATTCAACATGGCTTCTGTGGCATTGTCGAAATAGAACGAAATGTTAAATGAATCAACTTCACAAAGCCTTTTATATAACGGAAAATTATATTCAGTAAGCATGTGTTGGAAAAAATATACTTTTATCATTGAGCATTTCCTCAAGAAACTCTCTTATTAGTTCATCATTCATATGCCATTTTTCAATAGCAATATCACGCTTTAAAACGTTGGAGTATTAATATGATTGATCTTAGAAGCACAGTGGCAATCAATAATGCCCTTGGCCAAAGTCTAGATCAGTAACGCAATGGTCATACCTTTAGCACAAGTATTTGTGGAGACTAGTGCCTACTAAGAGTAATTAATCCACGAGTATCTATGATGATTTTATCCGACAAATCCATCTTAGTTAGCCCCAAAAATTCCTTATGATCCACAAGCACGACAAGAATATCGACTTGGCTTAATGCCTCATCAAGTTCAACTAACTCAACTGCTTTTCCATTCAAGGAATCAGGTAGTTTCTCAACATTAGGCTCAACCACCAAAACCTTTCCTAAATTATGGTCGATAATTGCCTTGGTTATCCGAACCGCAGGGCTTTCCCGCAAGTCATCAATATCAGCTTTAAATGACAAACCCAGACATGCGATGACAGGATCAGGCTTATTTATAGATCCGACAGCACGCTTGACTTTTTCTATTACATGATAAGGCTTTGAATCATTAACCTCTCTTGCTACTCTTATCATTCTTGCTTGTTCAGGAGCAGAGTGCACAATAAACCAAGGGTCAACCGCAATACAGTGACCACCCACACCGGGCCCTGGTTTTAGGATATTTACCCTGGGGTGATGATTTGCTAACCTTATGAGCTCCCAAACATCTATTCTGTTTTCATCGCAAATCAATGACAGTTCATTTGCAAACGCTATATTGACATCCCTGAATGCATTTTCTGTCAACTTTGACATTTCAGCCGTCCGAGCATCTGTAATAACACACTCACCCTCAACAAAGGCTTTGTATAATCGGACTGCTGCCTGGGAGCATTCGCTCGTTACGCCCCCAACAATACGATCATTCTTCAACAATTCGAACAGAACATTTCCTGGAAGCACCCGCTCTGGACAATAAGCAATTTGGATATCGGCATCTACACCCGACCGCTGGGGAAAGACCAGGTCAGGACGAAGTTGCCCTAGCAAATTTGCTACATGTTCAGTTGAACCAACAGGGGATGTAGATTCGAGAATAATCAGATTTCCTATTACCAGATGAGAAGCTATCGATTTAACTGCCGCATCTACATAAGACATGTCAGGTTCATGATTTCCTCGAAATGGCGTAGGAACTGCAATAATAAATGCATCGGATGGCCCTGGTTTTGTACTTGCTTTTAGAAAACCGGATCTAACGACCTTATTAACCATCACATCTAGGCCTGGCTCCACAATATGAATGCGACCGCTGTTAATCGTATCAACCACATCCTGGTTAATATCAACACCAACAACATATTTTCCCTTACTAGCCAAAACAGTTGCGGTAGGAAGGCCGATATAGCCCAAACCTATTACGGAAACCTTATTGTACGTATTTTTCAATTGCTCTCACCCCTAATAATCTTACTTATATACTCGGCCGCGTAACCATCGCCATAAGGATTGGTTGCGCAGGCCATACGACGATATGCACATTCATCATCCAAGAGCAATGTCACTTCAGCAACAATCATTGAAGGATCCGTACCAACCAACTTGGCAGTTCCTGCCTGCACTGCCTCAGGACGTTCAGTCGTATCACGCATAACCAATACTGGCTTACCTAGGAAAGGAGCCTCCTCTTGAACACCTCCCGAGTCAGTTAGCAAAATATCTGATCGATTCATTAAATACACAAACGGTAAATATTCTAGCGGCTCAATCAAATGTATATTTTCACATCCATCTAATATGCGGCGCACCGGTTCTTGTACATTGGGATTCAAGTGAACCGGGTAAACAATTTCCACACCTTTGCATTTTGAAATCTTAAGCAATGCATTACAAATGTTTTCGAAGCCTTGACCAAAATTTTCTCTTCTGTGCCCGGTCACCAAGATCATTCGTTTATCATTACTGAGGTATGAAAACTGCTGCTGTAATTGCTGTTTCAGAGAATTATTCGCATTAATTCTATCCACTATACTCGACAAAGCATCAATAACAGTATTACCTGTAACATGAATGGTCTCGTTCAGATATCCTTCAGCAAGTAAATTTATCCGCGCACTTTCGGTGGGAGCAAAATGCAATGAAGCTATGCGCCCTATTATTCTTCTGTTCATTTCTTCCGGCCACGGAGAATATATATTGCTCGTCCTAAGTCCAGCTTCAACATGTGCCAAAGGAATCTTAGAGTAAAAAGCAGCAATACTGGAGGCCATTGCTGTTGTAGTATCTCCATGAACCAACAACAAATCCGGTTTCCACTCTTTGAAGATATCGCGCAATCCATGCAGTACATTAACTGTGATGTCTGTAAGATCTTGATTCGGTCTCATCATATCAAGATCGAAGTCAGGCACGATACCAAAAAGCGACAGTACCTGGTCAAGCATCTGACGATGTTGCCCTGTTACGCAAATCTTGACATCAAATTCTGCTACAGAATTTAATGCGGTAAAAACAGGAGCCATTTTTATAGCTTCTGGACGTGTCCCGAACACCAACATAATTCTTCTAATTGACTGAGATATCATTCTAGCTTGGTGGTTAGCGCCATCATATTTAACATGCAAAATTGAGACTGATTCTTGTACTTAGTATCTGGCAAGAGTTTTTAAAAACATAAGCTAATATTTAGCCCTTATTGGTTATCATTTCTCGAATTGTTAAGAGCCAAATTTTATTGAATCTGTAACTTAATAATATGTAAAAAATAAAATGAGAAATGAAACCTGCAAGCACCCGCATGTCCAGTCTTACGAAAATACTAGCACATTCAAATCCGATAAACCCCGATATAAGCGCTATTACTAATGGAGTAATCAGCTGAGACAAGTACTCAACCAATCCTGCACCGCAGAGTGGGCGAACGAGGAACAGCCAGGCTGGGACGAACAGAAAAAGCTGGGTCAGAAGTGCTGCATAGGCAAGGCCGAGAGCGCCGAACTCTGCCCCCACCCAAAACACAGGAAGAAAGATCACAACCAGGAACGCATTCCACTGGAAACTCAGCTTTGCCCTACCGCGTGCCATAAGTAAAATCCCAACGGGGTTACCCGTTGAACGCAGCAATGCCCAGACGGCAAACACTCTCAAAAGCGGCGTAGATGCCTCCCATTTTTCGCCAAGCACAAAATGCACCACCTCTGGTGCGAATAACCCGATTGCGACGTAAATTGGAAAATTGACAGAAGCCGTCATCCTAATAATTCCAAGATAAATCCTTTTTAGTCGCTCAACATCGTCCTGCGCCGAAGCCATAACAGGAAACGCCACCTTCGTGACGATGGAATTGATGACGTCCGAAATATTCTGGTTGAGGTCCCTGGTTACGCTGTATAGCCCGATAAAGTAAGACCCAAGCAGCCTCCCCCCCAGCAGTATATCAACCTGAGAATTGAATACATTAATCAGGTTATTACCCATCATATAACTGCCGAATTTGACGAATTCGCCAATCTCTCCAAGCCTCATCCTAAATTGAGGACGCCATCCATCGGCCAACCTCCACCAGACGACAAATGTGATCACTACTGCGCTCATCATGCTTCCGGCAATAACAGAATAGGCCCCCCCACCTAAGTAGGCGACTGTCACCACACTTACTAGACTCATTAAGGATCCGGCGACATCCACCCAAGCCAGCTCTGAAAAGCGCATGTTTTTTTGAGCAACGATCCTGATCTGCTGCCCGAGAGAAGAAATGACTAGAGTCAATGCTGCCAGCATCAGAAGCGGCTGCAACTCATGCTTTTCAAAGAAAGTTGCCACCCAGTGGCTTGCCAATGCGACAAACAAAGCAAGACCTACGCTCACGGCAACGTTGAGCCAATAGAGGCTTGAAAACTGCTCTCGAGTGACACTCCGGAAATGGATGATCGCACTGCTCACCCCAGCATCCGAAAATATCTGCAGGAATGCCATGATTGCCATGACAATCGCAATCAATCCGAAGTCGGCCGGCTCGAGGAGTCGTGCAAGCGTTACAACCTGTACGAAATGCAGCAACACCCTGATCATGAATGAAAACGTCGTCCATCGAACACCCGAGAAGGTCTTTTGCTTTAGGCTCATGATTGGCAAATGCTGCTAACTAGACAGAAGAAACCTCTCCAACCAGCGCACTACGAAATACCTCATTAGAAATATTGACCCGCTCCGAATACCTTCTAAATAGATAAGCTTCAAGCATGCCTGTATATATTCTTGTGCTTCTTAGATAGGAAACGCTGATTCTTAATAGACGAATCCTCTTGAGGAAACCGCGCGCACGCCCTGCCAAGGCTGGTGGCTGTGCATCCCCAGCCTGTACAAGATAGTCCATTTGCTGCACCTCACAGCACCCATCCGATCTCCCATTGTTTCTCACAAACACGAACTGATTCATCCTGCCACCAAAGCAAATATTGATTCTCTTCCTCTCATCGAAACTCAATTTGAAGAAGGCACGCTCGTCATTCTGGAAATTTAGATAGATATTTCCGTATCCATGCTTAAATTCGGAATAATATATCGACTGGAACAGAGTTGGAGAGAACTGGTAAAGTCCATGTCCGCACATGTTATTGCCGGGGACATAATGGAGAATGAATCCATCCTTCTTACAAAGTTTTTTGACATTCTCAAATACGGTTGCCGAAGAAAAGACATGTTCGGATGTCCCAATATCCAAAACAGCATCAAATAAGCCTTCCAGCTTCTGCGGAATGGGCATGTTCAAATCGTGAAGCAATGTGGGTTCATCATTCGGGAACGCGTCCAGGCTGACGACTTCAGTTGCGCCAAAATGACGGATCATAAATTCCTCTGCAAACCGCCCATTCCAACTTTCCAATTCTTTTTCTGGCACCCCGGATGCTTTGGATGCCCAGGATAGAAGATGGGGTTCAATGAAAAGCTGCTGCCTGCCA
>JACCDH010725133.1_pt1 | contig 13064 bp, 9 predicted proteins | sample 7442481 | NCBI WGS metagenome assembly JACCDH01 (sample SAMN15323433, study PRJNA562643) | freshwater metagenome | isolation source: river surface water | place: USA:Blue River Watershed | collected 2017-08-15
GACGCGCTTGATACCGATGATGGAGGCGATGCGCACGGTGACGGTGTTCCGCGATTTTTCGAGCGCGGTGCGGAAGCTGATGGGGCCTAGGTAATCGTCCTCGTAGTTCTTGGGGCTCCACATTGGCAGGCCTGCACCTTGGCTGAGGGAGATGGGCCCATCCGTAATCATCGAGGTGGGGCTAAACCCGTTTTCAAGCGCGGTGAGATAGACGAAGGGTTTGAAGGAGGACCCTGGTTGGCGCTTGGCTTGGGTGGCGCGGTTGAACTCCGAGCCCGCATAAGCATAGCCGCCTGCCATGGCGAGCACGCGGCCGGTGTTGGGGTCCATCACCAACAGCGCGCCGTTCACTTCAGGAATTTGTAGCAGGGCGTAGTTGCCTTTGGTTTCCATTGGCTCCACAAGCACCACATCGCCCGCGCTGAATTTTGGGCGTGCCCAGCTCATGCCCTCGGCGGGGATGGTGCCGCGGTCGCCGTTCATCAGGCCAATCTCCACCTTGCCAGAAACGCTGCGCACCACGGCGAGCTGTTGTTGGTCGTGCAGGGTGATGGTTTTGTCTTGCTGGATTTTATTCAGCAGGGCTGGCCAGTCGGTGGCGCTGGGGCTGATGGTGGCGATGGGCCCGCGATAGCCGTGGCGCTGGTCGTAGGTCATCAGTGCGTGGCGCAGGGCGCGGTCGGCATAGGTTTGGAATTTGGGGTTGAGGGTGGTTTTAACGAACAGCCCGCCTTCATACAGCACGTTGCTGCCATACATGCCTGCCAGTGCGCGGCGCACTTCCTCGGCAAAGAAATCGGCGCGAGCGAGTTCGTTTCCGTCGCGTTTACGCATCATAATCGGCGTGGCGCTGGCGCGCTTGGCTTCTTTGGCGTCGATATAGCCGTCCTCTGCCATGCGGCCGATGACGTAGTTGCGGCGATCACGCGCGCGTTCGTAATTTTTCGCGGGGTCGAAATAGGCGGGCGCTTTGGGCAAGGCGGCGAGCAGCGCTGCTTCTTCGGTGGTCAGTTCATCCAGCGATTTGTTGAAATAGGTGATGGCGGCGGCGGCCACGCCATAGGTTCCCTGCCCCAGATAAATTTCGTTGAGGTACAGCTCGAGGATTTTCTCTTTGCTGTAGGAATTGGAGATGCGGTAGGCGAGGATGGCCTCTTTGATTTTGCGCTCGAAGGATTTTTCGGACGAGAGCAAAAAGTTTTTCACCACTTGCTGGGTGATGGTGGAGCCGCCCGCCAAGCTGTGGCCTTGACCATAGTTGAGCAAGTTGTTGCGCATGGCGCGCATGGTGCCCCACCAATCCACCCCTTTGTGGGAGTAGAAGTTTTTATCCTCCGCCGCGAGGAATGCATCCTGCACGTTTTTGGGGATGGCCGTGAGCGGCAGGAAGAAACGTTTTTCCTTGGCGTATTCCACCATCAGTTTGCTGTCGGCGGAATAAAGGCGGGTGACGACTTTAGGGTCGTAGTTGCCAAGCTGCTCGGTGCTTGGCAGGTCGGCGCTGTAATGTTCCACCACCAGCACGGCAGTGATGACGGCGAGCAAAAGGCCTGCGAAGGCGGCAACGCCCGTCCATTTCAGCCACCACACCATGCCACGGCGGCGGCGCGGCGCGGGATTGGCAGGCGGGATGTGGGTGGCGTCTTCGGTCATACGGCGATTGTTTTAACCGCCCTTACCCGAATTGGCGATAGCAAATTATCGGGCGGGCGATTTTAGCGCGTTACGCTGGCGATGCGCATTCGCTACTGCGCGTAATAGCTGTTGATGCCTTTGATGACAGAAGCGACGACGAGGTCGCGGTATTCAGGCGAGAGCAGCAGGCGCTCGTCCGAGGCGTTGCTGAGGAAGCCGAGCTCGATGAGCACCGATGGCACATCCGGCGCTTTGAGCACGCGGAAGCCTGCGAAGCGGTGGGTTTTGGGCAGGCGGTTAATTTTGGGGTGCAGCGCCTCCACAATCGCATCCGCAAGCACGGTGATTTATTCATGGTCTCGCGCTGGGTGAGGTCGATGAGGATGCCCGCGACATCCGCATCCGTCGTGTTCAAATCGATGCCCGTAATAATGTCCGCTTTGTTTTCGCGCTCCGCGAGTGCGGCGGCTTCTTCATCCGACGCGGTGGCGGAAAGGGTGTAGAGCGAAAGCCCCCGCGCCTCGGGCTTGGGGTTGGAATCCGCATGCAGGGAAATCAGGATATCGGCTTTCTGTTTGCGGGCGATGTTCACGCGGTCATGCAGCATGATGAAGCTGTCGCCGTCGCGCGTGAGTGCGGCGCGGTAGCGGCCTGTGGCAACGAGCGCTTTTTTCAGGGCGCGGGCGAAGTTTAGGGTTACGTCGCGCTCATGCGTGTCGTGCAGGCCGATGGCACCGGGGTCTTGCCCGCCGTGGCCCGCATCGATCACGATGAGGGGGAGTTGCTTCTTCTCTGCCGTGGCGGCTTTTTCAGGCAACGGCGCTTTGGGGGCGAGCTCGATCACCAGTGGTGTTCCCGCGGTGACGGATTTGATGGTGACGGGGTGGTTTACGTCCAGCACCAAGCGGGACGTGTTGGCATCGAACTGGCCAAAACGCAGCGCGCGTACCAAGCGGCCTGTGTAGCTGGGCGGAAGTTTTAACCCCGCCGCGCTGGCGGGCGGCAGGTCGATCACCACGCGGTCGGGATTGGCAAGGACGAAGGTTTTGCGCGGGGTGATGGGCTGGTTCGCCTCGAAGCTGAGCTGCTCTGCCCCTGCCTCGCCTGCCTCGATGGAAAGGCCGGAAATGGCGAGCGATTCCGCACGCACCGGCAGTGCCACCAGCTGAACCGCCAGCAGCGCCACGCCTAATTTTCGTATCCATTTGCAATTCGTCATACGGTTGGTTCTATGACACAACCGCGGCGGATGTCATGATTTATTTGCGCCGTTGGTGCGGGAGTTTTCAATTTTTCCCTCATACTGCGACGAATGAATCCGCTGCTTTTGTTTTTCCATAGCATGGGCAAGAATTTCTCTGCGTTCTCCCACTAACTGCTGAAAATCATGGGCGGCTTTATCGCCCGAGACAGAGCCATAGTAGTCAACGAAGAAGTCTTCGTACTGAGCGTCGCTCATCCCTTTTTGTTCGCAATAGCGATTGAGAATATCCAGCATATTGCTCTGGCCGTCGACGATAAACTCAATACCGTCATACGTCACTTCCACGGGACGCTGGGTAGCCACTGCGAAGTGGCGCGCCTGTGCCAAGGCATCCCCGAAATGTTCCCCCGTTGTGGCAAGGTAGTGCTGATTCACCGAGGCCGAGGCTTCTGACGGCGCTGGGTTGGTAGTTTTGTTGAGAATGCGTTTGGGTTTCTTTCCGAGCGGCATTGCAATAGCCTTTTCCTAGTTATGAATGACGATTGGCGAAGCGAATGGTTAATATTTAGTTAATTTTTTGTCCAAAATCCAGCATAATAATCGTACCCACAAAACTTGGCGGATTCCTTGGGTGTGGTGGCGCGCCAATCTTTCGCCTTGATATCGGGGGGGGATGTACCTATAGTGGAAACACGAAACGAGATTCGGTTGCGGCCTGAACCATGCGAGGCATGTTTTTTTCGGGGAGCGCAGCAGGGTATAGATTAACAGTTAATTAGTGAAGGCGCCGACGCGCACGCTCATGGTATCACACGGAAACATAACGAAAAATCTCCTATTGCGCCTAGGGCGCGAGCGGGCAGGTTTTTCTCACGCTCACCCTCCCCTTTACCTCGGCACACCGCCGCTGGACGGGGTGTCTGGCGCGCGCGGCTGATTGCCGCGACCTTCGTTTCCTTCGCTACTTTATGATGCGTTCGCCCGAAGCCTTCACGGCCAAGGAGAATGAACCATGACAAAACGCATGCTGATTGATGCAGCCCACGCGGACGAAACCCGTGTTGCCCTGCTGGAATATGATCAAGTGTATGATTACGACTTTGTAAGCAGCTCGAAAACACAGATAAAAGGCAATATCTACCTCGCGAAAATTACGCGGGTGGAGCCGTCGCTTCAGGCGGCATTTGTGGAATATGGCACTGGCAAACAAGGGTTTTTGCCGTTTTCGGAAATCCACCCCGACTATTACCAGCTGCCGCAGAGCGATAAGCAAAAGCTGCTGGAAGAGCAAATTGCCGAGGCGGAAGCCGAGGAAGCAGCGGAAGACGCGGCGTTTGAGCGCGAGCAAGCCGCCCGCGAAGCGCGCCGTGGCCGTGGGGAATCCACCGAGAGCGACGCGGAATATGAAGAGTTTAACCGTGAAGACACCGCGGCGGAGGATGCGCTTGCATCCAGCGCGGCGATTGCCAGCTACTCGGCCGACGATGCGGGGGACGCCACGACGCTCGATGCCCTGCCACCGGTCGCAGAGGTAGAGATTCCAGAGAGTTACGCCACCAACGTGCACCCGATGGAAGAAGTGCAGCCGCTGAACGCGGAGAGCTTCGCGGTCTACAGCGAGAACCTACCGGAAGAAGCCGCGCCCGCGTTTGACGACGCCCTGCGCGTGACGGACGAAAACACCGTGGCGGATGAAACCGACACGAGCAACGAAACCAGCGCCGAAGACGGCGAAGAAGTGCATAGCCGTGGCGGCCGCGAGCGTTCGCTGCAGCGCCGCTACCGCATTCAGGAAGTGATCAAGCGTAACCAGATTGTGCTAGTGCAGGTGATTAAGGAAGAGCGCGGCAACAAAGGCGCCTCGCTGACCACCTTCATTTCGCTGGCTGGCCGCGCGGCGGTGCTGATGCCGAACTCGCCCAAAGGCGGCGGGATCAGCCGCAAGATTACCGACCGCGAAACCCGCAAACGCCTGAAAGAAGTGGCGTCGGAGATGCGTACCCACCGCGGCATGAGCGTGATTATCCGCACCGCAGGGATTGACCGCACCAAGGACGAAATCCGCCGCGATTTTGAATATCTGGTGACGGTGTGGAACACGGTGCGCACCCAAACATTGGCCGCCACCGCCCCTGCCCTGATTTACGAAGAAGGCAACCTGATTAAGCGTTCGCTGCGCGACCTTTACACCAGCGATGTGAGCGAAGTGTTGGTGGAGGGCGAAGACGCCTTCAACGAAGCCAAGGCCTTCATGAACATGCTGATGCCAAACCATCTCGACCGCATCAAACAATATACCGGCACGATGCCGCTTTTCTCTCACGCAGGTGTGGACGACCAGTTGGCAGCGATGGCCGAGCCGCAAGTGCGCCTGCCTTCTGGTGGCTATCTGGTGATTCACCCAACCGAGGCGCTGATCTCGATCGACGTGAACTCCGGCCGCTCGACCACGGAACGTAACGTGGAAGAAACCGCGATTAAGACCAACCTTGAAGCCGCCTATGAAGTGGCGCGGCAACTGCGCCTGCGTGATTTGGCGGGGCTGATTGTCGTCGATTTCATCGACATGGGCTACGGCAAAAACCGCAAAGCGGTGGAACGTGCCATGAAGGACGCGCTGAAGGCAGACCGTGCAAAAATTCAGGTCGGCCGCATCAGCATGTTCGGGTTGATGGAGCTTTCGCGCCAACGCCTGCGTCCGTCCATTTCAGAATCCATGGGCATTCTCTGCCCGCACTGTAAGGGCACGGGCTATATCCACTCGGTGGAAACGGTGGGGATTCAAATCATCCGCACGCTGGAGCGTGAGGCCGCGAGTGCGCAATATGCGACGCTACGCGTGACCACGCATCCGGAAGCGGCGCTCTACCTGCTGAACGAAAAACGCGGCGCCCTGCAAGCGCTGGAGCAGCGCTATAACGTCACCGTGGTGGTGGCGATGGATACGGCACTGATTGCGGGCAATCACCGCCTTGTGAAAGTGACGCTGGATGGCCGCGAAATTCTGCACGAGCCTGCGCAAAGCCAGAACAAGCACCGTGGTGGCAAACCACGCCGTGGTCGCCGTGGTGGCCGCGAGGAATCCGGCAACGTGATTCACTTCAACGCCAACGCGGGCAATGACGGGGATGAGAATACCTCGGCTGAACCACGCGAGGGCGGCGAAGACGCTGCAGCATCGGGTGAGTCGTCGCCACGCGGCGAACGCTCTGGCCGCCGCGAGCGCGGTGGACGCAACCGTGGTCGCGACCGTGACCGCAACCGCAACCGTGGCCCGCGCCCAGAAGGGCAAGAGGCTGTGGCGGCGGAGAATGCTGCACCTGCTGAAGGCCAATCCGCAGAGGGCGCAGAGCAACAGCCTGCAACCGACGCAGACGGTAACCGCGAGCGTAACCGCCGCCGTGGCCGTCGGGGTGGCCGCAACCGCAACCGCGAACGCGGCGAACGCCGCCCAAGCGGCGATGGTGTAGAGGCTTCGGCTTCGCCAGAGGCAACCGCACCGCGTGAGGAATCTTCCTACAGCGCGCCGCGCCAAACGCCTGCGCCGGAAGCACAAAAATCATTCGTGATTCCTTTGTCGGAAGCACAAACGAATCCGGCGGCGGTGGCTTCGCCCATCCGCACGGAATCGAGCGGTGGCGACGACAAGAACAAGCGCAAAGGCTGGTGGAGCCGCGTGCTGGAGAGTTAGCGTTTAATGGCGCGCCTTGGCGCGCGTGGGGGCGATTAAAGGTCGCCCCCGCCTGCCGGCTCGCGCCGTAAAGCGCTACGCACGGATAATCACTACGGCTAGGTGCGCGCTGCGCTTGAAATTCCGCTGGATAAAAATATGGGCGCGACGCATAGTGTGTGGATGCGTTTTGATTCGTTTTTCTGTCGTCTGCTGCGTCCGCTTTTAACGGCGGTGGCGTGCGTTTCGTTGCCGCTTAGCGCACAGGCGGGATTGATTCGCGATGCGGAAATTGAAGCAACGCTGGCGGCCTACAGCGCCCCTATTTTCCGCGCGGCGGATATACCGCCTGAATCGGTGCGGATGTTCATTGTGAACGACCCCACCATTAACGCCTATGTGGCGGGCGGCTTGAATATTTTTATTCATACGGGCCTTATCACCCAAGCCAAGAATGCGGGCATGCTCATTGGCGTGATTGCGCACGAGACCGGCCACATTGCAGGCGCGCATTTGTCGCAGCTGACGGAGAAATCGAACCGCGCCACGGTGGGTGGCGTGCTGGGTGCGGTGCTGGGTGCGGCGGCGGTGGCGGGCGGTGCTGGGCAAGCGGGCGCAGGCATTATCGCGGGCAGCCAAAGCATGGCGATGCGTAATTTTCTGGGTGAAATTCGCGTGAACGAGGCCTCGGCCGATCAGGCCATGCTGAAATATCTGGACGCGAATGATATGTCGGCCACCGGTGCGCTAGAGATGTTTCAATCGCTGCAACGGCTGGAAAGTGGCGGCACCAAACGCGACCAATTTATGAGCGACCACCCGCTGACCACCGACCGTATTGCCGCGATGCGTAACCATATCAACGAATCACCGATTCCACCGCACCAGATGCCGGAACAATTCGCCGCGATGCATGCGCGGATGGTGGCAAAGCTGGTGGCGTTCATTGAGCCGTATGAAAAAACCATGGCGGCCTACCCGCCACGGGATAATTCGGTGGCGGCACGGTATGCGCGCACGATTGCGGAGTTTAAGCACAGCAATCTCGCCGCCGCGCTGAAGGGCATTGATGGGTTGATCAAAGACTATCCGAAGGATGCGTTTTTCTACGACACGCGTGGCCAGATTTTGTTTGAGAATGGCAAGCTGGAGGGGGCGGCGGTGGCGTATGCCAAAGCGGCGGGGCTGATGCCGAAATCGCCACTGATTCTGACCGAATATGCCAAGACGCTGTTGGCGGGCAACAAAGCTTCCGAAGTGGGACATGCGATTTTGTTGCTCGAGCGCTCCAAGGAGCTGGACGACAGTTATGATGTGACGTGGCGGCAATTGGCGCTGGCCTACAGCAAGCAAGGGAAAATGGGGCTTTCCTATGAGGCGCTGGCCGAGGAAGCGGCACTGCACGGCGACTGGCGCGGGGTTATCCAGCATATTGCCCGCGCCCGCGCAGATGGCACGGCAGATGGCGCGCTGGATGACTTGGAGCGCGACGCAAAAACACAGCTGAAAAAGAAGAAGGACGATTCGCCTTTCTAACCTGTTTTTTACTTGGCTTATGCCACGCCAGACCACAGAATACACCGCAGCACACACAGGAGCAGTTATGAAATACGCACAATTGATGATGGGGTTACTTGCAGGCGCAGCCATTGGCGGCACGGTGGTTGCTTCGACGGGAACCAGCAGCCCTGCGGGCGCGCTGGATACGGAAGCGGTGAAGAAAATTGTGCGGGAAGTGATTCTAAGCGAGCCGAAACTGATTATGGAATCGGTGCAGAAGCTGCAAGCGGCGGAGCAGGCAAAAACGGCGGAGAGCGCCTCGGAAGCGCTGAAAGATAGCGCCGTGCGCGCCGCCTTGTTTAGCGATGTGGGCGTGGGCAGCGTGGGCCCAAAAGATTCCAAACGCGTGGTGGTGGAATTCTTCGATTACAACTGCCCTGCGTGCAAAATTCAGTACAAGGAAATCGACACGCTGGTGAAGCAGGATAAAACGGTGCGCGTGCTGTTCCGCGAATATCCGATTTTTGGCGACACGTCGGAAATCAACTCGCGCCTTGGGTTGGCGGTGGCGCGTGTGGCACCGGAAAAATATTTTGCGTTCTATGAAAAGATGCACAGCTTTAAAGGCCGCGCGAGCGAGGGCGACACGCTTGGCTTCATTAAAGAGCTTGGCCTCGACGTGGAGAAGGTGAAGGCGGAAGCGCTGAAACCTGAAATCAATGCCGCGCTGGATGAGAACCGCAAACTGGCCGAGAAGCTGAATATGCGCGGCACCCCAACCTTGGTGGTAGGCGATCAGGTGATTCTGCACGCCGCAGCTGCGCAGGAAATTCTGGGGATTCTGGACAGCGCGAAGTAAGCTGAAACTAACGCGTTTGCGTGACGCAGCACCACCAGTTTGGGTGCGCGCGGCTGATGTGCTGTGCCGCCTGCTCGGCCTGCTCGGCTGTTTGATAGATACCGTAACAACAGGCGCCGCTGCCTGTCATCCGCGCTAACATGGCAGGGGGCGCGATGTGCGACAGCGCGTGGAGCATGCTGTCGATTGCAGGGCATTGCGCGCGGGCGGGCGCTTCTAAATCGTTACCGCTCTGCGCCAGATATTCCACCCATTGTGCGGCGCTGCCGCCCAATGTTTCCATGGCGGTGGTGGGTGCTGGCACGCGGTGGGCGATGCCCGCCAGTGCGCGATACACCTCCGCCGTGAGCAGTGGCACGCGCGAGTGAAGCAGCAGCAGATGCAGCGTGGGCATTGGTTGCACAAGCGGTGTCAGCTCCGTGCCGATACCGCGGGCGATGGCGGGCGCGGCGTAGAGGCACATGGCTACATCCGCCCCCAGCGGAGTGGCGAGTGTGGCCAATGTTTCCATGCTGTAGTTGAGTTCCCATAATTGGCTCAGCGCGCGCAATGCGGCGGCGGCGTCGGCGGAACCACCGCCCAAGCCTGCGCCTACGGGAATGCGTTTGTCGAGCGTGAGCTGTGCGCCGTGTGTGATGCCTGCGTGCGTGCGCAAGGCGTGGGCGGCGCGCAGCACTAAGTTATCCTCGCCCTGCCCTGCCTCGGCCGCGAATTCCCCCGTGACGGTGAGCGATAGCGCTGGCGCCAGCGTGGCGCTCAGTAGATCGTGATGGGTGGTGAAGGCAACGAGCGATTCCAGCAGGTGATAGCCATCCGCGCGTTTCCCGACGATGCGAAGCGTGAGGTTGAGTTTTGCCGGCGCTTGCTCGGTAATACGGCGCGCGGGCATGGGCTACTGCACCTGTGTTTTGACGGGTGCTGGCTCCATTTTCGTTTGCTGGGTGGGCGCTGCCGGCGCCGTGACGACGAATGCGCCGAGGCCATTTTCCAATTTACCGCGCAGGCTTTTTTCTACGTCTTTTTCCGGCTTGAAGGTTAAAGCGCGTTCCCACTGATAGCGCGCTTCTGTCTGCCGCCCCATGCGCCAATAAGCATCGCCCAAATGCTCGTTCACGGTGACATCGTCTGGCATCATTTGAATGGCGCGCTCGAAATGCTCGATGGCGGATTTGAAATCGCCCGCCAGATAATGCGACCAGCCTACGGAATCAGTGATGTGCGGATCGTCTGGCCGCGCGGCGGATGCGGTTTGCAGATATTCGCGCGCTTTCGGCACATTCTTGCCCATGGTGAGCCACGAATAGGCGAGGTAGTTCAAGACATCCGGCTGATTGGGCTCCAGCGTGAGGGCGCGGGTGAAATCCGCTTCGGCTTGTGGCCACTCGCCCGCACGTTCGTAGCTAATGCCGCGTGCGTAGAGCAGCGGCCAGTCGGCGGCGGTTAAGGGTTCGCTGCGGGTGATGGCGTTGCCATAGGCGGCGGCGGCGGCATCGAACTCTTTGGCTTCACGCAGCAAGTCGCCTTTGGTGATGAAGGCGGTGGCGTCCGTTGGGTAGCGTTTGGCCACGGCATCCAGCAGTTCCAGCGCGCGGGGCTTGTCGCCCAGCGCTTCGTAGTTCAGGGCTTTGCGCACTTGCGCGCGGCGGGCGAACACGGTGTTCGCTTCAATCGCGTCGTAGGTTTTGATGGCCTGCGCATAGTCGCCCACTTGTTCATATAGGTTGGCGAGCATCAACTGCGCCGGTGGCAAGTTAGGGCGCAGATCCAGCGCGATGCGCAGATAGAGGAAGGTGTCTTGCGAGGAGTCGTCGCTGAACAGCAGGCTGGCGGTGGTGAAGAACAGCTCCGCAAGCCCATCACGCGCGGTTGAAACCAGCGGTGCAGGCACCACGCCTGCCGTGATTTTCTCGGGGATGAGGGTGGAGTTTGGATTGGCCTTTGCATACACGTCGAACAGCTGTTGCGCTTCGGTGTATTTTTCGCCGCGGGCATAGAAGTTGGCGAAGGCCTGCACCACACGATAGGGCGCAACGGCGGCATCCGAATTGGCTTTGAGGTAGGATGTTTCTGCCTGCTCGCGGAAGCCTTGCACGTCGTTCATCAAAGCGCTGTGGTAGGTGATGAATGGAGCAAAAAATCCGGATTTATCGATCGCCGCCTGAAGGCTGACGGGTGCTTTAGTTTCGCTTTGGCCAATGGTGAGCCACTGGGTCATCACCGGTTTGATGAGGCCGAACAGGCCCGTGTTCGGCGCTTCGTCGATCACCTTTTGGGCTTGGGCATAGTCGTTCGCCTTGACGTGATCCAGCATCAGCAGCGACGCGATGAGCGCGTCATTCTCGCCATCCGCCGCGAGTTTTTTGGCGAGGGTGATGGCCGTATCGATATTGCCCGCTAGCAGATTCAGGCGCAGCGCTTCGCCGCGCAGATGCACATTTGCAGGGTCGCGCGCCAGCGAGGCGTTGATGTATTTCGCCGCTTGTTTCAAATCCTTGTTCTCGCGCGCGAACCGGCCGGAAAGGAAATTGCCTGCCACGCCTGTATTGAGAGGTTTCTCTGCCTTGGCGGCGCTGGAGGCGTCGTCCTGCGGTGGCTCGGCCGTTTCTTTGCGCATTGCCTCTGATTTGGGCGAGATTTCGTTGGCGAGGCTTGGCTGCGCCCATAGAAAACTGCAGGCCACTATGGCCAAAAAGCGAGGTAAAATAAGCGTTTGCGCTAACTGCGCCATAGGGCAACCCATCGGGTGCAAGAAAAATGCTTGCACTAGAGCAGCGTTACATTATATTGCCGCGCCTATCAAATGAATTGCGCGCAAAAAGCGCGGAAAGAGGACGTCATGAGCAGTAAGAACAACCCAGAGCTACGCGGTGCAGTTACCGAGCTTCGTAAATTCGGCGGTAAGCCTGTAAAACCATGCCGCGTGATCGATAGCTCGCGCGGGATCGACTTCATCGGCGCTGCCTTTGAAACCGGTGAAATCGTTACCGACGCCACCACCAAGCGTCCGATTCCATACAGCGCCATCTACGGCTAAGACCCTGCGGGTCTAGGCTTACTTGGGCTTGAGAATACAAAAGCGCCGGAGAGTTTCTCTGGTGCTTTTTTGTTTTGCGGGCAAGCCCCCTCTCCCCTTGCGGGAGAGGGCTGGGGTGAGGGGTGTTCGAGATTATTTTTAAACGGAACGCACGCGTCACGCCCCCTCACCTAACCTCTCCCGCAAGGGGAGAGGAATTAAGAAAAACGCCCACCGCCCTCACCCTAAATCCGTAAAGAACGGATTTAGACCTCTCCCGAGGGAGAGGTTTTTCTAACGCTCCAGTTCCGCTAGCTTCGGTCTTCGTAGGGTGATGATGCCGACGCCGGCGATGGCGAGGCTGCCGCCGAGAATGATTTGCGGGGTGAGCGGATCATCGAACATGATGCTGCCGATGGTGATGCCGAAGATGGGCATGAGCAGGCCGAATGGCATCACCACGCTCATCGGGTTGTTGGCCACCAGCCAGTTCCACAAACCATACCCCACCAGCGAGGCGAAAATCATGCTGTAGGTGACGCCTGCCCATGTGGTCCACCGCGCGGTTTGCAGAATTTCAAGCTGCCCCTGCTCGAACGTGAGGGTGAGAATGAGGAAGGGAATCACGGAAATCAGCGCTGGCCAAAATAGCAGCGGGACGGTGGTGGGTTGCTGAATGGTTTTGAGATACATGTTCGCCCCGCTCCACGACCATGCGCCCAGCACGGTGAGTAGGAACGCGTCCCAATGCTCGGCGGCGTTGGGGGTGCCTGCCACAATCATCACCCCGACGAAGGCGAGGACAAGGCCGAAGCTGCGCCACGGGCCCAGATAATCCTTGAACAGAATCGCCGCCATGACGCAGGAGAACGGCACACCAAGCTGTGTGGCAATGATGGAGCCGGTGATGGACAAGCCCATATGCAACGCGAAAAAGACAAGCGCGAATTGCACCACGATGAGCAGCATGGAGATGATGAACATGTCGCGCATGCGTGGGATGGGACGACGCAACGCGAAGGGCAGCAGCAAAATGCTGACGCCGACAAACCGCACGAGCAATAACAGGAAGGGTGGGAAATCCATCAGCGCGTATTTGCTTGCGGTGTAATTTCCGCCCCAACATAGCGCGACCAGAATTGCAGCAAGTATGGCGCGAATGGGCATGGCGGTCTCCGAACGA
>JACCDH010675483.1_pt1 | contig 13062 bp, 9 predicted proteins | sample 7442481 | NCBI WGS metagenome assembly JACCDH01 (sample SAMN15323433, study PRJNA562643) | freshwater metagenome | isolation source: river surface water | place: USA:Blue River Watershed | collected 2017-08-15
GGTGCACTGAGATGATCGATCCATCCCGCCATCGCTGCGTGCTGTTCGATGTCGATGGCACGATCGCCGAAACCGAGGGCAATGCGCACCTGCCCGCGTTCAATCGCGCGCTGGCCGAGGCCGGGCTGCCATGGCGCTGGAGCCGCGACGATTATGCGCGGCTCTTGAAGACCGCCGGCGGACTGGAGCGGCTGCTGCGCTTTGCGCAAGAATCGGGCAATGACGCCGAGGCCCTGCGCGAGCACCTCGCACAGGTGCACAAGGCGAAGAACCGACATTTCGCGGCGATCCTGGCGGAGGGCGGTGTGCCGGCGCGCGAGGGCTTCGTCGAGCTCGTCCATGCATTGGCAGCGAATGGCATTGCGTGGGGCGTCGTCACCACGACCAGCCGTTCCAATTGGGACGCGCTGTGGACGCACACACTGGCGCCGCAGCAATTGCCGGCACCGGCAGTGATCGTCTGCGGCGAAGACGTGGCCGCGAAGAAGCCGGATCCGGAAGCGTACGAGCTCGCGCTGCGACGGCTGGAGATGCCGCCGCAGCGCTGCTGCGCGATCGAGGATTCGCGCAATGGACTGCTGGCCGCGAAACTGGCAGGACTGGAGGTGGCGATCGTCAGGAGCGAGTTCTTCGGCGACGAGAAGTTCGACGAGGCGCAGGTGGTCGTCAATGAACTGACCGAACTGGCTTCGCAATTGCAGGGCCTCGGATCCCAGCTTGCGCTGGGATGACACTTTTCAGGCCGATGTCTTCGGGTCCGTCATCCGGCCGCATGCCGGGATCCATCGTCGTTGAAAGAAAGCCTTCGCTATCTTTGCAGCTTCAAAATGGCGCATTCAGCCTGACGATGGTCCAGTTCAGGTAAGCCGCGAACGCCACCCACGCGAGATATGGCAGCAACAGCAGCGCGGACAGCGGGGAATAGCGTCGCACCAGCAGCGCCATCAGCAACACCGACAGCCACAGCGGCACCACCTCGATGAAAGCAATGTCCGGTCGCGTCGCCGTGAAGAAAATTGCGCTCCACAAGATATTGAGCACGACATTCAGCAGCAGCGCGCCCATCAGGTAACGGCGCTGCACCTCGTCCGCGCGCCGCCATGCGCGCACGCCGGCGATGCCGGTGAGGATATAGATCGTGGTCCAAACCGGGCCAAATAGCCAGTCAGGCGGCTGCCATGACGGCTTCACGAGATTGAAATACCAGGGGCCGATCTCGGTGGCGAGTCCGCCGATGCCGCCGGTCACGATGGCCAGCAGCACGGCGATGAATACGGGCTTTCTCTCGGGGTTCAGCAGCTGCTTCACGTCGGTTCTCTCATCTCTGGCGAGTCTGCCTCGCCGGCGACGGGATCAAACCTTCGCCAGCCCGAGCAGGTGCGCCATGTCCTTCAGGAAGATCTTTACGTGCGCGAAAGGCTTCGCGCGCACCAGACGCTTGTTCATGTACGCGTCGAAGGTCAGCCGCTGCACGTCCTTGTCCCGGCACATCGCGACGAAGCGTTCGCGCCGCTTGTCGCTGGAGTACCAGAAGTGCTGCATCATACCCAGAACCCAGAAAACCTTCCCATGCGCGCGCATGAAGCGCCGGCGTGCCTGTGCGAGGCAGACCGGATCGCCGGTGACGAGATAGGCTTCTGCTGCGTCGGCTGCCAGTCGTCCGCCTTCCATTGCGTAATAGATGCCCTCGCCGGAAGACGGCGCGACCACGCCGGCCGCGTCGCCGGCCAGCACCACGTCGCGGCCATTGTCCCAGCGCTTGAGCGGCTTCATCGGCAGCGGCGCGCCTTCGCGGCGCACGGTCACGGCGTGCTGCAGGCCGACGGCTTGGCGCAGCGACGAGGTCGCGTGGCGCAGCGAAAATCCCTTGTCCGCGCTGCCGGTGCCGATCGACAGCGTGTCGCCGTGCGGGAATACCCAGCCGTAGAAGTCGGGCGACAGATGGCCCTGGTAGAACACGTCGCAGCGAGATCCGTCGTAGTCGTGCGGCTTGAGTTCGGGCGCGCGCACGATCTCGTGGTACGCGAACACGTATTTGGTGTCGGTGGCGCCGGGTACCGTCTGCAGCGCCACCGCGGACTTCGCCCCGTCAGCGCCGATGATGGCCCTCGTGCGTACCGTGCGGCGCGACTCGTCATGCCCATCGACGTAGGTGATGGTGCTGCAGCCGTCGGTATCGGCGCCGACGCTGACGAAGCGGCCGTCGACGCGCACCGCGCCATTCGACGCCGCGCGCTCGCGCAGCCATTCGTCGAACACCTCGCGATCGACCAGCCCGACGAAACCGCCCTCGATGGGGATATCGACCTTCGCGCCGGACGGCGCGATCATCCGCGCCGAGCGTGCCTTCGCCACCAGCAGGTGATCCGGTATCTCGAAATCGGCAATGGCGCGCGGCGGTATCGCGCCGCCGCAGGGCTTGATGCGGCCTGCGCGGTCGAGCAGCATCACGCGGTGCCCGCGGCGGGCCAGATCGTTGGCGGCAGTGGCGCCGGCGGGGCCGCCGCCGACTACCACGGCATCGTAGGTGTCATTCATTTGCGGCTCCGGTCGTGTGTGCTTGTCAGGAGAACGAGGGTTGCGCGCCGTGGCTGCCCGCCGATGCGCGCGCGCGCGGCCCCATCGCAATGCGCGAGGCCAGCAGTGCCGACGCAATGAACAGCAGCGCCTCGAGCGCGAACACGCTGCCGTAGGCGACGCCGGTCGACGGTATCAGCCAGTGCGCGAGGTCGCTGGCGGCGGTGCCGATCAGCCCGCCGAAGCCGAACGCGATCGCCTGCGCTGCGCCCCACAGGCCCATGCGCACGCCTTCGCGAGACGCGCGGCCTTCGGTGGCCAGCCGCATCATCTGGCCGATGGCAGCAATCGAGAACGCACCATTGGCCGCGCCCATCAGGAAGACATTGGCCTTCAGCGGCCACGGCGGCCCGACATGGCCGGCGACGGCAAGGCCTGCGAGCGCGATCGCCGACGCGATGCAGCCGCCGACGCACCAGGCCCTGAGCGAGCCTGCGCGTCCTTTCGCGAACTTGCTGCCGACGGCCGCCACCAGCAGCATGCCGGCCAGCACGCCGCCGTGCTGCACGCCGGACAGGCTGGTCGACTCGCCCGGCGTGAAGCCGAACACGCTGCCGGCGAACGGCTCGAGGATCAGGTCCTGCGCGCTGTACGCGAGCATCGAGATGAAGATGAAGACGGTGAACTGGCGCGCCGCCGCCTCCTGCCAGACTTCGGCCAGCGCAGTCCTGAACGGCACCACCTGTTCCGGCGCGGGCTGCGGCTGCGCGTACGTCTCGTCGGCCGGGTCGCTCTCGACGCGGAACAGCGCGATCACGGTGACCACCAGCGCCAGCGAGCACACCGCGATCGTCACGCCGAGCAGGCGCGACGGCGTGTACGGGTCGAGCAGCTTGCCTGCGGTGCCGGCGGTGACCGCGAAGCCGACGATCATCATCAGCCACACCGTGGTCGCGGCGGCCGCGCGGCGCTCGTCGGCCACGCGCATGGCCAGCAGCACCAGCAGCGACGTGCCGGCTGCGCCGACGCCGAGGCCGATCAGAGCGAAGCCGGCGGTGGCCAGCAGCACGCCAAGCACCGGCGAATCCACCATCCACATCGTCGCCAGCGTCGCGCAGATCGCGCCGGCGGCCAGCACCGCCATGCCGCCGATGATCCACGGCGTGCGGCGCGTGCCCTGGTCGGAACCATGGCCCATGCGCGGGCGCGACACCTGCACCAGGTAATGCAGCGCGACCAGCGCGCCCGGCAGCAGCGCCGGCAGCGCCAGCTCGACCACCATGATGCGGTTCAGCGTCGACGTCATCAGCACGACGATCGCGCCCAGCGAGGCCTGTACCAGTCCGAGGCGCACCACCTGCAGCCAGCCAAAACGTTTTTGCATGTTCATCCTCCCAGGCCGCGCAGCGCAAAGGCCGCGACCATCATTCCTGCCACCAGCATCGGTACCCCGAACGCGGACATCTGCAACGCCTTTTCGACCGGCGAGGCCATGAAGCGCTTCATCAGTTTGGTCTGTCCGTAGACCAGCGCCAGCACGGCCAGCGCATGCAGCGGACGATGCCAGGAAGCGAGCATCAGGATCACGCCGAACTGCGGCACCAGCATTACCCAGCACGCGGTGTTTGCCGCAGACTGCACGCCGAGCTTGACCGGCAGCGAGCCCACGCCCATCTGGCGGTCGCCTTCGACCGACTTGAAATCGTTCAGCGTCATGATCCCGTGCGCGGCGACGCTGTACAGCAGCGCGAGCGCGAGCGAGCGCGCGCCGGGCATCGCGCCGCCGGCCATCACGGCTGCGCCGGTCGCCCAGGCCAGTCCTTCATACGAGAGGCCGCAGGCCGCATTGCCCCACCAGCCGTTGTTCTTCAGCCGCAGCGGCGGCGCGCTGTAGGCCCAGGCCAGCAGCAGGCCGGCCACTGCCGCGCCGAAGCCCCAGGGGCCGAGCGCGGTCGCGACCAGCAGCGACAGCAGCGTCCACAGCAAGGCGATATACAGTCCCCAGCGGCCCGGCATGCGGCCGGACGGAATGGGGCGCTGAGGTTCATTGATGGCGTCGACGTGCCGGTCGAACCAGTCGTTCACGGCCTGGCTGGTTGCGCAGACCATGGGACCGGCGAGCAGGACGCCGGCGGCGATCAGCTGCCACTGCCCGGACGGCGACACGCCGGACGCGATCGCGCCGCAGGCAAAGGCCCACATCGGCGGGAACCAGGTGATCGGCTTGAGCAGCTCGGCGACAGCGGAGAGTTTGGGTCTGACCATGCCGAAGATTGTGCATGGCGGGTTGCCGAACGTCAACTAAAGTTGACGCTTTTTGGGGTAATGAATTTATGACGGCTTAGGTGGGGGTTTGGCCGGGGATGGGCGACGAAAGACGCTGGATCCCGGCTTTCGCCGGGATGACGATGGGGAGGCCGAGGTGTCAAATCGCGTCGTCCCAGTGGAAGCCGGGACCCATATACCCACGAGGAGCCAGCGCTGGTCCGAGCCGAGGCCGCCGATTGGAGAGGCTGAAGTATCAACCCGTCGTCCCAGCGAAAGCTGGGACCCATGCACCCACGAGGAATCAGCGCTAGTCCGAGCCCAGCCCGCCGATGCCGTACTGGCGCAGCTTCACATACAGGCTCTGCCGCGACAGGCCGAGGATCTCGGCAGCCGTCGCGCGGTTGTCCTGCGTGAGCTTCAGCGCGGCCTCGATCGCGAGCTTCTCGATCAGCTCGGTCGTCTCGCCGACAATCTCGCGCAGCGGCACGCGGCCGACCAGTTCGGTCAGCTGCTCGGCCGATTGCGGGATCTCGTGGCGGCCCGTGTCGCCACCGAGGCGGCGACCAATGTCGCGGATCGTGAAGCCGAGGCCGCTGACCTCGCCGTGCGGCACCGACACCGCCGAGATCTCGACCGAAATGGCAGAGCCGTTCTGGTCGCGCAGCGAAGTCGCAAACAGCCGCACGCTGCCGCGCTGGCGCAAGTTGGCCAGCAGCACGTTCAGGTCGACGCCGGCGCGTCCGAGCCAGCGATCGAGCGACTCGCCGAGTGCCTGTTCGGCGCGGCCGAGCTTGACCATCTCGGCGAACGCGCGGTTGGCGGCGATGATGTCGCCGTCGTTGTCGGTGACCACGAAGGCGTCCGGCGTCTGCTCCAGCACGCGCAGCACGATCTCGGCGCGTGCGTCGCTGCCAGCCGGTTGCGCTTGCCCCGGGTTGTCCAGCCGCAGCAGGAACAGTTCGCCCGCTTCTTCGTGCATCACCGAGATCGACAGCGTCACGCGCTGTCCGGAAATCTTTACCGGGATCTGGTCCGGCTGCCCGCTCGCGTGCACGGTGTCCAGCAGTTTCGCCACCGCCGAACGCGCAGCGGTGTCGACGCAGTCGAGGACGCTGCGGCCGACGACCTTCAGCGGCGTGTCGCCAAGGGTGTTGGCGGCGGCCGGGTTGGCTTCGATGATCTTCAGGTTCTTGCCGTCGACGACCAGCACGCCTTCGGTAGTCAGGTCGAACAGGATGCGGTAGCGCGATTCGAGGTGACGCAGCCGCAGGTAATCCCGCTCCAGCGCCTGCTGCGCATCGACCAGCTGCTGCTGCAGCTCGGCCACCGGGCGCAGGTCGCGGCCAAGCGCGATGGTGCGTCCCTTCGGGCCGACACGCAGCGCGCAGAACGACAGCGGCAGGTCGGCGCCGTCACGCGTGGGGATGTTCACCTGTCGCCAGGTGACTTGCGTCTCCTGCTCGGACTCGGCCAGCAGGCGCTTGATCTTCGGCTTGCTCTCGATGGTGACGATGTCTTCCCAGCGCTTGCCTTTCCACTGCATGAGTCCGCCGCTGGCGGCGACCGCGCCGCCCGGCGACGACACGTCGCTGATCACGCCGTCAGCGTCGAGCACGAGCACCACATCGGCCGATGCGGACAATAGCGCCGCCACCGCTTCCGAGCCGAGGCCGGACAGCGATTGTTTCGGGGAGTCGAATTTGGTCACGGACGATGCGTTCGCTTGGCTTCTCATGGACGGGAAATGCACCGGCGTATGGATACGGCCGGTCAAAACAAGAACATGGGAAGCGATTGTGAACGCAATCGACTGATTAATCAACCAAATCAGTCACGTCAATGTGTCAATTTAACCTGACTTCTTTTTGCGCCTGGAGCAGGCGGCGGGCGAGGGCGAGCGCATCGATGGCGTCGTTGGAAACCCCGTCCGCATCGAGTTGCAACGCGAGTTCCGGTTGGCGCAGGAACAGCGGGCCGCCGACCATGATCGCCAGCCGCGGGTTTTGCGAGGTCTTGCGCGCGGCCTTGATGGTCTTGCCGAGGTCGTCGATCTCGCTGTCCGTACTGGCTGAGAGTGCGAGCACGTCGAACCAGTGCGCCGACAGTGATGCCTGCGTCAGTCCCGGCTCTGGCGACGGAATCGCCAGCACCACCCAGCCGTCGCGCCGGAAGAATTCGGACAGCATGGACAGGCCGAACGTATGCTGCTGGCCGGGCAGGGTGGCCATCAGGATGCGCCGCTCGCCAGAACGGCTGCGCTGCGTGGCGCCTGCGTGAAAGGAGGGGCTCAGGTCATGCAACATGCCCTGGATGCGCGACAGGCACAGCGTCACCTGCGAGAAATTGCAGAAGTCGGATTCCCACCATTCACCGAGCAGGCGCGCGGTCGCCGCAAACAGTTGCAGATAGATGAGTTCGAGGGCGACGCCGCGTGCACAATGGGCAGCGAGCAATGCCCGCGCAGGCTCCGGCGAGCGCTCAAGCAGGGCGCGGGCGAACAGCTGCACATCGGCCGGTCGTACGAGCGCCGACGCCTGCGCATCGCTGCGCTGGTCTCTGTGGGCATGCATCAGGCGGGGGATGATTTCGGCTTCGACAAGGTCGCGAAGCCGTTGATCGCCACTCCCCTCAGTCAGCGCATCCGCGCTGTAGGCCGCTTTCCTGCTGCGGCCGTTCGAGGCTTTATCCATTCAAGTCTCCTGCTTCGTCCGGGACACTTTGAACGCAGGCCGTGCGGCCTGACGAAGCGTGGATCCTCTTATGGCGATGGGTCAGATAGTCGAAGTCGGTGGAATCTTGCTTTTCGACAATTATCGTTGTACGCCGGACTTGGCATTGCGTCAAGGAAATATGTTGAAAATGCCCGATGGGCGGAAATCTGTCAATCCATCAATATGTAAAGCTAAGTTGACATATAGTTTCCGCAAGCATACATTGCAAGGGTCAGCCCACCGGGCGGAGAACGACCGATGCAAGAACCGACACACCGCGTAGCCGAATCAAGAAGCGCCGAAGCACGTCCCTTGTATACGGCCGAAGAGCGCGCGCGTCGCGACGCCACGCCGTGGACGCTGGTGCAGGGCATACTCGCGCCGCTGCAGTTCCTTGCCTTCCTGGTCAGCCTAGTGCTGGTGCTGCGCTTCCTTCAGGGCGGGCAGGGCGAGTTCGCCGCCACCGCCTCCATCGTGGTCAAGACCGCGCTGCTGTACACCATCATGGTCACCGGTTGCATCTGGGAGAAGGTGGTGTTCGGCCGCTACCTGTTCGCGCCGGCCTTCTTCTGGGAAGACGTGTTCAGCATGCTGGTGCTGGCGCTGCACACGGCCTATCTCGTCGCGCTGTTCACCGGCGCGCTTGGCGTGCGCGAGCAGATGCTGCTGGCACTGGCCGCGTATGCGACGTATGCAATCAATGCGGGCCAGTTCCTGCTGAAACTGCGCGCCGCAAGGCTGCAGGCGGCCGGTGACGAGGCAGCGCTCGCCGTTTCTTCCGGAGTGACCGCATGAGCGCCGTGATCCCGCTGGTTCCGATGAATCCGCCGAATAAGGATGCCGGCTGCGAAGCCGCGCCGGTGCTGCGCGAGCGCGGGCAGCGCGAAGTCTTTTGCGGCCTGACCGGCATCGTCTGGCTCCACCGCAAGATCCAGGATGCGTTCTTCCTCGTCGTCGGCTCGCGCACCTGCGCGCACCTGATGCAGTCGGCCGCCGGCGTGATGATCTTCGCCGAGCCGCGCTTTGCGACCGCGATCATCGACGAGCGCGACCTCGCCGGCCTTGCCGATGCGAATGAAGAGCTCGACCGCGTGGTGCGCCGCCTGCTCGAGCGCCGGCCCGACATCAAGATGCTGTTCCTGGTCGGCTCCTGCCCGTCCGAGGTGATCAAGCTCGACCTGTCGCGTGCGGCCGAGCGCCTGTCGCGCGAATTCCTGAACAAGGTACGGGTGCTGAATTACTCGGGCAGCGGCATCGAGACCACGTTCACGCAGGGCGAGGACGCCTGCCTTGCCGCGCTGGTGCCTCAATTGCCGAAGTCCGATGCGGGCGCGCCGGCTTCGCTGATGATCGTCGGCTGCCTGCCGGACATCGTCGAAGACCAGTTCGCGCGGCAGCTGCGCGCGATCGGCATCGAGCACCTGCATTTCTTCCCGCCGCGCTCCTCGCGCGAGCTGCCGCCGGTCGGGCCGAACACGCGCTACCTGCTTGCGCAACCCTTCCTGAACGACACCGCACGCGCGCTTGACGAACGTGGCGCGCAGCGACTGTCCGCGCCATTCCCGTTCGGCGTCGAAGGCACGACGGAATGGCTGCGTACCGCCGCGCGCGAGTTCGGCGTCAGTGACGCCGCCTTCGAGCAGGCGACCAAGCTGTCGCGCGAACGCGCGCAGAAGGCGCTGCAAAGCCGTCGTGAACTGCTCGAGGGCCGCAGCATCTTCTTCTTCCCCGATTCGCAGCTTGAATTGCCGCTGGCGCGCTTCCTGTCGCGCGAGCTGGGCATGCGGCTGACTGAAGTCGGCACGCCTTACCTGCATCGCGATCACCTGCGGCATGAACTGGCCTTGCTGCCTTCCGGCACCGTGCTGTCCGAAGGGCAGGATGTCGAGAAGCAGCTCGACCGCTGCCGCGCGCAGCAGCCGGACATCGTCGTCTGCGGACTGGGACTCGCGAATCCGCTGGAAGCCGAGGGCATCACCACCAAGTGGGCGATCGAGCTGGTGTTCTCGCCGGTGCATGGCTACGAGCAGGCGGCCGACCTCGCGGAGCTGTTCGCGCGGCCGCTGCGCCGCAAGGCGAAACTGAACCCGGAGGCCGCATGCAGCTGACGCTGTGGACCTATGAAGGACCGCCGCATGTCGGCGCGATGCGCATCGCGACCGCGATGGAGGACGTGCATTACGTGCTGCACGCGCCGCAGGGCGACACCTATGCGGACCTGCTGTTCACGATGATCGAGCGGCTGCCGAAGCGCCCGCCGGTCACCTACACCACCTTCCAGGCGCGCGACCTCGGCAGCGACACCGCCGAACTGTTCAAGGAAGCCGCGCGCCATGCGTATGAACGATTCCGGCCGCAGGCCATGCTGGTCGGCGCGTCGTGCACCGCCGAACTGATCCAGGACGATCCGGGCGGCCTGGCACGCGCGCTTGCGCTGCCGGTGCCGGTGGTGCCGCTCGAATTGCCGTCCTACCAGAAGAAGGAAAACTGGGGCGCGGCCGAGACCTTTTACCAGATCGTGCGTGCACTCGCCCAGCCGCGTTCGCCCTATCGCGCGGAAAGAGCCAGCTGCAATATCCTCGGTCCCACCGCGCTCGGCTTCCGCCATCGCGATGACCTGCGCGAGATACAGGCGCTGCTGCAAAAGCTGCGCGTGCGCGTCAACGTGGTCGCGCCGCTGTCGGCGTCGCCGCAGGACATCGCGCGGCTGGCCGATGCCGACTTCAACGTGATCATGTATCCGGAAGTCGCGCAGCAGGCGGCGAACTGGCTGAAGAAGAACCACGGCATGCCGCATACGACGGTGGTGCCGATCGGCGCGCAGGCCACGCGCGAGTTCATCGCTGAAGTCGCTGCACTGGCGAACGTGACAGTCCCGGACGACATCGAGGATGCTGCGTCACGTGCGCCGTGGTACGCGAAATCCGTCGACTCGAACTACCTGACCAACAAGCGCGTGTTCGTGTTCGGCGACGCCACGCATGCGATCGCCGCCGCACGCATTGCGTCCGAAGAGCTCGGTTTTGAAGTGGTGGGACTCGGCACCTACAGCCGCGAGTTCGCGCGCGAGGTGAGGGCGGCCGCCGCAAAGTATGGGGTCGAGGCGCTGATCACCGACGACTATCTGGAAGTCGAGGCGAAGGTCGCCGAGCTGTCGCCGGAGCTGGTGCTCGGCACGCAGATGGAGCGCCATACCGCGAAGCGGCTCGGGCTGCCGTGCGCCGTGATCTCGGCGCCGGTGCATGTGCAGGATTTCCCGGCACGCCATTCGCCGCAGATGGGCTTCGAAGGCGCGAACGTGATCTTCGACAACTGGGTGCATCCGCTGATGATGGGCCTCGAAGAGCACCTGCTCGGCATGTTCCGCGAAGACTTCGAGTTCCATGACGGCGCCGCGCCCTCGCACCTGGGCAAGGCCGCGCAGTCGCAGAAAGTCGCGCCGGCGATGCCGGACACGCCGGCTCAGGTGGTGCCGCCGACGGCGATGCCGGAACCGGCGAACGCCGGCGAGATTTCACCGAACTGGACCGCCGACGCCGAACGCGAGCTGGGCAAGATTCCTTTCTTCGTGCGCGGCAAGGCACGACGCAACACCGAGCGCTTCGCGAAGGATTGCGGGCTTCTGCAGATCACGATCGAGACCCTGTATGACGCGAAAGCCCACTTCAGCCGCTGAGGACGCGATCCGCGTCGTGATCGTCACGATGGACAGCCATCTGGCGGGAGCGGCCGCACGCGCCGAAAGGCTGCTGAAGCGCCGCCTGCCGGGACTGTCGCTGACCGTGCATGCGGCCAGCGACTGGGCCGGCGACGGCAAGGCGCTGGCGCGCTGCACGGCCGACATCGCGACGGCAGACATCGTGATCGCCGCGATGCTGTTCATGGAAGAGCATTTCCTGCCGGTGCTGCCGGCGCTGCGGGCGCGGCGCGATGACTGCGATGCGATGGTCTGCATCATGTCGGCCGGCGAGGTGATGAAGCTCACCCGCATCGGCCGTTTCACGATGGACGGCAGCACGCGCGGCCCGATGGCCTTCCTGAAAAAATTGCGCGGCAAGTCGTCCGACGGCAAGCCCGTCACCGCCGGCGCGCAGCAGATGAAGATGCTGCGCCGCCTGCCCAAGCTGCTGCGCTTCATTCCCGGCACCGCGCAGGACGTGCGCGCGTATTTCCTGACCCTGCAGTACTGGCTCGCCGGTTCCGAAGAGAACATCGCCGGCATGGTGCAGCTGCTGGTGAATGGCTATGCCGATGGCGCGCGCAAGGTTTTGCGCGGCAAGGCGCCGCCGGATGCGCCGATCGAATATCCGGAAGTCGGCCTGTACCACCCGCGCATGAAAGGGGCGGGCGTGCACAAGGGCATGTCCGACAAGGCCGATCGCGTGCCGCGCATCGCCGGCGCGAAAGCGACCGTTGGCCTGCTGCTGATGCGTTCCTACCTGCTGGCCGGCAATGCGCGCCATTACGACGGCGTGATCGAGGCGCTCGAGGCGCGAGGCCTGTCGGTGCTGCCCGCCTATGCGAGCGGGCTCGATGCGCGCCCGGCTGTCGAATCGTATTTCATGAAGGACGGCCGCGCGGCGGTCGATGCGGTTGTGTCACTGACCGGCTTCTCGCTGGTCGGCGGCCCCGCGTACAACGACGCGAAAGCCGCCGAGGACATGCTGGCTGCGCTCGACGTGCCGTACATGGCGGTGTCGCCGGTCGAGTTCCAGACACTGGAAAACTGGGGCGGCTCCGAGCGCGGCCTGCTGCCGGTCGAATCGACGATGATGGTCGCGCTGCCCGAGCTCGATGGCTCCAGCGGCTCGCTCGTGTACGGCGGCCGCAGCGACGCGGCCGGCGCTGCCTGCACCGGCTGCGCGCGCGGCTGCACCTTCGCACCGAGCGAGTCCGGCAACGACATGCAGACCTGCAGCGAGCGCGCCGACATGATCGCCGCGCGCGTCAACAAACTGGTGGACTTGCGCCGCTCCGAGCGCGCAGAGCGACGCGTCGCGGTCGTGCTGTTCAATTTTCCGCCGAACGCCGGCAGTACCGGCACTGCCGCCTTCCTGTCGGTGTTCGAGTCGCTGTACAACACGCTGGCCGCGATGCAGCGCGCCGGCTATACCGTCGAGCTGCCGGCCGACGTGAACGAACTGCGCAACCGGGTCCTGAAGGGCAACGCCGAGCATCATGGCGCGCAGGCCAACGTGGTCGCGAAGATCAGCGCCGACGAGCATGTGCGCCGCGAGCCCTGGCTGCGCGAGATCGAATCGCAATGGGGACCGGCGCCGGGCAAGCACCAGACCGACGGCCGCAGCATCTTCATGCTCGGCGCGCGCTTAGGCAATGTGCTGGTGTCGGTGCAGCCGGCAATGGGCATCGAGGGCGACCCGATGCGCCTGCTGTTCGACAAGGGCTTCGCGCCCACGCATGCTTTCTCCGCCTTCTACCGCTGGCTGCGCGAAGACTTTGCCGCGCACGCAGTGCTGCACTTCGGCACGCATGGCGCGCTCGAGTTCATGCCCGGCAAGCAGGCCGGCATGTCCGGCGCGTGCTGGCCGGATAGGCTGATCGGCGA
>JACCDH010880536.1_pt1 | contig 13061 bp, 11 predicted proteins | sample 7442481 | NCBI WGS metagenome assembly JACCDH01 (sample SAMN15323433, study PRJNA562643) | freshwater metagenome | isolation source: river surface water | place: USA:Blue River Watershed | collected 2017-08-15
ATCTCGGCAACCACGCTCACTGCTTCACCGACGGGCAGCTCGGATATTTTGGTTAGCTCGCCGCGAGAGGCGTAACGCCTTGGAAAGTGAAGGAGCAGATCGCCCACAGTTTTGAGTCCCAGGTTTTTGCCAAAAGATTTTGCCGTACGGTCGCCGAGCACTCGGTCTAACTTGTCTTCGGGCAAAAGCATGGTTCAATGCTAAGCATGACTCGAATCATCGGCGGCCTAGCCGGCTCAATAAAGCTCAACTCCCCCGCGAAGGCTACCCGCCCAACCAGCGATCGAATTCGCGAAAGCATCTTCTCTCGCTTGGACGCAAGAGACTTGCTCGATGGTGCGAGAGTTCTAGACCTTTACGCAGGTACCGGCGCACTAGCGCTTGAGGCTGTTAGTCGAGGCGCTTCCGTGGCCTGGTTGGTAGAGCGAGACGGCAAGGCAGCGGCTGTGTGCGTAGCAAACGCGCGTCTTCTTCAAAGGGCTCTCGAGAAGGAAGGCGTCGAGGCTGAGACCAAAGTCGTAAACAAGTCGGTGGCTTCATTTCTAAGTGCAAACACCGAAGAGTTCGACTTGGTTTTCATTGACCCGCCTTATGAGATTTCGAACGACGAAGTCGTGGAAAACATCGGCGGACTAATGCTCAGCAAGGACGCAGTTGTTGTGGTTGAGCGCTCGAGCAGGACAGATGCGCCAAGTTGGCCGGCCGGTTTCTCGCTCGAAGACACCAAAGACTACGGGGACACCGTGGTCTATTGGCTAAACGCTAACTAGAGGTTTCGCTCCGCTTCACCGATGTAAAGCTGCTGCGGGCGACCGATCTTGGTCGCTGCATCGTGGTTCATTTCACGCCAGTGCGCAACCCACCCAGGTAGGCGACCCAGGGCGAACAGCACGGTAAACATACGGGTCGGGAAGCCCATCGCCTTGTAAATAACGCCGGTGTAGAAGTCAACGTTCGGGTAAAGCTTGCGTTCGACGAAGTACTCGTCGGCAAGTGCTGCCGCCTCGAGCTCCTTCGCGATTTCCAATAGCGGGTCGCTGACACCGAGTTCGGCAAGAACCTTGTCGGCGGTAGCCTTGACGATCTTGGCGCGCGGGTCGAACGACTTGTAAACGCGGTGACCGAACCCCATGAGACGAATGCCATCTTCTTTGTTCTTAACGCGCTCAACGTAACGCTGAACGGATTCACCCGAGTCGCGGATGTCGGTGAGCATGTCGAGCACCGCTTCGTTAGCGCCACCGTGAAGCGGGCCAAACAGGGCGTTGACACCAGCGGAAATCGAGGCAAATAGGTTTGCCTGGCTCGATCCGACCAGACGTACGGTTGCCGTCGAACAGTTCTGCTCGTGGTCTGCGTGCAGGATGAACAGGGTGTCCAGAGCCTTGGTCACAACCGGGTTGCCGACCCACTCTTCAGCCATGTTGCCGAAGGTTAGGCGTAGGAAGTTTTCTACAAAGCCGAGCGAGTTGTCTGGGTAGAGCAGAGCCTGGCCGAGTGCGTTCTTGTGCGAGTAGGCGGCGAGAACCGGCATCTTGGCAAGCAGGCGAATGGTGGAAAGTTCAACCTGCTCATCGTCGTGCGGGTTTAGCGAGTCCTGGTAGAAGGTCGATAGAGCAGAGACGCCGGATGAAAGCACCGACATCGGGTGCGCGTTGGTTGGCATCGCGTGGAAGAGGTTCTTGAGGTCCTCGTGAATGAGCGTGTGGCGGCGAATTCGGTTGTCGAAAGCTTCCAATTCACTAGGAGTTGGGAGGTTGCCGTAAATGAGAAGGTATGCCACTTCAAGGAAGCTGCTCTTGGCCGCCAGCTGCTCGATCGGGTAACCGCGGTAACGCAGGATTCCCTGCTCACCATCGATAAACGTAATTGCCGATTTGGTAGCCGCGGTGTTTACGAAGCCCTGATCGAGGGTATTGAGTCCGGTCGAGGCGTGAAACTTCGAGATATCGACTGCTTTTGAGCCATCGGTTGCGCTAAGAATTGGGAACTCTGCGGTTCCGCCTGGATAGCTGAGTGTTACCTTTTCGTCCGACAACTTACATCTCCTTGGTTCCTAAATTCAATCTAAAGCCTAGTGGCATCAAGACGTCTAGCAGCCTCTGCGATGCGCTCGTCGGTGGCCGTCAGAGCGAACCTAACAAAGTGCGTGCTGTGCTCGCCATAGAAGCTGCCGGGCGCGACCAAAATGCCGATTTGCGCCATTCGTTCAACGGTTTGCCAGCAATCCTCGCCAAGCGTCGCCCAAATGTAAAGGCCACCTTCGCTGTCCTGCACCTCGAAGCCAAAGCGCTTCACGGCGGGGAGCAGCACCTCGCGTCTGGCTCGGTAAATCGCCTTCTCAGCCGCCACGTGTGCGTCGTCACCCAGTGCGACGGTCATAGCTTTTTGAACCGGCAGCGGAGTGTTTAGGCCCGAATGCATGCGCAAGTTGACCAACGCCTTGATGAGTCCAACCTCGCCTACCGCAAAGGCGGCTCGATAGCCCGCTAAGTTGCTCTGCTTGCTGAGCGAATACACGGCCAGGACGCCTTCATAGCTACCACCGCACACTTCAGGGTCGAGAACCGTCGGAATCTGCTCCGACTCCCATTTGTCCCAACCGAATTCGATGTAACACTCGTCACTGGCTAGCAGTGCGCCGAGCTCTCGCGCTCGATCCACAGCTGCCTTCAGTTCAGGCTTGGTTAGCACTCGTCCGTCGGGGTTTCCTGGCGAGTTAATCCAGACCAGCTTGGTGTTCTCGGGCCACTTTTGCGGGTCGTCCTCGCTGACGATTTCGGCTCCCGCCAAGGCTGCGCCAACGACGTATGCGGTGTAGGCCACTTTCGGTTGCACAATGACATCGCCAGGGCCTATTCCAAGCAAAATCGGCAGCCAAGAAATCAGTTCTTTTGAGCCGATGGTCGGCATTACCTGTTCGGGGTCGAGCCCCTGCACTCCCCTGCGTCGGGCATACCAGTCAACGACTGCCTGCTTGAATTCAGGGGTTCCGCCGGTTCTCGGGTAGCCTGGCGCATTGGAGTTCGCGTTGAGAGCATCCTGGATGATTTTTGGTGTCGGATCAACTGGCGAGCCAACCGAGAGGTCAACCAAACCGTCGTGGTGTTTTGCCGCTTGGGCGGCGAAAGGCTTCAAACCCTCCCAAGGGTATTCGGGCAGCCTATCGAACAATGGTTACTCAGCCTGCGGAGGCAATGCGGTGACCACCGGGTGGTCGCCGTTCATTTTGCCAACCTTGGCAGCGCCGCCAGGTGAACCAATTTCGCTGAAAAATTCGACGTTTGCCTTGTAATACTCCGACCACTGACTAGGAAGGTCGTCCTCGTAGTAGATAGCCTCAACCGGGCAGACAGGCTCACAAGCACCGCAGTCCACGCACTCGTCCGGGTGGATGTAGAGCATGCGGTCGCCCTCATAGATGCAGTCAACAGGGCATTCTTCGATGCAAGCTTTGTCTTTTACATCGACGCAGGGAAGGGCAATTACGTAAGTCACGGCTCTATTTTACCGATGACCTGCCGCAGACTTGCGCCAAACACCGGGGTGAATTCTCGGGAACAGGATTACTAGGAAGCAAATACCGATCGATCCGTAAACCCACCACCTGTCCAGCGTGGAGTCACCGATCACAAAGTCTCTCTTGGCATGATTCGCCATCCAGTAAATCGTCGCTGAGAAAGTGAGGGTCATCAGATACAGAGCCCCACGACTCTTGCGAAGTAGGCGCAGAGCTAGAGCGAGCGAACCCATCATGGTGAGAGCAACAACTAGGCCAATCGGGGTCTTGGCGGCATCAGAAGCCTGCACGTCGTGCAATAGCGTGCCGGCAAAAGCCATCAGCACACCTAGTGGCAGCGACCAGAGGGCGATCAACGTGGGCTTGACCCACATCCACGGCTTAGTCGACGACCTTCTGACCAGTTCGGGGGCGTCGTAGCGAGTCTCTTTTGAAGAGTTCAGCGCGTAGGTTTCGGCGTTTACCGTCACCTGGCTGGCATGCGCCTCGAGGGCGAGCTTTTTCTTAGGTGCGGTCTTTGGCCCACCGATCGCCTCGTCGTAGCGCTCACCTGGTTCGGCAATGACCCAGAATTCTGGGCCGCGCTTGGAGGACTCCTTTGCGTAGCGACGGACCGCCATCATCGTGGCCTGATGGGCCATTTTGTGGTCTGGGTGCCCGAAGCCGCCCTTGCGATTATAGGTAAGCACGGTGTCGGGCTTAAACTCTTTGATCGCACGGTAAACATCGTCTGCGATGACCGCGACCGACACCGCAGACAGCGCACGTTCGTCGAGATTCTTTGGCTTGGCTGGTTTGCCAAACGGCGTGATTCGCATACCGGAGTCAAGATAGGCGCGAGTGCCTGCAAATTTGTGGTTCTTTACACCCAGTGCCTGCAGCGCGTTCTTCAGCTCGGCGGCCCTGAATGCTCCCATAGCAGCTAAATCGCCCTCTAGAGACTTGAGCTCCTCGAGCTTCACGCGGCCTCGCTCGCCTCGGGTGAGGGTGAGAACCATGACCTCTGCCTTATCGGCAGCGGCTTTGGCAATTACGTGCCCGGTGAAAAGGCTTTCGTCATCTGGATGCGCGTGCACGACGAGCAGTCTTTTGGGTGCGAATTTGCTTCTTGCCATACCAATACTTTACGCGCCACCAAGAAACCCGAGGCTCAGGGCATTGACAACTTAGGGTTACCTAACCTAGATTTAGTTAGGTAACCCTAAGTAAGGGAATTGAAAGGCTCGAATGCTCGCGAACTTCGCAATTGGACTCCGTGAAGGCTTAGAGGCGGCCCTAGTCGTCGGAATCCTGGTCGCATACCTCAAGAAACAGAATCGCCAGCAAGACGTAAGGCGCGTAGCTGTGGGCGTATTCGCCGCCATCTTGGTGTCGCTTGTAGTTGGACTCTCTCTGACCTTCCTAACCGCTGACGCGGAGGACGGCGCAAGCAAATTCATAGCGGGCACGGCATCGCTCGTCGCTGTTGTTTTTGTGACCTGGATGATCTTCTGGATGGCCAAGCACTCGCGCAGTCTGCCTTCCGAGATGCACAACAAACTTGAGAAAACCACCTCTGGCCTAGCCGTCGCAGGTATCGCCTTCTTCGCCGTCGTTCGCGAAGGCGTGGAAACCTCGATCTTCCTCTGGAGCGCAACCAATGCGGCCGAGCAGGGCTGGATCTCCATCCTCGGCGCATTACTAGGACTAATTACCGCCACCGTGATCGGCTACGGAATCTACCGTGGCAGTCTGAAGCTAAACCTTCGCACCTTCTTTGCCGTTACCAGCGGATTCCTGATTATCGTTGCCGCCGGAATCTTTGCATACGGAATCCACGAGTTCGAGGAGCTCGGTTGGTTCCCGTTCCTGCAGGGCATCACCTATGACGTCTCGGGGATCATCCCTAAGGATTCAGCAATCGACATCCTCCTGCGCGGAACCATCAGTTTCAGGTCTGCTCCGACTCACCTGCAGACTCTGGTCTGGTTCCTCTACCTGATCCCAGTCTCAATCGTGTTTTACCTGCGCACACGCAGAAAGTAAGCCAAACGAGAAAATCGGGTCAGGATTCGCTCCTGACCCGATTTTGTTTTACTAAAGAACTAGCTCTTCTTGCGCTGCGAGTAGAGGCGAGCACGGACGTTAGCGTCTAGCTCTACTTTGCGAATGCGAGTGGCTTCTGGAGTCACCTCAACGCACTCGTCCTCGCGGGCGAACTCGAGGCATTCCTCGAGAGACAGCTTACGCGGCGGGGTCAGTGACTGGAATTCATCGGACGAAGCGGCACGCATGTTGGTGAGCTTCTTTTCCTTGGTGATGTTGACTTCCATGTCGTCTGCGCGAGAGTTTTCACCAACAACCATTCCGGCGTAAACCTCGCTGGTTGGCTCTACGAAGAACGAACCTCGCTCCTGAAGGCCGATCATGGCGAATGGGGTTACTACACCGGCACGGTCGGCAACCATGGAGCCGTTGTTACGGGTCACGATCTCGCCGAACCAAGGCTCGTAACCGGCCGATATCGCGTTTGCGATGCCGGTGCCCTTGGTGATGGTTAGGAACTCGGTGCGGAATCCAATGAGTCCACGCGATGGAACCATGAACTCCATACGGGTCCAACCGGTGTTGTTGTTCACCATGTTCTTCATGCGTCCCTTACGAGCGGCCATGAGCTGGGTAACAGCACCGAGGAACTCCTCGGGCACGTCAATGGTTAGATCTTCAACTGGCTCGTGGACCTTGCCGTCGATCTTCTTGGTCACTACCTGTGGCTTACCAACGGTTAGCTCGTAACCTTCACGACGCATCTGCTCGACGAGAATCGCTAGTGCAAGCTCTCCACGACCCTGAACTTCCCAGGCGTCCGGGCGCTCGGTTGGCAGAACGCGAATAGATACGTTACCGATGAGCTCCTTATCGAGACGGTCCTTGACCAAACGAGCGGTGACCTTGGCGCCCTTTACGCGGCCGGCCATGGGCGAGGTATTGATACCGATGGTCATCGAAATGGCCGGGTCATCAACGGTAATCATCGGAAGTGGGCGAACATCGTTTGGGTCAGCTAGGGTTTCGCCGATGGTGATTTCTTCGATACCAGCCACAGCCACGATGTCACCAGGGTTCGCTTCATCGGTCGGGTAGCGATCGAGAGCCTTGGTCTTAAGAAGCTCGGTAATCTTCACGTTCTGAGTGGTGCCATCGTGACGAACCCACGCGACCTGCTGGCCCTTACGCAGGGTGCCGTTGAAAATACGTAGCAGCGCTAGACGACCCAGGAAGGGGGATGCGTCGAGGTTTGTGACGTGAGCTTGTAGCGGGTGCTCGTCGTCGTAAACGGGTGCCGGGATGTACTTGAGGATCGCGCCGAACAGCGGCTCTAGGTCTTCGGCGTCCGGTAGCGTTCCATCGGCAGGCTTGTTTAGGCTGGCCCGACCCGCGCGACCCGAGGCGTAAATCACTGGCAGGTCAAGAATTGAGTCGATGTCTAGGTCTGGCACCGAGTCGTGAAGGTCGCTTGCGAGACCTAGCAGGAGGTCGTGGGTTTCCTCGACGACCTCATCGATTCGGGCATCTGGACGGTCGGTCTTGTTGACCAATAGGATCACCGGAAGTTTAGCTTCGAGTGCCTTGCGGAGGACGAAGCGAGTCTGAGGTAGTGGACCTTCAGATGCATCGACCAGAAGAACAACGCCGTCAACCATCGAAAGGCCACGCTCAACCTCGCCACCGAAGTCAGCGTGACCCGGGGTGTCGATTACGTTGATGGTGATCTCTTTGCCACCCGCGGACGCACCCTTGTAGGCGATCGCGGTGTTCTTAGCGAGAATCGTGATTCCCTTTTCGCGTTCAAGGTCGCCCGAGTCCATGACTCGCTCCCCCACGTTCGAGTGGTCACCGAATGAGCCGGTCTGGCGGAGCATTGCATCGACCAGGGTGGTCTTGCCGTGGTCTACGTGAGCAACGATTGCTACATTGCGTAAGTCTTCTCTTGTGGCCTTGGCCATGAATACATCCTTGTTCTAAGCACGAAAAAGCCAAGGGGCTAGTGCTTTTGGGGTTTAGTACAGTCTAGCCGCTACTTGGGCGAAACCGACCATGTCCAGTAACCCCATGTTGCGCTGTCACCGAATGGGGCAACACGCAAACCACTCACACTACTTCTGTAGATGACTAGGTTTGGAGCTTGGTAGAGCGGTAGTCCGTAGCCGGTTGCAAAAAGTCTGGCGTCGATTCGCTCTAGCACTGCCGCCTGGTCGATCTCTTTGGTGGCCTTCGCGTACTTCACCAGAAGAGCGCTCACCGACTTGTCCTGGTAGCGAGTAATCGAGGATGTGGTCAAGAGCATTGGGTCACTTCCCGAAACTCCGAGCAACGGTCGAGGACCGATGAAAACGTCAAAGTTGCCAGACAGCAGGTGTCGCGATGGAGTTGCAGAGGCGACACTGACTAGGTTGAAGCCAGCCGAATCGGCAAGCTTCAGGATCTCTTTGTACTGCTCTACCGAGCGCGGGTTGGTGGAGTCGAAGAGAACTCGAACTTCAATCGGGGTGTCCACGCCCGAAGCATCGATGATTTCGGCAGCCTGCTCGACATCCTGCAAGAGGTAGTTCTCGGAGCCGTTTCCACTAACCGCGGCCTTGTAGAAGTTCGAGGTGTTGGGGTACACAAACGAATCGGCTGATGAAACCGCCAGCGATGCACCGGCCGCCTGGAAAATGCGCGACTTAGGAATCAACGACATAAAGGCCTTGCGCAGAGCGGCGGCTCTACCGGGGTTTTCGCCGTAAGACATAGGGTCGAAGACGCTCTCCGAACCGAAATTGAACAGGACCATGTCTGCCGTGGTGCTGTCCTTAAGTGCGTACTCGGCCTTCATGGTCGAGAGCGTCGAAACCATTCCGATCAGGTCTGGGATCTTGGCCAAACCAGATTCCGTTGCGGCGATGATGTCAACCTTGCCCTCGTTCATAGCCGAGAGCGCTTCCATCGAGTCTTCGTAGAGGCGAATGTTTACTGTCTCGACCCTGGGGGCAAAGCTTCCCTGGTAGCCGCGGTTTGCCTTGAGCGTAATGATTTCATTCGGTGAAACCGAAACCACCGAATACGCACCGTTCGAAACAAACGCGGCATCCGCCAGGTTGCCCTCTCGAGCTTCGTAGATCGAACGATAAGCCTTAGCCAAGTCTGCGAGCTTCGCCGCATCACGTTGCTGAAAGGCCTGAATGACCTCCGCTTTGGCCGACTCGGCAGAGCTTGCTCCCAGGCCAACCTCGGCCACGATGTGAGCAGGAGTCGTAACTCGAAGTGCTGTTCGCCAATCGGAGACTGGTTGCGAAAACTCAAGCGTCAGGGACTTCAAACCAACCGACTTAACGCTCGCAAACTGAAGGCCGTTTCCTTCTCGACGAGAGTAAAAACGGCGACCTTCTGGGCTAGTTGCTGCCGCGAGCGACAGAATTAAATCAGCGGAATCAACAAGCTGACCGTCAGACCATTGGCGCCCCTCGGCCATTTCGTAGGTAACTGTAAACGGTGAACGTGAATCTACTGTGACAGCACCAAAACCTGTGTTAGCCGAAAGTTCGCCAGATTCGTTTAGTTGATAGAACGATTCCGTCGTGAGGTTAGCAACTTCGTCGGCAATCTTCTCGGATGCGAGGGTAGTGACCACGTCAGGATTTAGAGAAACCAATGACCCGTTCGCAGCGACGTTGAGGAATGTGCTAGGGACGACATCAGAAGAGACCGCGCAGCCGGAAACCGACAGCGTCGCTAGCGCAATAACGACGGCAAGTATTCGCTTCAATTGGTCTCCAGCTGTTTGTTCAACTGGTAACTAGGTTACTTGCTCTTTAGTCGAGCCTCGCGGCGGATGCGCTGCTCCTCTGGGTTAGGAACGGGAACAGCAGCGAGAAGTCGCTGAGTGTACGGGTCCTTAGGTGCGCGCAAAATCTGGTCGCGGTCGCCGATTTCAACCAGCGAACCGTGCTGCATAACAGCGATTCGGTGAGCAAGAATCTCGACAACTGCGATGTCGTGGCTGATGAACAGGCAGGCGAAGTTCAACTTATCCTGCAGTTCCTGTAGCAACTCGAGGAAGCGAGCCTGAATCGATACGTCTAGGGCCGAAGTTGGCTCGTCGGCGATCATGATGTCCGGGTTCATCGAAAGTGCACGGGCAATACCGACACGCTGGCGCTGTCCACCCGAAAGCTCGTGTGGGTAGCGGTTGCGATAGGAACGCGGAAGCTCCACCATGTCGAGCAGCTCCTCGATCTTTAGGTTGAGCTCGTCACCCTTTGCTACACCGGCGAGGAACAGAGGTTCACCAATGCTTTCGCCAATTGGCAGACGAGGGTTGAGCGATGATGCAGGGTCCTGGAAAACGATTCCGGTGTGCTTGCGAATCTCTCGAAGTTGCTTACCACTAGCACCGGCAATCTCGTTGCCCACTACCTCAATCGAACCCGACTTGATAGGCAGTAAACCGATGGCCGCACGACCAACAGTGGTCTTGCCCGAACCGGACTCGCCAACGAGACCAAGGATTTCGCCAGGGTAAATGTCGAAGGAGATATCCTTGGCGGCCGTGAAGGCTGGGATGCGTCCGCGCTTGGGGTATTCGATTACAACGTCCTTGAGGCTAAGAACTGGAGACTTCTTCGTTGCGTCGGCTGGCAGAGTGCGGGTTGGCGCAGAGCCCAACTTTGGAACGGCAGCCAGAAGCTGCTGGGTGTAAGGGTGCGTCGGCGCGTGGAAAATTTGGTCAGCCGACCCCTGCTCAACCGTATAGCCGTCTTTCATTACGAGGATCTTGTCGGCGAGGTCTGCGACAACACCCATGTCGTGAGTGATTAGCAAAACGGCCGAGTTCAGCTTGTCCTTTAGGTTACGCATCAGGTCGAGGATTTCGGCCTGAACGGTCACGTCTAGTGCGGTAGTCGGTTCATCTGCGATCAGAAGTGCTGGGTCGCACGCTAGCGACTGGGCAATCATGGCGCGCTGACGCTGACCACCAGAGAGTTGGTGTGGGTACTTGTCGAATGACTTAGCTGGGTCTGGAATTTCCACCATCGAGATAAGCTCGATGGCCTTTTCTTTGGCGGCAGCTGGACCCATCTCGAAGTGAGTGCGAAGGGTTTCAACGATCTGGAAACCGATTGTGTAAACCGGGTTCAGAGCCGACATTGGCTCCTGGAAAATGTAGGCTACCTGACGGCCTCGGAACGAACGCAAAGTGCTCGATGGAGCGCCAAGCATCTCGGTTCCCTTGACCTGGACGCTACCTGATACGCGAGCGTTTGAAGCGAGGAGACCCATAAGGCCCATCGAGCTCGAAGACTTACCCGAACCGGACTCACCAACGATGGCTAGGACTTCACCGGGGTTGACGAAGTAGTTCATGTCGATGGCGGCTGGGTACCAAACGCCGTCAACCCAGAACTCAACGTTGAAGTTCTCTACTTTTAGGATCGGTTCAGTCACGATTTACTTTCTTTCCTGAGTTGGTAACAGAGGTTCGTTGTTACTTTGCGAGAAGATTGTCTGATGAACAACATTCAGACTTTCCGCCCAAAATCTGGCTACATTTTCGCTGGCATCGTGGGTGCGATTTTCATCGGCCTCTTCGGAGTTGTCGCCTATGAAGGTAACGCCGAAGCCACCTTGGCCAGCGCGGGTCTCTGCAGCTTCGCGTGCACTAGTGCCTGGCTCATCTACATTCGCCCAAAGCTCGAGTTGTTCGATGAGGGAGTCCGCATTGTTAACCCACTTCGGACTTTCACTCTCGGCTGGGACAAAGTCGATGCCATCGACACGAAATACGCACTCGAGATCTTTACCGAAGGCAAAAAGCTCACCGTTTTCGCGGCTCCTGCCCCGAGCCGATACCACGCCCGAAAACTGAAGAGCCAAGAAGTCAAAGGCCTCGGGTTCAAGGCCGGTGAGGCAATCCGAGCTGGCGACTCCCCCCGAAGTCACTCGGGCGTTGCCGCCTACTTGACCAGAACGAGACTCAAAGAGTTCAAGGCAGCAAAGCGCAAGACCAGCATTCCGCTGACCGTGCGCTTCAACTACACCGGCGCAGCAGTTCTGCTCTCCAGCGTAGTTTTGCTGCTTCTCTAGAGTCATAACTAAGCCTTGACTCGCTTCTGAACAGCAGCCTTGGCACGCTCACGAACCGAGATGCGTCGCTTCTGGCGAGGGTCGAAGGCGTCGCGCAGACCGTCACCGATGAAGTTCACGCAAAGCGCGATGGTGATGATGAATGCGCCCGGGTACCAGAACAACCAAGGTCTGGTGTTGAACGAAGACTGGTACTGGCTGATCAGCGAACCCAGCGATACGTCAGGTGCGGTAACACCGAAGCCAAGGTAGCTCAGAGCACTTTCAAGCAAGATCGCACCCGACATCAACAGGGTCACCGACACGATGATTACACCAACCGCGTTCGGCAAAATGTGCTTGAAGATGATTCGACGGTTGCTCGCCCCGGCAACTCGAGCGGCATCAACGAATTCACGCTCGCGCAGAACAAGGAACTCACCGCGCACCAGGCGGGTAAGGCCAGTCCACGAAAGCAGACCGAGTAGCAAGGCCAGCACGATAACACCGAGGTTTCCGAAGGCCTTACCAAGAACAGCAGCCAAGATGATGGTTGGCACGGTCGAGATGAAGGTGGTAACCCACATGATGGTGGTGTCGATGACACCGCGGCGGAAGCCCGCGATAGCCCCTAGGACGGTGCCGATAAAGGTTGCGATGAGGCCGACGATGAGCATCACCATGATCGACTGCTGTGCACCACGCATAACTAGGGCGAAGTAGTCACGACCGATGTCATCCTGACCAAATGGGTGCTTGGCGTTCATGCAGCCCTGAAGCTCTGGAGGGCAACCCTCAACCTGAAGCTCGAGGATGTCTGTCATGCCGTAAGGCCACCAGCCCGGAATTTCGATCGGGTTCTCTTTAGTGCCGAGGTGGATACCAGACGCAGAGAATACGAACAGAATGACTGCCGATAGCACGATAACCGACGCCATGGCGGCACGGTGACGCACAAATCGACGCCAGACAATCTGGCCCTGGCTGAGTCCGGCTGTTTCCTTAGACTCGATCGCGTTTTCTGAAGACTCGACTGCTGTGTCTTCGATGTTCTTCTTAGCCATTAGTCCTCAATTCGGATACGTGGGTCTAGAGCTGCGTAAACAAACTCGATGATGATGGTCAAGACCAGGTAGATCGAAACCGTAACAAGCGAAACACCCATCAAAAGGTTCAAGTCATAGGTGCCGATTGCTCGGTTGAGCAAAGTACCCATTCCGCGCCAACCGAAGATGTTTTCGGTGATGATTGCGCCACCGAGTACACCACCGATGTCGAAGATGACAATCGTGGCCAGCGGGACGAGCGCGTTGCGGAATGCGTGTCTCATAATCACTGTGCGCTCAGTGAGACCCTTGGCGCGAGCAGTGCGGATGTAATCCTGGTTCAGCACCTCAAGGACGCTGAGTCGAGCGTAACGAACGTATGTTGCGAACGAAATAATCAACAGCGCCAT
>JACCDH010381738.1_pt1 | contig 13060 bp, 11 predicted proteins | sample 7442481 | NCBI WGS metagenome assembly JACCDH01 (sample SAMN15323433, study PRJNA562643) | freshwater metagenome | isolation source: river surface water | place: USA:Blue River Watershed | collected 2017-08-15
ATGACCGTCGGAATGCCCAGCTCGCGCTGGCTGCCGTCCGGTTTGGGAATCAATACCTTGCGTACCGGACTGGGCCGGTAGCTTCCTGCCAGCAGCGCTTGGCGAATGTCCGGCCAGCTCGTTTGCATCAAACGGGCGGTTTGCTCGATATCGAGCCCGTCCACCCCTGCTGCACCTTTGTTGGCCTTGAGCCGCTTCCACGCAGTTTGCAGGTTCTGTCTCGTCAGCGCCTCTTCCAGCAGGCCACCTGTGCCTGCCTTCGGCCTTGCCGACCCTGTGTGCGGGTGTTCAAGAGGCGGGCCGCAGGCTTCGTCGCTGGCAAGATCGCTCACGGCTTCACCGCTTGCTACGCTTGCCCGCCCGGGTTGCCCCGGCATCTGACGCATGGCCTTTGACATCCTCTTGTCCTCGCTCACTCACTCTCGTTCGGTCCTTCGCTCTTGCCTTGTGGCCTCAGCGGCCCCGGCTCCAACTACTACCACCTCTGCTGACTTCTCGCTCCGGCACAAGCCGTCGCCCTTTCAGGCACAAGGCGAGATCTCCCCAGGTAAGAACGCACACCTTCATCGCACAACCGCCGCATCTACGCCACCTCGCCTTGGTCACAAGAGCTTCGTGGTCTCATGCCCACTCGCCCTGCTTGGCAGCGCCTTCTATGCGGTTCTTGTTCATCGGCTCGCGATTTACGCTCCACGCTTCCTTCCCACGCTCGGTCGCCCTCACGCAGTTGCGCTTCACTTTGCTCACTGTGACCAGCTTGCAGCGGGACTCGCACCCGCAGGTGTGCGCCCATGCTGGGCGCACATGAAAAAACCCCACAGCCTTTTGAGCAGTGGGGTTTTGGTAGGCTAAAAAAAATTAACTAGTCACCCTTTTAGAGGGAATGAGCTTGTTAATTAATTAAGCTATGAACAATGTGGTGGCGCCAGAAGCAGTAGCAGACAAGGCTGTCAAGCCAACCATACCGGTCAGTTCGATGAGTTGATCAGTACCAGCATTAAAAGCGTCAGCGGTACCGACCTGTGCGAAAACATAAGTGTTTCCGTTGTGCTCGAATGCCAGGACTTCACCAACAGCGCCAGCAAAGGCTGCAGCGGTGGCAGCAGTGACTTTATTGGCAAGGGTTGCTGTCGCAGCAGCTGTTCCACCGAACGTCATGATACCGTTCGAGACCATGGCAGTCAGGTTGGCTACGCCTGTGGCAGTCGGCGTTACCACATCCGCTTGAATAGTGACAGACGCAATAGCTGTGTCCAGTTTGTCACCAGTTGTAGCGGCGTTCGTAAAGCCTGTGATCTTGACGAAGTTAGTGCTCGTGGTGCCAGTGGCGCTGGTGAACGCAATAACGTCCGCTTTTGCAGTAGAAGCCGACAGATTTACAGTGTCCACACCACCTGTAAGAGTGATTGTGTTGATACCAGAGCCACCAGTGATCACATCGTTGCCTGTGCCGGTGGACATGGTCAGGTTGCCTGTCAGTGCGCTCGCATTAACGGTCACGTTATTACCAGCGATCAGACCTGCGTTGAAGGCCGCAGCACCTGAAATTGTCACAGTGGCGTTAGTGCCAACAGTAAGGCCTGCAGCATCAGCACCTGGAGCGCCGGGCACGGGGGTGGTTGTGGAGCCGGTAGCTGCACCGCCTGCACCGCCTGCAGCAGTCAGGGTGTTACTGCCCGCGCCAGTCGCATCCTTGTTCGAAATGATGGTGACGTTTTCGTAGCTGCTTGCATTGATGGTTGTTGCAGCCGCGCCGCCTGCACCACCAGTAGCAAGGTCAGCACTGCCACCAGCAGCAACTGTTGCAGCACCACCTGCACCGCCAGACGAGTTCAGTGTCACGCCACTGAAGGTCAGAGTGATGGCATTGCTGCCAGTGTCAACCGCAGGAGTCAGCACCAGAGCGCTGCCACCAGCTGCGCCAGCACCACCAGTTGCGTTGTTGCCATCGGCAACCGAGTGTGCGCCGCCAGCACCACCAACCGTTGTGATGTTCGCGTCGATTTGAACTGTGTTGCTGTTGCTCAGTCCAGTCAAAGTTACACCGGTAGTTGCTGCAGTGCCCGCGTTGGTTCCAGCTGCTCCGGCAGCGCCAGTCAGCGCGAGAGCAGTAAGGCTGTTGACAGCAGTCAACGATGTGATAACAGACATGTCATAGCTGCCTGTTGTAGTGGCACCGAGACCCAGAATTTCGAAGCCCGAAACTTTGTTGATACCAGCAAAGTTGGAGGTGTCAGCGTCTTTGATCACGAGCGTGTCTGTACCTGCGCCACCAACAATGGCCATGGTCGACTTGGGACCAGCAGCGCCAGCGCCGAAAGTCACTTTATCGTTGCCAGAACCACCAGTGATGGCCAGCGTAGAAGAGGGCGTCTTACCAGAAATATCCAAAGTCAGAGCAGCAGTCAGGTCTGTAACGTTGTAGGTCTTCAGGCCTGTCAGGGTGTCGGACAGTGTCAACGCCTTATCACCATTCACGTTCAATGTTGTGATTGCAGCATCAGCGTTTGTCAAAGTGATGTTGCTTGCTGCACCTGTAGTTTCCAAATTCAGTGTAGTGATCTTGGTACCAGTGACTGCAATTGTTGTTGCATTAGCAGCCGCATCACGAGTGATAGCGTTCAGTGTGATTTTCTGAGCTGTATGAGTGGAAGTTGCAGCTGCAGCGACAGTAGTAGTAGTAGCGGCTGTAGATGTTTTGTTTGCCAATGTCAGGTCTTGTCCTGACAAAGTGTATGTTGCAGCGACGTTTGCCGAAGCACCATCAATGCTCAGACTTGATGTACCTGCTGCTGCAGTGTAAGCAGTCATGGCACCACCATTGATGTAAACATTCTCAATGCTTGTCAAAGCTGGTTGACCAGTTGATGTGTCGCCGGCAGCCAAGTAGATCTTGAGCGTGTCAGTACCAGCGCCACCGTTAATCGCATCAGCCACAGTCAACTGCTTAGCAGTACCTGTGTTGTCAGCGATAATAGTGTCGTCGCCTGCGGTACCAACAACACTGTCCACACCCGTAGTGAGCGAACTGGTGCGGGCAAAAAAATCAATACATATCAATAACTTGGCGTATTTTTTGCCATTGCAACGTACTGGCGACGACTTTTTTCGTCAATAACGACAGCCTTTTCTGATCTGTCAAATTCAACAGTATTCATTGGCGCACAGTGTGCGCATTCTTGTCCGGTCAAAGTGAAGCCTTTTCTGTGTTTTTCGAAAAGGAGTTTTTGCATGACTGTTACCTGTTTGTCAGACCCCGTGGTCCAGTTGTTGGTGTGTCCTCCAGGGCGCAAGCATTGGGAGGTGTTTGACGCCTTGATCAAGGGGCTGTATGTCGATGTATTACCCAGTGGTCGCATGTCTTATCGGCTGCGGTTTTTGGACGGGCAGTCCAAAAGGAGCTTGACGCTGGGCAATGCCCGCGTGATCACGGTCGATGAGGCGCGTACCTTGGCTCGTGACAAGTTACGTCAGGCTTTTGTGCGGGAGCATCCTCAGGCTGTTTTGCTCCATGGTGGTGGGCCAACGGTGGCAGATTTTTTTCTGATGCAGTACTTGCCCTATGTAAAGACTTACAAACGCAGCTGGGATACCGATGAGTCGGTGATCCGAAATCATGTGTTGCCCATATGGGGGCCGATGACCATGGGCAGTTTGACGCCGCCGGACATTGCTCGCTTTGTTCAAAGTCTGCAGTCCAGGGATTACGCGCCTGGTACGGTCAACCGTTTATTGGTTCTGCTGCGGTATGGTTTTACCCTGGCGTTGCGCTGGAAGGTGCCAGGCATTCAGGCCAATCCGGTCAAAGAGGTCAAAAACCTGCGCGACGACAACAAGATCGAACGTTTCTTGAGCTACGAGCAGATGGTTAGCTTGATGGCTGCTGTGCGCGGCAGCGAGAACGAGATGCTGCAGCACATTGTGCTGTTTTTGCTCTACACCGGGGCGCGCAAGCGCGAGGTGCTGGATGCGGTGTGGGCCGATGTGGATTGGGAGCGCAAGTCTTGGCGCATTCCCAAGACCAAGTCGGGCAAGATTCGGCATATTCCGTTGTCGGAGGGGGCTTTGCAGTTGCTCAATACTTTGCGCGAGCAGTCTGCGCCTGTGGGCGAAGCGGGCCACGCGATTCGCTCCGACTGGGCCAGACGCCCCATCTTTGCCAACCCCAAGACGGGTTTGCCGTATGTGTCGTTCTTTTACAGCTGGGACGCAGCCCGCAAGCGGGCGGGCCTGCCGGACTTGCGGGTGCATGATTTGAGGCACAGCTTTGCGTCGTTTCTGGTCAACGCGGGGCGCAGCCTGTATGAGGTGCAAGAGCTGCTGGGCCATGCCGACATCCGCACCACCAGCCGCTACGCCCACCTGAGCCGCGAGCGCTTGTTTGATGCGGTGGAGTCGGTGCCGGTGCTTTAAGGGGGGCGATAAAACGCGACAGGGGTATGACCTAAAATTGCCCCGCTAATGCTCGCCTCTTGATCTTCTATTTTTTAACCCTTCACGCACCATGGTCAGACTCAAATTCACTGCGCTTTGTTTGACGTTTTTGCTGGGGGCCTGTGGCGGCACTTCGGGCTTTGCGCCTTTCATTTCGGCGGCCAAGCCCGAGTTTTTGCAGTACGGTCGCACGGCCACGATTTTGTTGGGTGGGCAGCATTTGCGTTCGTTTTTGGTGGTGGAGTCACCCGGTTGTGCCAATCCGGTGTTTGCCCAACGCAGCACGACGGAGTTGCTGGTGCTCAATTGCACGGTGAATGTGGTGGGTGATTTGCCTTTGTCGGTCAAGGACCCGCAGGGCAAGCTGGTGTTTGCCACCACCTTGACGGTGCCCAAGCCGCAGGTGGCTTTGGCCACCAGTGCGGGCAGCATGACTTTCGAGTTGGACCCTGCCAAGGCGCCGATTTCGGTGAACAACTTTTTGAGCTATGTGCGCCAGGGTTTTTACACCAACACCTTGTTTCACCGGGTGATTGCCGGGTTTGTGGTGCAGGGGGGTGGTTACACGACGGGTTTGGTCAAGAAGGCGGGGCAGGCTGCGCCCATTGCGCTAGAGAGCCAGAATGGTTTGTCCAACCTGCGCGGTACTTTGGCCATGGCCCGCACTGATGATCCGGATTCGGCCACGTCGGAGTTTTTTGTGAACCTGGTGGACAACGTGTTTCTGGATTACCGTGACAGTGCCAACCCGGGTTATGCGGTGTTTGGCAAGGTGGTGCAGGGCATGGGCGTGGTCGATGCGATCGCGTCGCAGCCCACGGGCACGGTCAATGGCGTGCCCGATGTGCCCTTGTCAGGGGTCACCATCACGTCGGCGGTGCAGGTGCGTTGAGTCGTGTTGGGGGCAGCGCCTCAAGAACAGGGGTTTGGTGCCGATATGAGATGACACCGTTCATTTCATGCCATGCAGCTCATTTCCAAATCAACCGAGAAGTTCGAGATTCCTGTGCGCCACAGGTACGTCTTTGACGGCATGGATGTGGGCGACAGTTTGTTTTTTGACGACTTCAAGCTGGCCGAGAACGCCCGGGTGGCCGCCATCCATTTCGCCAAAAGACGCAATCCCGATTGGAAGTTCGGGATTCGCAAGATGCACAACGGTTGGCGGATTTTCCGGATGCTTTAGCGGCCCGAGCAGCTGGTGATGTTGCAGGGGCAGTCGTAGATGTCGCCCACGATGGTGGTGATGTAGCGCGAGTTGCTCAGGTGGGTGCCTTCGCGCAGCATGATGTCGTTTTGGCCACCCGTGTGGGCGTTGGTGGGTATGCCGGTTTCAGAGTGGTGCACCACGGTGACCCATTTGCCACCCATGAGGTAGGCCCGGTTTTTGAACAGGTTGAGCGCCGAGGTGAAGTCGCTGTTGGTGCGCACGCGGTAGCGCTGGATGAGCGAGCAGCTGTTGACAGTGGCGTAAACCTGCGAGCCGACGATGATGGATTTCGATTGAGGAGTCTCTTGGTACAGCACGTCGGGCTGGGAGAGGGTGGCATCTTTGTCCAGAGTGCTGCTGGACGAAACACGCAGGTCAACGTTGGCGCAGGCCGTCAACAACAGGGCAGTCGCCAGGGCGATGAGGGTCGAGATTTTCATGGTGGGTGGCCTTGGGGTGCGGTGATGGGTGCTGAATTGCGTATTGGCCAATTCATCGTTTTTATTATCACTTTGCCCTCGGGGCGCTGTCCATGGCGGGCCTGTGTAACAACCGTAACTTGTTTTCTTAGGTAGTCAGTGCCCGGCAGGCGAACGGTTTTTTCAGTACACCCAGAGCACGTTGTTGGCCGCCATGCTGGCGTTGGCTGTGCCGACAATCAGGATTTCGGTGGGGTCTGCGCCAGTGTGCAGGTAGCAGCCGTCGCCGAGAGCCAGCCAGCCGATGGATTCGGCTTCGATCTCGGCCAATTCGCGTCTGAAGTCGGCTTCGATGTCGGCGTTTTGCGCAGGGCCGGTGATGGGGTGCATGGTGGGTCGCAGGGGCTGTGTGGGTGTCAAGGGGTGGGCATTGGCCTGGACTGCATTGTAGTGAGTGCGCGTTGTCATGGGTCGTTAGAATGATTCCATGGTGTCTACGACAAGTTCTTACAGCCAAAGTCGCTACCGCGTGAGCGTGAATGAGGGCTTCGATGGCGTGGTGCGTGTGGCGACAGGCGGGCATTACGCCACTGGGGCTTTGCTTTTTGGTGGGCAGGCGGTGCTGACGGCGGCGCATTTGTTCGCGGGCCACCCTTTGTCGGCCAGTGTGCATTTCGAGACGGCTTGGGGTGTGCAGACCTTGTCATCCAGTCAGGTGTTGCTGCATCCGGGTTATGTGGGCGATGGCAACCACGATCTGGCCTTGGTTTGGTTGTCGCGCAGTGCCCCTGTGGGGGCTGACCGCTATGGGCTTTACCGCGAATTGGATCTGGCAGGGCAGCGTTTTGATCTGGTGGGTTATGGCCGACCCGGTACGGGGGCAACGGGGGTGGTGGAGCCGGCCCCGCCCACTTATACGCGTTTGAAAGCGCAAAACACCTTCGATGCAGAGGGGGCGCAGCTCAAATCGGCCTTGGGGGCTTTGATGGGTTGGTCGCCTGTGCGGGGGTCGCAGTGGATGGCCGATTTTGATAATGGATTGGCGGCCAACGATGCGCTGGGGCGTTTGATGGGGCGCAACCATTTGGGTTTGGGCCTGGATGAGGGTTTCATGTCGCAGGGTGACAGCGGAGGGCCTGCTTTGGTGGGGGGCCAGGTTGCCGGTGTGGCCAGTTTTTTGGCCAGTCTTTCGCTGGGGCTGGTGCAACCCGATGTGGACAAGGTCTCGAACAGCAGTTTCGGCGAGGTGGGGGCTTGGCAGTCTGTGGCGTTTTATCAGCAGTGGATCGATCAGTCTTTGCGGGCCAGTCACGTCGGGGCACCGAGTCGGCCCGAGGATGTCAGGAAGGCAGTGCCTGAGGGGCAGGATGGGACGTCGGTGGTGTTTTTCTTGCTGCAGTTCACCGGTGTTCGCGCTTCGCCAGACCAGTGGCTGAGTGTGGACTACGCCACACGCGATGGCACGGCCAAGGCGGGGGAGGATTACCTGGCCACCCAGGGCAAGCTGATTTTGTACCCCAACGAAACGCAGGCGGTTATTCCGGTGGAGATCATCGGGGATCGGGTGGCGGAGCCGGATGAGGTGTTTTATCTGGATGTGTTCAACCCGGTGGGTGGGAGTTTCGGCCACGGTGTGACGGTGTTGACGGGTATGCGGACCATCTTGAACGACGATGGCGGGATGTGGTGAGCTGCCGGTCAGTGGGCCAGGCTCAAGTTTTGGTGACCGGGGACGATTCATGACTGACTGAGTGCCGACATGTTGTGCAGCGCTCTGAACACGAGATTTGTCAACGATGTTGCGCCTTTGGATGTCTGTGGTGGTTTTGCTGCTGTTGCCGGGCTGCGCCAGTGTTTTGCATGGTGATGTGCAGCAGATGCAGGTGACGGTGGTTTGCAAGGATCGGGTGGTGCCTGCGGCATGCGTGGCACAAAACGCCAAGGGGGTCTGGCGTTTTCAGGCTCCGGCAGCCTTGGAGGTGAACAAGGATCTGTCGTCCTTGCAGATTGCGTGCCGTGCGCTTTATTTTCCGGAAATCACGGCCACGGTGCCTTCGCGCCTGAATTTGTCGATGGCGGGCAATTTGCTGGTGGGTGGCTTGATCGGCACGGGTCTGGATCTTTACCAGGGTGCGGCGTTTGCTTACAGCCCTGATGTGCGCATTGCCTATCCGGCTTGCCAGTGAACCGATACGGAAAGCACTTCATGAAAAACGTTCGATGGTTGATTTTGCTGTTTTTGCTGCCTTTGTTGTCTGCATGTGGGGGTGGCAGTGATTGCAATTTGTTGGGGGGTGCGGTTTGCGGTTCTGACAAGGTGGTGAATCTGGCGCCCGTTGCCAACGCGGGGCCTGGCCAAAGTGTGTTGTTGAATGGGGTGGCTGTTCAGCTCGATGGCAGCGGCAGTACCGATGCCAATGGGGATTCGCTCAATTACCAGTGGGTTTTGAGCAAGCCCAGTGGCAGTGCCGCCGTTTTGAGTGATGTGTCTTCGGTCAATCCGAGGTTCACACCAGATGTCAAAGGGGTTTACAGCGCAAGCTTGGTGGTGGGCGATGGCCAGCTCAGGAGTGCGCCGTCTGTGGTGTCCGTGACGGTTTCTGAGGTGAACGCGCCGCCTGTGGCCCATGCGGGTCCGGATCAGAGTGTGCTGTTGGGTTCGGTGGTGACGCTGGATGGCCGTGACAGCTCTGACGCCAACCCCGGGGATCAGCTGACTTTTTCTTGGGAGTTGAGTAAACCAGATGGCACATCGCAGAGTTTGACAGGTGTCAAACCGACATTCACTGCGAGTCTGACGGGTGTTTATACGGCGAGTTTGACGGTCAGTGATGGTTTGTCTGTGAGCAAAATTGACACGGTTCGGGTGCAGGTGTCGGCGGCCAATGTGGCCCCGGTGGCGGTGATTTCAGCCTTGTCCAGTGTGAGCATGGGCAGTGTGGTTCAACTCAGCGGCCTGGGCAGTACCGATGCCAACAACGATGCCCTGACTTTCAAATGGGCCTTGTTGAGCAAGCCCTTGTTGACCACTGGCGCGGCGGCTGACAGTACGGCGGTCTTGTCCAATGCGGCGTTGCCCAACCCGGTCTTCACGGCCGATGTGGCGGGTGTTTACGTACTCAGCTTGGTGGTGAATGACGGCAAGGTGAGCAGTGATCCGGTCACATGGGTGGTCACGGCGACTTCTGGCAATTTGCCACCGGTGGCCAATGCAGGCCCCGATCAGACGGTGGCCGTGGCAGCGGCGGTGACCTTGGATGGCACGGGCAGCAGTGATGCCAATGGCGATACCTTGACTTACCAATGGGCCTTGACGATCAAACCGGATCTGTCGGTTGCTGTTTTGAGTGGTGCAAGCACGGCTGCGCCTACTTTCACGGCCGATTTGGCGGGGGTTTATCTGGCCACTTTGACGGTGAGCGATGGCAAAGGTGGCAGCCATGTTTCGAGGGTGTTGATCACGGCGCAGTAAATTTAAAAATTTCATATAGGAATGCGGTATACTTGCTTCCTATATGAATTTTCAGATCCGTGTGCCCTTGAATACAACGGCCGAGCAGCATGCTCGGCTTTGTGCTTTGCGCGTGGTGTTCGCGCAGGTTTGTAACGAGCTGGCCCCCCATGTGCAGCAGTCTCGGGTGTGGAATCGGGTGGCTTTGCACCATTTGCATTACCGTGCCTTGAGGGCGCAGTTTCCGGCTTTGGGCTCGCAGATGGTGTGCAACGCCATTTATGCGGTTTCCAAAATGGCCCGGCTGATTTACCAGCACCCCCACAGTCCTTTCAATCCGGCGCACAAACCGGGTGCGGCTTTGCCGCTTCTGCGTTTCGCCGACAGCTGCCCGGTGTACTTTGATCGCCATACCCTGAGCATCAAGCCGGGCCAGTTGTCCTTGTTCACCATGGATGGGCGCATGCGCTTTGATTTGACGCTGAGTCCGGACAAGTTGGCCATTTTTGAGCAGGCCAAGCTGCGCGAGATAGTGCTCAATGAGCGTGCAGACAGGGTGTTTGAGTTGTCGTTTTATCTGGATTCTGCCGATGTGGCGGATCTGTCCAAGGGCGACATGCCCGCTGTGCCAAGCGCGGAGGGCGCGGTGCCTTCCGGTTTGATTCCCGAATATGTTTCTGTTGAGGTGGCTCCATGAAGTCTGGTTCTGCGATGTCCGAGTTGCGCTTGGCGCTGTGGGAGAACAAGCCGGCTTGGCGTCAGGCTGTGGTGATGAGTTGGGTGATCGGTTTGCTGGGCTTCACGCCCACGGTGTACATGCTGCAGGTCTACGAGCGGGTGGTGAACAGCCGCGATGTGACGACGCTGTTGATGCTGACGGTGGTCACCCTGGGGGCTTATGCGGTGATGGAGTTGATTGAGAAGTTTCGTTCTCGCTTGCTGTGGGGCGCAGGCATCGAGTTTGAGTTGCGCATGGCCGACCGTGTGTACAAGGCGATGTTTGATGGTTTGCTGAAAAAGCAGATGGGCGGCGCTTTGTCGGTGCAAAACGACTTCAAGAGTGTGCGTGACTTTTTCAACAACCCGGCTTTGGGGGCGTTTTTTGAATTGCCGATTGCGCTGGTGTCTTTGGTGCTGATTTTTGCCATCAACCCTTTGTTGGGCTGGGCGGCTTTGGTGGGCGCTGTGGCGCAGACTTTGGTGACGTGGCTGATTCAGCGCACTTCGCGTGAGCCTTTGCAGGAGGCGCAGCGCCGCTCGCAAGAGGCACAAACTTATGCCGAAGCGTCGTTGCGCAACGCGCAGGTGATGGAGTCGATGGGCATGCTGGGTGCGGTGATGGGGCAGTGGCAGAAAAAGCAGAATGCCTTTCTGGCGTACCAGGCCAAGGCGTCCGAGTCGGCGGGGGGCTTGAATGCGGTGTCCAAGTTGCTGCAGCAGTTGATGGGCTCGGTGTTGTTGGGTTTGAGTGCTTGGCTGCTGTTGTTCAATGAGCTCAATGGCGGCGCGGCGATGATGATCATCAGCTCGGTGTTGGGTGGACGCTTGCTGGCGCCATTGACGCAGATTGCCCAGCAGTGGAGCGCGGTGGCCACGGTGACCGGGGCGTGGGTGCGTTTGTCCGGCCTGCTCGACAACGTGCCAGCCCGCGAGAAGAACATGGCTTTGCCTGTGCCCAAGGGGGAGTTGACGGTGGAGTCTTTGGTCGCGGCAGCGCCTGGCCAGACGCAAGCCATTTTGCGGGGCCTGCAGTTTGGCTTGCCCCCTGGGCAGGTCTTGGCGGTGGTGGGGCCATCGGCTTCGGGCAAGACGTCGTTGGCCAAGCTCTTGCTGGGCATCTGGCAGCCGCAGGCGGGCAAGGTGCGTCTTGATGGTGTGGATGTGCACGCCTGGGACAAGGCCGAGTTGGGGCCGCATTTGGGGTATTTGCCGCAGGGGGTGGAGTTGCTCGAGGGCACTTTGGCCGAGAACATCGCGCGCTTTGGCGAGCTGGACATGCCCCGCATCGAGCAAGCTGCGGCCTTGGTGGGTTTGCATGAATTCATTCTGGCTTTGCCCAAAGGCTACGAGACTCCTGTGGGCCGCGATGGCGGTTTGTTGTCGGGTGGGCAGCGTCAGCGTGTGGCGCTGGCGCGGGCTTTGTATGGGGATCCGGTGTTTGTGGTGCTCGATGAGCCCAACTCGAGTCTGGACGAGGCGGGTGATGCGGCCTTGACGCAGGCGATTGCAACGATGAAGTCACGTGGCACGACGTTTGTGATCAACACCCACCGTACCAGCGTGTTGTCGGTATCCGATCGGGTGCTGGTGCTCAAGGATGGGACGCAGCAGTTGTATGGCCCGACTGCTGAGGTTTTGCAAAAGTTGATGCCCGCTGCGGCGTCTGTGTCGGCGCAGGCTGCGTGAGGTTCGAAATGAATAACAACAACATGGTGTTGCGTGATCCTTTGTCCACGGTGATGTGGACTTTCAAGCGCGAGTTTTTGACGGTGGCGGTGTTCAGCATGGTGGTCAATCTGCTGATGTTGACGCCGACTTTGTACATGCTGCAGGTGTTTGACCGGGTGCTGCTGAGCCAGAGTGAGTTGACTTTGCTGGTGGTCTCGCTGTTGACGGTGTTCCTGTTTGCCATGATGGCGTTTGCCGAGTGGGCACGGTCGATCTTGCTGGTGCGTACCGGTGTGAAGCTGGACCAGGCTTTGAGCCAGAAGGTGTTCCGGTCGAGCTTTTTGTCGTACCTGAATCCGTCCGAGTCCGACCCGTCCAAGGCCTTTGGTTACTTGATCAGTTTGCGTCAGTTCATGACGGGCAACGGGGTGTTTGCCTTGTTTGACAGTCCGTGGGTGCCGATTTACATCGGGGTGTTGTTTTTGCTGCACCCCGTGCTGGGTGTGGTGGCCATTGCGTTTGCTTTGGTACAGACCTCGATTGCCTGGTACGGTCACAGGCTGGGCAAGCAGGCCCAAGCAGACTCTGCGCAGTCTCAGGGGGATGCGCAGAAGTTCATGCAGTCCAAGTTGCGCAATATCGAGGTCCTGTCGTCCATGGGCATGCTGGAGGGCTTGTTTGCCCGTTGGCAGAAGTTGCAGCACAAGGCTTTGCTGCAAGGCGGCTCGGCCCAGCAGCGTTTGGGGGTGGTCACGGCGATCAGCAAATTTGTGCGCTATACGCAGCAGTCTTTGAGTTTGGGGGTGGGCGCGTGGTTGGTGATTGAGGGGCAGATCAGCCCGGGCGCGATGATTGCGGCCAACGTGTTGATGACGCGTGCCTTGGCCCCCATCGATTTGCTGGTGATGTCCTGGCCCGGCTTTTTGACCAGCAAGACGGCCTATGAGCGTTTGCGTGAGTTGATGGGCTTTCAGCACAAGGGTCGCGAAAAGACTTTGAACGAGGTGCCTTTGGGCCAGTTGAAGGTGGAGGGCCTGACCGTGCGTGTGCCTGGCCGTGAGAAGCCGGTGCTGGATAAAGTGGATTTTTTGGCGCTACCGGGTACGGTGACTGTGGTGTTGGGGCCTTCAGGGTCGGGCAAGTCGACCATGGCGCGGG
>JACCDH010732199.1_pt1 | contig 13060 bp, 13 predicted proteins | sample 7442481 | NCBI WGS metagenome assembly JACCDH01 (sample SAMN15323433, study PRJNA562643) | freshwater metagenome | isolation source: river surface water | place: USA:Blue River Watershed | collected 2017-08-15
CGCCCCTGCTGTCTGCATGCCTCGGCTCAGCCCCACTTCCAGCCAGGGCTGAGGCTGCAGCGTGAGCCGGGCACCCGAATACAAATACCCCACCGGCTGCCGGGCGGCCACCTGCGGGTCCTGGGCGCGGGCCACAAACACGTCCAGATTCCACGGCCCCATCCAGCTCAGCCAGGGGCTGTCTGACGGTTTGACCGTGCCGCGCTGAATGCCCACACCGTTCCAGGCCGGGGTGTTGGCGCCGTTGACCAGGCTGCTCTGCCAGCCCGGCCCCCACCAATGCCTGTGTGAAAACGCCTGCACGTTCCAGCCGCCCCAGCCCAGCACAGCGGCCGAGCCCTCCAGCCGCGCCTGGTAGCGCCCTTCTGTGCCCATGCCCGAGGGGTTGGCCGCCAGTGCGTCAGACGTGTCCTCCAGCCGCACACCCAGGCGGCCAGCCAGGGTCACCTCACCCGCATCCAGCCGCTTTTCTGAAGAGACGGCCTGCGCACTGCTGCCGGGGGTGTAGTTCTCGCCAAAGCCCGTCAGACCCTCCGCACGCCCACGCAGCTGCAACTGCACACGGCCCTGCTGCTGGCGCTGCTGCAACTCGCGCAGCACCGCACTGCGCGCGGCCTCCAGCTCGGGCGCAGGCAGCTCGGAAGGCAAACCAGCCAGCGCTTGCGACACCGCAGCAGACGGCAAAGGCCAGTGCGTGAGCGGCAACGCCAGCCCTGCCTGATCGGCCAGTAGTTGCAACTGGTGGCGCGTCTGCCAGCTCGGGGTGTAGGGTGCGGTGGCGAGGGTTTGGGCTTGGACTTGGGCGTACAAGGTTGCCGAAGTGGCCAAGACGAGAGCTGTTAACTGGATTTTTTTCATGGAGTCAGGCGATATATGGCAGCAGTCTGTTGGGGATTCGGTATCCACCTATCTCGCCGTTTCCTTGAGACCCCATCGGATTGAACAGAACTCAGTACGGCTGGTATTTGATGTCTGCTCTTCACGTGCGACCAGTCCATACTGGTCCTTTAGTCGAACAATTTCCTTCCCCGAGGTAACTGCCTGACTGGATTTCGATGATCTCAAGTTCCACTTTGCCGGGGTTGTGCAGGAGCCCCCTCGAATTCCTGAACCAGTCAGAAGTAGAGGTTTGGGAATTGTTTCACACGGTACTCGATCGGCGGGATGCGGCCCAGCGATTCATGAGGTCGGTGGTTGTATCGGTGCAGCCAGTCCTCGGTCATCTGCCGAACCTCGTGCAATGAATCGAAGACGTAGCAGTCCAACACCTCGGTTCGGTAGATTTTGTTGAATCGTTCAACATAGGCGTTCTGAGTGGGCTTTCCGGGTTGGATGTGGTTGAGGGCAATGCCCTTGGATTGAGCCCATTCGGCCAGGGCATGGGCAATGAACTCGGGGCCGTTGTCCAACCGAATGGACAGTGGTGCGCCCCGAATCTCGACCAATTCGTCCAATGCGCGGATGACCCGCGCAGCTGGCAAGCTGGTGTCGATCTCAATGTGCAGGCCCTCCCGGTTGTATTCGTCGATCACGTTGAACGTCCTGAAGCGCCGACCTGACCACAAGGCGTCGGACATGAAGTCGCAACTCCAGCCTTGATTGGGTTGGCTTGCACCTTGCAGCGGCTGCTTGATGCGTGCTGGCAGCCGTTTCTTGCCTCTGCGGGGCAAGTTCAGCCGCAGCTGGCAGTACACGCGCCACAGCACTGTCTTGCCCTGAGGCTGTTTCTGGTGGCGGGCGCTGTCATACAGCAGGTCAAAGCCGTGGCGCGGGTTGAGTGCCATGTGGCTTTGGATGAAGGCGATTACCCCGGAGTCGTCGCGTGGCACTGGCTGATAGCGCAGCGTTGAGCGGGCAATGCCACTGGCGTTGCAGGCTCGGCGCTGGCTCATGCCGTGGTCGGCCATCGGCGATAGCACAACCATCTCGCGAAGCTCCGGGGTCAGAGCTTTCTGCCGACGAAGTCCTTTAAAGCGTTATGCATCAGGGCAAGGTCCGCGTACATGCGCTTGAGCCGGGCGTTATCGTCTTGCTATTCGCGCAACTGCGCCAGGTGCGGGACCGTCATGCCCGAGAACTGGCTTTTCCATTTGTAATAGGTCGGCTCGCTGACGCCGTGCTTCCTGCACGTCTCGCCGACCTTGGCGCCCAGTTCGACCTCCTTGAGGATGGCAAAGATCTGGCTTTCACTGAATCTGATTTTCTTCACGTAGGAACTCCGTTGAGTGGAATTCTCTAATCCAAGTTGACTCAGGTTTTTGAGGGGGCTTCAGGGCCACTTGCATGCCGATGAAGCCGGCAGCGCCGGTGAGGAGGATTTTCATAAATATCGTTTAAAGAAACTACTTCTACAAAAAAACAATCTTCCAAGAAATGGGGCGATTTTAATAAGCTTCGCATAGCGTACAAAGCGACTCGGTTCTTGCAAGAGTCTGTAAAGCCATTCCAATCCAAAATTAATAAATACTTTTGGTGCGCGCTTCTTGAGTCCTGCGTACACATCAAAAGATCCACCAACACAGAGAATAAGACAGTTATGCTGATCAAAAATCTTCTCAGCGAACTTCTCCTGATAAGGTTGACCCATTGCCAATACGACGATATCTGGACGGGCATCTATAACTGCGCTGGCGACTAGTGATTCATGATCTTTTGAAAAATACCCATTGACAGCCCCAACGATCGTAATTTTTGGATACTCAGTCCGAGCTCGGTTTACTACCTTATTAAGCACTTCCTGTTTTGCACCAACTAGGAAAATTGACTTGCCTTCCGATAGGCGTAAAACTTCCATCCAAAGTTCGACGCCTGCAATCTTTCGTATTCGACCGTAACCGGCAAACTTTGCCGCCAAAACGACTCCAATTCCATCGGGATAACCCAAATATTTATTAATGAGTCGAGTTAGATCGTAATCATTGTTGATTAATACTTCGGCATTGACACTAATTGCTACTGTTTTGAGTTGATGGATATTTCTGGCAGCTGACTCAACGGATTCGAAGGCGCTGATATTGGTTCCATTAATTTCGATAAGATCTTTAGCTGTGGTTTGCTTCATTGGATTTAATCATTTTCAATACCATGCTGATAAGAGCAGCACAGGAAAGTGCGTAAAGCACCCAAGAAAGGACGACCAAATACGGTACCGTAGTGTGCAAGTTAAGGAAATGAGTGATTACGGAAGAGGCCGATAGCAAAGGTAAGCTGCTGAATAGCTGATGGCTTTGAAGAATGCCATTCTTGAGATAGTAGGGCAGCCACATCAGCAAATGAACTGTTGTTGAAAAAAATAGTGCTTTTGAATAGCTGCTGGCACTCACTTCGCTGGTATCAATTAGCAGGAAGAAGATATACATTAAGAGCCAGCTCGCGTTGCTGTAACTGCTTAATTTGCCGAGCATTGAAACAACTAGCTCTCTGCCAATGGGTGCTTTGTAGCAGATAACAAGGGCGGCTGCTAGCATGTACTCCACAGATCGTTCGTCGGCTGCGCCAAAACCATTATTAAATGGTTTAATTGCCATCTCTGGATTGGTGAGGAATGGAAAGATAATAATGAATGGCAATCCATAGGAGAGAAGGAAGTCTGCTTCATTGGCGGTCTTTCTTGAGCTATTTCTTGCAAGCCAAGGTAGTAACGCTCCGCCGAAAAAAACCGGAATTAAAGTTGCAATATTCTTGATTTGTAGTGCTATTCCATAGAGTGCTAATTCAAGTGTAAGCCCCATGGATTGAAGGGATTGCAGTGGGTACCAAATTGCAGGGAGTGAAACAAGAGCTGCCAGTATTGATGGTAGCGTAACTTTTGCAATTAATGATTTTATTTCACTATTTATCTTTGGCAGACATTCGCTCGCTGCTTTTTTTTGTAATGTGAAGCAAAGATAGCCTAGGGTAATAATTGTGCTGACTGCCAGAGCGATTAAAAAACCTGTTGAGCCACATGCCTCTATTAAAAAAATTGATGTTATGATTAGTGTTACGGCATTCAGAACGAGTGCATTTGCTAGTCTGGTGCTTCGTCTTAATCCTTGGGCTTCTCCAAGGAGGCAGGCCAATACAATATGCAAGACACCCCATATTATTCCAATGGAGTATTCGAGTGGGGTGAGTCTAATGTTGCTTAATTCCATCCAAGCGAGAAGGGATGTGGATGCTATCGCGCCAAATGCTATCGCCCATAGTGATATTGACGTTATGCATGCCTTCGATTTATCTGGGTTGATTCTATTTGCGCAGTATGTTGTTGTTGTTATCTGAAATGCGTTCGCGAAAATGTTGATGCCAGTATACAAAGTGGCGATGATTATGGTGAGCTTCGCAAAGTCTTGTAGAGATAGTATCGTGGTGCTGGCCAATGTAACAAGAAAAATAGATCCCTTGTTAAATATTGACGCTAGGCCGATGAATGCTATGTCGCGAAAATGTTTTAGCTTTGATCTGATCATTTGAGGCTGGAGTTCTCGATACCAAGATTATGAAGGCATTAATAATAATTCCGTAACTCTGATAGGGGAGAGCAGAAACAAGAAAGATGATCGCCAAAAATAATGAAAATGAGCGCCTAGTAACTTTGGGCAGATCGCTCGTCGGGAGATACAGCATAACCATAACAATAGGTATAGAAGTTATTCCAAACTTATAGAAAAGCGTGAGGTAAGTGCTGTCAATCGAAACGCTGGTTGAACTGTAGCCAAGATATTCAAGCCATGGGATTTCGAATGTTGCGCCTAGACCGCAACCAAGTAATTTTTCCGGAGTATCTTGCTGAACGAGTTCTTGTATGGCTGGTCCGAAACGTGTTCCAAATTGCAGGAGAAGTCCCTGTATTTGAATGCTTTCAATAACCCTTGTTACGCCGAGCATGTGGCTGACCCAAAAGAACAGACCAATAAGAAGGAATACAAATGCAATAGACAGCATTTTCGATCGTAATCCTCGGCTGAAAACAATTGCAGCAACTGCCAGCGCAGCGATGACTACCCGTGACCCAGCAGCAAGAATTGACAGCATGGCTCCGATTGCAATAAATTTAGTTTTCTTGGTTTGTAGGGTTCTTAGGTTATCCGTGAGGTACCAGATCAGAAACAATGCCGCTAAGTAGGTGCTGCCGTCCAAGTATCGAAATGCCTCTTCTTTGAAGAAGCCATCCTTTGTTTCGTAAAATCCAAAAGAGAGCATGGAGAACTCAAGGAAGAATGTAGCTGTTCCTACCAGCACAACTCGATTAAGCAGTCTGCGCGAAAATGTCAGTTTCCTCATTATGATTGCAAATATGCATGTCTGGAGGATAAGTATTAGGGGGCGAAAATCCTTGAGGATGTAATCGTTCCCACGCTCCGGAAAAAGTAAAAGCGTCGAGGAAAGATAGAGGATGTAGATCAGGGTGGTGGCGGAACCTATTAGTAATAGCTTTGCGGGGTAGCCTTTGCTGCTGTACAGAAGCCGGATGGTGAGCCCGATCCAAAATGGATCTGTAACGAAGACGCCTGATTGATAATTCATCTCGATAAAGGCATTGCCTGTTGGCCACAGCGCTGCTAGCGTAAAGAAAAATACAATGGCCTCTTTAGGGCGGGCTATCGAAACTATGCCAGCTAGCAGATAGAGGAACAAGCCGATGTAAAACATTAGCTGGAGAGATCTTTGATTGCTCGTTCAAGTTTCTTTGATTCAGTATCCCATAGGTAGCGATTGTTAATTCCATTTATGTTGAGGTCTTTAGAGTGTCTTGTGCGGTCTAATGCTTGATCAATTTTGGTTGCGAGGGTGTGCTCGTTAAGGGGCTCGCAAATGTCTCCGAACTTATTTCCTATTAAAAGCTGTTTCGCTAATGGTGATTTGGTAGTGATAATTTGAGTATTTGTTGCTATTGCATCAAAGAATTTATTGGGGCTACAAAGTCTATTGTTGGTGCAATCTCGTGCATAGATGGCAATTGTGACTTCTGATTCTGCCATTGCCTTGCGGATGGCTGGATTCGGAATGATGCCTGTAAAATGTACTTTTCCGTCCAATCGAATGCTTCTTATAAGCCTCTCTAGTTCATTTTTATATGCTGGGTCGTATGTTCCGGCTAATACTAGTTGATTGGCCTTGGTTGAAAGTCCAAAGGCTTTGATGATTGTGTCGATCATCCGATCAGGATAGATTCCGCCGCAATACGAGACAGTGCCCCTTTGTGGTTCGTATTCCTGGGTACTGGAAGTGCTGGCAAGTGTCGTATTATATAGGTAAAAACTGGATTTGGTTTGGTTGATTTTGTAATATCTTCTTAAAAACCTTAATCTAAATTCGTCTGTTGCAATAAAGTGGGTTGAATTTTTGATGATTAGTTTTTCTATTCTATACCATAAATGCCTCTTTCTTCCGCCGTAAATTTCGTTTTTGAATCCGCAGAATATCTCGTGAGTCTCGTACAGATATGGGGTGCCTTTCAGGATCTTTAGCATCAGTGCTATTAGCCCGGATGGTGGGTTTATTGCATAGCAAATGCTTTGTTTGCTGTTCTGCGCGGCCAAATGAATTATCGCGCGTGTGGCTTGTATCACTCCCATTGCGACTTTGAAAATTGTTCGCTTCTGATTGATGGGAAAGTTTGTTTGCTTATTTCGTTGCTCTGGGTATTTGGTAATGGAAACGATTTCGGTATCTAGTCCAGATTTTTGAAGAGTGTCTTGTATTAGTGCAATTTTTGGTGTTGTTGTAGTGGATAATCCGGCAAATATAATTTTTGCTTTAATGAACATGGTGGGTCATCCAATCTATAAAGTCTTTCCTCATTGCAATTGCAATCGTCTCTTGTGCGTTAAACTCGTTTGCTAAGTGCGTTTTACGGCTTTCAAGTTCTTTTGAGAAAGATTCCAAGATGTAAGGAAGTTGTCCGAGTTGATGTGGTTCGATTAGAGTGGTCCCGTGAGGGAAGTAACTCTGTATGTTGCCAAGTTTGGGTTCAATTCGAACGGCGATAGAGGGAATTCCTAAAGCCGCGGGGAGCATGACTCCATGCGCACGAGTAGAAACGAGAAAGTCGCATGAGTCGGCAATGGTCTTAAGGAAATCGCCGGGCTTTGTTGTTGCCGGATTCCAAATTAGCCATTTGAAATCTGAAAGCGTCTTGATTACACTTGCATCTTTTTCTGCATCAAATGATATTAGGATGGGCTTTTTCTCGAAAGTGGCAACTATCTCTATTAGCTTTGCTAAGTGTTTTGCAGGTTCTTGATTTTCAGTCCAGCCTCTTGGGATTACGCCAAACTGTTGTTTTTTACTGTATCCTGCGTGTGATTGAGTTGTTTCTGCTAGCCAGAGGTTCCTTAAAAAGGATAAGTCTGTGTAAAGTTTGGATTTTTTGGGACTGATTGCTTTGCAGATTTTCTGACTCATCTCGTCTCTTACCGAAATGAAGCTGCAGCGATCCAAATTATTCTTCGCTCTGATGTAGTTAAAATCATTCTCTCCGTTTTCGAATGGGCCGATTCCTATTGAAAGTGCAGCGGTATTTGTTGCTTCGAAAGCGACCCCTTTTCCGTATCTTGCCTCGATAATCGCCCTTCGTGCAATGTTTCGGAGGGATACGTTTGTGAGTGCGTTGAACACGTTTCGTTTGTTTTTTTGGTCGGTTGATTTAAAAGAAAAAAATTGTCCGCCTCCTCCAAAGATAGCCACCTTGCATCTGATTGGAGTTTTTAATTGCGTATAGTTAAACTGTGGTAGAAATTCAGTTGCGAGTTGTGTGTTGTTCACGCTCACGAGGATTCTTTTTGTTGGGAACTCTTGTTTTATCAATTTGGAGATGGTCATCATTAGTACATCGTCTCCAAGGTTGGCTGGGCCGTATGATCCTCGTATATAAATATCGCAGTCGAATTTCGAATTTTTAGATGAGTGCGTGGTCATAGTGTGTTGCTTGAGTGAGCTATTTTTCCCAGTATTCGACCTATTCAAATGGTGGCGTATATATTTTTTCTCTGAAGTATCTTCGCGATACGAGTACAAGCGGTACCATCGCCATAGGGGTTGTGGGCAAAGGCCATGCGCTGGTAGGCGGCCGCGTCGTTGAGCAGGTACAGGGTTTCGGTGACGATGCGGTTTGTGTCGGTGCCCACCAGGCGCACTGTGCCGGCGGCCACGGCTTCGGGCCTTTCGGTGGTGTCACGCATCACCAGCACGGGTTTGCCCAATGATGGAGCCTCTTCCTGTACGCCGCCTGAGTCGGTGAGGATGATGTGGCTGCGCTTCATGAGGTACACAAAAGGCAGGTAGTCTTGCGGCTCGATCAGGTGCACGTTGTCCACGCTGCCCAGAATGCTGCGCACCGGTTCTTGCACCTGTGGGTTCAGGTGCACGGGGTACACCACTTGCACGCCGGGTTGGCTGGCAATGGCTTTGAGGGCCTGGCACATCGCTTTAAAGCCAGCGCCAAAGTTTTCGCGGCGGTGGCCGGTCACCAGCACCAGACGCTTGCCTTGGTCGAGATACGGAAAGCGCGCCGCCAGTTCGGCGGTGAGTGTGGTGTCCAGGTCCAGCCGCTTGCTCACGCTGAACAGGGCGTCGATGACGGTGTTGCCGGTCACGTGGATGGTGTCGGCGCTCACGCCTTCGCGCAGCAAGTTCTGGCGCGAGGCTTCGGTGGGCGCAAAGTGCAGGCCCGCCAGCCGGCCAGTGACCTGACGGTTGCCTTCTTCTGGCCAAGGCGATAGCAGGTTGTGGGTGCGCAGGCCGGCTTCCACGTGCGCCACACCGGCTTGCCGGTAAAAGGCGGCTAGGCTGGTGGCCATGGTGGTGGTGGTGTCGCCGTGCACCAGCACCCAGTCGGGGCGGTAGTCGGCCAGCACGCCGTCCATGCCTTGCAAGATGTGGCTGGTCAGCTGCGGCAGAGTCTGGCCGGGGCGCATCAGGTCCAGGTCGTAGTGCGGAGTGATGTCAAAGAGTTGCAGCACCTGGTCGAGCATCTGGCGGTGTTGGGCGGTCACACACACGCGGTGTTCAAACGCGGGTGACGATTCGAGCACTTTCACCAGCGGGGCCATTTTGATGGCCTCTGGGCGGGTTCCAAAAACAGTCAATAGTTTCATGATTTTTATGCCTTTCAGAGAGTCAGTTGCCCGCACCTTCACCCAATTCCACCTTCAACGCTTCAATCTCCACCTTCAGCGCGTCGTACTCGTCCATCTTGCGTTTCAGGAACCGGCTGGTCAGGGCCATCTTTTCGGCAATGCCCTGGGGGGTGAGCAGGTAGACGTACTTGAACTTGTTCTTGCTCCTGGAGAAGTTCGCCATCTTCACAAAGCCCTTGTCGATGAGGGCGTTCAGGCAGTAGTTCAGCCCACCCAAGCTGATGCCCATCTGCTTTGCCAGTTCGCGCTGGCTCAGCTCAGGGCAGGCCTGCAGCAGTCGCATCAGGCGCAGGGCCACTTCTTCGGATTTAGTGTTGTTGGCTGTTTGTTCAGGCATTGAACGGCGTGGACAAAAAAACTCACACTCGGGCGTAAGGGTGCTTTTGCGGCTTCACAAAAAGAAAATGCAATGGTGAGCACCAGCGCATGCGCACCAGGCGGGCATAAACCGCCACATAACCGATCATGAAAACCAGGCACATGCAGGCCGCCAGCACAGGCTGGGTGCGGACCGTGTAGGCAGCGACAACTGCCGGAAACGTCATCCAGGCCAGCAGCAGGCCGGTCCAGGCGTTGACGGCGCTGCTGGTAACGCTTTGGCTGCGCAGCCATCGCGTCAATGCGGGGCGAACCACACGGCGCATCATCAGGCTGTGCAGGTGCAGGCGGTCGGGGTGGCCCGGGTGATGGGCGCGCAGGCGGCGGCGGTATATGCTGAACAACACCTCTGTCACGGGGTGAATGCAGACCAGCAAAGGCGCGAATGGGGTGATGTTGGGGTTGCGCTCGACCAGCATGACGCAAGACCAGGCCAGAGCAAAGCCACCAAAGTAACTGCCACCGTCACCCAGAAAAATCTTGCCCCAGGGCCAGTTGACCAGCCAGAAGCCGAGCATGGCGCCTGCAATGCACAGGCAGGCCAGGGCCAGGTTGACATCGTGGTGGCCCATGGCCATGGCGGCCAGGCCCGTGAGGGCCAGCACCACAAAACCGCTGGCCAGGCCGTTAAAGCCGTCAATGATGTTGATGGCGTTGGCCACGCCGCCCACGGCAAAGGCGGTAAACGCGACAGAAACGATGGTGATGCCCATGAGCATGTCCACCCCGGCCACATCGAGCGACGTGATCGACATGCCCGTGAGTAACCAGCCCACCACGCCCGAAGCCATGGTGGCCAGCAGGCGCGCCATGACGCTGACTTTTTTGGTCAGGTCTTCAAGCAGGCCAAAGACGAATGCAGGCAGGCCAGCCACCAGCAAGGGGCCCAGAAACTGCCGCCGCTCGGGCCGCGCCACCAGCCAGGCAGCCAGCACACCACACACGATGGCCACACCGCCGATGCGGGGCGTGGGTTTTTTGTGCTGCTTCTGAATACCCTGCACACCGTCCATGCTGAAACGACCATGCCAGCGTTGGGTCAGCACCAGCAGCACCGTGACCGCAAAGGACACGATGAAAGCGGTGTAGACGCTGGGGGGGATGCTGGGGAGCAGGGGCATTTAAGCTTTGCCCAATGCTTTGCGCCAGCTTTGGCGCAGGGCTTGCAGTTTGGTGGCGGTTTGCTGGTCTTGGGCGCTGTTGCGCAGGGCCTGGCGAATGAAGACGTACAGCAGCAGTGCAAAGCCACTGGCCAAGGTGGCGAGGATGGCGATCAGGGCTTTTTTGGGTTTGCTTTTGCGCTCGGGCGGCTGGGCCACGTCCACCACCTGGATGGTGGCGCCTTCGCGGGCTTCGTCGGCTTTGGCCACTTCAAACTGTTTGGCAAAGAGCTCGAACAGGGTTTCCTGGTATTTGAATTCGCGATAGGCGGCCACGTAGTCACTCTGGGCTGTGCCCTGCCCTTTGTCTTGCTGCGATTGTTTGGCCAGCTGGTTGCGCAGGTTGGCCAGTTCGGTCATGGCCTGTTTGAATTCGGGGGCGGTTTCCGCTAGGTAGCCACGCATGGCGCCGACCTTGACTTCTTGCGCAGTCACTTGTGCTTGCAGGGCCGCCACGGCCGCCACCGCAGTGCCGGGGTCGGACTTGAGCACGCTGCTGGACACACCGGTTTCGCGCAGAGCCAGCTCGGCCTGGGTGAGCTTGGCCTTGGTTTGCTCCAGCTGCTTTTCAAAAAACTGGCGGCGCTGCTGGGCCTCGGTCACGGCCAGGCGGCCCAGCAGTTTGCGCAACTCGTCCACATGGGCGTTGGCCAGGTCGGCAGCAAATTGGGGCTCGTGGTCGTCCACTTCCACGTTGATGATGCCGTCCTTGCCGGCGCTGATCTTGACTTTCTTTTCCAGTGTTTTGCGAGCGTCTTGCTTGAATTCCTCGTCGTAACGCTCCAACAGGTTGAAGCGCTCGATCAGGGCGTTTTGAATGCTGCTGCTCTGCAGGAATGCGACGTATTGGTCGGCCGGGTTTTTCAGGCCTGCAGCCGCACCGGCTATGCCGCCCAGTGCGCCCAGGCTGGCCAGCATGCTGGCGGCCATTCCCTGCTGTTGCTGGGGGGGCAGGAAGGACATCTCTGCCGTGAAGGTGGGCTTGATGGCAAAGCTGATGCCCAGCGCCGCCAAGCCGACGGCCAGCGGGCCCAGCACCAGCAGGCGCAGGTTGTCGACGATGGTCTGCAACAGGTCGAGCAGGTTGATTTCGTCGTCTTCGGGGAGTTGGGGGACGGTGTCGGTCATTTTGTTTTGTGCTTCGACAGGCTCAGCACGAACGGTGGTGGGGGCTCAGCACGAACGGAAGTGGGGGCTCGACTCAAACGGAAGTGGGGGCTCGGCTCGAACGGTGATGGGTGTCATTTCTTGCGCCGTCCGCAGGCGGCGCAGACTTAATTGCGCAGGGTCTTGACGGCGGCGGCGCCGAGGCCGAATTGGTAGAACAGTTGCGTCCAGTCTTTGGCGCCCTGGATGAATTGGGTGTAGCTGGTGCGGCGGTCCAGCAGTTCGGGTACAAAGACCGAGTCGCCCGGTTGCAGTTCGGTGCTCATGAAGCTGCGGTTGCCCCAGCCCATGAAGCTGCGTTGCGCTTCGTTGGCTTGCACGGTGCCATCGGCGCGGATGAGCAGGGCACCGTCCAGGTCGGCATAGCGGGTGGGGCCTGCGCGCTGCAGGTAGTCGCGCACGGTGGTGCCGGGGCGCCAGATGAAGCTGGTTTCGGCCAGCACCGAGCCGAACACCGACACAAAGCTGGGCTTGTTGGGCACGGTGAGCACGTCGCCGTCTTCGAGCACGATGTCCGGATAGACAGGTTTGGCGGCGTCCATCTCCAGCGCCACGCGGCCGCTGGCCTTGAGTTGTTTCATGCGCTCGACCACACCGCGCTGCGCAGCCAGCTGCGCCTGGGTGCTGGTTTTTTCGGCGTCGGTGGTGTTTTGGGCCAGAGTCGCGGACTGGCTGGCCAGATCGGACTCAAAACGGCGCACGGCTTGTTCCAGGTTGGCTTGCTGTTGTTTGCGGTTGCTTTCGCGGGTGAAGAAGGTGCCAAAGGGGTAGGCATGGTCGGTCAGGCCGCCAGCGCGGGCGATGACTTGGGCCATGGTTTCGCCGGGCTGCACCTGGTAGATGCCAGGCACCTTGACCTCGCCAGCCACGCTGACGAAGCGGCTGCGTTTTTCCAGCGGCACGGGCACGTCTTTCACGCCAAAGATGGTGACGGTGTCGCCGGGTTGCAGCTCCAGGTTGTCGGCCGTGTTCTTGTCGCGGATGGCGCGGCCCAGGTTGAAGGGCAGCAGCTCGGTTTTGACGTCCTTGAGGTTGAGCCGCTCGACCACGGCGTAGTCCCAGTTGATTTCTTCGAGCAGGTTCTTGACTTCGTTGATGACGCGGTCGTCGCTCGCCTGGTCGCCTTTTTCAAACTGGACAAGGGTATTTTTGCGCTTGTAGTAGTCGGCCTGGATCAGGGCGTTGGGCTCGGGGATCAGGTCGGCAATGCGCAGGCCGGGCTTGTGGGTGTAA
>JACCDH010699911.1_pt1 | contig 13059 bp, 7 predicted proteins | sample 7442481 | NCBI WGS metagenome assembly JACCDH01 (sample SAMN15323433, study PRJNA562643) | freshwater metagenome | isolation source: river surface water | place: USA:Blue River Watershed | collected 2017-08-15
ATGAACGCATTATATACGAATATATCTCGTATATAAATTTCAAATACTTTGTCTTTATATCAGTTTTCCAATAAATATATTAATTTCCGATTATTTCATATTTTCCAAATAAGATTCCAAGGATTGAATACTTCCAGTTTCTTCAACGGTTCTTCCAGAAATAGTATTTTGAACAATTATTTGAAATTCGCCTAGAGAAGATATCGCAAAAGGATCACGAATTAAATTATATGCTGGAATTTTATTGGGGCCTTGAAATGCAGGTGAACGAATAAAATAATGCATATCATTATATTTGTTTCCCATAATTAACCACTCCCAATTTTCATTTAAAGTTTTTAATTTCAATTTTGAGAATAAACATATTTGTGTTTTTGCAATAAGAGAGAAGATCCAAATATCCAAATTTGTTATATAATATGCATCGCTCATAATAGCGGTTTCAATAGTAAGATGATTTGATTTAATTTTATCACACAACATTTTTTTACCCTGATTCTTCCATATTTTTAATATAGAATCCTTATATTTTGGCAGATATTGTTTATAACCATTCCATAGAGAAACTTTCAATGATTGTACAGAAATAACGGTTTTATATTTGTGAAAAAATATGTATAATAAAACATAAAAACTACAATTTGTCGAAGTATTTTTAAAAATAATTTCCTTGGTTGTTTTTGGAAAAATTCGTTTCCACATACTTTCGCTCTGTTTACCAACAACATCCACAGTTTCTTTTATACATTCCAACATATAATCATTTATATTTTTAGAATCTTGAGAAGATTCAATAACAGTTTGATCACTTAATGGAACTGGATCATTAGAATAAACTTGAGAAGTTTGAGGATTTGCAGTTGAATGATTTACATTTATAATTTGACTATTATAATTAAATGGAACTAATCTCTTTAAATAATCATTATTAATTGAGGTTTGCAATAAAATAAATTCATCTTCTCTAATATCATAATCAGTATTTGTCACATTTAAATAAGTTTTTGGCTGAAACATAAACACCTGAATTCTTTTATATCTTACCAATTCATCTGCTAGACGACCATAATAAATATTTTCATTATCTAGCCCACTAATTAAATGCTTATTTGGAATAATCATTTGACATTTTCCATCATCGGTTTTGATACAATATTCTTGTTGTCCACAATTAGAAGTTAAACAAGATATTTTTTCAAAAGTTAGAAGAACATCTTCTCCAATCTCTTGAAATAAAACTTTCTCTTCCATTATTTTTTTTAAATAATCAATTGTTCTTCTCATCTTTTGTTTATAATCCATTTTTTCACTATTAATAGTTCTTAAAATATTTGTTCTATATGATGTATTTTCATATAAATTTAATCCAGTTCTTACCAAACTTCGAAACGTTGTGTAAAACTGACTTTCTAGCGATATTTTTTTTATCATTTCAACGCGTTCTTTATCAGTTTCATTAGAAGTTGTTATAACTTTGTCAGCAATAATATAATTAGATCCATTCAAAGTTACCAAATCATCAAATTTTACATTTTCAGATGGAGGTTCAATTTTAACAAATTGATTTGTGTTTGTTATAATTCCCACAATAAGTTCATCTTCAATTACTTTCATTTTTGGATAACATTGAATTTTTCCACCAGTTATTTGATTTATTTTTTTCAATTCCGCAACAGTTTTATCATAATCGTTCCATATTGGATGTTCAGAATCATCTTCATCCATAAAAACAAGATCAATGTCATTCATTTCATCAATTTCGGATGATGGCAAACAAGGAACAAAGATATGATTTCCAGAATCTTCTCCACCAGATGTTACAACCAACCCAATAATTTTTCCCTGATAATTCAAAACTTGCGAAAGAACTCTATAATCGTGAGATTTTAAAGTTATATATAATTCACGAACATCAATATTTTTCGCAAATTTGTATATTTTTGGTAAACTAGGATAAGAACCACATTTCATATTTCTGGTTTTCTGAACTATTTTAAGAACACGTCTAATATTATCCAATGTATTAATTTCATAGAATGTTTTAGTAGCAGTAATAATACCGTCATTTTCTCTATAAATATAAATTGGTTCATAAATATTTTCACGCTTAATTAAAATAAAAGAGGCTTTTTTAGAATCATATAATTTAGTAAATCGCGAATTTGTGGGACATAATATTTTAATATTATCTGTAATATCATTGTTTGGAATATCTAAAATAATTAAATTAACTCCTCCTTTTATAAAATTCTCATTATTTTCGGTTATCATATCCCAAATATATTTATGATCCACCATACTTTCATCATTTGTCAAATACTTAATATAATTTTCATATGATGCAATAGTATCCTCTAAAAAATCAACCTGAAATTCATTATCCAATTTTATAGATTTATAAAGTTTGCTTTCAGAATAGGATTCAATGTCTATTTCTTCTCTATTAATTTTTTTGGGTTTAAATACAGAAACTAAATTACTATTATTATATCGAACAAAATGATCTATTGTAATTGCTTTTTTAATAATTGTTTTTAATTCAGAAACACTTGGTGTATTTTCCAAACCCTGTGTATATGCATATAACTCAGCAATAGAGCCATAAATCGATTGATTTTGAACTTGCTCAACACCATATCTTAAAATACAATTAACATTTTCTTTAATCATTGCCGCATTATTTTCTGTAACGCACAAATTATTATCGGTTTGCAAAAAATATTGCACTGATTTAGGTAAGAATCCAAAACGATGCATTTGTTTAATAGGAAAAGTTTCATTACTAATGATGTATGCGGTATTCTTCTCCACATCAGGAATTTCATTCTTAGTTTTTTTGGCAATTTTTGTTTTTCCTTTTTTAACAGTAACAGTAACATCTTCTTCTTGATTATATTCCCAATTTTGTTTCGGTATCTTAAAACAGCACGGTAATCCGTAACCTTTTGGATGTTTATTTGGTTTAAATCCAGGGTAATGTTTAATATATTCGCCATTTTTATTAATGTGTTCTTTTGGATTATTAAATTCATATACAAAAGCATTATTCGTAACAAATTTCGTGTCTTTTTCTATTATTTTATCTGGTAAAAATTTTCCGGGATTTTGCGGGTCAGGAACTTTGGCACATTTTCCATCTTTAACATCTTGTTCAGTAACACTTGTATTTGTTTTCATACACCAATATCTTGGACAAATATAATAAAAAGCATTATCGGGATTTGTACCATACTTAATATAATCGGTATAAGAACCAGGAAAATCCTTATTTATTTTGTCGAATTCTTTTTTTGTTAAAATTACTGGTTGAATTGCACGACTAGATTGACATATACGAGCATATCCTTCATAATTTGAACCTTCTTCAGTTGCAAAAAGAATAGGATCTCTTTGCTTCATTCTGGTATAAAAATAACTAGGATCTTTTAAACGAATACCAACAGGATTAATAACAAATTCATCATCATTTGTTGAATCTAATTGTTCATTTTCCTCTTCTTCCTCTTCTTCATCAACTTCTTCTTCTTCATTTTCTACTCCATTTCCACCTTTTTTAATATTGGGGGTTCCTTCCTCTTCTTCCTCATCATCTTCTCCTTCTTCCTCTTCATCATCGTAAAATAATCCTTCTTCAGATGAAGATGAAATAGATGAATTTTTATTTTCAGGAGATATTTGAGTTTTATTTTGAGGAGTTAGAGAAGATTCTTTAATAATTGGTTCTTTTTCACTAGGTTCTTCAACAACTTCTTCTCCAGTAGATTCTTCAATAACTTCTTCTTTGGGTTCTTCTTCGGGTTCTTCTCCAACTTCTTCTCCAGGTTCTTCTTCTTCGTCTTCAAAAAACAATCCATCATCACTGACAGTATCTTCTGATTTAACTTCTTTTGACATAATTGGAGCAATTGGTTTAATTTCAATTGGTTTTATAGGTTTTATTTCGGGCTTAACAATGGTTTCGGGTTCAATATTCGACAAATCTTCTCCACTTTCCTCAAAAAAATCTTTATTATCTTGAATTTCATAATCTTCAATATCAATTTCTTCATCAATATCTGTTTTTTTTAATTTCAACATTTTAGTGGGTTTAATAAAAGTAGTTGCAACAACATTCTCAATATGTGATGCATCTACTTTATTATCAATCTTGGAACTTTTTAAACATAAATCTGTTATTATTGCTTTAGTAACAACAGTTGTATCAGGTTTTTGAGTTATTCTAATAATACTATCAAAATATATATTCAAAACATCAATATAACCAAGAGCATTAATATCTGATATTTCTATAACTAATTTATCCAAATTTGTTATTTTTAATAATACACCAAAACCAGGATTATCAATTACTTTTCCACGAACATCTTTATGCTCAGAAAAGTATTTGACAATACGTAATTCAGCGGCATCTTGAGTCATTTTATAATTTTTCATTAAATCTTGAATAGCGGTTGATATATTTCCAGTTTTAATAATTGCATTACGAATCATAATTGTTTGAGAATCCATTTCTTGAAAATTATCAACCCGTTTAAAAATAAGTTCTGTTCCTTTAACTTCATCTTCTCTAATAAAATCAAAAATACTACTTATGCAACCAATATATTTACTTAGATTAAACTGCTTCTCCAAAATATATTCAATAACATATGTAATATCAATAACTTCAATATAAGATTCATACAATGTATTTATTAACTTAATTGAATATCCAGTTTGTTCTAAAAAACTATTAATATTTATTAATATGGGATTTAATTTAGAGATCAATAATTCTTTTAATTCATCAATTGTAATGGGAACCTTTAATTCTGATGAAATATAAACATCTCCAGTATTTTCAATAATTATATTCAAATGTATTGTTTGTCCAGTCTTCTCAGAAACATATTCGGTGTAAATAGCAATCTGTTTGCTTTTACCAATATCACGAGATAATCTCAATATAGTTGATTCCGATAAATAAGGAATATTTTTCCCATCAAATGTTTGTTGAATACTATATAAACGATATAAATTTTCGCTTCTACTTCCAGGATTAAATTTTATAAAAGGAATTTCTCTAGTTGCATGAATATTTTTAAAAATAACATCAAGAGGCAAATTTCCCTGTAAATCAGACATAATTCTCAAATCAAATGTTTTAATTCCCTTATTTTGATAGTGTAAATCCTCTTTTTTACCATTATAAATATCATAAAATAAATCTACAGTTTTATATAACTGAAGTGTCTGTTTATTTAATAATTCTTTATTTTTTGATAATAAACCCTTTTTATTTTTTGATAATTGAGAAGATGATAAAATATTTGATTTATACAATAATGGAAAATATGTTTGAATACTTATTTCTTCTGAAATTCCTTTATCAGATAAAAATTGTAAAATCTTCTCAGGTGTACACAAATAAATAATGTTCTCATTTATATTTTTATAATTTAATAAAAGTTCATTTTCAAAAGATAATATGGGATTATTTGTAAAATCCACAAACGTTGTATTATGTAGAGATGAAAATGGATTTGCAGGAAATTGCCAATTTTCAGTTTCGGAAAAATATTGTCCCAAAGCATGATTAATTAAATAATCCTTATCTGTAGAAAAATAACTAGAAAACTCGTTATAAGAATATATTTCTTTATCATCAATATCTACATTTGTAATATTAAAATTAGAAAACACTTGATTTAATTGAATTCGTGTTAGAGAAGATTTGTCATTATTTGTAAGAGTCTGATAAAGTTTCAAAACATCAATCTTCTCCAAAATATTCACAAATAAATATAATTCTTCGTATGAATTAGTATTGGCTCCTAATTCTAATAAAATTTTCTTTTTTATTACTCTTATAGAATCGTCTTTATGTATTTGATTTTTAGAATAAATAACTTCTATATTTTTTGATTTAAAGACGGACAAAGATTCTTCGCTAAATACATTAACAATATTTCCTCTCGAAAAAACATATATCTTCTCAACTTCTCCTGAAGAATTTAGCGAATAAATCTTATAAATATCTTCTTTTGGTATGTTAATTTTTAACTTCTCCATTATATATTTTGTATATATTTTTATGTAATTATAAACTATAAACATGTCTTTATCTTCATTACCTAAAAAAGCATTATTAGTTGGAATAAATTATAATAGTATTCCTCAAATTAAATTAAATGGTTGTATATCTGATATAATTAATATGTCAAATACTTTACAAGATGCGTTTAATTATTCTAGTTCAGATATTACTATGTTAAGAGATGATGTATCTTCTCCAAATATGTTGCCCACACGTCAAAATATTCTCAATAATTTAAATAATTTAATAAATCAATCCGCAAATTACTCAGAAATATGGTTTCATTACAGTGGACATGGTTCACAGATTCGAGATTTAAACGGCGATGAAATTGATAAATTAGATGAAGTTATAGTTCCTCTTGATTATTCAACAAAAGGATTTATTACTGATGATGAAGTATTTAATATTGTTAAAAATTCAAAATGCAGAACAATTCTTTTATTTGATAGTTGTCACAGTGGAACAATGTGTGATTTACAATATATTTTCAATTATAATTCAGGAAAAGTAATTGGCTCATTAAATGGAAATAAATCAATCACAACAAATCCAAATATAATATGTTTTAGTGGATGTAGAGATTCACAGACATCAGCAGATGTTTATTTGCCATCAGAAGCTCGTTCTGTAGGAGCATTTACAGCTAGTTTTTTAGCAGCATTAAGAAGAAATAGAATAAATGTAGATATAATGAAATTATATTCTGATTTATGTACAATTATTTTATCTTCTGGATTTTCTCAAATACCGACATTATCATGTTCAACAAATTCTCCAAATTATGTTTTCCAAAGATCAATAAATAGTGTTACATCAAAAACTTCTCCAAATTCTGTTGTGTTAGTAAATACTGGAACAACAACAGCAACAAAAGATTTGAAAATATTGCCAATTGATCTTATAAAAAAAATTCCTGATTTTCCAGCAAATAATATAAAAATGGATTTTAACAAATCTTCTCGAAATATAAAATCAAAAACCTTTAATATGAAATTTATGTAAAAAAATTGATGCTCTTTTTTGAAAATAAATTATAATCCCCCCCTACCAAATATCTTATAATATAAATAATTATTACTAATAATTATTTATTACTTTTCTCTACTTCCTTTTTCTCTACTTCCTTCATTTTTAAAACTTTTATTACTCTATTACTCTATTACTCTATAACAATGACCGATTCTTGCTTTGTTTGCGTTGAAAAATACAATAAAACAACACGCAAACAAATAACATGTGCATATTGTGATTATAATGCATGTTCTAATTGTTGCAAATCATATTTACTAACAATTAATTCTCCAAAATGCATGAATTGCAATACATTATGGTCAAGAGAATATTTACAAAAAACATTAACAAAAACATTTGTCGAAACACAATTAAAAAATCATCATAAAGAATATTTATTTGATCTTGAAAAAGCATTAATTCCAGCAACAATGCCAGAAATAAAAAAATTCAAAGAAAAAATTAATATTCTTAATACTATAGAACAAATACAAAAAGAAATTTCTGATTTAGAAAATGAAAGAAATATAAAAATTAGAGAACATAATAAATCAAATATAATAAAAAAATTATATAATGAAAATGAAAATAGAACAACTTTAAAGACAAAATTATTTAAAGATTCAAATGAAATAGAAAATATAAATAATGAAATTAGAAATCGCAGACTTGAAATTATTCAATTAAAAAATCACATTGATGATTTAAATAATTATAGGCCAAATGTTGTAGAAAAAACTAAAAATAATATTCCAATAATAAGATGTCCAACAAATAATTGCAGAGCATTTTTAGATGAAAATTATAAATGTGATTTATGCAATATTCATGTTTGTAGTGAATGTCACCAAATTAAAAAAGAAAATCATATTTGCAATCTTGATGACATTTCAACAGTAAAAATGATAAAAACACAAACTAAACATTGTCCAAATTGTGCAGTTTCTATTTATAAAATAGATGGATGTGATCAAATGTGGTGTACAAGTTGTCATACTGCATTTAGTTGGGCTACTGGAAATATAGAGACAAAAATTCATAATCCCCATTATTTTCAATGGTTAAGAAAAAATAAAAATCAAAATGTACAAGAAAGAAATCCTTTAGATTTTGCGTGTGGAAGGGATTTTAATGGAATGTTTTTAAGAGATTTCAATAAAATTAGAGAAAGAATTAAAACTGTTTATAATTCTGCAAATTATGCATTTTCAATAAATATATTTTACGAAAATATTTATAATTTAATATTAATAATATTAGATTTATTACATAATATAGTTCCACAATATCAACAAAATATACAAATAAATAACAAAGAATTAAGAATAAAATATATTTTACAAGAAATTTCTGAGGAAGAATTTAAAAAAATAATTTTCAGTAAAGAAAAATTTTCTCATAGAAACAAAGAAATAGTTGATTTATTAGTAATGTATATTCATGTTTCCACTGACATAATATATAAAATATATGAAAATGCCTATAGTATTGCATATAAAAATGGCGAATTTGATATTTCTAATAAGATTGAATTAAAAGAATTGACAGAATATTTTACTAATAACTTAGAACGTATATGTAGTGTTTATGTTACAAAACCACCAAAAAATATTGTAAATAATATTGAAAAAATAGAAAAACTAATTGGATAAATATATTCGTATATATTTTGTATATTTGTATATTTGTGTATTTGTATATTTGTGTATTTGTATTTTTTCCATGAAAATGTAAGAAATTTTTTATATTATTATAAAAAATTGAAAAAATTTATATTTATAAATATAAATATAAATAAATATAAATAAATATAATAACACCAACATATCAATACTCTAAATAAAATGTCTCACCAATCTGAATGTATTATTTGTATTGAAAAATACAATAAATCTAGTCATTACCCTATAATTTGTAAATTCTGTGATTATAAAGCATGTTCATCTTGTTGTCAATCATATTTATTAACAATAAATATTCCTCAATGTATGAATTGTCATAACGAATGGCAAAGAGAATTTTTAAATGAAAATTTCAAAAAAACTTTCATAAATAAAACATTAAAAGATCATCATAAAAAATATTTATTTGATATTGAAACATCACTTATTCCACAAGCTATATTAGAAGCAAAAAGAAGAAAAACTATTGATACAATGGAACGAGAAATTTTAGAAATGAAGAGAACAATAAGATCATTATATAAACAAATAAGAGAAAAATATAATGATTTACATTTATTTAGAAATAATAGAAATGTAAATGCAAATGCAAATGACAATTCTCAAAATAATCAAGAAAAAATAAATTTTATAAGAAGATGTCCAGCTGATAATTGCAAAGGATTTTTATCTACAAGATGGAAATGTGAATTATGTTCTGTATATGTTTGTAAAGATTGCCATAGAATAAAGGCTGAAAATCAAGAAGAAAATCCACATGTATGTAATAATGATGACGTAGAAACTGCAAAAATGATAACTAATAATACAAAAGCATGTCCATCGTGTACTGTTCCTATTTATAAAATTGATGGATGTTTACAAATGTGGTGTACAAATTGTCATACTGCATTTAATTGGAATACTGGAAGAATTGAAACCCGTGTTCATAATCCACATTATTTTGAGTGGTTAAGAAAAAATAATAATGGAGCAATAGATAGAAATCCTCTTGATATTCAATGTGGAAGAAATCTAGATATTAGATTTATTTCACAATTTGAAACATTAGTTAGATTTGTTAAAAGAAAAAGCAATATCGCATTTAATGAAAAAAATGATGAAAAAATTCAAGAATTTGTTATAAATATTGAAATAATTAATAATTATAGAATTCGTAGTGTTAATCATATTTTAGAAATTGATATTCCAAGATTTAATGACTTTAATAGAGAAACTTATAATTTGGATTTGAGAATAAAATATATTAATAATGAAATAGATGAGGAAAGATTTAAAACACAAATTTGTAGTTCAGAAAAAAAAATGGAAAAAAACAGAGAATTAGTAAATATATTAACTATGTATTGTCATAGTTCAATAGATATAATTTACAGATTATATACTAATATGTTTGAATTCGAAAATTCAGTAAAAAATAAGGAATCTACAATTAAAAAAATAGATATTTCAATATTTGATGAATACAATAATTTAATATTATATGCAAATGAAAATTTACAAAGAATTTGTAATATTTATGGCATTAAAAACAATTTATTAATTAATCAATATGGAACTTTTAATTCTTATAATAAGAACACAGAAAAATTAACACTATTTAATACTAGAAGAATGAATGGGTTAGATGATCTTGATGAATTATAACCTTTACATTTATGCATCATAATAAGGATTATCGCTAATTTTCATTCCACAATATTCTTGTGGTTTCTTTTTATAATCAACAGGATGATGTATATTTGCTTCTTTAGCTTCTTCTAATAAAAATTTAAAATTTTCCCAAAATTCACTTTTATGTCCAATAGATTCGGTAGCAATATGTGATAATTCATGTATAGCAACAAAAGTAAGTGTATGTTCATCAATAATATTATCATTATCTTCATTTGATTTACTATTTTTATTTAAACAAAATGCAACTTTTTCTCCCTTATTTTCACTGTAAGCAGTATATGAACTTGTTGGTAAAATTTCAGATATTTTTTTTGGATTAAACCCATCTTTTAGTCTTTTTACATGTTCTTTATCAGGATATTTTTGATGAACATAATCTACCAATTCTTTGCATTTTTGCGAAACATTTGCCAACATATCTGCTGCTTTTTTTAATTTACTTCTTTCTCTAACGCAGTATTTATTTCCATCAACAGTTGATACAATACATTTTAAATCAAATCCATTTTTTTCATAATAAAAATATATACATATACCAATAATACAAATAATAACTACATATCCTAAAATATCTAATTTATTCATAATTAATAATATATATTGAAAATAAATATATATTATTCATACAATTAATTTTTCACATTCTTTTTTAATTGAATTTTGAGAAGGCAAATTTTTACCCAAAACACATACATTTAATCTAGATTTTATCAAATACTTTTTTATTGTTTCATTAACCTCATTAACAGTAATATTTTCATAATATTTTTTATATAAATCCTCATATGGAACATAATCTCTTTTATTTGAATATAATAACATAAAACTTCCATTATAACTTGTATATAATGAATTCTTCTCCAAATTAGAATTCATACTTCCCTTCAAATAATTTTTAGTCAATTCAATTTCCTTTTCCGTTGTACCATTTTTATGCAATTCATTCAACATATTTATTATAAGTGGAAGAACACCTTTTTTTCCACCATTTTTAATGAGTTTTGTTGGATTACTTTTTACACCAATAGTTATATCTCCAGTTATTTCATTAAAATTTACATCAGAATATGATGAATATGTGAGTCCATTATTTTCTCGCAATAAAACAAATAGTCTCGAACTAAAATACCCACCTAAAATTGTTGATAAAAATTTGATTTTATATTGTTCATCTGAATGCATAGGCAATGTCATAAAAGAAAGATGCATATATGTAACATCATCATTATTAGATGATTTAATATTATATTCAATTTGACTTTTTTCTTTTGGTTGAATATAAAAAATAGATTTGTTGCATTCATTTTCATGTTTATTTTGAGATATTTTTTTATAGAAAAATGTTTTTTTTAAAATATTTATAATTCTAATAAAGGGAATATTTGTTGTAATACTTAAAACCATGTTATTTGGTTGATAAAATCTTTCATAAAAATCTATAATTTTTTCATAATTTAAAGATTCTTTTTGTTTTGTATGATATTTTATATGATCAACTGGATATTCAAATGGAGTTCCTTTATAATTCATTTCTGTTGTCATATCCCATATTAAATCTTCATTATCAGATGATAAATTTTCCTCAATAACGACATTCTTCTCCTTTTTATATTCTATTTTATTGAAAACAGAATTAAATAATATATCGGATAAAATATCAATTAATTCTTCAAATGAATTATCAGGACATTTTATAATATATTTTGTATATCTTTGTGTTGTTGTAGCATTAAAATATGCCCCAACATTATCATAACTTCGAATGACATCAATTGAAGTTTTTAATTTTTTTGTTCCTTTAAAAACCATATGCTCAATAAAATGAGATGCCCCCCTTACATCATCTGTTTCATACACTGATCCAACATCACAAAATACATCAAAATACGTAACAGGAAATTCATTTTTAGATTTTTCATAAACTATTCGAAACCCATTTGCAAATCTATATGTATTTTTTGGTAATTTATATTCTCTTATTGTATTCATAATATAGTATTATTATTATATTATGATATTATGTTCTAATGCAAAATATTTATTTGTATGAACTGCCAATTTCAAGAGGAACTCTTCCTAAATCAGGTTCAATTGTGGATTGATTCCATGGTCCAACGTCCGCCTTTTGAATAATAGGATCAGAACGTAATTGAAGATTGGGATTTCTCAAAGATTGACCAATAGTATCAAGACCAATATGATAACCAGCTTGAAGAAGATCAGGCATAACAACACTTCCTTGATTCATAGCAACGGGATTTAAGGCAGCCCATTGACTATTTTGATCCTTTGGCAAAAGTTCAGCAGGACTAGCAACGGATTGAGCAGTGTAACCACCAGTAGGTTGAGAAACAGGTCCAGCATTTGCCATACCAGCAGAAGCATCAGAAGGCATTTGAGGAGCAGAAGCACCGCCAACATGTCCATCATCCATATTATCTAAAACAAGACTCTTTGAATCAGAATATGACATAAGAGCATAACCCAAAATAATCAAGGCTATCAAAATAAAAATTTTGTCACGTGTAAAAAATTTACTGAGACCACTAGAAATACTTTTGAACATTTTTGTTTATATAAACGGCTGATAAAATTATTTGTTAAAAATAC
>JACCDH011669061.1_pt1 | contig 13058 bp, 10 predicted proteins | sample 7442481 | NCBI WGS metagenome assembly JACCDH01 (sample SAMN15323433, study PRJNA562643) | freshwater metagenome | isolation source: river surface water | place: USA:Blue River Watershed | collected 2017-08-15
AAGCAATTTTAAATTAATTTGTAAATATTATTGTTATGAGTGTAAGAATTGAAAAAGATACTATCGGAAAAGTAGAAGTGCCAGCGGATAAATATTGGGGCGCTCAAACGCAAAGATCTATCGAAAATTTTAAAATTGGTGGCAATACAATGCCGCAAGAAATTATCGAAGCTTTTGCGTATTTAAAAAAAGCAGCTGCGCGTACTAACGAGGATTTAGGAGTTTTACCAAAGGAAAAAGCAGATTTAATTGCTCTAGTTTGTGATGAAATTTTAGCAGGTAAATTAAATAGCGAGTTTCCTTTAGTGGTTTGGCAAACTGGTTCGGGTACGCAATCTAATATGAATGTAAACGAGGTTATTGCAAATCGTGCACATGTTTTAGCTGGAAATAAATTGGGCGAGGGTGAAAAATTAATCAACCCTAACGATGATGTAAACAAATCTCAATCTTCCAACGACACCTTCCCTACTGCTATGCATATTGCTGCATATAAAAAAGTGGTGGAATGTACGATTCCAGGTGTACAAAAATTACGTGATACTTTACACCAAAAAAGTGTAGAAATGATGGAAGTTGTTAAAATTGGTCGCACACACTTTATGGATGCTACTCCTTTAACACTTGGTCAAGAATTTAGCGGTTATGTAGCGCAATTGGATTACGGTATTAAGGCTTTAAAAAATACATTAGCACACTTAAGCGAGTTGGCTTTAGGTGGAACAGCTGTAGGTACTGGAATCAATACTCCTAAAGGTTATTCCGAATTAGTAGCGAAAAAAATTGCCGAATTTACAGGTTTACCTTTTGTAACTGCACCTAATAAATTTGAATCTTTAGCTGCACACGATGCAATTGTAGAATCGCATGGTGCTTTAAAACAATTGGCAGTAAGTTTAATGAAAATTGCTAATGATATTCGTATGTTGTCTTCCGGACCACGTTCGGGAATTGGCGAAATCATCATTCCTGCAAATGAGCCAGGATCTTCTATTATGCCTGGAAAAGTTAATCCAACGCAATGCGAGGCTTTAACTATGGTTTGTGCACAAGTTATGGGTAACGATGTTGCAATTACTGTGGGTGGTATGAACGGACATTTCGAATTAAATGTTTTTAAACCAGTTATGATTTATAACTTCTTAAGCTCGGCACGTTTAATTGGTGATGCTTGTGTAAGTTTTAACGATAATTGTGCAATTGGTATCGAAGCAAATTTACCCAAAGTAAAAGAGCACTTAAATAACTCTTTAATGTTGGTAACGGCTTTAAATACCAAAATTGGTTATTACAAATCTGCCGAAATTGCTAACGAAGCACATAAAAATGGAACAACTTTAAAACAAGAGGCGGTTAGATTAGGTTATGTAACTGATGCGGAGTTTGATGAGTGGGTTCGTCCAGAAAAAATGATTGGATCTTTAAATTAATCTTCCATAAACAAAAAAACCTGTTGCAATATCAACAGGTTTTTTGTTTTTTAAAATATCATCAGTTTTATCTATATCCTATCAACAAATTAAATTGTTTTAATTTCGGAATATAAAACACTTAGTTTAACTTTAAGCAAAATATTTTTTTATGATAAAAGAACATGTAGAATGCCTAATTATAGGTAGCGGTCCTGCTGGTTATACAGCAGCTATTTATGCAGCTCGTGCAGATTTAAAACCTGTTATGTACACTGGAATTCAGCAAGGTGGACAGTTAATGGATACTACCGAAGTGGAAAACTTCCCAGGTTATCCAAAAGGAATCAACGGTCCGGATATGATGAATGAATTTAAAGAACAAGCCGAAAGATTTGGAACGGATATTCGTTTCGGAATTGTAACAGAAGCATATTTAAACGAAAATCCTAAAAGAGTTGTTGTGGAGGATAAAGCAGAAATTACTGCGGATACCATCATTATTTCAACTGGTGCTTCTGCAAAATGGTTAGGTTTACCTTCTGAGGAGCGCTTAAAAAGTGGTGGTGTAAGTGCTTGTGCGGTTTGTGATGGTTTTTTCTATCGTAATCAAGATGTGGTAATTGTTGGTGCTGGAGATACAGCTTGTGAAGAAGCTTCGTATTTATCTAAAATTTGTACAAATGTTACGATGTTAGTGCGTAAGGATTCTTTTAAAGCATCTGCAGCTATGGAAAAACGTGTACGCAACACGCCTAATATTAAGATTTTATTTAATACCGAAACGTTGGAAGTTTTAGGCGACCAAGTTGTAGAGGGTGTTAAAGTTAAAAACAATGTTACTGGTGAGGAAAGTACTTTAAAATGTACTGGATTTTTTGTAGCTATTGGTCACAAACCAAATACAGATATTTTTAAAGGTCAATTAGACATGGATAACGAAGGTTATTTAATTGTTGAACCTGGATCAACCAAAACAAAAATCGCAGGAGTTTTTGCATCTGGAGATGCAGCCGACAAAATTTACCGTCAGGCGGTAACTGCTGCAGGAACGGGTTGTATGGCTGCTTTAGATGCAGAGAGATACTTAGCTGCTTTACACGATTAAAATATAAATTAGGTAAAAAAAAAGTCCTTGAAAATTTTCAAGGACTTTTTTTATTGTAACAAATTAATTTTTAGTTAAACGAAAACAATTCTACATCAAATATTAAAGTAGAAAAAGGAGGAATTCCTTGTGTTCCGTTTTCGCCGTAAGCCAATTCGTAAGGAATAAAAAATCTGTATTTTGCACCATTATCCATTAACTGTAAACCCTCCGTCCAACCGCTAATTACCTGATTTAAACCAAACGAAATAGTTTCACCTCTATCATAACTGCTATCAAACACTCTTCCATCAATTAAAGTACCGTGATAATGCACCGTTACATTGCTAGTTTCTGTAGGTTTTGCGTTACCATCACCACTTTTTAAAATCTCATATTGTAAGCCACTTGGGGTTTCGGTAACCTCTGTCCTATCTTTATTTACTTTTAAAAACAATTTTCCTAAATCTTTACCAAAAAATGCTTTAAAAGTATAATATTCTTCTGCTAATTCATCTTCATTTTCGAAAGTTTGTGTAGCATTAAAACTTTTAAAACCTGCTAAAAACTGTTCGATATCTAAATTGGTAAAAGCTGCATCTTTAATAAATAAACTAAAATACAACGAAGCAATACTGTAAATTAAAGCATCTACATCAGCTGCAGCTACATTTTCCAAATTTTGCGAACGTTGCGCAATTTGTTGGATAGCCATATAAGCCGCTTGTTTTTCCTGAGGCGCATTGGTATTGTTAAAAAAAGAAAGTAAAACCTCCTCAAATTTATCAACATTCATAAACGAAAATTCCTCTTTTTGCAATTGTTGAGCAGTTACTATACCATGCGTATAGGATAATTTAGTTAAATCTTTACCTTCGCTCAATTGAACGATTAAATCATTGATGTTCATAATACATAATTTGAATAAATAAAAAAATACTAACTATAAAATTAGTTTATAGCGAAGATAGTTTTTAATTTTTACACTACCCTATTTCCTCCAGTATTTTTACTTAAATTCACTATTTTTAGAATAAGCATGATTTTATAAAATTAATTTAGTAAAATTGTACACTAAAACACCCTTTTTTTGCGCAAACTATTTTTTTATATAATTCCTATTTTTTTACTCGCCATTATATTGGTTAACAGCTTTTTAAATAACGCTACACCAAACGAATGGAAAGATAAATTAAACTATTACCAAAACTTACAGGATCCTGTTAACGAATTAAAAGTTCTAAATCATTTAAATAAAACAGAGGTTTTAAATCACCATTACCATTTTAATTTTATCGAAACCTATTACCAAAACTATCATGCTTTACAAAACCAAAATCCCGATATACTTGTTCCCGATTCGGTTTTAATCGAGCAATACCTTAAATTTATTGAATCCAATAATAGCAAATTGGTTAAAATCGGTCAGATTTCACTTTCTCAAATATTTTTTTACACCAACGATTTCGAAAAAGCATTTTCTATCTTACAATTTATACCTAGTAATACGCCATATTTAAATTATTTGTATGGCTCTTATTTATTTTATTACGATTGGAATAAAAGTGAAGAGTTTTTGATGAAAGAAATTAAACTTTTTCCAAAAAACAAAATGGCTTATGCCAAGTTAGCCGATTTGTATTTGCATTATAAAATGAACGAAGAATTACAAAATTTCGGGTATAAATATGGCTATCAAAATTTAAGTTATACGCAAAAAAAATCCATATTCTACAATCTTAAAAACTGGGACATGTATTTTAAACTATTTGTAGAACGATTTTTTTTACGATTTGATATTTTTAGTTTTACAGGAGCATTTTTAATTTTATGCTTGTGGTTAAGCTACCTGTTTTTCATCAACAAAGCACTGTTTTATAAAGTAAAATGGTGGTTACCTACATTAGTTTTAGGGATAACATTTGCATATTTCACAACAGTATTATCGGATATTTTACAATTTAATTTTGGTTTTAAATTAGGAAATGGAATCCTTAACGACTGGTGGTATTGTTTATTGGGAGTTGGATTTTTAGAGGAATTGATAAAGTTTTTACCCCTATTGGTGCTAATTATTTGGAAACACAAAAAATTTCAATTGATAGATTATATGTTACTGGCATGCACAGCAGCATTGGGCTTTGCAATGGCCGAAAATTTAATTTATTTCGAAAACGGAGGTATAAAAACTATGCAAGCACGTGCCTTAACTGCAACCGTTTTACATATGTTTACCAGTGCTGTTTTTGCTTATGGATTAATTAGAGCCATATTTTTAAAACCTAAACATCCATTTTTGTTAGCCATTTCCTATTTTGTTTTAGCATGTTTTATTCATGGTGTATATGATTTTTGGCTGCTACACAACCCTTTTCCGTTTTTAAGTATCATAACCTTTTTTGCTATTTTAATTGCCATGCAATTTTTTGTTGTATTTATAAACAATTGCATCAACAACTCTACAAACTTCAACAACAACGATTTACAAGCTAATCCTAAAATTTATAATTTAATTTTATTTGGTTTAGTTGCCATTTTTTTATCCGAGTATGTGATGGTGAGTTATTTATTTGGAAAACAGGAAGGGAATATCGAATTACAAAAAGATTTTTACTCGGGTTTATTTTTATTATTGTTTTTGAGTAAAAATATGAGCCGATATGATTGGATACCAAATTATTGGATGAAATTTAAAATATGGGATTGGGATTTAATATGGAGTATTTCGCAATATCATAATTATTTTAAAAATTTTAATTTTATTGTTGGTAAAGTTGTGCGTTTAAAAATGGATAATTCTCCTAATGAAATTGTAGGAAAAGTTATTTTAAGAGAGTTGATTTCGTGGGAAAAAAATTGGTATTTGGTACATTTAAAATCTCCAATTACAATAGATTGGACTCCTTGTAACTTTATGTTTATTAGATCCTTACAACCTGAAAAACCTTTATTTAAAGACGATAAAGTTTTAGTGTTATTTGTAAATAATGTTGATAATCTTTCAGAAAAAAATAAAAACCGAAGCGATTATCCTTTACAATTTAAAGGTATTGTTGCCGATATTGAAAAAATGAATAAATAAAATTACTTTTATATCAATTTGGGTGGATTTAAATAAGCATTTTTTACAACTGTAGAAACAGTACTTAAATTTATATTTTTTTGTGTGCAATATTTACTTTCTAACCAATCAGTTAGTAATTTTGAACCTTTACTTGAATTACAAGATACACAACTTAATGCTATATTATCTATTCCATTAATTCTTATATCATTAACAATGTGTTCCCAAGAAGCTTTAGATTTTCTGGAAAGATCACTCGAAAATTTAATTCCACAATACACACAATTTAAATCTCGTTTTAAAACAAAATCTTCAACTTCTTTAGGTATTTTCCATTTATTCGTCATAAATCGAAATTAAATTTAATCTAGTTTAAAAAACTACTATCGCCAATACCTTCTCTAATTAAAATAGGTTCATCACCAGTGCAATCAATTACAGTGGTGGGTTCGTTGTTACCGTGCCCTCCGTTAATTACAATATCCACTAAATTGCCATATTTTTCGTAAATCAACTCAGGATCTGTTAAATACTCAATAATATCATCATCGTTTTTTAACGAAGCGGTCATGATGGGATTTCCTAAAATTTCAACAATTTTTGTAGCAATTAAATTATCCGGAATACGAATACCTATGGTTTGTTTTTTAGTACGGAAAATTTTGGGTACCTGCTGACTTGCATTAAAAATAAAGGTATAAGGACCTGGCAAACATTGTTTTACAACACGGAAAATTGGCGTAGAAATTTGTTTTGCAAAATGCGTTAAGGAACTAAATTCGTTACAAACAATCGAAAAATTTGCCTTTTTAACATCCATTCCTCTTAAGGAACAAATTTTTTCAACCGCATTTTTATAATTGATATCACAAGCAAAAGCATAAACAGAATCTGTAGGATATATAATTACACCTCCTTTTTTTAGGCAATCAACTACTTGTTGAATATTACGTGGCTGCGGATTATCTGGATGAATGTGTATTAGCATTTTTTTTCGCGAAAGTAGTATAAAAATCAAGCAAAAGCAAAGTTAACCAATATTAAAACCTTACAAAATTTTATCTAACAAATTCAATAGCTTTAAATTTAGTTTGTAATTTTATAGCATGATGATAAACCGAACACAACTTTTTAAATTTGTTACTATACTTTTTATATGCCTAGGCACAGCATGTAAAGTAAATAAAACTTTAAGCAATTTAAATGTTGCTCCAATATACAATCCCGAAAATTCGGTTTTTAATCTTCACTATTCTGTTGAGCACATTCACAACGATAGCTCTAAATTAAGCATTTATTTTAATCCCGAAAAACTGTTGTATATCAAACAAAATCAGGATTCTACCACCAAATACATCGGACAGTTTACTATAAAATACAGTTTGTACAAAGATTTATACAGCGAGGAAGTAATAGATAGTTTTAGTGTAAAAAAAATAATTGTACAAGATACGCAATTGGATACTTTACATTTTAATATTCCCTGTAAATTAGGCGAAAATTATTGGATGATTGTAAAATTAACCGATTTAAAAAGATCTTTCGATAATGTAAAAATGTTTCCGATTTATAAAAAACATCAACATCATCCAAATTTTTTCCATATTACAAATGCCAACACTTTATCTTACGGCTTTAATGTTAACGATATTCAAAATACTTTAATTCAACACCATACCTTAAAAAATACGCTTGTTTATGCATATCCTTTATATATACAAAATCAACTTCCTAACCCTCCATTCAATTTAAAAAACAAAAATAAAGATGAGTATCGATTACTTACGCCACAAACTTTTTGGTTAAATGATAGCGGACAGTTTATAATGAATCTTCCCTATCCTGCTGTGTTTTTAAAATTAGATTCCAATGAAAATCAAGGCACACTTTTATACCAACAAAATTATGCTTTCCCTGAATATAATAGCCTAGATAAACTCATCGATCCGTTGGTATATTTATTAAAACCCGATGAATTTAACGCTTTAAAAAACGCAACTAATATAAAAGCGGAATTGGATAATTTTTGGTTAAAAAACAATCAAATGGATACCGAAAGAGCCCGTAAAGCAATTAAAAATTATTACGATAAAATTACCCAAGCCAATATACTTTTCACCACTTACAAAGATGGTTGGCAAACGGATAAAGGCATGATGTTTATCGTAAAAGGCTTACCTCAATCCATCCGAATTTATCATGATAGAGAAATTTGGTATTATGGCGAAACTTCCTTATCCGAACCCGAAGTATATGTTTTTAGAAAAACAAATTGGAAAATTTATCCCGAACATTTTATTTTGGATAAAAATTTCGACCATAAATATTCGTGGGAAAAAAACATTCAGCTTATTAAAGAAGGGCGTTTGTAAAATTTATCTGCCAAAATTACTATTCTGTAGGGTAAAAACTGACAAACTAACACCATTTGTACAATGGTATATCGTTTGACAATCTCGGCTAGAATTTAAAATTTTAATTATGGCAAAAGGTACTATTAATGTTCAGGCGGAAAATATTTTTCCAATTATCAAACAATTTTTATACTCTGATCAAGAGATTTTTTTACGCGAGCTGGTTTCCAATGCTGTGGATGCTTGTAACAAATTAAAAACTTTATCCTCTATTGGCGAAGCTAAAGGTGATATGGGCGATTTATTGGTGGAAGTAATTATTGATGAAAAAGCGGGAACTTTAACTATTCGCGACAATGGTATTGGGATGACGGGCGAAGAAATTGAAAAATACATCGCGCAAATTGCTTTTTCGGGCGCTGAGGAATTTGTGAATAAATATAAAGATAAAGCGGAAGGAATTATTGGGCATTTTGGTTTAGGTTTTTTCTCGGCTTTTATGGTTTCTAAAAAAGTAGAAGTTTTCTCTCAATCTTATCAAGAAAATACCAAAGGTGCACGTTGGATTTGTGAAGGAAACACCGATTATGATTTACAAGAAGAAGAAAAATCTAACAGAGGTACGGATATCATTTTACATATTTCGGACGATGCTAAAGATTATTTGAAAGAGTTTAAAATTAAAGAATTACTAACTAAATACTGTAAATTTTTACCTATTCCGATTAAATTTGGCGAGGAAGAAAAAACAGTAAAAGTGGGCGAAGGCGATGATGCAAAGGAGGAAAAAGTAATTGAGGACAATATCATTAACAATCCAAATCCTGCTTGGGTTAAAAAACCTGCGGATTTAGAGGAAAAAGATTATAAAGAATTTTACCGAGAATTATATCCTTTTACGTTCGAGGAGCCTTTATTTAATATCCATTTAAATGTAGATTATCCTTTTAATTTAACTGGTATTTTATACTTTCCTAAATTAAAAAATAGCTTAGAGTTACAAAAAAATAAAATTCAGTTGTACTGCAACCAGGTTTTTGTAACGGATAGCGTAGAGGGTATTGTACCAGAGTTTTTAACCTTATTACATGGTGTAATTGATAGTCCGGATATCCCGTTAAACGTTTCGCGTAGCTATTTACAAAGCGATGGAAATGTTAAAAAAATATCTGCACACATCACTAAAAAAGTAGCTGATAAATTAGAGGAAATGTATCGTAAGGAACAAGAAAGTTTTGAAGCAAAATGGGACGATATTAAAGTATTTATCGAATACGGATTTTTAAGCGATGAAAAATTTGCGGATAAAACCAAAAAATTCATGTTGGTTAAAAATACCGAAAATCAATTTACTTTATTAACGGATTACATCGAAAAAATTAAGGCTTTACAAACCAATAAGGATAACAAAACGGTTGTTTTATACACTCACAATCCAATTGAGCACGATAATTTTATCGAAAAAGCTAAAGCAAAATCTTATGATGTTTTAGTTTTAGATTCGCCTTTAACATCGCATGTTATCCAAAAATGGGAAACGGAATTAAAAGATGTTACTTTTTCTAGAATCGACTCCGATACCATCGAAAAATTGGTTGCAAAAGACGAAGAAATTCCATCTAAATTATCCAAAGAGGAAGAAGAAAAAGTTAAACCAATTATCGAAAATCAGGTGGATAAAAACAAATTCACTGTAGTTTTTGAAAGTTTAAGCGAAACCGACGACCCCATCCAAGTTACACAAAGCGAATTTATGCGCCGTATGATGGAAATGCAAAAAACTGGCGGTGGCGGATTTATGGGTAGCTTCCCCGAAATGCATAATTTGGTAGTAAATAGCAATCACCCATTAATTTCAAAAATCATCTCCATCGAGGACGATTCTGAAAAATCTAAATTGGCAAAACAAGCTACAGATTTAGCACTATTATCGGTTGGTTTGTTAAAAGGAAAAGAGTTAACCAACTTCATCAAACGATCAGTGGATGTTTTAGCATAAATTTTAACGATTATAAAACGTCTGTAAGAAATTACAGCCGTTTTTTATTTTATATCTATTAAAATATTCCAATACAATTATTGTTAAACCAACAATATCATCCAACTTTATCGTTATTTTTGACAGCTTTTAGATAGTAGAATTTTGAAAAAACGCAGATTAAAACGCATTATGTATATCACTTTATCCATTGTAGCCATTTTGGTTACCACAGGTTTTATTACTTTAAAACATCCTATTTTTGGCAAAGCTCCAAGTGGCAAACGTTTACAAAAAATTCAACAATCGCCCAATTACAAAGATGGTAAATTTCAAAATATTAGTTTTACTCCAGATTTAACCGAGGGCTATTCATTTAGTGGTGTTTTATGGGATTTTATGTTTAAAAAACATCCTAATACTGTTCCCGTATCCAATATTCCATCGGTTAAAACAGATATAAAATCTTTACCCTTGGATAGTAATGTTTTTATTTGGTTCGGACATTCTTCGTACTATATGCAATTGGAAGGCAAGCGTTTTTTAATCGATCCTGTTTTTAGTGGAAATGCCTCGCCTATTCCTGGAAGTAACAAATCTTTTAAAGGCTCGGATGTATATTCGGCGGAGGATTTTCCCGATATTGATTATTTATTAATTACCCATGATCATTATGACCATTTAGATTATTACACTATCAAAAAAATATTGCCCAAAATTAAACAAACTATTTGTGGTTTAGGTGTGGGCGAACATTTAGAATTTTGGGGAATGAAAGCGGATAAAATTACCGAAAAGGATTGGAACGATTCCTTAAAATTAGAAAACAATATTACTATTTTTACCGCTACAACTCGACATTTTTCGGGCAGAGGAATTAAAGGAAACAATACCTTATGGTTGTCTTTTATTGTACAAACGCCTAATTTACAATTGTATTTGGGTGGTGATGGTGGATATGATTCTCATTTTGCTAAAATTGGCGAAAAATTTGGCGAATTTGATTATGTGATTTTAGAAAACGGACAGTACAACCTAGCTTGGCAAGCCATACATATGCTACCTACAGAAGTTTACCAAGCTGCAACCGATTTAAAAGCCAAAAACTTAATTCCAGTACATTCCTCCAAATTTAAATTGGCTTTTCATCCTTGGAACGAACCTTTAACCGAAATAACTAAAATTTGCGAAAACAAACTCCCCGTTTCCACTCCAAAAATCGGCGAAGTTTTATATCTCAACCAAACCAATCAAACTTTCACAAAATGGTGGGAAAATGTTAAATAATAGTTTTGTTTATAAACAACTGGTTTAAAAATTAACTTTACTTTGATTTCACGCAAAGGCCGCTAAGCTGAACGCAAAGTTTTCGCAAAGATACTATTCCAAACTTTGCGTTTTTCTTTGCGTGATTTTTCTTTGCGGACTTTGCGTGAAAACTACATCCAAATCTTATTTCACGCATAGGGCGCTAAGTTTATTTCAAAGTTTTCGCAAAGATGCTATTCCAATCTTTGCGTTTTTTTTGCTTCATTTTTCTTTGTGAACTTTTCGAGGAACTAAACCTCTGTTACTTTTCATCATAGTTGGAATTTATGATTTCTGGGGTTTGAATTTCTTCGGTTTTAAAATTGATTTGTATAAGTTCGATTTCGTCGATGGTTAACCAACCAACTAATCCATTGGGTGTTTTAATTTCGAAGTTTTGCATATCTAAAGTGTTTAAAACTTGTACTTTAGTTCCTTCGTGTAAATTAAATAAAATTTTTCCGTCCTGTGTTGGAGCGCTTAATACGTTACAACTTTTTGCCGTAACAATAGCATGTTGCCAACTTTTTATGGCTTTTACTTGTTGTATGGCTATAAATCCTAAAAGGATAGAAAAAGTAAATAATATTAATGTGATATAAGTTTTAATTTGATATTTATGAGAAACTTTTAACAACAACAAAACTATTGTAAGAGCTAAAAATAATAAAGATATATATGCAAAAACATTTGCCGATACCAACGCATTGAGTTTGTATAATAAAACAGTAAAACTAAAATCGGGTACTTTTTCGAACTCATCTTTTAAAAATTTTTGAGCAATTTGTAAGTTGTATTGTGCATCTTTAAATTGTGGATTTAACCACAAAGCACGCTCGTAATACAAAATACTTTTACCTAAATTTCCTAAATTATAATAGGTATTTCCCAAATTATAATACAATTCGGCGTTGTTAAAACCCTCGGATTCCAACTTCTGAAAATACACTAAAGCCTTCGAATACTCTGTGTTTTTATATGCTGTAGTAGCAGAATCCAGCCAATTGTTATTTGCTTTTACAAGAGTTAAGCTACAAAAAAAGCTTACCAGTACAATCCAGATAAATTTATGTTTATACATGATTTTTTTTATTTTAATTATCACCCTGATCATTCGCTAACAAAAACTCTTCTTCCAACAATTTTATCAATTCAATACTTTCCTTTGCTAAATTGTTAAAATTTACACTTCCTCCTGCATATTGAGAGCGTGTTACACTATTCATTATGTTTTTGAAACGCTCAATCAATTCATCCGAAATTTGATTTTGTTGCAATATTTCAGTTATATCGGCAACACTCTGTTTGCTTTTATCCAAATTAAATGCTGTTGTCCAATATTTTTCCCACAACATTATCACTTCATTTCCTTTTAAATTTTCTTTTTTAGTATGTAAATTAAATTCCTTGATAATTTGTTGAATTTTACTTTTTCGTTGCTCGGTTTTATCAGGAAAAAAACGAACTATCCAAGGTAAAAAGGTTAACAAAAACCAAAATACCGAACCCAATAACAAGGAATAATTAAATATTTTCGATTCAGGAAAATAATCATTTTCACTTTTTTGAGCAATAAAATCGGTTTTTAAAAACCTAATTTCTTCTTCAACAGCTTCTACTTTACTCGACTGACTTCCCGAAAATAACGCTTTTCCGCTAGCGTTATCCCCACCACCTCCAACTTGTATATTTACACTTTCTGTAGTAATTTTTTGATACAAGCCAATGGTAGGATTAAAATAATGAAGGGTAAAAGCCGGAATAGTATAATTTCCTGATTTACGTGGAATTACAACGTATTCGTATGTTTTTTTTCCCTTTTTACCTAAAGTTGAAATAGTAGTTTGCTCGTTGATAG